>ENA-OSEO01004271-OSEO01004271.1-sediment-metagenome-genome-assembly--contig:-NODE-4271-length-15340-cov-11.158291_pt1 | contig 15340 bp, 12 predicted proteins | sample MGYA00237883_ERZ534232 | MGnify/ENA metagenome assembly ERZ534232 | reverse complement strand
CTTGCGGGTGAACGGATCCTCGATTTCCGTAGCCGTGTCGAATGCCAGGGAGACGCTTCCATCATTGTCGAAGAACGGATAACCGTCCAGTCGGAAGGACAGTCCATCCGCCACGGCATTTACCGCGACCTGCCGCTCCAAAACTGGGCAGGGCGCCCCTCACGACTGGGTATCCAGTCGGCCCTCCTGGACGGTTCGCCCGTACAAGTGAAAGAAATCCCCGGGGGCCGGGCCAGCCGAATCTACCTGGGGGATTCACGCGCACTCCTTCCCCCGGGCGTCCATGTCTTCACCCTTCTCTACCAAATGGACAGCCAGGTCGGAAACCTTTCGGACCGGGACGAAATCTACTGGAATGTCACTGGAACCGGGTGGACCTTTCCCATCGAACGGGTTTCCTGCCTCGTCATCCCCCCGTCCGGCATGGAAGCGGGCGGCGGTCTAAAGGTTTCCGCCTACACGGGAACCCCCGGCAGCCGTGGAGAAGACGCCAACATCTCGCTCGGCGGGAGCGGAGTCCTTTTCGAAACAACCCGTACCCTTTTTCCCGGGGAGGGACTGACCGTGGCCGTGGGCTGGCCAAAAGGGTTTGTGGCCTTCGGCTCGTGGCGGGACAGGAACCCCGGCTGGATCGTCTTTTTCCTTGGCATGGGGCTCGTCTTTCTTTACTACCTCCTGGCCTGGTTTTTGGCAGGGCGAGACGCACCAAGGGGAGTGATTGTTCCCCGTTTCGATTCGCCGCCGGGGATGACGCCTTCGCAGGTGCGGCGCCTGGCCAGGATGGGGCTGGATATAAAGGGGCTGAGCGCAGAGATCGTTGACCTGGCCGTGAAGGGCGTCCTGGTAATCCGGGAGTCCGACGGGAGTTTCTCCCTTTCCATGTCCAGCCAACCAGAGCTTTCCAGCCTGCCCTCTCACCAGAAGGACCTCTGCAATAGCCTTCTTTCCCTGGGCCTGAACACTTCCCGGAGGGCAGAATCCCTTAAATCCATGGTCCGGCAAGGCGGCTTGCTGGGAGGCCTGGCCCGGTTCGGCATGAAGGTTGCCCGCATCCCCCAGACACCGTCCGCGGCGGGCGACCGGATCGAAATACCGCTGAGCGGCTCCGTGAGCAGGGAATTTCACCACGCATGGATTTCCTTCAAACGCCGGGTCGAATCATCCGAGCCGTCCAGGAAACTCTTTTCCCGAAACACGGGGATATGGGCCCTGGGCCTCCTGGGATCGATGATCGCCCTTGCGGGCATGCTCTATGCCAACCACCCCCGTGGCTTTCTTGCGGGTGGAGGAGCCTTCCTTGCACTCTGGCTTTCATTCTGGACCCTGGGCGTGGCCCTCCTTTTGGCCGCAGCGGCCGCCGCCTGGTCGGCGGCCATCTCCACACCCTCATGCTCCGCCACAGTCGGAGCCCTTTTCATGACCCTTTTCTCCCTGCCTTTCCTCGGAGCGGAAATCTTCGTGCTGGTCACCCTGTCCAGGATTTCCTTCACTCCCCTCGCGACCCAGCTTCTCCCGGCCGTTTTCATGGTCTTTGCCACTGCAGCGTTTTTCCGGTTTTTACTTAAACGCTACACGCGCGAGGGGCAAGCCGCGATGGACGCCATAGAAGGCTATCGCCAGTATCTTTCCATGGCCGAAAGGGGGCTTCTCCATTCGCTTTCCGGTCCCACGCCGAGCCCGGCGCTTTTCGAGAGGCATCTCCCCTTCGCCATGGCACTCGACGTGGAAGAGGCCTGGACATCCCGTTTTTCCTCCATTTTGGGCCCCACGTATGCCCCTGCATGGGTGGAAGGCGACTTGAAGCCCGGTTCAACAGGCTTCTCGAGCCATTTTGCAGGCGCCTTTGCAGGAGCGGTTTCCGCCGCGGGAGCTTCTTCAGGAGGTTCAGGCGGAGGCGGATCTTCGGGCGGCGGAGGTGGCGGCGGTGGCGGAGGCGGTTGGTGAGCAGGCCTGAAAAATGGAAAAGCCCCGGTTGGTCAGTCCGGGGCTCCCATAAGGAGGTGAAGATTTGAGAATTTTGAGTTTAAGGGAGTATACCACGCGCCCCTTCTTCACGCAAGCGAATTGCTGAAAAGACATCTTGCAATCGGTCGGTCCGCTGCCGCCAGGTCGACTGCGGCAATCTCTTCCCGGGAGACCCACTGGTGAGCTTCGTGGGCGTTTTTTTGAAGCTCCCCGGAAACCCACGTGCAGCGGTAGGCAAAAATCTCCACCGAAACATGGTCATAATCAAAACGGCTTGAGCAGAGAAAATCCCCGATCTGCACCTCTATCCCCAGTTCCTCCCTGATTTCCCGGGAAAGGCAGTCTTTCGGGGTCTCCCCCGGCTCGATCTTGCCCCCGGGAAACTCCCACTTGCCGGCCAGCCGGTCTTCATGGCCCCTTTGGGCCAGGAGGAACTTTCCCTCCCTTTCGATCACCGCAGCCGTCACAAGGACCCGCCTTCTCTTGAGGCGCAGCCAGGCCAACGCCAAGAGAGCGCCGAGAAGATCCGCCACCAGGTCAAGGGCATTGTTCACATAATCACCGACCCCTGTTTTAGCCAGAACGACGGTTGATGAAAACTCGACAATTTCGTTTATGGCGCCGAAACCAAGCCCTGCAAGAACGACAAGAAAGGCAAGCCCGCCCCGGGGAGGGGAATCCGGCTTTTTAAGAAACGGCCGAAGCAAATGCCAGGCCAGGACCGTACAAACGCCGAATCCCAGGATATGAACCATTTGATCGTACCTGAAAATATGGTAGGGATCCCCGACCAGGGGAACAAGTATCCTCCCGTAGAGCTTTTCCCCCCCAAGAAGGACCCCCCCTCCGGCAAGGTGGAGTTGAGCCCAAAGCGTCAGGCTCCAGAGCAACCCGTTCGGATAGAGGACCTTTTGGTCGGTCAGCGCGATCAAGCCCATGAAAAAGAGGATGACTCCCTCATAGGCCAGGAATTCGAGATTGTGAGAACCCGCGAACAGAACCCCGAACAGGACCAGGCTAGCCAGATTGAACCCTAAAAGCGGTTTTTGCCCTTCCCTGAAGCGGATCTTCAATCCCGATCCCTCCTTGCGCCATTTCGTCTTCTTTTTATTGTAACCCTGGTTCAACCGGGTCTCGCCCTGAACGAAAAAAAACGGGGTTTCACGGTCAAAAGACCGTGAAACCCCGTTCGGTTCCTGTCGTCTCTGCCGGTCCTAGAGGTCTACCGTGATGCCGACCTTCTTTTCCGTGGCCTTTTCCAGGATGAGGCGGGCGGTCATCACGTCATGGCTGGCGATGCCCATGAGGACGGCAGCGCGGCGCCCCTTCATGGAGGGCTTGACCAGCCCGGCGCAAACCTGCCCCATGTCTCCCGTGATCTGTCCCTCTTTCGGATAGCCTTCCTGGAAATAGACGCCATGTTCCTGGGTCCAGAGGTACTGGTGCAGGTCATCGCAGACGAAGGCAGTCGCCCCGGTCATGACTTCGGCATCGAAGGCGGAATCGTAGTCCACGGAAATGGCCAGCATCTCTTCCTTGAGCCACTCGGTACGGACGAAACGCTGCGGATTGGCGACGATCGGCGTGCAGGTCACGACGACATCGGCATCCTTGACCGTTTCCTGGACCGTGCCGCACGGAACGATCCGGGCTCCCTTGAGGAAGGGGGTGATGAAGTCGGTGTATTTCTCCACCTGCCCGGGGAAGTTGTCATACACCTTGATGGTCTTGACCTTCGGCAGGGCCTCCAGCAGTGCGACGGTGTTCGTGCGCCCCTGGACACCGAGGCCGACAACGGCAATCGTTTCCGAATCCGGGTCCGCCATGTGTTTCGCACAGACTCCGCTGGCGGCCCCCGTCCTCCAGGCCGTGATCCAGTTCGCGTCCATGATGGCCTTCACGAAACCCGTCTGGGATTCGTTCAGGACCATGATCCCCGTGATGTAGGGCAACCCCGCGGCCTGGTTGATCGGGTAGCCCGCAACCCACTTGATGCCGGCGGCATCCACATCTCCGCCAAGCCAGCAGGGCATGGCATGGATGAAGCAGTCCTGCCGAGGGTGAATGCCGATCTTGGCGGGCATCTCGATCTTCTTCTGCCCCTTGAGGATCCAGCCCTCCTCAACCACCCGCATCACCTGCGAAACCGGGATTCCAAGAGATTCGACCTGTTCCTGGGAAATGCACAGAACCTTCATTTTCAATTCCCCCCTGGGCCTGAATTTTCGACTCCCCGATCAGATAAGCTCGACGATGTCGATATCTTTCCGCTCGAAAAGATCCCTTTCGGCGGCAAACTCTTCGAAGTCTCTCAGCCTTCGTCGCATTTCCACGGGATTTTTCATGTAAAAGGCCGTGAGCAGGGCGTGGGTCATCGCGAATGCCCCCCCGCAGGGATCGATGAAGGTGATGAATTTCATCGGGGCCTCCAGAAGGACGTCGGCAAGAGGCGCAAGGGGAGACATGCCGCTATCCGTGATCCCGATGACGGGAATCCCCTGCTTGCGGAAAAGCTTCCCCAGGGCCTGCGTCCCGGCGGGGTACCGTGGAAAGCTGTAAATGACGGCCACGGAATCGGGCCCTGCTGCCTTGATGCTCGCATACGCCTCGTGGTCGAACTCCTTCAGGACATGCACATCAGCCCGCAGGATGGATAGGAAATAGGCCAGGTACTCCGCAAGGCAGGTGTTGGCCAGGAGGCCCACCACAAAAACGTCCCCGGGCTTTTCCAAAAGTTCTACCGCCCTGGAAACGGCTTTTTCCGAAAGCCTCTCTTTCATTTCCCTGAGAACATGGAACTCAAGCGAAAGAACCTTCTGTGAAAGGTCCTCCTCTTCAGAGCCCGTGTCCCATGAAAATCGCTCCAGGGAGTCGAATTTTCGCTCAGTTGCCTTCTGCAGGGCTTTCTGGAATTCCGGGAAACCCGGGAAACCGAGCCGGTACGCAAGCCTGATCACTGTGGGATTGCTGACCCCTGCGGCTTTCGATAGCTCGACGGAGTTCATGAACGCAACCCCATGCGGATTGGCGTGGATGAAACGGGCCAACTTGAGCTGCCTCGGTGACAGCTCCGGGGAAATTTCGGCCAGGCGTTCGAGGAGATCGGGACTGTCGTTTGACGGCATGGGCCCTCCTATGTAGATATTTCTTCATTTATCATAGCTATCGTAGAGATATTGTCAATATCTCGGAAGTCGAGGAAGTGCGCATGTCCCTGTTGCCGCGCTCAACCCAGCCGGGAACGCAATCCTGCTGTTTTTTCAAAGCCTTCCTCAAGCCAAGGCTCCCGGGGCACTTCCGTTCAACAAGGTCCCAGAAGGCCCTGGAGTGGTTCATGTGAACCGTATGGCAGAGCTCGTGGCAGAGGACATAATCCACAAGGCTTTTATCCAGGAAGGACAACTTGGCGTTCAGGCTGATGTTCCCTTGCACGCTGCAGCTTCCCCATCGGGTCCTCTGGAGCCGGATCGCAAGGCGCTTATAGGGCATCCTGTGCCGGGCAGAAAAATTCTCTAGCTTCGATTGGAGAAAAATTCGACTCCGCCGCACCAGCCATTTCCTGAGGGGAACCGCCGCACCCCATTCTTCTCCGAAACCTGCCACGGTCAGCGCATGAGATCCTTCGTCCTCAATGAGGCGCTGCCCATGACCCCGTCTTTGGTCGTAAAAGACATCCCAGGTTTCCCCGAAAGCCTGCAGGTCGATACGGTTGGGCCACCCGCAAGGCTCCTTGCCCGTTTGCGGGGAGATGCCCGACCTTATTCTCGCCAGGCTCCGGCAAATCCAGTCTTTCCTGGCCTCCAGGAGGGAGGGGATGAGTTCCTTTCGAAAACCTGCCGGAACGACAACGGAAAGATATCCTTCTCTCGAAAGACGGATCCGGGGATTCAGGGCTCGTGAGCTTTCCAAGACCTCGCAGGAAATTTCATTCTCCAGTGTCATTCCATATCACCGACCCGTTTCCACATAATTTATCCGGTAGATTGAGTGCATGGCGAAAGATTGCTTGCGATTTATATACTTTTTTGCATAAGTTTTCCATACTCAAAAGTTCTTTCCACCAACTTGCATCTTTCCCTATTTTTTTATAATCTTTACCTAAAGTGATCAATCCCCTGATTTGAAAAAATCCTGAAAGGAGCGCATGAAAATGCCTGCAGAAAAGGAATCCCCGAAGAAAGCCACAAGGATAAGACGTCCATTGGAAGAAAGGCTCAAGGAAGCCCAGGAAAAAGCCCGGAAGCTGAGGGCCAGGTCCAGGGAAAAAGAAGCCAAAGCGATCCAGTACGTTTGTGCCGCAATTTTCAAGATCGCCGATTACGAAATCTCCGAATCAACCGTCGACGAATTGATCAAGAGCAAGGGAAACAACGCCGAAACCATTGCCAGGGAAATCATCGAGAAGGCAAAAGCCTGAACGAATCGGTTCGCTCAACACGAAACCAAAAATGGGGCCCTTTTTGGGGCCCCTTTTTCGCTGCAATTAACTTTGAATGGTTTGCGGGAATGACTTCTTAAACTCCACGATTCCCTGCGTGCAAGGACAGAAGCCCGTCATTTTTCCTGCAGGAGAAGCTGGTTTTTGTTCCTGGCGGTTTCCCTGACCCTGGCCCGGGCGGAAGAAAGGATGTGGAAAAAGGGATGCTCCTCGTTTCCATAAAGGTTCAACGGCACGCCCAGGGAACGGACAAGACTGCCCTCTATTTGCCAGGGGGCTGGATGGGACATCCAGGAAACAGCGCCATGTTCGGCAATCCAACCGCTTAAAACCGATTCCGTGGCACCGAAGTCAACGCGCCCGTCAAGGTAGGCCTTAGGCTCGAGAGACAATTTTTCCATCAGGAGCGCCCCCAGGCTCAGGCGAAGCGTCGATTGCCTGGCCGTGTTCTTGAGGTGGTTCCTTATCCTTTCCCGGAGCTTTTTCTTGCTGTCCCGCCGGCTTGGGACCATCCCGACGTAAAGCAGAGCCTGTCCCTCGACAAGGACCTCGTAATAACCTCCCCTGATCCCGAGCTTCGTGGGCTCGAAAAACCAGGCATAAACTCCCGTTTCTGCAGGAACCCGGATATTCCCGGCCAGTATCTGGCTTGCCGGGATTTGCCTTTCGCGTTCCCGGAAGGCGGAAAGGATCGTTTCGACATCGTCCTCTCGTGCCATGTCCCTCACCTCCATCCCGTCCTTGCCGGAACCATGCAGCAGTACCGGCCCCGGACCTGTTTCCTCCCGTTTTTACCTGACTGCCTCGAAAAGGGCCTTGATATCCTCCCTGCCGGATGTTCGCGGATTGAGCCTCGTCGGTGCCGCTGCCATGGCATCGTCCAACATGGCGTCGTTAACCCTGAAATCCGAAATGCCCAAACCGGGTAAGCTTCGCGGAATCCCGATATCGTCAAAGATCTCCGTCAGGCTTTCCACCACGCGCTTTGCACCGGAAACGGCGTTCTCCCTCCCCACGTCCACGCCAAGGGCTCCTGCAAGCCCGGCGAGCTTTTCTGCGCAGACCGGGAGGTTGTAGCGCAAGACAGGCCTGAGAAACATCCCGCAGCAGATCCCGTGGGGGACATGGTAAAAGGCGCCGACCGGGTGAGCCAGGGCATGGACAAGCCCGAGCCCCGCGTTTGAAAAAGCCAGCCCGGCCATGCAGCTTCCCATGAGCATCGCGTGGAGGGCGGGCAGGTCATGCCCGTCTGCCACAACCCTCCGGACGTGGGAGGCCAGAAGCCGTACCGCCTCGAAAGCCAGGGCATCCGTTACGGGAGTGGCCTTCCTGGACACGAAAGCCTCGATGGCATGGACGAAGGCATCGCTGCCCGTCGCCGCAGCGACGGGTGAAGGAATTCCCTCAAGAAGGGTCGCGTCCAGGATTCCCGTTTTCGGGAAAAGGGAAGGACCCCGCATCACCATTTTGACCTTCTCCTGGAGGTCGCTGATGACCATGACTCCCGTCACTTCGGACCCGGTCCCCGCAGTCGTTGGAATCGCAAGCAACGGCACCAGGGGAGCCTCTACGGGACGGCCCTGCCGGTAGGCCCGGATATCCTCTCCCGTAGAGACGACCACCGCCAGGGCCTTCGCGGCATCCATGCTGCTGCCGCCCCCCAGGCCAATGATGGGGCCGCATCCTTTCTCGCGGTAGAAAGCGGCGGCTGCCTCAACCGTTTCGATCGGAGGATCGCTTTCGACCTTCGCGAACAGGGCAAACCTGATCCCCGCCTCGTCAAGGACACGACAGACACGATCCGCAATACCCGCTTTCTCGACACCCGGGTCCGTCACGACCAGGGGAACATCCCCCGAGTGGAGTTCTCCAGGTAATTCGGAAAGGGCTCCGGGGCGGAAAATGAGCTTGACCGGGTTGTGAAAGGTACCGAAAGCGACTTGATTCGAATTCATATCCTGAGATCCCTCCTGGAATTTCGGCACGCAGCCCTGAGAGTTCCTGATCCTCTTGACCTTACCACAAACTTCCCGTTCCGTTGCCCGGGTTTTCAAATACCCGGAAAACCCTTCGCCGCTTCTCCATGATAATATAAAAAGATTAGAGAGGAGGGGGAACATGATCGTTCAATCCTTTTTCGTTCCAGGGATCGCCCATTCGTCCTACCTGCTGGGGGGGACAGCCTCCTGTGCCATCGTCGACCCTCGGCGGGACACGGAAAACTACATCCGGGCGGCCAGGGAGCTGAACCTGAAAATCACTCACGTCCTCCAGACCCACCTTCACGCCGACTTCGTATCCGGTCACCTCGACCTCGCCAAGGCCACGGGGGCCCTGATTGTCATGCCGGCGTCCGCCGAAGCCGCCTTTCCGCACATCCCCGCCAGGGAAGGGGACTCCATCAGGATGGACGACATCGAGCTCGAGGTCTTCGAAACTCCCGGGCACACCCCTGAACACGTCACCTACGTCGTGCGGGATCTCGCCCGGGGTGGGGAAGCCGTTTCCATCTTCTGCGGAGACACCCTTTTCGTGGGAGACGTCGGCAGGCCTGATCTCTTCCCGGGCCAGGCGGTTCCGCTGGCAAACCTCCTTTACGAAAGCCTGCACGAAAAAATCCTGAAGCTACCGGATTTCTGCGAGGTCTACCCCGCTCACGGGGCAGGTTCCCTGTGCGGTCGCGCCATGGGCGCCAAGAGGGAAAGCACCGTCGGATACGAGAAACTCTTCAACGAAGCCCTTCGGATCATCGACAGGGAAGCCTTTGTCTCCTCCCTCACGTCGGGGATGCCAGCCGCCCCGGATCACTTCAGCCGGTGCAGCCGCGTCAACGGGGAAGGTCCCTCGCTCCTGGAGAGCCTGCCGATCCCCGTCCCGCTCACCCCAACCGCGTTTTCCGACAGGATGTCCGACCCTGGAGTGATCGTCCTGGATATACGCGACTACAGCGCTTTCGGGGGCAACCATATCCCGGGGTCCACCCACCTGGACCTGGGTGGGAACTTTGCCACCTTTGCCGGTTGGATCCTGCCCCCGGACAAGGAAATCCTGCTTGTCGCCGATCGCCCGGAAAACGTCGAGATTGCCGTCACCTGGCTTCGCCGAGTAGGCCTTGACCGAGTCACGGCCACCCTTGAGGGCTCGCTTTTCGCGTGGGCCAAGGCTGGATTGCCCACCGCCCATGTCCGCCAGGTTTCCCCATTTGAGATCCATGACCTTGCATCCTCCGCCGGTGCCCCCGTCACGCTCGTCGATGTCCGATCCCCTGCGGAATTCGAAGGCTTTCACATCCCGGAAGCCATCAACATTCCCGCTCCCGACCTGAGACACCGGCACGTCGAGCTGGACTCGCGGTCAAGGATTGTCACTCTCTGCGGGACCGGACACCGATCGAGCATGGCGGCAAGCCTCCTCCTCCAGAAAGGCTTCGAAAGCGTCCACAACCTTTCCGGCGGAATGATGGGCTACGCCGCTGCAGGGCTGGCACCGGCCTGCCCCCTTTGCGTCTCCCCGCACGGGCCCCGGTTCATGGGCAAACCGTCCGGGAAATAACCGGCCGAAGGGAGGGTTGAAACCATGGAGTGGCTCCTGATGCCTCGATGGCCTGCAATCGCCGTAGGAATCTCGATCGGGCTCCTGGAATGCATCACGTTCCTCCTGCTCGACAAGCCGATCGGCTGCTCGACGGCTTTTGCCCGGACAAGCGGCATGATTGAAAAGGCCCTGCGCGGAGATGCAGCCGCGGGAAAACCTTATTACAGGCTTTTCCCTCCCGTGATCGACTGGGAGTGGATGTTCGTCCTGGGAATCCCTTTTGGGGCATTTCTATCGGCCGTCATGGCCGGGACCTTTCGGCTGGAGTGGGTCCCCGCTCTCTGGGTTGGGACTTTCGGCCCCGGGGTTTTGCCTCGCCTTCTCACGGCCCTGGCCGGAGGTTTCCTGGTGGGACTCGGAGCACGCTGGGCGGGCGGCTGCACAAGCGGGCACGGCATCAGCGGATCCCTGCAGCTGGCGGTCAGCAGCTGGATTGCCTCCGCTGCCTTCTTCGCCGGAGGGATCCTGTCCGCCTGGCTGCTTTTCTCCCTGGCGAGAGGATAGGGAGGTGCCGATGATGGGAAAAGCCCCCCTGCTCCTTCCTGAGCGGATCCGAAAGCCGTTCGCCCTCTTGCTGGGCGTCCTGTTCGGCTTCCTGCTTCAAAAAGGCGGCGTCACCCGCTACGAAGTCATCATGGGGCAGCTTCTCCTTGTCGACTTCACGGTCGTGAAGGTCATGCTTTCCGCGGTCCTCACCGGCATGCTGGGAATCCAGGTTCTCCTGCACCTCCAGCTTGTCGTCCTGCATCCCAAGCACGGATCCCTGGGGGCTACGGCCATCGGAGGGCTCATCTTCGGCCTTGGCTTCGGCCTCCTGGGCTATTGTCCCGGCACGGCGGCAGGCGCTGTTGGGCAAGGGTCCCTGGATGCGCTTTTCGGCGGGGTCGCCGGAATGCTCCTGGGAACAGCCTTCTACTCCGAAATCCACCATCGTATTGAACCCACGATTCTCCGTTGGGGGAGCTTCGGAGCCATCACGCTCCCAGAAGTCCTCCACGCCGCTCGATGGAAAGTTGTCGCCGCGGTCGCCGCCCTCATTGCGACGGTCCTGTCCGCATTGTCCCTGCTAGGCCTTTGACGGGGGATCCTTCATGACACGTGAAATTCTTCTCGTCTTTTGTGTCCTCGCCACCGCGATCGTCCTTTTTTCAACCGAAAAGCTGCGCGCTGACGTCGTCGCCGTCCTGGTCATGGTCACCCTGCCATGGCTCGGGCTTCTCGATGCGAAACAGGCTGTTTCGGGGCTTTCCAGCAACGCGGTCATCGCCCTCATGGGAGTCATGGTGATGGGAGCGGGAATCGAGGCCACCGGCCTGATGAACCGAGTCGCCCGGCCGATCGTCCGCATCGCCGGGTCCGACGAAAGACGCCTCATCGCCCTGGTATCGGCTTTCGTCGGCTCGATCTCGGCCTTCATGCAGAACATCGGTGCAGTCGCCCTGTTCCTCCCTGCCCTGCTGGGCATTTCAAGGAAAACGAGAATTCCGGCATCCAGGCTTCTCATGCCAATGGGATTTGCGGCCATCCTGGGAGGAACCCTGACCCTCGTCGCTTCGGGTCCCATGATTATCCTGAACGACCTGCTCCGGCAGGGCGGACTCTCACCCCTGGGCCTCTTCAGCGTCACCCCGGTCGGGCTGGCCCTCCTGGCTACCGGTATCCTCTATTTTCTCTTCCTTGGGAAAATCGTCCTGCCGGGAAAACCGGGCGAGCAGGCCCCGGATGAAAGGGCCCGCCTGGTCGAAAGCTGGAACCTTCCCACGGAGGTCATACGCCTGGAGGTTCCAGCGGGATCCCCCCTTACCGGGCAAACCGTCGAGGGAATCGGCCTTTGGCAAAGATGGGGCCTGCACTTGCTGTTCGTGGAGGAGAGGGGAAAGCCCACCTATGCCCCATGGCGCCAGTCCCTGTTTGCGGAGGGACAAATCCTGGGCCTGACGGGCTCGCAGGAAGACATCTCGGCTTTTTCCGGCGCTTTCGGGCTTAAAATGCTCGATCGCACCGTCGAGAAGGAACAGGCGCTCCTGCTTGAAAATGCCTCGTTCGCCCAGTATGTCGTCCTGCCTCGCTCCCCTATTGCCGGCAGGACGGTCCGGGGAATCGCGATGAGAAGGAATTTCGGGGTGGAGCCGCTCATCCTGCTTTCGGGAGAAAGCGAGTTCAGGGAAGATTTTTCCGACATCCCCCTGCGCCCGGGGGACGCACTTCTGGTTCACGGGCCGTGGGATAACCTTCGGCGGCTTGGGAGGGAAGACGGCATTGCACTCGTGACTCCCCTTTCAGGCCAACCGCTTCGGGAAGCGAAAACAATCCCCGCCGCCGCTTGCTTCCTGGGGGCAATAGGCCTTGCCGTCGCAGGTTTTTCCCTTTCGCTTGCCTTGTTGACCGGAGCCCTGGCCATGGTGCTTTTCGGGGTCCTGTCCATGGACGAGGCTTACGAGGCTATCGACTGGAAAACGGTCTTCCTCCTGGCCGGGCTGATTCCCCTTGGACTTGCGATGGACCAGACGGGAGGAGCGAGGTTCCTGGCGGAAAGGCTCACCCTTTCCCTGGCAGGAAGTCCGCCTATACTGATCCTCTTCGTGATCGCCGCGATGTCGACCCTGTTTTCGCTTTTCATGTCCAACATCGCAGCCACGGTTCTCCTGGTTCCTTTTGCCATCGTTGTTGGGAGGGAATCAGGACTAGACCCAAGAGGGCTCGCCATGCTCGTGGCCATCTGCGTCGCGAACTCATTCATCCTACCGACGCACCAGGTGAACGCTCTCCTGCTTTCTCCAGGAGGATACCGCAACAGCGACTTCATCAAGGCAGGCGGATTCATGACCGTCCTGTTCATCCTCGTAACGGTGGCACTGGTCCGTCTTTTCTATCTCTGAACACGGACCCGGGTCCCCTCCTCGATATCCAGGCCGGCATCACGAACGACCTCGTCTCCCTCACGAACCCCCTCCAGGACCTCGACCGACCTGCGATCCGTGAGCCCCGTCCTGATCGTTGCCACCCTGATCCTGCCATTTTCCACTTTCAATGCCAGGCGGGCCCCGTTTTCCGCCGTACGGACGGCCTCCACAGGCAGGAGATCGACATCGTCATGGCGTGCCGTCTCGATCGCGACGCGAACTTCGAAACCCGGTTTGAGCTGCGGCTCAAATGGCAGAACGATCCTGACCCTGACCCGCCTCTGCACAACGCCCAGGGCCGAGAGGATTTCCTCCGCCTGGGGGTAGATTTTCGAAACCCGCCCCTCCAGTATGGTGCTTCCAAGAATCGGAGCCGACACCCGTACATGCTGCCCGACCGCAACCCCTCCGAGTGCATCGCTGAGAACATCTGAAACCACTTCCATCCTGGCATCCGGGGCCACGGTCACGACAAGTTCCCCGGGCTGGAAAACCTTGTCTGTTTCGGCAGGAAGATCCAGGACAACCCCCTTTATGGGGCTTTTCACGACGAGTTCCCGGCTCTTGACCTGCAGTTCCGACAAGGTTCGCCGCAATCCCGATTCGAGCGCGGTGGCGGCACCCTCCGCTGAACGGGCTTCCGCCAGCGCTTCCGCCAACCGGCCCTCTTTCAGCCGCGCTTCTTCCAATTCAGAGAGAGAAACGGCTCCAGCCCGATACAGCCTTTCCATCCTCGATGCATCTCTTGCGGCATCCTCCAGGAGAAGGCGGGCCGATACCACGCGCGATGCCGCTCCTCGCTGTTCCTTGGCAGCCTGCCCAAGCAGCGTTCGAGTCTCGGCAGTCCTGATGTCGAGATCGGGGTTCTTCATCCTGACAAGGACCTGGCCAGGGGAAACGGAGTCGCCGGCTTCAACGGGAACGTCCACAACCCGGGCAAGCTGGGTTGCAAAGATCTTGCGATCGTCGGGCACCTCGACGGTCCCATCCTCTTCAACGGTTCTTACAAGGGACCCCTTCGCCACCAGGACTGTTTCAACATCCAGGCGCCGACCGAGGAAAAACCAGGCCACCATACCGGCAATTCCAACCGCCAGGAGCAGGAAAAGGAGTTTTTTCATCGCAGGTCCCCCTCAATCAATCTCTTGCCTTGATCGTTTCCGCGAAATCCAGCCGATCGAGACCTCGAAGCCCGAGGACAAAAGCCAGGGCCACGAAGATCGCCCCTCCCAATGACGACAGGAAGTAGGTCCGCGGAAAAACCACGGCGACGAAGGTGAAAAGATCCGTGCTGACGGCCCTTGCGTAACCTTCCGAAAGCAGCCTTCCGAAAGGAAGCCCGACAACTGTCCCTGCGAGGAGCAGAAGGAGGTTCTCCTTCAGCAGGAACAGCGCCACTTCTCCCCTGGAGAACCCCATGACCCTGAGGCTGGCAAGTTCCCTTCGCCTTTCCGAAAAGGAAAGGGCGGAAGCATTGAAAACGATGGCCAAACCCAGCAGGATCGAGAAGGCCACCAGTATCCCTATCGAGACATAGAGGTAGGCGAGGTTCTCGTCGAGATAGCGTTCCTCCCTCTCTCGGCTCAGGACGGACGAAACGTTGACCATGTCGACCGTTTCCTTTTCGATTTCCGAGGTTTTACCCCGTCCTGCCCGGATCGCTGCACCCGTCACCAGGCCGTTCTCCCTCAAGAGGGAGTTCAAAGCCCCAATATCCAGGTAGGAAGCTCCGCCGACCGATTTGCGACTGAAACCGGCAACGACGAGACGGTCCTTTCGGGACGGGCCTTTCCCCAGAAGCGTTTCCACTTCGATGGTATCGCCGGCCCCAACTCCCAGCTTGCGGGCGACATTCCAATCCAGCAGCAAACCGGCGGCTGGCAGGCCCCTGGGACGATCGTTCGCGTCGATCATTCCGAACATGGACTGGCCGGATTTCAACCCCACCAGGAGGCTCTCCTCGCGGCGTCCGCTGTAATGAAGGCGAACAGGCAGTTCGAAGATCGGTTCGACGAGGGCGACCCCCGACAGGCGTTCAAGGTTCAGCAATTCCATTTCCCTGACCGGGGAAGAAAAGCGGACCAGCAAATCGTACCTGAGCTCCATTTTGAAATGGCGGTCAAAAAGCGAGTCCATCGAGTCCCGGGTGAAAAGAGACACGACCAGCATCCCGATGGAAACGACGATCCCAAGAAAAGTCACCGTCGACCTGAAGCGGTTGCGGAACATCGACCTCAGGCTCATCCGCCACGAGAGGTCCAGACGGTTCCAGATCGCAGTCCAGCGTTCCAGGAGCAAGGGGCTCATCCTGGCCGGGACCTGCGGCCGCATGGATTCCGCCGGGCGAATCGACAGGACCTGGCGGGTGGCCGCGAGCCCAGCAGCAACTCCAAGGGACAGGCTCAATGCCAGGCCCATCGCCGCTGCACGAAAATTGAAG
>ENA-OSEO01004266-OSEO01004266.1-sediment-metagenome-genome-assembly--contig:-NODE-4266-length-15356-cov-37.661627_pt1 | contig 15356 bp, 10 predicted proteins | sample MGYA00237883_ERZ534232 | MGnify/ENA metagenome assembly ERZ534232 | reverse complement strand
CATCTGCAGCACCCTGTGAAGGCTTCCAGTCCGGGGGAGTTGCAGCATTCGTGCTGTGCGAACCCTGTGAGCAGTTAGGTTTTTGCTTCGGCCCGGCGTTTTGCGTCTCTCCCCGGGCGGAGTCAGGCCGGGGGGCGCCGCCGTTTCAGGGTGTGGCTCCAGCCGGCGGGCCTCGGGCATCGCCGGCCCGTCATGGGTTTGTGCGCCGCACGCATCCGGCAGGGTCCGATGAGGCGGGCGGGGAAAAGAGACCGGCCGGACCTGTTCGGCCCGGCCGGCTGGGGAAGAAGAAAGTGTGTGTCCTGTGAGCCGTCTCTTTATTTTTTGTCTCGCAGGAGGCCTGACCGGGCCGGTCAGTGGGATTCTCCGTATGCCTGCGCCTGGTCAGCACTGCCGCCCGTTCCGGTCTAGAGCGTTTCCTCCTCGAGAGAACCGCCCTGGCCGCTGCCGTCCTTGTTGTATTTGTTCTCGATCTGCCTCCACAGCGGCGTGCCGTCCTCCGTATCCCGGAGCTGGATGATGACATCCTCAATCGTGACGCTGAAGGCGATGTACCGGGTGCTCCCGTCGGAGAGAGTGATCATGTAACCGTCGATGGTTACAACATCCGGGTAGTCGGGGCGGGCCACTCCCTGCTCGACCCAGAAGCTTTCTGGGCCGATTCCTTGAACCGTCACGATCTCAAAGCCGGTGTCGATCTGAATACCCTGCCCGTAAACATCGCTGACCACTTGCCCGGTCGCGGTGAACGGTTCGCCCAGCAAGATGTTTTCGCCTGCCATGATTCCACTGCAGTCTCCGGAACTGGTGGCATTGCTGGTGGCGGTGCCGTTACCGGCCCAGCCAGGAGCAGCAGTCCATAAAACCGTTGCCAGAGCGATCATAGCCAAACCCGCGGTCTTCATGCCGTTCATCTTCGGTCTTCTCCTTTTTTAGTACTCGGTTTGTGGTTTTTTGTCTCCGCCGGGGTGGGATTCTCCCGCCCGGCAGTTCCCGCTCCCTACAAGAACAGTGCCAATCTGATCTCACAATGACGATTCCAGGCTGAAAATGCAGTAAAAACAGCGCAAAGCGATATATTCTGCCCGGGTTTTCCTGACGGTGGATTTTCTGTTGCGCCAATATCGTCGAATCGGGACCGGGATCGGGCCGCACTGGGCGGTTGTTGCTTCGGCCCGGCATTTTGCGTCTCTTCCCGGCGGAGTCAGGGCCGGGGGGGCGCCACCGCTTCAGGGCATGGCTCCAGCCGGTGGGCCTCGGGCATCGCCGGCCCGTCACGGGTTTGCGCGCCGCACGCATCCTGCAGGGTCCGACGAGGCGGGCCTTGACAGCCCCGTGAGGGGCTGCTATGAACTGAGAATCAAATTTTGTTGCAATATATTAAAGAATTTGCGAATAAATATGTTCGGTTAGCAGGAATCGTCGGCAGATATCAAGGGAGGGGCAGGAAACGGGTGAACCGCAATTCAGGAAAGACCTTTCGGATTCGGGTAGAGGAATTTTTTCCGGGGAGGAATGCATAGATGAGCGTATTGGCAGATCAGGCGTTCGAGCTGTACAAGAAACTGTGCAAGGAAAATTGGCATGTGAACACGGCGGCGATCATCATCGCCCTTTTGAGCATCATCATGCTCGCCTGGGACAGGCCTTGGGGCGCCGTTGGGGCTGTGCGGAACTGGGGCGAATGGATCCTCTATTCCATCGGGCTCTGGGGAGAACAGCCCGAGGGTATCTTCAGCAACAGCGGGTCGGTGATCGGGATCGGCTTCGTGGCCGGGGCGTTCATCTCCGCCTGCCTCGGCGGAGACTTCGCCCTGCGTGTCCCTCCGAAGCTTGAGATGGCGAAGGCGGTTGCGGCGGGGTGGTTCATGGGGCTCGGTTCGTCCATGGCCGGTGGCTGCAACGTGGGCGGGTTCTACAACGCCTTGGGGAACCTGTCCGCTCACGGTTTCGCCATGATGATCGGCATCATGGTCGGAGCCGCCATCGGGATCAAGTATCTGTACTGGGAGATGGAGCACATCAGCTGGGGCCAGGGGGGCGGGAGCACCATCGAATTTCCCGATCCGGTCAAGATCATGCTGGGGATCCTCACCCTCGTCATTCTCATCTGGGGGGCCTACGCTTATGTCGGGGCCGAGGACGAGGACCTGTACAGGTACAGCGGAATGATCATGATCGCCGCCGCCATAGGGTACACGTTCCACCGCGGGCGCTGGTGCATGATCCAGGGTTTTCGTGAACCCCACATGACGGGCAACACGGAGATGGCCAAGGCCGTCGCCCTCAGCGTGGTAATCCTTGCCGTGGGGATCGCGGTCCTGAAGGGCACCGACCTGCGCTCGCCCCTCCATTACGTCCGAGGTTTCTTCGGCTGGGGCGGTGTGGTCGGCGGGATCATCTTCGGCTTTGGCGCTCTTCTGGCAGGTGGCTGCGGGACCGGGACCCTCTGGCGCGTGGGCGAAGGTCAGATCAAGTTGTGGATCGTGACCCCGTTCTTCGGCATCTCCAACGCCATCTTTGACGCCTGGTTCAAAGGCAATGACTGGGAGGGGCAGGAGGCCTACTTCGAGGACGGGATCACCAACGACGGGATTTTCGGCTCCTTTGTCTACATGCCCGACACCTGGCTGGGCTACGGGGGGACGCTGGCCGTGATCTTCGGCGTCATGGCCATCTGGTACATCCTCGTGAGCTGGAACGAGGAGACCAACAAGCTCATCGTGCCCATGTAGCAGCAACCGGGGGGAGGGTCCTCCGGCCCCGCCGGAGGGTCTTCCCCATGCATGGTGCCGGATCGAGAGGGGCCCGGGGGCAGGACTGTCCCCAGGCCTCTCTTTTTTTTCTCCCGGCCCGGAATCAGTGCTCCTCGCAGTCCGGCCTGCGCAGGTCCGGACCGTTACCGGGAATCACGGTGATCCTGGGGACTGGAACCACGGGATTTTCGTCGACCAGGAGCGGGCAGCCGAAGGCCTCCTCGAGTCGCTCCACCGTGAGGATCTCCCGGGGAAGGCCCGTTCCCAGGACGCGGCCGGCCTTCAGGAGCAGGATCGTCTCGCCGTAAATCGACGCGAGGTTCAGGTCGTGGGACACGGTGATGACCGTGATCCCCTCCCGGCGGGTGAGGGCCTTCATGATCTCCATGACCTTGACCTGGTGCGCGAGGTCCAGGCTGGAAGTGGGTTCATCCAGGAGGATGATTCGCGGCTGCTGGCAGACGGCCCGGGCGATGATGACCCGCTGGCGTTCTCCCCCGCTGAGCTGATCCATGGGGCGCCGGCGGAGGTGGCCGACTTCGGCCAGCTCCATGGCCTCCCTGGCGATCTCGTAGTCCCGCCTCTTCTCCAGGGAGAGGAGGCCGAGGTGCGGGGACCTTCCCATGAGGACCACGTCTTCCACGCGAAAAGGGAAATCCAGCGGGGCCTCCTGGGGGACGACGGCCAGGACCCGTGCCAGGTCTCTCCTGGATAGAGCGTTCAGGGGTTTTCCGAAGAGTTCCACGGTCCCCCTCAGGGGTCTCACCAGGCCGGCGACGATGCGGATGAGGGTGGTCTTGCCCGAACCGTTCGGACCCACCACGGTGAAGAAGGCCCCGGCATCCACGGAGACGTTCACCTCAAGGAGGACCTGGTTCTCCCCGTAGGAGTGGCTGAGATCCGTGATCCGTACCGCGGGTGTCATCGCCCGGCCCTCTGCAGGAGCAGGATGAAAAGCGGGGCCCCGATCAGGGCAGTCACCACTCCTGCGGGGATTTCTCCCAAGTCAGGCACGGAACGGGCCAGGAGGTCGCAGAGCACCAGGAAGGCCGCTCCGCCGAGGATGCACGCCGGCACGAGGGTTCGGTGATCCGGGCCCAGCAGCGACCTCAGAATGTGGGGGACCACGAGCCCTACGAAGCCCACCAGGCCGATGCTGCAGACCGTGGCGCTCACCATGAGAGAGGTGGTGATCAGGAGCAGGGTAGCGGCGGCCCGGACGTTCACCCCCATTGTCATGGCGGTTTCTTCCCCCAGGAGGAGGAGGTTCAGCGGGCGGGCCATGGCGAGGAGCACGGCGAAGCAGGGGAGGAGGGTCCCGGCGAGGAGCGGGAGGTGCTCCGGGGTGGTGCCGGAGAGGTCCCCCATGAGCCAGAAGAGGATGCTGTGCAGTCTCGCGTCCTCGGCCACGGCCACGAGGAACATGATCAGCGCGGAACAGAAGGCGTTGACCATCACCCCTGCCAGGAGGAGCGAATCCCCCCGCAGGGGGTTGCTGCCCGGCCGCAGGAACAGGACCACGGCCAGGGTGGTCATGCCGCCCGCGAAGGCCAGGGCGCTCACCCCGGGGAAACGGGAGAGGCCCGCCATGAACCCGAGGATCGCCCCAACCGCCGACCCGCCCGAGACCCCCAGAATGTACGGCTCTGCCAGGGGATTGCGGAGCAGGGCCTGGAAGACCAGCCCGCCCAGGCTCAGGGCCGCACCGGCCAGGCAGGCCGCCACGGCCCTTGGGAACCGGATCTCCCACAGGATGGCGGCGGGAAGGCCCGGGGCCGAGGGGCCCTCGATGAGCGCGGAGATCAACGCGCCGAGATCCTGCCTCGTCGGCCCCAAAGCCAGGGCGAGGAGCACACAGAGGGCCAGCAGGGCCGCGAGCAGGAGGGACGTTCCCCCTATTTTGAAGATTGTGCGACGGTGGGCAGGGAACACGGCTCCAGCTCCAGTTCGGGGTGGACGCAGCGGGCCAGGATTTCAAGGGCCAGGATCAGCCTGGGGCCGGGCCGGTCGAAGAGGGCGGCCTCGGCCACGTGAATCCTCCCGGCTTCAGCGGCGGAAAGGGCCCGCCACCGCTCCAGGGCCTGGAGGGCCTCCCCCTGATTCGGACCCCCGGACATGGATGTGATGATCACCACCTCCGGGTTCAGGGCCAGGACCTGCTCGGCGTTCAGGCGGGGCCAGGGGACCGGACCGGCGGTCACGTTTTCGCCTCCGGCAAGGGTGATGAGTTCGTGGATGAAGGTCCCGCTCCCCGCCGAGACAATGGGGGAGACACCTACCTGGAAGAAGACCCGGGGCCGGGTTCCGCTTGCGGCCGCGGCCTCCACGATCCGGTCCCGGCAGGTCCTTATAGCCGCAGTCAGCCCCGCTGCCTCCTCCCCCGCACCGAGGAGCCCGCCCAGATTTTCCAGGGCCTGTATGACCCCATCGAGGCCCCGGGGGTCGAGGGCGTAGACCGGGATGCCGAGCCTTTCGAGCCGTTTCACCGAATCGAGCGGGTTCCCGTCCCGGATTGCGAGGCAGAGATCAGGACTCAGCGCCGCGATCCGTTCGATGTCGGGATGGACGTAAGGGCCGACCGCGGGCAGGCCGAGGGCCTCCTCCGGGAAGTCGCTGAACGCGGTCGCTCCGGCGAGGAGCGCCCCTTTTCCCAGGGCGAAGACCATCTCCGTGATGCTGGGGGCGAGGGCCACCACCCGGCACGGGCGGTCCGGCACCGTCACCTGCCTGCCCGTTTGGTCCACCACCGTCCGGCCGGCGGCGGGGGCGGCCTCCCAGAGGCAGACCGCAAACACCGCCGCGGCCGCCGCCAGCAGGGCGGATCCGGACCCTTCGCCCCGCATCCTCATTTCGCGGCCCCGGCCGTGAGCTGCACGCCCGCCAGGACGGCGAGTCCCGGGCTCCGGTAGCCCGGAACGGCCTGATAGTCCGCGTCCAGCAGATTTTCGGCCCTGCCGAAGAGCCGGACCGTGTCCGTCAGGTCGTAGCCCAGGGTGAGGTCCACCCGGAGGTGGTCGGCCGAGAAGGTCTGCTGGTCGTAGGATGGACGCCTCCCCGTGTACTGGAGGGAGAGCCCGAGGGTGAGGTCCTCCCAGCGGGCCCGGGCCCGAAGGCCCGCCTTGTGCCGGGAGACCATGGCGAGGTTTTCCTCGTTGTTTTCCTGGCCTTCGGTGTAGGTGTAATTCGCCCCCACCCTGAGCCAGGACCAGGGCCTGACCTCGGTCACCAGTTCAAGCCCCGAGGCGTTGGCCGTGCCGGAATTGAAGTAGGTCGAGGTGGCGAAGTCGAAGGAAATGCGCTCGGTGTAGTGGGTATTGAAGTAGACGGCCTCCCAGCGGGCCTTGCCTCCCAGGATCTCCTGCTCGATGCCGACGTCGCCGCCCGTGCTCTCTTCGGGGTTTAGGTCCGGATTCCCGTAACTCGGGTCGAAGAGGTTGTACAGGGACGGGGCCCGGAAGCCCGTGGCGAGGTTCCCCTTGAGCCTGAACCCCAGGGGGAGCCCCAGTGACGCCCCCGCCTTCCACGTGCCGTGGGTCCCGAACTCCTCGTGGTGGTCCAGGCGGCCGCCGGCGCTCAGGGCGAGCCTTTCGTCCAGGAGGAGCAGAAGAAGATTGGCGTACCCGGCTGCGGTGTCCACGTCCTCGGTGAACCGCCCGCTCCCCCACGCGCTCTCGCTGGAGAACTCCCCCTTTTCCCCGTAGTAATCGGCACCGATGGTGAGGGTGGCGAGGTTCCGGAACCTGAAATCGTTCTGGAGGATCACCGGCCAGGTCTTCCCCCGGTAGAGGTCGTTCAGGAAACTGTCGGTTACGGGAGTCCCGTCGGGCCTGATGCCGAGCACCCCGTCGTCCTCGTCGAGGAAGGCCCGCCTGGAGGAGTTGTAGCCCAGGATGAGGCTCCAGTCCCACCACGGCAGGGCCGTTCCGGTGAACCTCAGGCTGGTGACCCAGAGGTCCTGCCGGACCTGGTTCCCGGGGTCGTTGAGGGCCGTGGAGGAGAGGTAGTCCCATTCGGTGGCGTTCACGAAGGCGTCGGTGTAGCGGAGATTCAGATCCACCCCGAGGTCCCTGAGCCACGGGCGGGCCGAGCGGCGGAAGGGCGCGGCGTTCAGATTCGCGTCGAGGGTGCCGTTCCGGTATTCGCTGTCCCGGTACAGCCCGCCGGTGTTCACGCCCCGGGCGCCCAGGGCGTAACCCAGCGGCCCGGCGCTCCCCCTGAGTTCCGCCGTCCCCTTCCAGGTCTCGTACCTGCCGTATTCCCCCTTCACGGCGGCCCGGGTGGGCCCGCCCCCCCTCGGGGTGAAGACCTGTATGGCCCCGGCCATGGCGTTCGATCCGTAGAGGGCGCTCTGGGGGCCCCTGATCACCTCGATCCGCTCCACGTTCTCCACCCCCAGGTAACTCCAGAGGTCCCCGAAGTCGTTGGCGGGAAAGGTGGGGTCGTAGAGACGGACCCCGTTGAACAGGACGGCGGTGTCCGCGTTCTTGGCGCCCCGGAGCCGCATCTGGGAGAACTGGCCGAGCCAGCCGCCGTGCTCGATGTCCGCCGACGGATATCCATCGAGGGCCTGATAGAGATCCGTGACGCCCCGCTCCTCCAGTTCCTCCGCTGTGATCACCGTCACAGAGTCCGGCAGGTGGCGCAGGGCGACCGGGGTCCTGGTGGCCGTGACCACCACCTCCCCCAGGGAGATCTGTTTCTCCTGTCCCGCGGCGGGCGGGGGGGCCGGGGCGGCGCCCACGGCCGCGGCGAGCAGGGTAAATCCAAGCACTGATCGAGCTGCAAAAAGTCCTGAAAACCGATACCGCTCAAAATGCCTCAGATTCAAGGAGCGAGATTTTCGAGGAATGAAGCGTACTCGGACGTAAGCCGCCATGGCGAAAAAATCGACGCAACGCAGCAGATGGTGTATTTTCAGCGGCATTGTCACTCCGTGGATCAATCCCTTTCCCGTATTCTCTCTTTTCATCGTCCGTACCTCCTCCTTATTTGGACTGCTGGACACCCTGGTGGGGAAAGGGACGGCGCCGAAGGCCGCATCGGGGCTCCGCCGCGGAGAAGGGGGATTGGACGAAGGGTCGTGGGGGAATTCCGGACGCAGGCATGCCGGGAGGCGCACAGCATCGAGACCGGCCCTGAAAAGCCGGTTGCCGGCGGTTGCCCGGGAGCTGAACGGACGTGTGGCCCAAACCTCGAAGCCCTTGTTGCATCCCCCCGGGCCGGTCTCCCGGCTTGTGGATCTGCCTACTCCCCGCGCCTTCCCATCCCGGTTTCGCCGGAACAGTGGCAAAGTGCGGATTTCGTACCCACTTACGGTTGCGGGCCAGCGCCGGACTCTCACCGGACTTCCCGTTTCACCCCCGGGCCGGAAACGGCCAGGGGGCACCCGAAGGTGTCGATGGGGCATACTGACCCTCCGGCCGGAGAATGTCAAGAGATGCCCGGGGAGGCCGTTTCAGGGCGGCCGAAGTCTCCCCTCCAGAGATGCGGCCGTGCGTCGCAGCCCCGGAACCCGGAAGTGCAATCTGTTTGACAGGGGACTTCCGGCCGTGCAAGACTTGTCGTATCTGTGAAACTGGAGACGTCTGTTCGAGACCGCCCCCGGCAGGGCATCTGCCAGGGAACGGCCGCCCAGCGGGAATGGCGCGGTAAACGAATGGATTTACCGTGCAGGAAGAAAGGAGGATGGTCATGGAAAATGGAAGAAGAGAGTTTCTGAAGGCCGGCGCCCTCGCCGCCGGCGCCGGTCTCATTCACGCCTCAGGGGTGTTCGCCGCCGAGGCCGGCCCCGGCCCGGCCTGCGCCCTCACCGACGCCTCGGGCAAGTTCGCGCTCCCGCCGCTCCCCTATGCCTACGACGCTCTCGATCCCGTTATCGACGAGCAGACGGTGCGGATCCACCACGGCAAGCACCACGCGGGCTATGTGGCCGGATGCAACGCCACGGCGGACGCCCTTGCCGCGGCCCGGGCGGGGATGGACTTCGCCCGGATCAAGGCCCTCTCGCGGGATTTCGCCTTCAATCTTTCAGGCCATGTGCTCCACACGGTCTACTGGACGAATCTCTCGCCGGAGAAGACCGAGCCCTCGGGGAGGCTCGCGGACATGATCAAGCGGGACCTCGGCTCCTTGGACGCCATGAAGGCCCAGCTCTCCGCGGCCACCAAGGCCGTGGAGGCGAGCGGCTGGGGCTGTCTGGGATACCATCCCATGGCCGGGGCCCTGTCGGTCTTTCAGATCGAAAAGCACCAGGACATCGTGGAGGTGGGGGCCGTGCCGCTCCTGGTCTTCGACGTCTGGGAACACGCCTACTACCTGAAGTACCAGAACCGGCGCGGGGACTACGTGGACGCCCTCTGGCGGATCGTCAACTGGGACGACGTCTCGAAACGCCTGGAACGGGCGGCCGCAGGCTAACCACCGGCCCCGACCGCGGGGGGATTGGCCTGAACCACCGTCCAGGCGGTCCCCTCGGGGCCGTCCTTGAGGGCGATGCCCAGCTCGGCGAGTTCCCGCCGGACCCTGTCGGCGTTTTCCCAGTCTCTGGCCTCTCTGGCCCGGGCCCGGCGCGCTATGGCCTCGAGCACTGTCTCCTCGGTGAGGCCGAGGCGGGAGAGCGCGGCGAGGTTCCGCTTCCTGAGGAAGGCCTCGGGTTCCTCCCGGAGGACGCCGAGGACGCGGGCCGCGGCCCGGACGGCCTCCGCCCCCCGGGCAAGGGGCCCTGCGTGCCGGGCCGAGGGGGTCCGCTCCGCCTCCTGCGCCAGCCGGTTCAAGGCCCGCACCCCGTCGAAGAGGTGCCCGATCGCCTGGGCGGTGTTGAAGTCGTCGTCCATGGCCTGGTCGAAGCGGTCTTGAAGCCCTTCCAGGGTTTCCACGGCCGCGGCGGCGTCAGGGCTGAGGGGCCGGTCCTTTCTGACCGGTCCTGCCGCAAGGCGCCCGGCTTCGGCCAGGGCGTTGTAGCACCGCTCCAGGGCGGCCCCGGTCTCGCCGAGGATCTCCGGGCTGTAGTCAAGGGGGCTCCTGTAGTGTTTGGACAGGAGGAAGAGGCGCAGGGCCTCGGGGTGGTGGACCCGGAGGATCTCCTCGATGGTGACGAAGTTTCCCAGGGACTTGGACATCTTTTCCCCGCGGATGGTCACGAACCCGTTGTGCATCCAGTACCTCACGAAGGGCCGCCCTGTGGCCGCCTCGGACTGGGCGCGCTCGTTCTCGTGGTGCGGGAAGATGAGGTCAAGGCCCCCTCCGTGTATGTCCAGGGTCTCTCCCAGGTACTTCATGCCCATGGCCGAGCACTCCACGTGCCACCCGGGCCTCCCCCGTCCCCAGGGGCTCTCCCAGGAGGGTTCCCCGGGCTTGGCCCTCTTCCACAGGGCGAAGTCCAGGGGGTCGCGCTTCCTCTCCTCCACGGCGATCCTGGCCCCGGCCCGCATCTCCTCCACGTTCCTGCCGGAGAGCGCCCCGTAGGAGGCGAGGCTCCGCACGGAGAAATAGACGTCTCCGTCCGCAGCATAGGCGTGACCGGTCTCCACCAGGGTCCGGGTGAGGGCGACGATCTCCGGCAGGTGCTCCGTGGCCCGGGGTTCCACCGTGGCCGGGAGCACCCCCAGGGCGTCCATGTCCTGGGAGAAGTGGGCGATCTCCCGCTCCGCCAGCTCCGCAGTAGAAATCCCTTCCTCCCTCGCCCGGTTGATGATCTTGTCGTCGATGTCCGTGAAGTTGCGGACGAAGAGTACCTCCAGGCCCCGGTGCCGGAGATGCCGGACGACGACGTCGAAGACCACCGCCGATCGGGCGTGGCCGATGTGGCACCTGTCGTAGGCCGTGATGCCGCAGACGTACATCCGGACCCGGCCGGGTTCGATGGGCTCGAAGGGCTCCTTGGCGCGGGTGAGTGTGTTGTATATCCGTATGCCCATGTGGCGGTGATGACTTCGCGATCTCCTGCAGGTCCGGGTCGGCCCCGGCCTCGGCCGCCCCTCCGGGGACCCTCGGTCCAACTAAAGCCTCCCCGGCCCCCCCTGTCAACTCGTAACTGATCACGGGGTTCGGCACAGCCCCAATGCTGCAGCTCCCCGGGCTTACGTCAAATCGGCGCCCTGGGCCGCCTGTGCGCCCCCAAAATTTCCCCTTGACACCTGAGGGGGAATGACACAAAATAAGGCGTCTTTGCAATCAAACAATACTATATATTGTATATATCATCGACAAGATGCAGGAAAGAAGGTGATTGAGATGACCGATCGCAAGGCCAAGGATGCCGTGTCTTCATCCAGCCGAAAACCCAGACTCCCCTCCACCGGGCTCCCTCTCAGCGACAACGCGCGGGTGGTCCTGGCCCGGAGATATCTCAGGAAGGACGACCAGGGGGACGTCATCGAGACCCCGGAGGAGATGTTCCGGCGGGTGGCCGGTTCCGTCGCCCAGGCTGACCTCCTCTACGACAGGAGCGCCGACGTCAAGGCCCTGGAGGATGCCTTCTACAGGCTCATGACATCCTTCCGGTTCATCCCAAACTCCCCCACCCTCATGAACGCGGGGCGGGAGCTGGGCCAGCTCGCGGCCTGCTTCGTGCTCCCGGTGGAGGACTCCATAGAGAGCATTTTCGAGACCGTGAAGCACACCGCCATGATCCACAAGAGCGGGGGCGGCACCGGGTTCTCCTTCTCCCGGATCCGGCCCGAAGGGGACCGGGTGAAGACGACCCACGGCGTGGCGAGTGGGCCCATCTCCTTCATGACCATCTTCGATGTGGCAACCGAGACCATCAAGCAGGGCGGCACCCGCCGCGGGGCCAACATGGGGATCCTCCGGGTGGACCACCCGGACATCGAGAAGTTCATCACCGCCAAGACCCGGACCGACCGGCTCAACAATTTCAACATCTCCGTGGCCCTCACCGAGAAGTTCATGGAGGCGGTGGAGCGCCACGAGGAGTACGACCTCGTGAATCCCAAGACAGGGGAGACTGTGAGGCGGGTCTCCGCCAAGGCGGTCTTTGACATGATCGTCGAGTCGGCCTGGAACAGCGGCGAGCCCGGGATCGTCTTTCTGGACCGCATCAACCGGTCGAACCCCACCCCGAACCTGGGGGATATCGAGAGCACCAACCCATGCGGGGAGCAGCCGCTTCTGCCCTACGAGTCCTGCAACCTGGGTTCCATCAACCTGGGGGTCTTCGTGAAGCGCGGCGAGGTTGACTACCAGGGTCTGGGGGAGACGGTCCGGCAGGGGGTGCATTTCCTGGACAACGTCATCGACGTGAACCGCTTCCCACTGGAGGAGATCGGGGAGATGACCCGCCGCACGAGGAAGATCGGGCTCGGGGTGATGGGGTTCGCCGACCTCCTCATCAGCCTCGGGATTCCGTACAACTCCGAGAAGGCCGTCATCACGGCGGAAGAGATCATGGCCTTCATCGAGGAGGAGTCGAAGGCGGCCTCGGCGGGTCTAGCCGCCGTGCGGGGCAATTTTCCGGCCTACGGAGGGAGCGCCCACGACCGGCCCGAGACCCCCCTCATGCGCAACGCCACCACCACGACCATCGCCCCGACGGGCACCATCAGCATCATCGCCGGGGCATCGAGCGGCATCGAGCCGCTCTTCGCGGTGAGCTACATCCGCAGGGTGCTGGACGGGACGGAGATGGTGGAGGCCCATCCCCTCTTCGTGCAGGAGATGGAGGCCCGCGGCCTCCACTCGCCGGAACTCATGGAGCGGATCGCCCAGGCGGGGTCCGTCCAGGGGCTTGAGGAGGTCCCGGAGGATCTCAAGAGGGTCTTCGTCACCTCCCTGGATGTCTCGCCCGAGGACCACATCGCCATCCAGGCCGCTTTCCAGCGGCACACCGACAACGCCGTGTCGAAGACCATCAACTTCCCCGAGCAGGCCGGCCGGGAGGACATCCGCAAGGCCTACGTCCTGGCCTGGCACCAGGGCCTCAAGGGCCTGACCATCTACCGGTACGGGAGCCGCCCGGCCCAGGTCCTGAACCTGAAGAAGGAAAAGAAGGACGGCGCCGGGGCCGCGAAGGCGGTCCCGGTGGTTGGGGAAAACGGAAAGATCGCCCCGCGGCCGAGACCCCTGCGGACCAGAGGGGTCACGGAGAGGCTGCGGACCGGCTGCGGGAACATCTACGTGACCGTGAACTGGGACGACCAGGACATCTGCGAGGTTTTCGCCCAGATGGGCAAGGCCGGAGGCTGCGCCTCCTGCCAGATGGAGGCGGAGAGCCGGCTCATCTCGCTCTGCCTGCGTTCGGGGATCCGGGTGGAATCCATCGTGAAGCAGCTTGCCGGCATCCGGTGCCCCTCCCCGAGCTGGCAGGAGGGCGGGCAGATCCTCTCCTGCCCCGACGCCATGGCCAAGGTCCTCGGGAGCGTGGGCGGGGTGGAGCTGAGGAAGGCCACCGAGCCCGTCATGCGGACCTGCCCGGACTGCGGCGCCGTGGTGGAGACCGAGGGGGGGTGCCTCCTGTGCCGCTCCTGCGGCTGGTCACGGTGCGACTAGGCCTTCCGTAACTGATCACAGGGTTCGGCGCAGCACAATGCTGGAACCCCCCGAACTGAAAGCCTTCACAGGGTGCTGCAGATGCGAAGGCGGCGGGCACGCAGACGTACTTCCTGTACTTCAAGTGCCCGCCAACACAGCAGGTGCGGTACCCTGTGAAGGCTTACGGCCTTCGCCCCCGGCTACGGCGCCTGGTAGAGGAGCGTCCCCGCGCCGTCCCAGAGGTGGATCATTTGGAAGCCCAGGGTGGCTTCGGAGAAGCTGAATTCTCCTTGGAGTGGGACCCCTGCATACGTCATCGTGTCGAAGAAGGCGGCGGTCATGAAGTAGCCCGAGGTCCAGTCCCACACCATGGGCTCCTCACCGTCCAGGGAGAGGCCGGGAAGGCCCGCACAGGTTCGGTCCTCCAGGGTCTTGGTGCCCGCACCCGCATCCGCTATGGCGAAGGAGAGCGTCAGCGGGTCGAAATCGAACCGGGCCCAGTAGAGGCCCGGCTGCCCGGCCAGCATGATCCCGTCCAGGAGGATGCTGCAGCCCTTCGCCTGGATCATGGAGAGGGCGAAGGAGATGAATCTTCCCCCCACCGCGTCGGTGTGGCCGTACAGGGTCTCTCCGATCCGGGCGGCCACGAGCCCCTTTTCGTATGTCTCGGTGACCGAGCTCATGATGGAGGTACCCTGGGCCTTCACGAGCCCGACGCCCCGGGCGAACCAGATGGTCTCGTCGGAATCCTCGCCCCCGTCCCGTAACCGCATTCTGAGGCGGAGGCAGTTTTCAAAGGTCCCGGCGGGGACGGTCACGTCTTCCACCCCTTCGAGATGGATGCGGCCGCCGCTGAAGGTGGATGTGTCCCCGACCTCCATGCGCCTGGGGATAATCTGGAAGGGAGGCGAGTAGGTTTCGTCCATCCCTTCGTCCCCGCGGGTCGGGTCAGCCAGCTCCACCTGCCTGTAGAGCATGAGGCCCTGATCGGTCCAGCCGACGATCTGGTACATGTCCGGAGCCGCGCCCGGGAACTCGTGGCGGTAGCTCTCCACGTACCTGACCGCCGCGGTCCCTGAGATATCGACCGTCCGGTCCACCACGTTCCGGTCCCCCTGGGTGTACGTCGCCCCGCCCACCGTCTGGGTCTCCATATAGAGCCAGGCGGAATGGAGATCGACGGGGTAATACTCCCGCATGTCGTAGTCGGCCCGGGCCGCGCCGGCCGCTGCGACGATCCAGATCCCGGCGAGTCCGGCCAGGGCCGTATTCCATCTCCGAGCGGACACCTTCGCCCCGTGAATGCGCTTCATGGAATTTCCTCCTCTTCCTCTTCTTCGCCCGAGGTCGGACCCGCCGGTTCTCCGCGGACCGTCGCCGGAACAGGAAATGCTCTGAAGGGTCTGATTCCCGGCGGAATCTTTTCTCCCCATGCCATTATGAAAAAGGTCGTGGGGTTTGTCAAAAAGGTCGCGGGCCTGTGCCCGCTCCCTGACGATTGGAATTTTGGGGTTGACGCCTTTCTCTGTGTCTTTGCGGTGAGCGGGGCGCCTTGGACTATGTGAAGTCTCGGGTTTGTGCCTTTCTCTGTGCCCTCTGTGCTTCTGTGGTGAGACCGGGTTGTGCTTTTGATTGTTGATCGCACTGCAAAAACCTCAAAATCTGATCCCGCTCAAAAAAACCGAGATGCAAGGCGCGAAATTTTCCGGGAATGAGGAGTACTTAGCGTACGCCGCAGTGACTGGAAAATTGAAGCAACGCCGCAGATCGGTTTTTTTCAGCGGGATCATGTTGGTTTTTCCCCTTCGCCTTTCTCTGTGTCCTCTGTGCTGAGCGGAGTGTGGCGTATGAGCCGAGAATGGCGGCTGCGCTGTTTGCCCGGGCGGCCGTGGGGGAAGTCCGGGGGCTGGGGAATAAGGTTCGAGGGAGGGGGAAAGATGGGGCCTGGTTCGGGGAGGTTGGGAAGGCAAGGATGGGTCCGAGACCGGGTGAGGCCCTTCCGCGGTCAGGCAGGCCAGCACCAGCCGGAGTGTCTTCAGGGCCCCAGTGGCCGACATGGGGCCTGGTGTTTTCCACGGGGCATGTCCCGTGCGGCTCGGGCCTTCCCTGCTC
>ENA-OSEO01004264-OSEO01004264.1-sediment-metagenome-genome-assembly--contig:-NODE-4264-length-15361-cov-66.611882_pt1 | contig 15361 bp, 14 predicted proteins | sample MGYA00237883_ERZ534232 | MGnify/ENA metagenome assembly ERZ534232 | reverse complement strand
CGACAAGGCCCTCCTCTGGGCCATCGACAGGAAACAGCAAAACACTATCACTTGCTCCATTGCGAAATAACTTTAGAGAAACACTATAAATTAAATAATGTGTTAGGTGAAATCTGGCGGTCCCGGCGGGAATCGAAACCAGATCTTCGGCTCGAGAAATATGCCCGGGAAATTTAACTAGTTTAAATCATCAGATTGGTCAGGGGGCCATTGCCGGCCCCCTGGCCTTGTCCGCAACCAGAAAAAAATAAGGAGCCGGTTGAAACGCCTAGCCCCTTGGTTTTACATGGTGGGCGATGCGCGACTCGAACGCGCGGCCTTTGGTTCCGGAGACCAACGCTCTATCCTGACTGAGCTAATCGCCCTGAAAAAAGATAGTACGCCAGCCGGCCTTTAAAGTCAAGCGGCAAGTCTTTCCGAGCCCAGGATGCTTGACAGGGCGAAACATATTATTGCATAATCAAATTTATTAAAAAATTTAAGAAAGGCCGCCCTTGAAGGTTCTCAATCTCGGTGCCGGGGGATTTATCGGCGCCCACCTGACCGACGCTCTGCTGGCCCACGGACACGATGTAATCGGTGTCGACACCCACGACGACAAGCTACTCGATCTGGCCGGCCACCCGCATTTTACCTTCGTAAATCATGATATTCGCGAACCTGGTTTTCCCTTGGACCGACTGGTCGGCCAATCCGACCTGGTGATCGACTTGGTGGCTTATGCCAACCCCGGGATATATGTATTGCGGCCGCTGGACGTCTTTCGTCTTAATTTCACGGAAAACCTCAAGATCGCCGAAGCCTGCGTCCGGGTCGGCAAGCGGTTGATCCAGTTTTCGTCCTGTGAAGTGTACGGGAAGACCGCGGCCAGCGTCTGGAGCGACCGTTTGAACAACCCGGAAGACCCGGCTTTAGCGGTTTTCAACGAAGACGAAACAAACTTTGTTTTAGGGCCCGTGGACAAGCACCGCTGGATTTACTCGTGCGCCAAACAGCTTCTGGAAAGGGTGCTCCACGCCCACGGCCTGGCCGGCGAACTGAACTTCACCATCATCCGTCCCTTCAACATCATCGGGCCGAAAATAGACTATCTGCCCTCGGAAACCGACGGCGTGCCGCGGGTCTTTTCCTATTTCATGGAAGCCCTTTTGGAGGGGACGGCCATGCAGTTGGTTGACGGCGGCCGACATCGGCGCTGTTACATGTACATAGACGACGCCGTGCAATGCTGCCGGCGGATCGTGGAGAACCAGGGCGGGGTCTGCGACCGCCAGACATTCAATATCGGCGCTCCGGACAACGAAGTGACCATACGCGAGCTGGCCGAACTGATGCGGGAGATATACGCGGAAAAGTATGCCCGGCCCGAAGAGCGGCTGGCGGAGATTGTCGAAGTGTCGGGCGAAGAATTTTACGGCCAGGGGTACGATGATTCAGACCGCCGCATTCCGGACATCGCCAAGGCGCGCACGCTTCTGGGCTGGGAGCCGCAAACGGACGTTCGGACCACCCTGGAAAAGACCATGGCCTACTACGTGGACCTGCGGGCCGAACGCACCGGCTGAGGCTTTCCGGCGGAAACTTCGACCCATGCTGGAAAAAGTCTTCGTCGTCATTCCGGCTTACAACGCGGCCAAAACCGTGGCTTTGGTCTTCGACCGGATTCCCCCAGAATTTTCGCCTCGTATCCGCCGTTACGTAGCGGTGGACGACGGCAGCACGGACAACACCTTTGAAGTCCTGTCCGAATTGAAGCAACGCCTCCCCAACCTGACCCTTTTGCGTCACGACATCAACCGCGGATACGGCGCGGCCGAAAAGACCCTGCTGCTCCACGCCCTGGAAAACGGGGCTGACGCGGCCGTGTTGCTCCACGCCGACGGCCAGTACTCGCCGGAGATGATGCCCGCCCTGCTCAAACCCCTGGACGACGGCCAAGCCGACCTGGTCCAAGGCTCCCGCCTACTCGGCGGCGGCGCGCTCAAAGGCGGGATGCCCCTGTATAAATACGCGGCCAACCGCGGCCTCACCTTGATCGAAAACCTGGCCTTCGGACTGAATATGGCCGAGTACCACAGCGGATACATGCTCTATTCCCGGCGCTTCCTCGAAATGACGCCCTTTACCCGGCTCAGTGATTCATTTGACTTCGATCTGGAAATGATCGTGGCGGCCAGGGTCTTGGGCCTGCGCATCCGGGAAGTGGCCATTCCCACCATCTACGCCGACGAAGAATCGCACCTGCATCCCATCAAGTACGGGCTGGACGTTTTAACCGTGGTGGTCAGGTACCGTCGCGGCTATTACCATCGGTTGCTGGGCGCGGATGCGGCCGGAGGCAGAGGATGATACTGGTGTCCGGCGGGGCCGGTTTCTTGGGGTCCAAACTGGTCAAGGGCCTGGTCCGGGCCGGTCATCCCGTGCGCGTCATCACTCTGCCCGGCGACCCCGGCCTGGTTCGGCTGAAGGACGCGCCCTGCCAAGTGGTGGAAGCCGACGTGACCGACAGCCAGGCCTTACTGGGGGCCTTTGACGGCGTAGACACGGTCTACCACCTGACTGCGGTCATCATCGCCAAGGATAAACAGGTGTACGAGCGGGTTAATGTCGGGGGCACGGAAAACATGGTTAAAGGCGCGCTGGCCGCCGGGGTCCGTCATTTCATATACGTATCCTCGGCCGCGGCCGCGGACCCCGAATCGTCGGCCTACGCCCGGTCCAAAAAGCGGGGAGAAGAAATGGTCATGTCTCAAAAAGGCATGCACTATACCATTGTCCGGCCCACCCTGATCTACATGCCCGGCGGCGGCCAGGAATTCAACTTATTTGTAGACTATCTCCGCAAGTTCCCGGTGGTGCCCTTTATCGGTCCGGGGCGGGGCCGCAAGAACCCAGTCTTCGCCGACGATGTCCTGCAAGGCTTGCTGGCCGCGGCCGGCAATGAGGCTTCGTACGACAAGCTGTACAACTTCAGCGGCGGGGAAACCGTGACCATCCGGGAACTGGCTGAATTGATCCTCGAACGCCTGGGCAGGCCCAAGCCCATCATCGGCCTGCCCTTGCCCCTCTGCCGCCTGGCGGCCCGGATCATGGAAGCGGTCATGGACGATCCGCCGCTGACCGCATACGCCATCAGCCGGATCGAAGCGGACGCCGACCAGGACAATGGTCCGGCCCGCCGCGACCTGGGCTTCAATCCCATCGGGGTAAGGGCAGGCCTGGCCCGCTGCTTCGAGGCCGGTCAATCCGGCCGTTAAAGGCCGAAGCAGACCAGGCCGCGCCCGCAGATCACCCGATTATCGACCGATTAATTCGTGGCCCGCCCGAGCCGACGGTTCAACCAATCATAATCCCTTCCAATAGGACAGTATGATTGTTTCCTTCCCAATGGACCGAAAATTTTGCCATTGACCCGGATAAAACCATGTCCTACAAATATGGCCGGGGGAGTCTCCGGCCTGGTTTAAACCGAACCCACGCGGCGAGACAACCCACAGGGCGGGCAAGCTCGGATAAACTTAAAACACGGCGCGATTAGGCGGGCGCGGCCGTTATAAAGGGCCAAGATGGTACGCATACTGATTGACGACGCACCTCAATTTGACTAATCTTACCAAATTGGCAGAATGAAAACCTTCCTTAACAATTTAAAATGGAATGGAAAATCAAGTGAACGAAAAGAACGCCGAAATGATCGAGGTGAAGCGCGATCCTGGACAAGGTAAGATTTATAGCCACATCCGAGCTAAGTGGCTGGCGGAAACACCAGAAGAACGGGTCCGTCAAACCTATCTGACCGTCCTGGTCAATGAATACGGTTATAAGTTGCAGCAGATGAAGGAAGAGGAATCGGTTATCGGCCGTGGATCGGGTCAGGCCAGGGCGGATTTTATCATCTGGCGCACAGAGCAGGACAAGGCCGACGACAGGCCGCCGTTGATTATAGTGGAATGCAAATCGGACAATGTCACTATCCAGAAGGAAGACTACTTTCAGGGCGACCATTACGCCCGTATGGTCGACGCCCCCTTTTTCGTCACGCACAACACAAGGGAAACGCGCTATTGGCGGGTGCGCAAAGACCGAATGCCCGGATATTTGGAAGAAATCGAGAACATCCCCCATTCCGCCGCCACTGACCGGCAAATAGACGAACTTTTCAGCAAGTTGAAAACGTTCAAAGAAGACGAGTTCGCCGACCTGCTGCACCAGTGCCACAACGTTATCCGCAATCGTGAACACTTGGACCCTGCCGCCGCTTTTGACGAAATCGCTAAGGTTTTATTTGTAAAGACACACGTCGAGCGGGACATGAAGGAAAAACGCCAGAGACAAAACAAGTTCGATGTTGGGTATCTTCGCACCTTACCCGGCCAAAATCCATTGAACCTGTTATTCACCGACACAAAAGAGGCCTATCAGGAAGATGCCATTTTCGCCGATGCTGACAGAATCAATCTAAAAGCGGCCACGGGTGAGGAAATTGTAAGACTGCTGGAAAGATACAATCTTTCCGATACAAGCGAAGACGTGAAGGGTATCGCCTTCGAGCGCTTTTTAGGCAGAACATTCCGAGGTGAAATAGGGCAATTCTTCACGCCGCGCACCATTGTCGAGTTCATGGTCCGAGTGATGGAACCCAAGGAAGGGGATGTCGTCTGCGACCCGGCCAGCGGCTCCGGCGGCTTTTTGATTCGTTTTTTCGAAATTGTCCGTGAACAGATTTTAGCTGACGTTGACCGCCAGTATCAGCAATACATCGAAGAATTGAAGGGTAAAAACATATCAGCCAAAAAACGGGCCGAACTCTTGCGCCAGCGATTTGAGGAACTGCAAGCAAGTATTGATCAAAGAAAAAGAAACTCCCGGTTGTGGCGCCTAGCCAACCGCTGTATTTACGGCTGCGACGCCAACGAACGCATGGCCCGCACTTCCAAGATGAATATGATTATGCACGGTGACGGACACGGCGGGGTGCATCATCACAACGGCTTTATCAATGTCAATGGCATTTTCGAAGAACGGTTTGATATTATTCTGACCAATCCGCCCTTCGGCGCGAATGTGGAGGCGTCTGATAGAATTTCCACTAGCGATGTGCGAACCAGCGATGATCAATATCGCCAGTACGCCGACATGTACGGCCAAGCCTACAAGGACGCCCAAGCCCGGGTGAGACTGGCGGCCGAAAATAAATCTCCGATCGCCTCCCTCTTTGACCTACCCTACGGCGGAGATAAAGCCGGCAACGGCAAGAAGAAATTAGGGAAGATAAAAACGGAAATCCTGTTCATTGAGCGCTGCCTGGCGCTGCTCAAACCCGGCGGGCGAATGGGCATAGTCTTGCCGGAAGGCATCTTCAACAATCCCTCTCTGGCTTACGTGCGTGAGTTCTGCGAAGACCGAGCCTACATCCGGGCCGTGGTCAGCTTGCCGCAGGACACGTTTTACTCCGCCGGCGCATCCGTGAAGGCCTCGCTATTATTCATGCAGAAGTTCACCGACGAGGAAAAAGCCGAGTATCAGGCCAAGCAAAAAGAGGCCGTGGCCGAAGTGGAAGCCAAGCACCAAACGGAAATTGAGGCGGAAACCGCGCGAATTAAAAAAATAATCGGTGAGGCCGAAGAGGAAATCAAAAAGGCCAAGCCGCCCGCCAAGGCTGATCGGAAAAAAATGACCAAGGAAGAAGAACGAGAAACCGTGCAGGCCGCCCAATCGGCCGCGAAGAAGGTACCTGAGTGGAAGGACCGGTTGAACGAGGCCAGGCGTGAACTCCGGGCCTATGAAAAGCGGATGGCCGAAACAAAAGCCCGTGAGGCCCGGCGACTGCTGAAGGAAAGGTTCGACTACCCTATTTTCCTATACGACGCCCAGCACGTGGGCATAACGGCCACGGGCGAGCAGGATTCCTGTGAACTTTATTATAGCCAAACACTGGGACTGCCGGAAGGCATGGAGCCAGGGGATACAGCCTTGGAGCAGTACCGGCTGTTTCGTATGGAACCCTCCCTTTTCCATGTGAACAACGATGAGGCCCAAGAATGACCGCTGTTGAGTGTGCCCGTCAGGCCGTTTTCATAGTTCGGTGGTCTGACATGGACCGGTGGGTAGTTCCCGCATTTGCTTTGATGGGAGGACAAATGCCAGGCGGGTGGACAAACACCAAAATCCGTTATCTTGTTTCCCTTGTTTCGGACCGCGTCCAAGTTCAACCAGAGGAAGATTATAAAATGGCTGGAGTAAGGTGGTATGGTGAAGGCGTTTTTCATCGCGAAACAGTACGTGGTGAAAAAATGAGCGCAAAATACGTCACCAAACTCGTTCCGGGAGCCTTGGTTTATAATCGTCTGTTTGCATGGAAGGCCTCATTTGCAGTAGTTCCAGGTAAGATGTCGGATTGCTTCGTCTCAAATGAGTTCCCCCAGTTTATATGCAATCGAGACCAGTTACTTCCCGAATATCTCTATCTTTGGGCAACTTCCGACCACGTAATACGAGCTGTACTCGCGGCTTCAACTGGTTCTGCTGCGGTCAGCAGAAACCGCTTCCGAGAGGAGTTCTTTCTCGACTTTGATTGTACACTGCCACCCTTACCAGTCCAGCAAGCCATTGTCGCCGCCTGGGAGCAAACCAAGGCCGAAGTGGCGGAGCTTAATAGGCAGATACAAGAAATGGAAGAAAGGATTGAGGCTGATTTCCTGGCCGAACTTGGGCTGACCAAGCCGAAGCGCGCCGCGTTACCCAAGGCATTTGGTGTACATTGGAAAGACCTGGAACGCTGGTCGGTGATGTTCAACCAATTGGCCGGCGTCAGCACAATTCTGACAAGAGGTAGATTCACGGCAGTTTCTCTCTACGAATGCCTCATTGGAACAGCGAACGGATTTAGCATAAAACCAGTAAACAGGAAAACTAACTATCGAATATTAAAATTGAATTCCCTAAAATCTGCTGGTCTGGACCTTGATGAAACCAAATATGTCAAAGTCTCCCCAAAGACTGCTGAGCGCTTTCAGCTTCATAGAGGTGACTTGTTGATATGCCGGAGCGTTGGCAGTTTCGCCCACGTGGCAAAGTGCGCTCTTGTTGAAGATGACCACCCTGATGTTCTTTTCCCCGACATCATAATCCGCGCCAGATTCAACGACCGAATAATACCGGAGTATGCTCGGGAAGTCATACAATCATCTGTCGGTCGGGCTTGGTTCCAACAGAATGCCAGGACTGCCGTTGGAATGTGGAAAATCGGGGGCAGCGACATCGCTTCCTTTCCGATGCCTTTGCCTCCGCTGCCTATCCAAGAAGAACTTGTAATCAAGGTGAAGGCCCAAAGGCAAGAAATAGCCTCTTTGAAGGCCGAAGCGGAACGCAAGGCCTCGAAGTCCAAGGCCGATGTGGAAGCCATGATTCTCGGGATCAAACCCGTGCCGGGAGTGGCGTGAAATTGAAAGAGGCGTTTAGGATTTCATCTCGCCGACCATCATCAAGCGCCTGGACATGGAGCAGTCTTTATTCAAGGCCAAAATTACCGATTGGCGCAGTCAGGTGGACGGCGTGATGATTGACCCGAATTTCGAAGGCCTGGTCTTCAACGTGGCCCTGTCCGATGTCCCGGCCAAAAAGGACGACCTTGTGGCCGGGTCTTATGAAATACCGGCTCCGGCGGGCAAGGCCAAAATAGCGGTCAAAATCATCGACATGCTGGGCGAGGAAGTTCTGGTCGTGGAAGAGGTTTGAGGCGCTTGGATACGCTGACTTGAACGATGTGAATTGGGGGTAAGTGATTTGAGAAATAATTTGACAAACGCCGCTGAAATGGATATTATTTCTATTAATACCCCCTGTGGTTTCGACCCAGGGTGCGGGGCTGCTTCGGTGGCCCTTGCTTTTTTTAGGCAATGAAGACCTTCATCTATTTGGACGGCTTCAACTTCTATTATGGAGCCGTCAAGGATACCCCATATAAATGGCTGGATTTCAAGAAACTATTTTCCAACATCTTGTCGTCCCACAATCAGATAGTCAGCATCAAATATTTCACCGCTCGTGTAACAGGAAAACTGGACCCAAACCAACCGATACGACAAGAGACATATCTTCGAGGATTACAAGCGTATATCCCTGAAATTCAAATATATTATGGCCATTTCCTTTCCCATCAAGTAAGCGCCCCCTTGGCGCATCCATCGAAAAATCAACGATTCGAACAAGTTATAAAAACGGAAGAGAAGGGTTCGGATGTCAATTTGGCCATTCACCTGCTCAATGACGCCTGGCTTGGGTTGTATGACTGCGCGGTTGTGGTCTCAAACGATAGTGATTTGGCCGAGTCAATGCGGCTCGTAAAGGCTCAACACAACAAAGTCATAGGCTTGATTCTTCCCAGTCAGCGGCGGCCGTCAAAGCAGCTGGCGACTTACGCTGATTTTATCAAAAGCGTCAGGAAAGGGACTCTGGCCAAATCACAACTGCCAAATCCAATACCCGGGACAAATATTCAAAAACCCAAATCCTGGTAATTTGTTCACCCCTATAGGCCTACTCCCTTGAAAAGTAAAAAGCCCGGGCTTTTGACCCGGGCCAACTTATTGAACTGGCGGAGAGAGAGGGCTTCGAACGCTCGGTAGGCTTTTAAGACCTACACTCGCTTAGCAGGCGAGCGCCTTCAGCCGGCTCGGCCATATTTATGGTATTTGGAGTCAGAGTGATTTTGCGTGGGTCTCGGGGCGATAAACAATCTTGCATAATTCGCGAATCGCGAATAGAATATAAGCCATGAACCTCAAACCACAGGACATCGTCATTCTTCTCAAACTGGCCGTCTGGAGCGAAAGCAAGGAAGGTATATGGTTTGTGGATTCCAAGATAATCCCCCCATGGACTTACCAAAGCCTGGCCAACGAATTGTTCATAAGTCCCTCCGAAGTGCACGCGGGGGTTAAACGGGTCGCCGCCGCCGGTTTGATGAATCTCAAAAAGCGGGCGCCCATTATCAAGGCGCTGGAGGAATTCCTCATTCATGGCGTAAAATATGCTTTTCCCCCACGGAGGGGTGGTATTACCCGTGGTCTTGCGACATCATACGCAGGCCCGCCCTTGGAGAACATTTTCATATACTCAGATGAGCCGCCTCCGGTATGGCCTTATTCGGAAGGGCCGACCCGCGGGTTGGAATTTTCACCCTTATACAAAAATGTACCTCGCGCCGCAGTTTTGGACGTGCGTCTTTATGAAATGTTGGCCCTGGTGGACGCCATCAGGGACGGTCGAGCCCGGGAGTCTGCCTTGGCTATCAAGGAGTTGAAATCAAGGTTGGGAACAAGATGAAGGATCGGCGAGTTTCCAATATCCGTATGATTGAATTTGTCGCTCACAGATTGGGTGACTTGAGAGAACGGATCGCTTTTTTGGGGGGAGCAACTACGGCCCTCTTCATCACAGACCCTTCGGCCCCGGATGTTCGTCCTACGAAAGATGTAGATATTATTGTACATATCATAACACGTTCGGACTACTACCGCTTTGAGGAAAAACTCCGGAGTCTGGGGTTCGTTCAGCTTGTCGATGAGGATGCGCCAGTGTGCCGATGGCGGATCGGCGATGTTATGGTCGACGCGATGCCCACCGACCCGTCCATTCTCGGGTTTTCCAATCGCTGGTACACGGAAGCGATTCAAAATGCGGAAATCTTCCGTTTATCAGATGAAACGCAAATCCGCCTGGTAACAACGCCTTATTTCCTGGCCACAAAGATTGAAGCCTTCCACAGCCGGGGTGAGGGAAATTATCGCTCCAGCGAAGATTTGGAGGATATCATCGCGATCATTGACGGGAGGCCGGAGGTTATCGGAGAAATCAAGAAATCGAGATATAAATTGCGGTCATACCTGGCCGAACAGTTCCAGCTATTTTTAGGGGATAGGTTTTTTTTAGAGGCCGTGCCAGGACACCTATTTCCGGATGAGGCCAGCCAGGGCCGCTTGGATATGGTTTTAGAAAAATTGAAAATTATTGCATCATTGGGGAAAAGGTAATGGAAAAATGGAAGCAAAAAAGCCCGGATGCTTCCATCCGGGCTTTTTTTATTGAAATGGCGGAGAGAGAGGGATTCGAACCCTCGGTAGGCTTTTAAGACCTACACTCGCTTAGCAGGCGAGCGCCTTCGTGACCTAACCCGGCGGCTCCGTGCCCTGGTTCATGATGTCGATGTATTGACCATAGGAAAACACTCGGTTGCGTTTCCGCCGGGTGACTTCCCTGACAATGCCGAGTCGTTCAAGATTAATCAGCGCTTTGTTGACGGTGGCCGGGGTCAGGCCTGTTTTCTTTACCAACCATCCTGAAGTGACCATGGGCCTCTCCAGAAGACTCCGGTGGACCTTTACAGCGGATTCGGCCGCTCTACCCAAACCGGTGACCCGCTCTCTGTCCCGGTCGGCCAGGCCGATGACCGTCCTGGCTGTCTCCACGGCCCCGGTCGCTGTCGCGGTCACCGCTTCAGCGAAAAAGTCCAGCCACGCCTCCCAATCGCCCGTCAGGCGCACGTTATTGAGGAGTTCGTAGTAGTGCTGCCGATGGGTCTTGAAATAGAGGCTCAAATAGAGCATCGGTTCACGTAGCACGCGTTCCTGACATAAAAGCATGGTAATGAGCAGTCGCCCAAGACGACCGTTTCCATCGAGAAAAGGGTGAATCGTCTCAAACTGCACATGGGCCAACGCTGATTTTAGCAGCACCGGCGTCCTCTCCGGCTGGTCGTGGAGGAACAATTCCAGCCGCCCCATGCAATCCAAAACTTTTTCTGCAGGTGGAGGCACAAAAGACGCGTTTCCCGGCCGGGTGCCTCCGATCCAGTTCTGACTGCGACGGAATTCCCCCGGTGTCCGGTCACTGCCGCGTCCTTTGGAAAGCAAAACGGCGTGGATTTCCTTGAGGAGCCGAAGAGATAAAGGAAATCCGTCCTCCATACGCTGGAGACCGTGGTTCAAGGCGGCGACATAGTTGCTGACTTCCTGAACGTCATCCAGGGGCACTCCGGGCTCCTCGTCCAATTCAAAGAGCAGCAAGTCGGCCAACGATGATTGGGTGCCCTCAATCATGGATGAAAGAACCGCCTCTTTCCGAATGTAGGTATACAAAAGCAGTGAAGTGTCCGGCAACAAGGTGGAAACGCTGTCCAGACGCCCTAAGGCCAGGAGCGTCTGGTCGAACCTTTCCCGTAATTCCGGCGACCACACGATGGGCGGGTCCGGAGGCAGCGGTCCGGGCACAAAAGCCTTGACCTTCTCGCCCACAGTCGAGACCGATACGTAATGGCCTTGGAGTTTCCTTTTCATCCTGGTGAACCTAAAATAATCAAGAGACTTGTTTTAGATTAAGGCTTTATCCTAAAATAATGTGCCAAGCAGATTTAGTCAAGCTATAGATGCTGAAAAGATGGGATCACTGGGAAAAGAAATATATCAAATTTAGCAAGGACAGTTAGGCTAGACAGTTGGCCCATCGTACAAAAGTATAGCCCCGGTTTCACGGGGCTAATTTTATTGAACTGGCGGAGAGAGAGGGATTCGAACCCTCGGTAGGCTTTTAAGACCTACACTCGCTTAGCAGGCGAGCGCCTTCAGCCGACTCGGCCATCTCTCCGGATTGAACCCGACTGTCCTGGCGGAGGGAGTAGGATTCGAACCCACGGTGCTTTCGCACAGCGGTTTTCAAGACCGCCGCCTTAGACCACTCGGCCATCCCTCCATTTTGGTGAAAAATTTTTACCATGTTCTCAAAAGAGTGTCAATATGATAGCCTGGAAAAGGCTTTAACCGAGAGATTCAGGAAACCATCGTCCGGTGGAATATGAAGGTCGCCGCCGTATCGGTCAGTCAGACCAAGGGGGTCAAAAAGATCAATGTCCCATCGATCCGGCTCGTGCCGGGACATGGCGTGGAAGGGGACGCCCACGCCGGGGACCGGGCCCGCCAAGTCAGCCTGCTGGCTCAGGAAAGCATCGCCAAGATGAGGGCTTTGGGTCTGGACGTCGCCCCCGGGGACTTTGCCGAAAACATCACCACCATGGGTCTGGACCCGACGGCGCTGGCCGTGGGCTCGAGGCTTAAGATCGGACCGGAAACGATTCTGGAATTGACCCGGATCGGCAAGGAATGTCACGCGGGATGTGCGATCATGAAGGCCGTGGGCCAATGCGTCATGCCGCGAGAGGGGGTGTTTTTCAAGGTCATCACCGGCGGCCAGGTCAAACCCGGGGACGAGATTGTCTGTCTGTAAGCGGCCCTTTAGCCGGGGCCGACCCTAACACTTTAACGGTGAGGAGACGAAGATGAAAAGGGAAAAGCGTTTGGTGATGTGGGCTGTATTCGCTATGTTTTTGGCCGTGAGCGTGGCTTGGGCCGCCGACTATAAGGCCTTGATCGCTGAAGGCGATTCCTGGTACGCGCAGCGCAGCGACCTGGCCAAGGCCAAGATGGCCGCGGAAAAATACAAAGACGCCATTGACGCCGACCCGGACCAGCCGGAAGCCTATTGGAAGCTGGCCAGGGCCTTGTATTGGGTCGGGCAGCATTCCGAGAAAGATGAACAAGTTCCTGTTTTCGAGGAAGGGATCGCCGCGGCCAAGAAAGGCATTCAGCTTGACCCGGAGAGCGTGCCCGGCCATTACTGGCTCGGGGTCAGTTACGGTCTTTACGGCCAGGCCAAGGGCATTATGAAGAGCCTTTCCCTGGTCGACCCGATCAAAAAAGAGATGACCGAGGTGATCAAAAGGGACCCGGGCTATAACATGGGCGGGGCTTATATGGTCCTGGGCCGGATGTATTTCAAAGTGCCGGGCCTTTTCGGCGGCGACGACAAAAAAGCCGAGGACAACTTGAAAAAGGCCATCGAGCTTGGACCGAACCGCTGGATTTCCCATGTTAATCTGGCTGAACTCTACATGGACCAGAAAAAATACGATAAGGCCAAGGAGTTGCTGATCCAAACCCTTAATGGTCCCTGCCCCCCCGGACAGGAACCGGACTGCCGGGATTGGAAAAAAGACGCCCAGGAGTTGATGAAGCAATTGGAAGAAAAGATGAAGTAAGGGGGCGCTCCAGGTTCATCCGATGTTCTGAAGGGAAAAAGCCGGTTTAGGGCGCGGCGGCCGCGCTCGGGGGTAAAGATATCTTTTTTTTCCGTTGGAGGGGCCTGGTCAGCCAAGGTCGGTCTTGTCCATCAGGCCAAAATGTATTATTAATAAAATATGAAAATCCTTCTCCATATCTGCTGTGGCCCTTGCGCCGTTTACCCGGTTGAGGTTATCCGAGGGGAGGGTCATGAATTATACGGCTATTTCTTCAACCCTAATATCCATCCCTACCAGGAATACGTCCGGCGGAGGGACACCCTGGCTGAATGGGCCGGGAAGATAGGGCTCCCGGTCATCTATGCCGAGGAATACGACTTGGAAAGGTTCCTCCGGGAGACGGTTTTTCGGGAAACCGAGCGTTGCCGGTTTTGTTACATGCTGCGATTGAATAACGCCGCCCATATAGCCAGGCGCGGCAAATTCGACGCCGTCACCACCACTCTTCTTTACAGCAAATACCAAAAACACGACTTGATAGCTCAAATCGGGGCCGAAGCGGCCCGGCAAAATAAAGTCGATTTTTATTACCAGGACTTTCGGACCGGCTGGCGCGAGGGGGTTGAACGGTCCAAGAGCCTGGGCATGTACCGCCAGCAGTATTGCGGCTGCATCTACAGCGAGAAAGAACGGTATTACTCCAAAAAACCCAACGGAAACGAGGTGGTCGGGCTGGCCTGATTGGTTTTTCAAAAAGAGAACACATTCTGATTTTATCGGCCGGAGGGTCTGAACGACCCTGGGGGATCTAGGCCGCCGCCAAATAAAAAATCGATGGCGCAATTTTTGGCCTCGAGGGCTGAGACCGGGGGAAGTAGTGTTTGTTTTACCTTCCAGATTAATACTTGGTCATTTAATCCTGGAGGTCGGCCTGGTCTGTCTGGCCTGGACGCCGGTCCTGGCCGCCCAGGCCAAGGGGCGCCTGCTGGTCCGGGGGGACCATAATTATCCGCCTTATGAATTCCAGACCAAAAACGGTCCGACCGGATTCAACGTCGAGATTATGCGGGCCGTGGCCGAGGTCATGGGACTGGGCATCGAGGTCAGGCTGGGGCCCTGGCGGGAAGTGCGCTCCGATCTGGAAGCCGGCCGAATCGACGTGCTCACGGGGATGTCTCACTCCAAGGATCGTGATCTCAAGGTGGACTTTTGCGCCCCGCACCTGGTAGTCTCCCATGCCGTCTTCGTCCGCCGGGAGTCCAAGGCTAATGCCTTGGAGGACCTGCGCGGTCGGGAAATCATTGTCCAAGCCGGAGATATCATGCACGACTTCGCTTCGGCCAACGGCCTCTCGGACAAAATCATCGCCGTGGACAACCAGGTCGAGGCCTTGCGTCTCCTGGCTTCCGGCCGACACGACGGCGCTTTGCTGGGCAAGCTGGCCGGCATGTACCTGGCTAAAAAGTTCGGCTTGACCAATATCAAAACGGTGGGTCCGCCGATTCTCCCCCAAGAATACTGTCTGGCAGTTAAAGAAGGCGAACGGGAACTCCTGGACACATTGAATGAAGGGTTGAGCATTATCAAGGCCACGGGCAAATACGACGAAATATACCGCCGCTGGTTCGGGGAATTTGACCGCCGGTTTTCTCTCGAAGAAATCAAGCGAATTGGGACCATAATCCTGGCCCCTGTGGTTATCTTTCTGTCCGCGGCCTTGATCTGGTCTTTAGTTTTGAAAAGGCGGGTCAGCGCCAGAACGGATGAATTGCAAATGGAGCTGACCGAGCGAAAAAGAGTGGAAGTCGCTCTGGCCGGCTCGGAAAGACGTTACCGTGAGTTGTTCAACAATATAACTGATTTGATCGTTACCCACGAATTAGACGGACGGATAATCAACATCAACCCCTCCGTAGCCGAAACCCTGGACTACGGGCCGGAGGAATTGGTCGGCCGATCCGTCGCCGAGTTCATTCCCTCGGGACATCGGCCGGCCTTTCAGGAAGATTACCTGGCCCATTTGAGAGACCATGGACAGGCGGAAGGCATCTTTACCGTGATCGGAAAAATCGGGGAGATTCATCTTTTGGAATACCGGAGCGTGGTCGTCAGGCAGTCTGATCAAGGTGAAAATTACGTCACGGTTTCGGCCAGGGAGGTGACGGAGCGGATCAGGGCCAGGCGGGAGCTCAGGAGGATGCAGAGACAGTTAATTCAATCTCAAAAAATGGAAGCGGTCGGGACCCTGGCCAGCGGCATCGCCCACGACTTCAACAATCTTCTTCAGGT
>ENA-OSEO01004263-OSEO01004263.1-sediment-metagenome-genome-assembly--contig:-NODE-4263-length-15362-cov-3.986065_pt1 | contig 15362 bp, 13 predicted proteins | sample MGYA00237883_ERZ534232 | MGnify/ENA metagenome assembly ERZ534232 | reverse complement strand
GGTTGCTGTCTAATGATGCGTGAAAATATTCCTCTGGTAAAATATTGATGTAATATAGCCATCAATTGATGTATAATAACCATCATTGGAGATGGCCATGCTACATAAACTGTTTTACTCAAAAGTCCGGATAGAGCTGTTGATCGCCTTCTTTTTGCACCCGGAAAAATCGTTTTACCTCCGGGAGTTGGAAAGGATCACAGGCGAGGACTATAAAAACGTCAGCACCGAATTGAGGAGTCTTGAGTCCATCGGGCTTCTGACCAGCGGCAAATCAGGCAATCTTAAATACTTCCAGCTAAACCCCGTATTTCTCATCTATCCCGAACTGAAATCCTTTTTTTTCAATGTCAGGGGGGTGCCCGGTCTGCTTAAGCAGGTCTTATCAAGCCGTAACGATTCTGAAAAAAATGCTAATTTGATCAGCAAGCAGCTCAGTCCAGATCAACTAAATATGTAATATTGAGGGTACCATGGAACCATTGACAAGAATAACTATCGCCCCCGAAGTTATGGGGGGAAAACCCTGCATCCGAGGCATGCGGATCACCGTAGGCACCATCGTCGGCCTCATTGCCAGCGGTAAATCTGTTGAAGATGTCCTTGCGGAATACTCATACCTGGAACGTGAAGATGTAATGGAAGCCCTTTCCTATGCTGCCTGGCGGGCAGAGGAAAAAGAGATTTCCATGGTGAACTGATGAAGTTTCTTCTCGATATGAATCTGCCGCCCCGGTGGGTGCAATTCTTATCAGATCATGGAAAGGTGCTCTTATAACAATTGATCCGTATCGTTCGCGCGCACGTGTACTTCCTTTCCGGGTATGATTACATGGTTTTTCTTTTGATCCGAAACGGCCATACTCCAACGGCATTAGGTCGGGCCGCGCTAAACACACACCAGTCAAGGGATAGAACCACAAAGAGGGTTCATTTTTGGTCCTGTAATGATGTTTTTGGAGCTGAAACAAGGTTTTTAAGAAATCAGATATTCGGGACTTCTTCTAAAATCCGGCATTGTATTTTAAAAGAATGTTCTTCGTTTAACATCAGGAGGGCAACCCATGATATGGGATAAAGCAGGTAGGACTTTGTATCCGTCTGAACTAGGCGAGTGGATGAAGAAAGGCAAACCCTTCATCCTTATCGACGTGCTTCCGAAAGAAATATACGGTAAGAGGCGCCTTTCAGGGGCTCTGAATGCCTGCGTATATGAAGTGAGCTTTCCTGAGCAGGTAGCCGCCATAAGCACGGACAAGGAGGGAGAAATCGTTTTGTATGGCTCGAGCGCCAAGTCCCTCGATGCTGCAGTGGCGGCGGAGAAACTTTTGCGACTCGGGTATAAGAAAGTTTATGCACTCTACGGCGGCTTAGATGAATGGATGAAGTCAGGGTACCCCTTTGAAGGAGAGAATGTTTGTCCGCCCGAGCGCCTCGGGCAAACCGCTGCACTCGTGGACCACATCTATGCCGTCAATACGGGCAAGAGCGTGATCTGGTGGACAGGCCGCAACGGGAACGGGAGGCATTACGGCACATTGAGACTCTTAAGGGGTGAAATCCGGGTTAGAAAGGGAGACATTGACGGTGCCTTCGAGATCGACATGACGTCGATTAAGAATAAGGACCTTGAAGGAGATCCTCTGCAGTCCATGTTGATCAACCATCTCATGTCGGACGACTTCTTCTTCGTGAAGTTATTCCCTACAGCCGCTTTTATGCTCACTGCGGCAAAGCCAATGGAATCACCGGAGCTGGGCTCCCCCCACTTCGACGTGGCGGGAACCCTCGAGCTTCGGGGAGTCAAAGCGGATATCGGATTTCCGGCCACAGTAAGCCGAAACGAGGACGGCTCGGTAAGTATCGAAGCGCACTTCGACCTGGACCGGACCCGATGGAATGTCCTTTACGGTTCAAGCCGGTTTTTCGAGCACTTGGGTATGCATCTGGTCTATGATTTGATCTCACTAGAATTGAAAATTTTTGCCCTTTAGATGCATTTCCTTAAGACATTAATCGGAACATTTGTCATAATTCGGATAGAAGAATGCTGGGTCCAGTTCCGCCCATTTTTCAATATTTAAAAAAGCGTTTTTGACAATCCCCCGATCCATATATTTGGGCAGATGCGGTTTCGCGGTGCTCTCATCAAATACGCCGGTCAGGGTGAGGCTTTCGCCGGGCTTGATTTCTTCCCGATTCGTTACGGTACCGCCGAATGGCGAATTCGGATCAATATAACTGATACGCTGGGAGTAAGGGTCTTCCTGATGACAGTGCTGATGCTTCCTTTCCCGAAAGACAATCAGAAATTGAATTTGGTTGGGTTTTACCGTCGCATATAAATTAGGTTTGGTCTTGAGATACCAATGAGTTTGGCCGCCCACTTTTTTGGCCCATACACTATCGATCTGGATTGCTTTTATGGGAGAACCGTCGGCATCTTTGCGAAACGGCCGGGGAATCTCAACGCCTTTATACTTGTCGCCGCCACACCCCATCATTACAAAAATACCGGCCAACAACAAGATCATCATGGAAACATGAAACCTTTGGATCGCAACGCCTCCTCTAAGAATGAATTTTCCCAGCCAAGGGCTGATGAGGTTTGCTTAATAATTTTTTTGCTGGTAATTTTAGCAACTGGTTAAACCAAAATAGTTCTCCGGAGAAGTAATATACACATATTATTCTCCCGGAGGCAGGTTGTATAGGTGATGTTTAGAAAATATTTTATTCGCAAAGTTCAAACAACGCCGCCGCGCCCATACCGCCGCCGATACACATGGCTTCGACGCCGAACTTGACGCCCTTTTGCCGCATGGCGGCCAGGAGCGTGGCGCAAAGTTTTGCGCCGGTGCAGCCAAGGGGGTGTCCCAGCGCAATAGCCCCGCCGTGAATATTGACTTTATCCTTGTCGAGCCCAAGTTCCCGGAAACAGTAAAGGGCCTGGGAAGCAAAGGCCTCATTGATTTCAAAGAGGCCGATATCCGTTAAGTCCATCCCGGCCTGTTTCAGTAGTTTGGGAATGGCATAGCGCGGACCGACGCCCATTTCGTCCGGCTTGCAGCCCACGGTGGTATATGATTTTAATTTTGCGATCGGTTTCAGCCCGAGTTCCTTAACTTTTAATTCACTCATGATGACCGTGGCGGCAGCGCCGTCAGTCGTCTGGGAAGAGTTTCCGGCGGTGACGGTGCCGCCGGCGGCAAAAACCGGCATCAGGCCGGCCAGTCCTGCCTGGGTGGTTCCTTCGCGGATGCCGTCGTCAAAGTCCTGGATGAAGGTTTCGCGTTTATAGGTGCCTCCGGGTTGAATCACAAAACGGGTTGCCGGGGTCGGCACCAGTTCGGTATACAGGCCGCCGGCTTTGGCTTCAGCCGCTTTGCGCTGGGAATGGAAGGCGAATTCATCCTGGGCTTCCCGCGTGATTCCGTAACGCTTGGCAACGATTTCGGCCGTGATGCCCATGGATATATAAATTTCCGCATGGTTGCGGGAATATTCGGGATGAGGCCGGGGCATGTTTCCCGGTATGGTGACATAACTCATGGATTCGATCCCCCCGCCGATGACGATATCCGACCAGCCGGCCATCACCCGCAGCGAAGCCAGAGCGATGGCCTCCAGGCCCGATGAACAGAAGCGGTTGACGGTAGCGCCGGACACTTCAACGGGAAAGCCCGCCATCTGTGATGCTATCCGGCCGATGTTGAGGCCCTGTTCGGCTTCCGGAAAAGCACATCCGACCATGACGTCCTCCACATCCTTTTTTTCCAGATTGGCAGTCTTTTCAACCGCAGCATTGAGAATAAAAGACAGCAGGTCTTCGGGACGGGTATCTTTGAAGGCCCCTTTGCTGCGCTTGCAGCCGGGGGTCCTGATGGAAGTTACGATATATGCATCTCTCATGACGCCTCCTTATATGAACTGATGAAGATCATTTGTCGATATAAAAAACTCTAATTTCTAAGCGGTTTTCCGGTCTTGAGCATGTGTTCGACCCGCGCCAGCGTTTTTTCTTCTTTCCAGAAGTCCATGAAGGCCCCTCTCTCAAGTTTAAGGATGACGTCTTCAGAGATTTCGCTGTTCTCTCTGACATCCCCGCCGCTGATAACAAAGGCAATCCGTTTGGCCAGGAACGCATCATATTCTGAAATAAATTTCCCTTTCAGCATATTCAGTATTTCCGCATGGACCATCCCTTGAGCGGCTTGCCCGAGCACCTTGATATGGCGTTTGACCGGCGGTGCGTATCCATCCGCTACCATCTTCAGGACTTCCTTCTTGGCTTCGCCGATGAGGTAGTCGCGGTTAAAGACAATCCGGTCGGTGGGCTTCAGAAATCCGTTGGCCCTGGCATCGGCCGCCGACGTCGATACCCTGGCCATGGCGATATTCATAAAGACCGGCAGGAAGAATTTGGAAAGTTCGGCATCGCCGACAGAGGTTGGAATGGAAGTCAGGTAGTTTTTCCACAGATTCAAGCAGCCGCCGCCGGCCGGCAGCAGGCCCACGCCGATTTCCACCAGACCGATGTACAACTCGGCATGGGCGACGATTTTATCCGCCGCCAGGCATACCTCACAGCCGCCGCCAAGGGCCAGTCCGTGCGGCGCGGCTACCACCGGGAAGGTTTCATAACGAGCCCGCTGCAGCAAGTCCTGCAGTGTTTTTGAGGCGGTTTCAATCAAGGCATAATTTTTTTCTTTGGCCAGATTGCCCATCATCATCAGATCGGCGCCGGCTGAAAACGCGCTGGGCATTCCACCGGCCTGATTGCCGATCACAAGACCGGCGCCGTTGCTATCCACGTAATCAAGCGACTTGTTTAGAAATTCAAGGATTTCTCCATTGAGGGCATTCATCTTGGTGTGAAATTCGCAGCAGTACACGCCGTCGCCGAGATCCACCAGGGAGGCGGACTTGCAGGTTTCAACCGTCCGTCCGGCGCCTTTGAGGGCTTTCAGCATAACAATGTTTTCACTCACCACCAGCTCTTTGTAATCGGCGGCAGCGAAATCATAGAAAAAAGTTTTGCCGTTTTCAAATCTGTAAAAAGAAGTGTTGCCGGCGGCGATCATATCCAGAACATTTTCTGGCACCTTGAAACCGTCTCTTTTCATCTTATCGACGGATCGGGACAGGTCGATGGCGTCCCAGGTCTCAAAGGGGCCCATTTCGAAATTGTACCCCCACTTCATGGCGTTATCGATTTCAACGATGGTGTCGGCGATTTCCGGGATGCGCTCGGCCGCATAAATCAGCCCGTGGGCAACCACTTTCCAGGCAAAGCGAGCCCCCTTGTCGTCGCCGTAAATGATTGCCTTTATTTTGTCCGGGAGCTTTCTGGCCTTGGCGGCATCTGTCAGGGAGGGGAAATCCGGCGGCGGATATTCGGCGTATTCCAGGGTGGCCGGATCAATGACCTTGTATATCTTTTTCCACTCCGGGGTCAGATCGGTCTTATAGAAACCGCTTTGAGTTTTATTGCCGAGAAGTTTTTTAGCGATCATCTTTTCGACAAATTCAGGGATGACGAAACTGTCGCGCTGTTCATCCTCCACGACCAGTTCATAGGTGTTTCTGGCAACGTGTCCGAGGGTATCCAGCCCCACCAGATCGGCGGTTCGGAACATGGCTGTTTTGGGCCTTCCCATGGCCGGCCCGAAAATGGCATCGACCTCCGGTATGGTCAGCCCGTCTTCCAGCATGAGCTGCATGGCCCGGACCATACCGAAGACCCCGATGCGGTTTCCGATAAAATTGGGTGTGTCCTTAGCCCAGACGATTCCTTTGCCGAGGATTCTTTCGCCAAAGTCGGACATGAAATCAAGGATTTCCGGCAGAGTATCTTCTCCCGGGATAATTTCCAGCAGTTTCATATACCGAACCGGGTTAAAAAAGTGGGTGCCGAGAAAGTGCTGCCGGAAGGGTCTGCTAAGGCCTTCAGACATTCTATTCAACGGAATGCCCGAGGTGTTGGAGGAGACAATGGCGTCTATTTTTCTGACCGGTTCAATCCGCTTGAAAAGTTCCTGCTTTATTTTCAGGTTTTCCACGACCACTTCGACAATCCAGTCGCAGCCGGACAGATGGTTAAAATCATCTTCAAGGTTTCCGATGGTGATTCGGTCTGCGTCCCGGGGGTGCATGATCAGGGCAGGGCTTGATCTGAGAAGGGTGTCCAGACCGGCTTTGACAATTTTATTTCTGGCGGTTTTATCATTTTTCTGGTCGGCATTTAAATCGGATGGAACGATGTCCAAGAGCAATGTGTTTATTCCGGTGCTAGCCAGCAGCGCAGCAATACCGCCGCCCATCACGCCGGAGCCGATGACAGCCGCTTTCTTGATCCTTCGCATAATAAACCTCCCGCCGAATGTAAAGTTAGTTTATGAATGAATATTCATTCAATTAACAGAGATGGCGTCAACCGTCAAGAGAAAAGCAACGATGTTTAACTAAACCCTTTTTAAATTAATTAACTTGTAAATACATATAGTTATAAATTTTATGGGATTATATGAAACCTCATGGCGGTCTTTTAAAAGAATTTCAAGTGTTTCTAAATAAATGAATTATTATTCATTTATAAACATGCATATCCTATGACAACATACTGACGGCAGTGCCGGAGCGGCATCGATTTTTTTTAGTTATGTGAGTCTTGCATGAAAGGGCGGGAAGGTGATGAGTATTTGTTGAATAAATTTCGATAAACAGTGCCGGGAAATTTTTCACCTGCCAAAATTAAAACAAGCGTGGAAAACGGAACCGTTTGATCCTGCAACCGAGAAGCAGCTTGGGTCAATCTCTATGGCATGATCGTCAAAAAAATCTTCCGTCGTTCCACGCCTGTTCGCAACAAAAGTACAGCTTGTTTTTATTGAGCGTTTGCGACAGTATTCAAAACTACACTCAGCCAAACAATAGGGGAAAATACCAGCAGTTGGAACCAGCAGGACGCCAAAGTCAAGATTTTAATTTGAGTTCCGTGTATAACTTATGTCAAAGGCGCTGGCATGTCAAAGGATTTTTTTTCAGATGAAAAATGAAAATGTTTTAAACCGATTCGGCCGGATTAAAAAAATTATCATCCGTTGCATTCACGCTCGAAAGGGGCCTGATGAATATTTATTCTGAAAGTATATGGAACACCGAAGGCGATAAATTCCTATCGATACCCCCGCGAATACAAAAACCGGTCGATGTCGAGGCTTCTGTTTATATCCATTACCGATTCCTCATGAAGATAAAACCGCTCAAATCCGTCGCAATCGATTTCTTCAGGGATATCGAAGCCGAACAAACTCGGCTGATAATAGGGGTGATTGCATGAACAGCATCCATCATCTTCTTCGAAAAAGTTGCACTCCCTGCACCTAGCCATCGGTTTTCCTCCTTTCAATTGATTCTGCCTTATGCTGCACCGGTTGATTGCGAACGCCTTCTCCTGGGCGGGTTTACCAGCCTCTCAATTTCGGAAGCAGGTATCAGCCATTTTTTTCCCATCTTGGTACCCCGCAACTCTCCGGTTTTCAGCCACCGCCGCACCGAGGACTGCGGAACGTCCAGCTCTATGGAAAATTCGCTTACCGTGTAAACCTTTTTGTTTTTTGGAATGGGCGTCATTCAGATATTCAACATTCCTGTTCATTTTGATCGGATAAATTTATAACGAGCGATTATTGATTTATATAGCGATATTGAGTTTAAATGTCAATAAAAATATATAATAAGCTTAAATAACATATTATGAGTATTTTTAACTAAAAAAAGTTATAACGAGCTAAATAGAATCTAAAAATATTTATTGGTTTAAAATTAAAATAATTATCAAATATGAGCGATAAATATAAATACGGGTGCTTTGGGCCTTCTCAAATGAATGAATCAGCAGACGTTTTAGGTCGGGCAGGGGATGATAGGGGATTATAACGGTTGCGGAATATCGCCGGGCTTCACCGGCGCTTTCAGAATGTCTGGTGATCCGGTCTCAAAAGAGGTTTTCAGCTGTTCTGATGTAACGCTGAAATCCCTCCATATCATCACCGGCAGCGGCAATTCGCCGGACGCCCTCTTTCAGGGTTTCAAGATTTGCCGCAATCGAAAGCCGCAGGAAATGCATGTCTTCGGCGCCGATGGCGCCGAAGGATCGCCGGTCCATTACCGCTACCTTGTGATGGTAGAGGGCGAACATCTGGAACAGGGTTGCAGGCGAGGTCCTCCGTTGGACTGCGTCCGGCAGTCTGTTGAAGGCGGTAAAAACGCCCAGCCGTTCGCACAGTCTGCTGATATTGGGAAAGAGATAAAAGGCACCGCCGGCCTTCTGACAGGAAACACCGTCGATGCGATTCAGGGCATCTGTGATGACATCCCGGCGCTGCTGAAATGTTTGCGTCATCTGGGCAATCCAGGGGCCGGACCGGGGGTTTTGCAGCGCCTCCCGGGCTCCCTCCTGGTTATAGGGCGGAACACACGAAAAATAGTTGATATTCATATTTTTAAATGTATCCGCTTCCGAAACCGTTGGCGTCACCACATAACCGATACGACCGCCGGTCCAGGCAAATGATTTAGACAAGCCGCTGCTGATAACGGTTCGTTTTTCCATGCCGCGGACCGAAGCGATAGAATGCTGCCGTTGACCGTCAAAAACGATGTTTTCATATATTTCGTCGGAATATATGCGTACATCCGGTCCGCATTTTGACATGATTACATCGGCAATGGCATGCAGTTGTTCTTCGGTGGCCACCCCGCCGGTGGGGTTGGAAGGAAAGTTCAGGAAGATGAGTTTGGTATTCGGCGTAATCAACCGTTCGAGTTCCCGGGGTGTAAAGGTAAAATTCTGTTCCTCGTTTAGATACAGCGGAACCGGGACTGAGCCGAAGTAACGGATGAACGATTCGTAAATCGGAAAGCCGGGGCTGGGATAGATGACTTCGTCACCGGGATTGCAATAAATCTGCTGGGAAAAGCCGATGGAGGGTTTGCCGCCGGGAAAAACGCAAACCTGATCCGGGCTGACATGTAATCCACGGGTTGCGTTTATCTGGTCGGCCACGGCCTTTCGAAAGGAAAGAATCCCCTTGGGGTCACAGTAATGGATATTGTCTTTTTCGATCTGGCGGATAACTTCATCCTTGACCCACGGGGGTGCGTTGAAATCGGGTTCTCCTAAATTCAGCTTGGCAACGGGGTGCCCCTGCGCCTCGATCTTGGCAATATGCGGGCCGATTTTAAAAGCATTTTCCGTACCGATAAAGAAGGTCCGATCCGAATACAGTGTCATTGAAAAAATCTCCTCCCGACTTTACGCTGAAATAATCAACAGGGATATGTCATATCGGCGCCAACTATTGACGGCCAGGATTGACTCGTTTTCCAAGTATCGAAAGGCCGTAGCTTCTGCCGTCCATCTCGGCGATGTCCGGAAGTTCGCCCCATTGCCTGAATCCACATGATTTAAATAACCTGAGACTCGGCTCATTGTGCGAGAAAATAAATCCCAACAGGGTGTTAATGCCAAGTTTCGGTGTCATATCAATAGCATTTTGCAGAAGCTGACGCCCCAACCCTTTACCCTGGTGCCGAGGGATGACGTAAATACTGATTTCAGCGGTGTGGTCGTAAGCAGGACGGCCATAAAACGATTCAAAACTTACCCACGCGGCAATTCTGCCGTCGACTTCATGAACGCATATGGGCCGCTTGTGGGGAGTGTGTTTTTGGAACCATTCCGCCTTCGCCGCAATGGTTGCCTTTTCCGTGTCGGCAGTGGACAGGCGTGTCGTAACTGCCGAATTATATATGGCGACAATTTCAGGCAGATCATCTTTTACGGCGTATCTCATGGTAGTTGACTAAATAATGCCGGGATGACGAAAAAGTCAAGCATACGTCTGGGAAAACTCCTGCTGGAGGGATTCGATCAGCACCTTTACCGAAAGGATTTCGTTGACCCGGTAGGCATTACTGCCGGCAAATGCGAAACCGTTTTTAAGTTTTCCTTTTTTGGCGGCCGCAAGGGCCAGCGCGATGCAATAGGGGCTTTCGGCCTGACTGCAGGTTTTGAGACATTTATACGGGCAGTTGAAAGGCTTTTTTTTGCCGTTCTCAACTTCATCCAGGAAGTGGTTGCGGACCGCCCGGCCGGGCATGCCCACCGGGCTGTTGATGACGATCAAGTCTTCTTTTTTAGCGAGAAGCAGGGCCTGCTTAAAGCCGGGGGAGGCATCGCATTCAGTGGTAACCGCAAAACGGGTTCCCATCTGAACGCCGGATGCCCCAAGCTCAATGATATCTCGAATATCCCGGCCGGTATAGATGCCGCCGGCCGCGATCACCGGGATAGTGGCGCCCCGCTCGGCCGCCAGAGGTTTTATGGCGGCGACCACTTCTTGCAACAGTTTTTCCAGGGTAAAGTCAGGATCGTCTATCTGCTCCTTCTTGAACCCCAGGTGTCCGCCAGCTTTGGGACCTTCGACCACAAAGGCATCCGGCAGATAGTTATTTCTGGCCAGCCATTTTTTACAGATCAATATCGCCGCACGGGCGGATGATACAATCGGAACGAGTTTGGTTTTGGCCCCATTTTTAAGATAGACGGGCAGATCGAGGGGAAGGCCAGCTCCTGAAAAAATGATATCGACCGATTCTTCCAAGGCGGTTTTGACAAGATCAGCATAATTGGTCAAGGCGACCATGATGTTCACGCCGATAATCCCGCGGGTCAACTTCCGGGCATTGCTGATTTCGCGTTTTAAGGCCCTTATATTGGCCGCAACTGGATTGCTGGCGACATCCGGTTCATTGATACCGATCATGGCGGTGGCGATGACGCCTACGCCTCCCTCATTTGCCACGGCAGAAGCCAGACCGGCCATGGAAATGCCGACTCCCATGCCGCCCTGGATAATGGGTATGCGGCAGATCAAGCCATTTATTTTCAAGGGTGGGAAATTCAAATTTGCTCTCCTTGGTTATATGTGCGTCGAAGAGTTGCATCGTTTAAAGACGAAGGATGGTTTTCGCCCGCACCCGTTTAGATCCGAGACATCCACGCGAAAAATAAATAAAAAAGAATAATGAAATATTCTTGAAATTGCAAAGCAAAAACGCGAAATGACAAAATTTTTACAATTCTCAGGAAAGGGGAAGGGGTGGCGATTGGGGTGAACATGCGACGGAAAAACGGTCTCACCGAACTATCAGGAAGATTTCGGCTATCAGCCATCCGGCTGCAAAGCAGATTGGCAGCGTAAAAATCCATGCCGTGAGAATTTTGCCGGCCAGACCCCAGCGAACAGCGGAAAATCTTCTAGTGGAGCCGACCCCCATGATGGAAGTGGTTACCACATGGGTGGTGCTGACAGGCAGGGCGAATATGCTTGAGGTGATGATGGTGGCGGCAGCGGATGTTTCGGCGGCAAAGCCGTGAATCGGCTCGAGCTTCAGCATGTTGACGCCCAGGGTCTTGATGACGCGCCATCCGCCCAGGGCGGTCCCGGTTCCCATGGCAAGGGCGCATGTCAGGATAACCCAGAAGGGGACGACCAGAGACTGCAGCAGGCCGCCGCTGACAAGCGCCAGAGTGATGATGCCCATGGCTTTCTGGGCGTCATTGGAACCATGGCTGAAAGCCATGCATGCTGAAGAGAGGATCTGCAGTCTTCCAAAATGACGGTTCAGCTTGCCCGGAGAAAATTGTCCGAAAACCATTATCAGGAGTTTCATGAACACATATCCCAGCAGCAGCCCGATAAAGGGGGAAATCAGCAGGGACAAAAAAATTTTGGTAATTCCGCTGACGTTCAGAATTCCGGTACCGCCATAAGCGATGGACGCGCCGATCAGCCCGCCGATGAGTGCATGCGAGCAACTGATGGGCATGCCGAATTTCGTCATCACCGTGTTCCACAGGATCGCGGTCGCAAGGGCGGCGATGACCACGGTATCAGTCACAGCGGTGGGGCTCACGATTCCCGATCCGATGGTTTTGGCCACCGCCGTAAAAACAAAAGCACCCAGGACATTCATGATGGCGGCCATGATAACCGCTTGCAGCGGGGACAGCACCCGGGTAGAAACAACCGTGGCAATGGCGTTGGCCGAATCGTTCCATCCGTTGCTGATGTCGAAAAATACTGCCAGGGTGACAATTATCAGAATGATTTCAAGCATATTTCAGAACGATTGACTCCAGTGTGTTGGCGACGTCTTCACATCGGTCGGTGGCATTTTCAAGGTTTTGATAAATGTCTTTCCACTTGATGATCATGATCGGGTCTTGAATTTCGTCGAATAATTTTCCAAGCGCTTCTCTAAATATACGGTCATTCTGATTCTCAAGGCCGTGTATCTGGATGCACAAATCCTGAATATATGCATATTCTTTTTTCTTCAGACGGGTTATGGCGCGGTCAATCAGGTCGGTCGTTGCCGTCAGGGTTTTTGCCAGAGCGACCGCTTCCGGGGTTGACGATTTCAGATTGAATATCTGGGATCTTTCGACTGCGCTCCACATCATGTCCAGAATATCATCCATTCTTGACGCCAGCAGATGAATATCCTCCCGGTCGATGGGCGTGATAAATGTCTGGTTCAGATTCCGAATGATTTCATGGGTCAGCAGATCGTTATCATGCTCCAGGTCTTTAATATGCCTGATTTTGGCGGGCATATCGCTGAAATCGTGAAAAAAAACAACCAGGGCTTCGGCTGCTTTGACAAGATTGTCGCCCATAGAGTCGAAAATCTCAAAAAAATCGGTAGTTTTTTTGAAAAATTTCATCGGTTTGATCTTCCATTTGAGAGGGTGCCGCTAAGGGTATGATTCTGTTTGATAGACTCGATCCGGATAGCGGCGATTGTGTTTTTCAGATTATCCCCACCGTTTAAACAGACCGGCAGATAGTTGGCGGTAAATCCCTTGAGCCGGCCGGATACATCCCGCCGGGCTTCGATCAGCACCGTCAGGGTCCGGCCGACGAACCGGCTGTAAAAAGCTTTTTTTTTGGCGGCGCCCAGCAGACGCATATGGGCGCACCTGGATTTTATGATCGATGAAGAAACCTTGTCGGGAAAGCGGTCGGCCGGGGTGCCCTTGCGGGCGGAAAATGGGAATACGTGCAGGTAGGCCACCGGCAATTCCTGGATCAGGTCAACCGTGTTCTGGAAGGCGGTTTCGGTTTCACCCGGAAACCCGACCAGAACATCCACTCCCATGGCTGCATCCGGCATGGCGGCTCGGATTTTCAGCACCAATTCCCTGAAAAGACTCCGAGAATATGGACGACGCATGCGTTCCAGGACGCCATCGTCCCCGCTTTGCAGCGGTATGTGAAAATGATGGCAGATATGCTTTGAAGCGGCCACAAGGGTGATGATGTTATCGGAAATTTCCCGGGGCTCAATGGAGCTGAGTCTGACGCGGTCGACAAGTGCGTCGTCATCCACCCGCCTTAATATTTCAAAGAGACTGGTTGGCGGCGTGAGATCCAGGCCGTAGCAGCCGAGATGCACACCGCAGAGGACCACCTCATGAAAGCCGGCCCGGGCCAGCCGGCGGATGTTTTCGATAATGTTTTCAAAAGGCATGCTGCAACTGCGGCCGCGGGCATAGGGGACGATGCAATACGAACAGAAAGCGTCACAGCCGTCCTGGATCTTTAAATACGGCCGGGTGCGGCTTGTGCCGACGGTCCCGGCGGTCGCACCAAATGGAGACGCTTTTGTAAGATTAAAACCGTCTGCGGCGGCAAGGTGTTCCGTGCGGTCCGGTGCGGCCGCCAGCAGGTCCGGGATGCCGTCTTTGGCGGCGTGGCCCACCACGCAACTGATGCCGGTGATAGTGTTGAATGCTTCGGGTTCAGTCTGGGCATAGCATCCGGTCACCAGAATGCGCGCCTTGGGGTGGGCCTTGACTGCTTGTCGGACGGCCTGGCGGGACTGCATGGCCGCCTTCTGGGTGACGGCGCAGGTGTTGATGATACAAACTTCCGTATCGACTGCAGGATGGACGTCACAGGACCAGCCGGATTTTTTCAGAGCTTCGGCAATGGCTTCGGATTCGTACTGGTTGACCTTGCAGCCCAGGGTGGTGATGGTGAATGTCGGCATATTTTATTTAAGAACGGAACATATTGTTTTCATGGCCAAATCTGAGTTCAGAAACGTTGCCTAACATTACGTCAGGGTATAATTCGAACAGGTAATGACCAAACGCATTGTTGTTTTGAACATTTGTAAATTTACTATTCGAATTTGTTTAGATTTTCGATATTCAAGTTTCGGATTTAAATCTTCCAATTGTAAATCGTCATAAGTTTTATCCAATGCCAACGCCAGTGTGTGAAGATTTTCTACCCTATCCACCCACCTCCAAGCACTTCGTCGCCCTGATAAAAGACCGCCCCCTGGCCGGGGGTGATGGCGGGTTCCGGACTATCGAAAGTGACAACGGCGGTGCGCTCGTCAAGGGGTGTTACGGTTGAAGACGCGGCCTGATGGCGGTAGCGTACCCGCGTCCTTACAGTGAGCGGTGTCGAGGGTTTGGCGTTGATCCAGTTGATGTCCGTAACCCGGCAGTGGGAAGCCCCCAGATCTTTTTTAAAGCCGACGATCAGGCGGTTTTGGCGTTTGTCGATGCGTACGACATAATAGGGCTCAGACGCCGGGCAGTTGATCCCGCGACGCTGACCGATGGTAAAAAGATGCAAGCCGCTGTGCCGCCCGATAACGTTTCCGTCCATATCCGCAATGGGTCCGGGCTGCGGTTTAAAATTCGGCTGCCGGGACAGAAACTCGCCGTAACTCAGCCCTTTGATGAAACAGATATCCTGGCTTTCGCCGGTCGTGATCGGATTAAAGCCCGTTGCGGCCGCCATTTTTTTGACGGATGTTTTGGTAAATTGACCCAGGGGAAACACCGCCCGGGCCAGTTGATCCTGACGCAGGAACGCCAGAAAATAGGACTGGTCTTTGGCGTGGTCGATCCCGCGAAACAGATGAAATCGGCCGCTGCCGTCGGTTTTGATACGGGCGTAATGGCCGGTTGCCAGACGTTCGGCGCCCAGTTTACGGGCAGCGTCAAAGAGTGTCCCGAACTTGATGCGCGCGTTGCAGATCATGCAGGGGTTGGGCGTCAGTCCATTTTCATAACTGTCGGTAAAATAGCCGATGACCTCCTGCCTGAATGGGACGCTCAGATCGAGAATTTCAAATGGTAAGCCCAGCCGGGCGGCGAGTTCGCAGATTCCGCCGCCGGCTGAATCTTTGCGGTTTTGTGGTGATGTCAATGCGGAAAGGGCGGGATCATCGGTTTCATAGCCGGTGATAAAATGAATTCCGACGAC
>ENA-OSEO01004262-OSEO01004262.1-sediment-metagenome-genome-assembly--contig:-NODE-4262-length-15366-cov-3.891360_pt1 | contig 15366 bp, 14 predicted proteins | sample MGYA00237883_ERZ534232 | MGnify/ENA metagenome assembly ERZ534232 | reverse complement strand
CATCCCCTGCGCCATATAGAATGTTCTGACCCGGTCGGCCACCTGCTTGTGATCACGGTTGTCGCGGAGAATCTCCCGGCCGGTCTCCGACATGTGGATGGCCGCCCCGGAGATCGCCTTGATCTTTCCGGCCAGCCCGCAGTGATCGGCATGACAATGGGTGATAAAGATGTGGTCTATATCCTCAATCGACCGACCGATTTTTTTGAGAGAAGCTTCAAGGGCCGGAAAGGCACGGCCCATATTCATACCTGTGTCGAAAAGGGCAACGCCCCTTTCATGCACAAGGGCGGCAACATTGACAGGACGGAGACGAAAGGGCATGGGGAGGGTTATGCGGTACAGAGTATCGGTGATGGTATCGATTGATATTGGCGGTGTCTCTGGATGCGGCATTACAGATTGTTGTCCTTAAACTGCATGTTATACAATTTGAAATATTCGCCTTTTTTCGAGAGCAGCGTTTCGTGGGTCCCTTCTTCGACGATCTCTCCGGCAACAAGGACGATAATGCGATCGGCGTGGCTGATCGTCGAAAGCCGATGGGCAATCACCAGGGTTGTTCTCCCCTTCATGAGATTTTCGAGGGCCCCCTGCACCTCCATCTCCGATTCCGTATCGAGGGACGATGTCGCCTCATCGAGGATCAGGATGGGGGCATCCTTCAACAGCGCCCGCGCGATGGAGAGGCGCTGCTTTTCACCTCCGGACAGGCGCGCCCCCTGTTCCCCGATGATCGTATCGAATCCACCGGGCAGGTTCCGGATAAACTGATACGCGTTGGCCGCCTTCGCGGCATTGACGATCTCTTCTTCGCTCTTCTGTATGTCCCCGTAGGCAATATTATTCCTGACCGTATCATTGAAGAGGATCGTCTGCTGCGTGACGATCCCGATCTGTTCCCGCAGCGATTCCATGGTCACATCCCGGACGTCGTGGCCGTCGATCAGGATCTGCCCGTCAGTCACATCATAGAAGCGCGGTATCAGATTGACGAGTGTCGTCTTCCCCCCCCCGCTCATCCCTACGAAGGCCACCACCTCCCCCGCTCTGACATGGAGATTGATATGCTTGAGGACGGGCTCGTCATCATAGCGGAAGGTAACATTCCTGATTTCGATTCCCCGCGTAATGCGGGGCAGGGCGATCGCCCCCTCTTTGTCGCGGATTTCCGGCGTCCTGTCCATGATATCGAAAACCCTCGTGGCCGCCGATATTCCCTGCTGGATGGTGTTGTTGATGTTCGTGAGTCTCTTCACCGGTTCGTAGAGCATGATCAGCGCGGTGAGGAAGGAGAAAAAGGTCCCCGGCGTGGAGTTTCCCTGTATGACCTGATACCCTCCGTAAAAGACGATCGCGGCGATTCCCAGCCCGCCCAGAAATTCCATAAAGGGGGAGGAGATGGCCCGGATGGACACCGATTTCATGAACAGCCTGAAAAGATCTTCGTTCTCCCGGGAAAATCTTTTTCCCTCATAGGCCTCCATGCCGAAGGCCTTGACGATGCGCGTCCCCGATATCGTTTCCTGCAGCATGCTGGTCAGGCTTCCCATGGTTACCTGGGTTCCGGTGGCGACTTTTCGCATCTTCTCTCCGAATTTGGCAATGGGATAGATGGTGAGCGGAAAGACAAAAGCGGCGACGATGGCCAGTTTCCAGTCGCGGTAGAATATGACGAAGATGAGTCCCACGAGGGTGAAGGAGTCCTTGAAAAGGCTCGATACGGCCTCCGAAACCGCCCCTTGGATCAAGTTGACATCGTTGGTAATGCGCGACATCAGCACCCCGGTCGGGTTCTTGTTGAAAAACGAGAGGGACTGCTCCTGAATGTGGTTGTAGAGATCACTCCTCAGATCGGTCACTACCCGCTGGCCTATGAAGTTCATGAGGACTGTCTGGCCGTAGCTGCAGGCGCCTTTGATGAAATACATGACGATGACGACGAGGGGAATCCACTTCAGCATGGCCATATTTTTTGCCAGAAATATCTCGTCCAGGGCGGGTTTGACGAGAAAGGCCAGCGCCGACGTGGTGGCGCCCACGGCAAGCATGCACAGCATGGCAAGGAGAAATTTCGGTATGTGGGGTCTCGCCAGCCTTAAAATACGCTTGAATTCATTCATGCCTGATCCCTGATATTCCGAACCGCGGCGGGGGATGAAATCCCACATAACAGGAGGCACCTCTTCCGCCGCCGGGTCAACCCTTCGTTCCCCCACATCCGCAAATACGCCAGCATCTTCATTCCAGAGGAGACGCCTCATCTATCAGCATAATGGGTATGCCGTCTCTGATTTCGTACACCAGCCTGCACGCCTCGCACACCAGTGCCGTTTCATCCTCATTCAGGTGAAGGTCCCCTTTGCACTGCGGGCATGCCAGGATATCCAGCAGGTCTTTGCTCACCGTCATCATCCGTCCCCTTCTCAGTCGTCCTCATGGAGACAGCCCCTATACCACCGACGGGCCGCCATGTAAACAGCACAACCGTTTCATCTAAAAAAAGACCGAATAGCCCACCGTGCCAAGCCAGGTATCTATCCCCCCGTTGGGCTCCGCAATGCCGGCATTCGAGAGATGTCTGATCCGGACCCCCAGATCGAAAGAGGACTTTTCCGTCACCAGGAGGGATACCCCCACGCCGGCCGTATCGGCAAAGATAAAACCGTTTTCCTGATCCGCCGTCTGGACTGTGATCCAGTGGGGGCCGGCGGACGCCATGATATAGGCCGACAATCGCTCCGTCAGGTAGTGCCGATACTGGAGGCCGATACCAACGCCGAACTCCACATCGGTACGGGGAGAAAAAGCCGGGTTGATCTGTGGCTCCAGAAAAAGGGAGAGGGCATTCTTCCCGTCGTGTGATCGCGTCGAGGGGAATTCCTTCAGGTTGAAACCGACATGCCATATCATAAGAAATGGTCGGTATTTTCCCTCCGAAATGTTGCCTTCTCCATACCCGAGGATCACCCCTGATTCCGATACGCAGGGCCATGCCCAGCCGGTTTCGGCAGCAGCCCGTCCATTCACGGCCAGGATTGCTACGACGACTGCGACTGCCACGACGATCTTCTGTGTGTGCTTCACGAAATTCATTGCATTCCCACCTCTGTTTTTTTGAGTACCGCCTGAAATACCTCTTCCACGGAGATTTCCTCCATGCACCGCATCGTCTCACACCGCTTCAGGAAACAGGGGCTGCACGACAGCCCCGCCCTGATGACCGTGTGCCCGGGGCCATAGGGCCCCGTTCTCTCCGGGTCCGTCGGCCCGAACAGGGCCACCGTCGGCGTCCCCACAGCGGCGGCCACATGCATGGGGCCGCTGTCCGTCGTGACGACAAGAACCGAACGCGCGTACAGGTACGCCAGGTCTCTGAGGGTGGTCTGCCCCGAGAGATCCAGGGAAGGAAGACGCATGCGGCTCCTGATACGCTCTATGGGGTTCCCGTCCCTCCCGCCGGTAAAGACAACCGGCAGTCTCACTTCTTCAACGATCCGGTCGCACAGCGACGCGAACTTGCCGTCATCCCACATCTTGGTGTCCCAGAGGGCTACGGGATTGATCGAAACGAACGGGTCATGCGGGCTTATTCCCTGTTCCGCCAGGAGATGCCCGACCCTCTGGCGATTTTCATCTTCCACGGGGATATAAAATTCCGGCGCACCCGGATGCAACCCCAGGTGCCGCACAAGGTCCAGATACCTGTCCACGGCATGCTTGTTCATGTCTTCATGGACCTTTTCATTCAGGAACAGTCCGGACAGTTCCTGCATGCTGTCATACCCGATCTTTCGTTTCCCACCGCTCAGAAAAACCACGACAGCGCTTTTCAAGAGTCCGTGAAAATCGATGACAAGATCGTATCGCCTGTCCCTGAGCGTTTCGATAAACAAGCGAATATCACTGATCGTTTCCCTCACATGGCGCAGCTCCCGGAGATTTCGCAGCCAACCCTTCCGGCGCGACACAACGACGCGGTCGAGGGCGGGATGCCCCGCGATGATATCCGCGGAATCCTCCTCGATAACCCACGTGATATGGGCGTGGGGATATCCTTTTCTGAGCGCGGCCAGCGACGGCAGGGTATGCACCACGTCCCCGATGGCGCTGAGTTTGACGACAAGGATGTTCACCTGCCCCTCTCCTTCAGTATCCATCCGGCCGCATCCAGGATGTCTTCCGCCACGTAGGCAGCCGTTGTTGCGGAAGCCGCCACTTCTTTGCCGTACCCTGTTTTCACCAGTACCCCCGTGGCGCCCGTACGATCCGCAAGCCCCATGTCCCGTGCCGAGTCCCCCACGACGTAGGAAGAAGGCAGATCGATATGGAGGTCTCCCGATGCCCGGATCAGCATTCCCGGCGCGGGTTTTCTGCAGCCGCACGACATCCGGTATCTGCCGAGTCCTTCCGTGGGATGGTGAGGACAGTAATAGAAACGGTCGATGAAGGCGCCCCGTTCCCGGAACCGGGTTTGCAGGGCCTCGTGAACCTGCAACACGAAGGCTTCGTCAAACAGCCCCCTCGCTACCCCCGACTGATTGGTGACCACCACCACTTTCATCCCGGCTTTATTCATCATCCGCACCGCATCAAACGCGGCAGGAAATATCTTTAATTTATCGAGAGAGTCGAGGTGCCCCACCTCTTCATTGATGGTTCCGTCCCGGTCGAGAAAGACAGCGACGTTTCCTTTGTTCATTCCGCTCATTGTCTCTCCGTTCCGCCTGACGGTGGTCCCGATTTCAACAGGTTCTTTGCGGCATCAAGCACGTCATCCACCCCTATCAGGTCCATGCACGCGAAATCGGTGGGGCATTCCTTCTTCAGGCAGGGGCTGCAGGGAACATCTTTGTGGACAACGCAGCTCATGGCGCCCGGCGGTGACGTAGTCGCCGGATTCGTAGACCCGAATATGGCGACCAGCGGAACATCGAGGGCGCCGGCGAGGTGCATGAGTCCCGAATCGTTCGATATGAAAAGCGCGCACCGGGCAATCAGCGCCATCGCCTCCGCGAGGGTCGTTTTTCCCGCCAGATCGATGAAGGAATGCGCGCCCTGTCGCTGCATCGCCTCCGTCCGTTCCCGGTCCCCCGAACTTCCGAAAAGGATGTTCCGTGCAGAGTAAGCGTCAGCGAGCCGGTCCGCTACGGCAGCGAAGCGCTCCGGAAACCACATCTTGGCCGGGCCGTAACTGGCCCCGGGGGCGAATCCGATCAGGAGATCATCCCCGCGGACACCATACCCCTCAAGAATATGATCGGCGGCCGCGCGGGACTCGTCGGCGGGAACAAGACGAATCTCCCTCCCCGCCACGGAGAATCCCAGAGCCCGTACCATCTCCAGATAGTAGTCGATCTGGTGGACCTTCCGTATCACCCGCGTCCGGCGGACTGCGTGGGTGAGGAGAAAGCCCCGGCAGTCTGCATCATATCCGGCCCTCAGGGGGATACGCGCATGCCAGGCGATCAGCGCGGCCTCTATGGCATTCTGGAGAAGGAGGGCAAGATCGAACCGCTCCTCGCGGAGTTCGCGGGCAAGGCGGATCTTCCCCGCGATACCGTCGTGTCTGCCGGGGCTCTGAAAGACGATAACGTCGTCAATGTCGGGGCAGGCCCGGTACAGATCGGCCACCCAGGGTTTTGCCAGAACCGTTATCCGCGCGCCCGGGAGGGTGCGCCTCACGGAAGTGACAGCGGGGAGACTCATGATGACATCTCCGATCCAGTTGGTTCCCCGTATCAGAATCCGTTTTATTGTACCGGGATCGATCTCCCGTAAGCTTCGTGCCTTCATTCCGGTAGCCGTCGTCATGGCTGCGGGGCCTGTATCCCGGGTTGTTCCACGACCTGCGTCTTTTTCGTTTTCCATCTCTGGTGAAGCCAGAACCACTGCTCCGGGGCTTCCCGTATCATATCCTCAACAACACGCGTCACCCGCTGGGTATTCTCCAGGATGTCCCTGGCGTAGTCGCCCGTCTGTGTGATGGGAACCTCCTCCCCCACGATAAATCGATACTTCCCGTTCTTCATCCGGCAGGTGAATCCGGGGAGCACGGGAGCGCCCGTTTGAAGAGCGATAGCGGCAAGACCCGTGGTCGTGCAGGCGGGTTTCCCGAAGAAACTCACAAACACCCCCTCCTGCCACGCGGTATTCTGGTCGACGAGAATGCCGACGCATTGATTCCTGGCGAGGAGCCTGATCAGTTTCCGGGCGGCCCCCCCCTTGGGAACGAGCCGGGTCCCGAAATTGCTCCTCACCCGATCCACCATCTCTCTCATGACGGGATCGTCGAGGGCCCGGTACACGATATGGATCGGCTGGTAGAGAATAGCGAAGACGGCAGGCAAAAATTCCCAGTTCCCGAAATGACCGGTGAAGAAGATGATCCCCCTGTTTTTCGCGTGGGCCTTTTCATAATTTTTCAGCCCTTCGAACTCCACCCAGCGGGACAGGTTGTCCCGCTTCATTGAGAGGATGTCGAAAAATTCGGCCGCCACGATCCCCAGATGCCGGTAACACCCTTTGGCGATTTCCTTCAGCTCCGACATATCCTTTTCAGGAAAGGCGAGGGTGAGATTGTGGAGGACGACCAGCCGGTTCTTTTCGGAGACGTGGTAGAACAGGATCATCAGGGCCTTGAAGAATGCCTTCCGCATCCCGGACGGAAGCGCCCTGAATGCGTCAAAGATCGTGCGAGCTGTCAGTGTCCGTTCTTTCATTGTCTCAACCGTGTAAGGATATGTTCCTCAAACTCATGTCTCGATGGCATGATCTCCATGTCAATTCTCAGCAGGCACACATCCTTGAAAAAATCAGGGAACCGGGCCAATTTGATGCCGTCCTTTTCCGTCGTCAACAGAATCCGGGCTCCGGAATCGCGCCGGGCCTGTCTGATATCTTCCACGTCCCTTGCAGTATACGCGTGATGGTCCGGGAAGGGAAGAAAGGATACGATCCCGGCGCACAGGGGTTCCAGTATCCTGCGGAAGCTGTCGGGCTGGGCTATACCGGTGAACGCGCATACCTTTTGTCCCGCCAGATCCGCGAGGGGGCTGATTTTGTTCGTCGGGCCTTGTACGAGAGCAACCGGCCTTCGCCGCGCGCTGAAAACGGGGATCGGCGGGATGCCGTCCGGGGGCGGTGCTCCTTCTTCCTCCGTCGATGTCATGACCACCACATCCGCCCGGCGCAGGGCCGCGGGCGGCTCGCGCAGCCCCCCCCGGGGAAGAAGAAATCCGTTTCCGAAGGGACGCCCGGCGTCGAGCAGAACGATGTCCATATCCCGGGCCAGCCGTCGGTGCTGAAATCCGTCATCCAGTATGAGGACGTCCGCTTGAAACCGGTCAACGGCCACTCTCCCGGCACGGGCTCTGTCCCCCGCAACGATGACCGGGACGCCGGGGAGGCTGCGCCCCATGAGGACGGGTTCGTCCCCTCCTTCCTCCGGCCCCGTGAGGACCTCATGGCCGTCGGAGACCACCGCTGCCGGGGCCTTTCTCTTTCCCCCGTACCCCCGGCTCAATACCACCGGCTTCCGGCCGTGCTCCTGCAGCATCCGGGCCAGCATGATGACCATGGGCGTCTTCCCCGTGCCGCCGACCATGATATTTCCCACACTGATAACCGGGCAGGGCATCCGGCTCGCGTGGCGTATGCCCGCATCATACGCATGGTTCCGAAGGGTGATGCCTGCGCGATAGACGAAGGAGGCGAAGAGAAGCGGCACAAACCGGAACAATCTTCTGTCGTCTTGCCATATACGGGAAACAATGTCGCTGCGAGGAATCATCTTTCCCTCTTCATCGCTGGCATTCCGCACGTCCCACGCCCCGCCGTCAGGAGCGCAAAGAGCACTATCGATACGCGGGTTCAACGGCCCGGATTTCATTTCAGCCGCCGGGTGCGTCTATCATCTCGCAAGCCAGTCGCGCCGCTCTCTGCGAGGCCCCCGCCTCTCCCAGCAGACCCCGCACCTCTTCCAGACCCTGTTTTATCTCCTCGCTCCGAGACCGGTCGGTGAGGATATGATACGTCTCATCAGCCATCCGTTCCGGCGTTGCCTCTCCCTGTATCAGCTCGGGGACGATCTCCCGCCCAGCGATCAGGTTGACCAGGCCGATATGGTCCACCTGAACGACCGCTCTCCCGATCCAGTATGAGAGAGAGGACATCCGGTAAACGATCACCATGGGCACGCCGAGAAGGGCCGTTTCCAGGGTGGCGGTCCCCGACGCAACCACGGCGATATCGGCAAGACCGACAGCGTCATACCCGTTTTCCCGCGTGATGGCAACCTTCACCTCCTGGCTCTTCACCAGTCCCTCCACCAGGCCATGGGGAAGGGTGTGAGCGATGGGGAGAACGAACTGGACGGCGGGTATCCGTTTCTTCAGAATCGCCGCCATCTGCAGCATGGGAGGCAGGAGGCGGGTTACCTCTCCCTTTCTGCTTCCGGGGAGCAGGGCCACCGTTGTCACGCCTTCCTGCAACCCGAATTTCCGCAGGGCCTCGCCGCGATCAAGGGTTTTCTTGACTGTGTCGAGAAGGGGGTTGCCGACAAAACGGGCGTCGAGATGGACTTCCTGATAGACCGCCTCTTCAAAAGGAAGGATCAGCGCCATCCGGTCCACATATTGTTCGAGGGCGTATATCCTCTTCTTCCTCCACGCCCACACCTTGGGGCTGATATAGTAAAAGACCCTGATGCCGTTTTCGTGCGCGAACCGCGCCAGGGGAAGGTTGAATCCGGGATAATCTATCAGGATCAGAAGGGCCGGTCCGGATTCCTTCAGCGATTTTTTCAGGCCCCTCCGTACCTGCAGGATAAACCCCAGCCGGGGGAGCACCTCCACGGCGCCCATGACGGCCATCTCTGATGAACGTGCGACCAGTTGAACCCCGGCCGCCTCCATTCGGTCCCCTCCCACCCCGTAAAACTGAAGGCGGGGATTGAGATCGCGCATTGCCCTCACGAGATACGCCCCATGCAGATCCCCCGACGCCTCGCCGGCAATGATCATTATGGCTGTATTTTCTGGTTGCATGGTCCCGGAATGTTGCACACGCAGGATGCGAAAGGGAAGGAGATGATACCGGCGGTGCCGAAGCAGGGGGGGCGGCTCTGTACTGCCATCCCGATGTTCCGATCTCCATACCCCTTGTATGCCATTTACCGGCAGACACCCCGTGTGGATTGCTCGATGAATGCTACAAAATGATTCACCTCGGGCGACCCGGTGATCTCCTTGCGGATTTTCTCCGCAGCCTGTGTGAGGAGCAGCGAAGACCGGAAGACGATCCGGTACGCTTTTTTCAGATATCCCACCGTTTCGTCCGAAAAACCTCTTCTCTTCAAGCCGATCAGATTGAGACCGTAGGGACGGGCGTGATTCCCGGCGACGGTGACATAGGGGGGGACATCCTGGGTAACCGCGGACGCCCCGCTGATCATGGCATGGCATCCGATGCGGGTGAACTGATGGACGCCCGACATGCCCCCTATGATGGCGTAGTCTTCCACATGGACATGGCCGGCCAGGTTTGCCGCATTCGACATGATGATATTATTCCCCAGTTTGCAGTTGTGGGCCACATGGCAATATGCCATGAGGAGATTGTTGTCTCCCATGCAGGTCATGGCTATATCGGCGGAGGTAGCCCTGTGGATGGTCACGAATTCCCGTATCGTGTTGTTGTTGCCGATAATGACCTCGCACCGTTCCCCCTTGAACTTGAGGTCCTGCGGGGGAGCGCCGATGGACGCGAATTGAAATATGCGGCAGCCGGTTCCGATTCGCGTGGGTCCCTCTATCACCGCGTGGGGACCGACGACGGTCCCCTTTCCGATCTCCACATCCGGGCCGATTATGGAGTATGGCCCTATCTCGACGTCCTCCGCGAGTTTCGCCTCGGACGATATAATTGCCGTGGGGTGAATACCCATTCTTTTGGTTACTCCTTTTCCGTTTCTGTACTGTTTTCTCTGCCCCGCGCCGCTTCTTCCAATGCCTCCACCCGTTTCAGGAGAGAGTTGACCGCCTTCCGCATCTCGGGGAGGTGTTCCGTGCATGCCTGGACGCGGAGCCATGTGCGGTGCGGCATATGCGGCGACCCTGAGACAACCTGGTTCGGCGGGACGCTTTCGTGGACCCCCGACTGGGCCCCCACCATGACATGATCCCCCAAGGTGATGTGTCCGACGACGCCGACCTGGCCTCCCAGTATCACACTCTCGCCCAGTTTTGTGCTTCCGGAAATCCCGACCTGCGCGACGATGATGGAATTTTCTCCGATAACGACGTTGTGGCCGATCTGTACCAAGTTATCGATCTTGACCCCTTTCCGGATCCAGGTTTTCCCCAGCGTCCCCCGGTCTATGGTGGTGTTCGCCCCGACCTCCACATCGTCGTCTATCTGCACGATCCCCACCTGCGGCACCTTGCGGTTGTCCGCACCCGGATTCGCGAAGCCGAACCCGTCGGCCCCCACAATCACCCCCGCGTGAAGGATCACCCGTTTTCCGATCGCGCAATTCTTATACACGACCACGTTCGGATACAGTGTGGACCCGTCCCCCACACTGGCGCCATCGCCGATAACAACTCCCGGATAAAGACGGACGCCCCTTCCAATCCGCGCTCTCCGGCCGATGTATACTCCGGGATACAGGGTAACCTCTTCTCCGATTTCGGCATCGGATTCCACAAAGGCCCGGGTGCTTATTCCCGGGGGCGGCGTCTCATCCGGGTATAAAAGCGCGAGGGTTTTGGCCATGGCGCTGTAGGGATCATCGGTGACAATCAGGTTTTTGCCGGGACTGGTCACCCCCGGTGAAACGAGGATGGCTGAGGCGCGGGTTGTCTCAAGTCGATCTCTGTATTTCGGGTTTGCGATGAAGGTGAGATCCCCTTCGCCCGCCTCATCGATCCCCTGCACGTGAGAGACGAACACATCGGGATCGCCCGCGACGGACCCTCCCACGTGCCGTGCAATCTCTCTGAGTCGTTTTCTGACGGTCATGGCCTATTTCTTGGAGTGATATGCCTTGTTGTACGCGTCGATTACCTTCTTGGTGATATCATTCGCCCGGGAATAGTACACGAGGCTATTGCTGCCGATGTCCATGATGCAGGCATACCCCTCTTTCTTGCCGATAGCATCGGCGATCTTGAGCACCTCGGGGATCATCTTCTGGGAGATTTCCTGATCCTTCAGCTTCATCTCGGCGTTCGTGTCTTCGATGAATCGTTTGTAGTCTCTGTATTCCTTCTGGTACTCGATCTCTTTCTCCTTATAGGCGCTCGGGGTCAGTACCGGGGCCTGCTTCTTCAGATCATCCTGCATCTTCTGAAGATGGTTCTCCAGTTCCTGTCGCTCCGCCTTCTTTTTGTCGACGAATTTCTGCAGTTCCTGCCCCGCTGCTTTCCCGGCATCCGATTCAAGAACAATTGCCCTCATGTTGATAAAGACAATCTCCCCTGCCTGGGAAACGCAAACCCCCGCCAATATAAAAGAAACAACCGCTAATACACCGATGATCTTTCTCATGAATGACTCCTCCTGTCATAATCTGTCGCTTCGCATACCGTTGCGATGAATCTACATGAACATACCCATGGTAAACTCCCACCTGCTTGAGGCTTCACCGGTTTTCTTGTCCAGGACATACCCCCACTCCAGCCTCAGGGGGCCGATCGGCGAATACCACCGCACGCCCGTTCCCGCCGTTTTTCGCATGTCGCCCAGATGGTATCCGTCATTCCACGCGTTCCCCGTGTCGAAGAATACCACTCCTTTGATGCCGGCGTCTTTAATAAGGGGGAAGATCACCTCCGTGTTGAAACTCAGCATGGTCTCCCCGCCCATGGGATCGCCCGCCTCGTCGATGGGCCCCACATCCCGCAACCCCCTGATGGAATTGATGCCTCCCAGGTAGAATCGCTCATAGACGGGGATCTCTTGCCCCTCGTTCGGCTGTATGTACCCTATTCTCCCCCGTATCCCGAACACATTGTCCAGAGGCAGCGGAAAATACCAGCTGGATGACGCCGTGTATTTCGTAAAACTGGCGTCACCCAGAAAGATCGTACCCGTGTGTTCCACGGAGGCCCTGTTCTTGGAACCTTCCGAAGGAAACATGATGTCGTTTGTGGTATCCCGTTCCAGGGACAGGGTGACGCCGCTCGATGTGAGCGTCCCTTCCTGCTTCCTGATATAGCTCGACGCGTTGGATTCGATGTTCTTGACCGTATCGGTTGAGAGCCGGTACCCCACGTAGCCCTTCACGTGCTCAAAGAGGGGGTATCCCAGCGTTGTGCCGAACCCCTGGGTGTCCACATCGTAGGAGTCGTAATCCCGCTCCATGTCCCACAACTGGTACTTGCTCCAGAGGGGGATGTCAAAAAGCCAGGGCTCGATAAACGAAAGTTCATAACTGGTAGTCGTTGATCCCATATAGGCGGCCAGACTCAGGGTCTGGCCCCTGCCGAAGAGATTCTGCTGGGCCACCTGCGCCATGAAAAGGACATTCTCCGTGGCGCTGTACCCGGCGCCGACACTGACCATTCCCGTGGGCTTCTCGCTCACGTGAATATCGATGTCCATGAGGCCCTCTTCGGGGCCCTTTCCCGTCTGGAAATCGATTTCTTCGAAATATCTCAGCCGGTTGAGCTTCATATAACTTGTCTTGAATTTGCCGCCGTCGTAGAGATCGCCTTCAACAACCGCGAGTTCCCGCCGGATCACCTTGTCGCGCGTCCGGGTATTCCCCGTTATGAAGATCCTGTTGATATACACAAGAGGGCCCTTTTCTATGGCGTAGGTGACATCGATCTTCTGCTCCACTTCCCTTGTCACGGTGCGCGGCGAAACGGCAGCGTAGGCGTAACCCTCTTCCTTGCATGCCTCCGTCAGGGTATCAATGTCCTTGATGATGGCCTCCCGGTCGAAGTAGTCTTTCCGGGTGATGTTGAGCCGCGTCATCAGTTCCGACTGAGGGGCTTCGAGGGTATCCCCCGTGATCTTCACGTCTCCGATTCTGAATTGCTTCCCCTCGTTGACGGGTATCTTCACGTAGATCCACTTCCTGTCATGGGTGATCACCGGTTCGCCGATGGAGGCATTGATATACCCATTGTTCAGATAAAACACCGTCAGCTTCTCGATATCCTGCTTGAGCTCCTGCTCGTTGTATCGTCCCGATTTCGAGATAAAATGGAAGAGTCCCCGCTCCGATGTTTCCATCATCTCTTTCAGTTCTTCGTCCGTATACGCCCTGTTCCCGTCAAAGGATATTTCCTTTATACTGAGTTCCCTGTTCTCTTTGATGTCAAGGACCACCTGCACGCCCTTTTCCTGCTCTTCCAGCCGGTAGCCGACCTCCGCATTCAGAAATCCCTCATTCTTGTAATAGGTCTTTATATTCTCCACATCCGACTGCAACGTGTTCATGTTGAGAACCTGCTTACTTTTGACCGTGAGCAGCCCCTCGATATCCTCTTTGTCGATGTCGTCGGTTCCCTCAACAGCAACGCTTATGATGAGGGGTCGTTCTTCCAGATGGAAGGACAGGATCTTCCCCCCGGGCGTATCGGCCACACGGGCCCTGATATCCTTGAAATAGCCCAGCGCGTATATGGCCTTTATGTCGGCGGAGAGGTTCTCCTTCGAGAAGAGCTTCCCTTTCGTGCTTTTTAAAACGTTCAATATGACATTGTCTTCGATTCTCGTGTTCCCCTCCAGCCGCACATCGGCTATCATCTGTCCGGTCAGGATTTTCAGAAGGATATCGTTCTTCAACCGCGCGATCAGGGGGTCGAGTTCATTCCCCTGGGCAAAGATGGCGGAACGCTCTTTGCTCGTGACATCCGTGATTCCGACATCCGCGCTCAGCATATCCCCCAGCCTGGTGAGGCTCCCCGTCACCACAAACGCAGCGCCCGTTTCCTGACCGATTCGGAGGGCCAGACGGGGATCCACCGGTTTCCCCTGGATCAACCCCCGAACGGTATCTTCCGGGAGAATCCGTATATACGGAGATTCCGCCAGCCCGACCGACAGCTGCGCCGCGATCTGCTGTTGCAGCGACCGGGCATCGTCCCGGGCGTGCACCTCAAAGGGAAGGACGGCGACCGTCTGGATCTCCTCCTTCGCGGCGGACTGAGAGGCGGACCAGACGTTCAAAGGAAAGATCATGAGGAGCGCCACGGCTATGAATAGGTGTATTCTGTGTCTATGGTTCATGGATCTTCCCGTCCTTGAGATTGATGGTCCTCGACATCCCGTCGGCAAGAATCTTGTTGTGGGTGACCACGATAAGGGTGGTATCCTGAGCCTTGCCCAGATCCAGCAGCAGGCCCTGTATCTTCCCCCCCGTTTCCGTATCGAGATTCCCCGTGGGTTCGTCGGCAAGAATCACATCGGGTTTCATCATGACCGCCCTCGCTATGGCTACCCGCTGCTGCTCGCCCCCGGAGAGTTCTCCCGGTTTGTGCGTCAACCTACCACCAAGCCCCACCTCCGTCAAGACAATCTCCCCTCTCCGGCACGCATCCTCTCTGGGCATCCCCTGTATCAGGGCCGGCATAATCGCGTTTTCCAGGGCCGTAAACTCGGGGAGGAGGTGATGGAACTGGAAGACGAATCCGATGCGTCTGTTTCTGAACTCGGCTCGCCGGACCTGATCCCACGCAAAGATGTCCGCGCCGTCAAAGAGGACGCGCCCCGCCGAAGGGTGGTCGAGGGTTCCGAGTATCTGGAGAAGCGTGGTTTTCCCGGTGCCCGATGCCCCGAGGATCGCTACCGACTCGCCTCTCGCAATAGAGCAGTCGATTCCCCGGAGAACCTCTATCCTGTTTCCATCCTTGATGAATGTCTTGGTGAGATCGTGTATTTCAATCATGCCGCCCCGTCCCTCATTCATACCGAAGCGCCTCGGCCGGATCGAGCCGCGAAGCCCGCCACGACGGATAGATCGCGGCCAGAAAACAGATGATCATCGCCACGATGGCTATGGCGGCCACATCCCCGTAATCGACGCGGGAGGGAAGTTCACTTAAGTAATACACATCCTTCGGGAGAATCGTGAAACCGAACATATTCTCCACCAGCCGACTTATCTGTTCGAGATGCACGGCCATGGCAATCCCGGCGCAACAGCCCAGTATCGTTCCCGTCGCGCCGATCAGCAGCCCTTCGATCATGAAGATCTTCATGATACTCCGCGCGGTGGCGCCCATGGATTTCAGTATGGCTATGTCCTTGGCCTTCTCCATGACCGTCATGATCAGTGTCGTTATGATATTGAAGGCGGCAACCAGCACGATGAGGCTGAGGATGATAAACATAACCCTCTTTTCCAGTTTG
>ENA-OSEO01004260-OSEO01004260.1-sediment-metagenome-genome-assembly--contig:-NODE-4260-length-15371-cov-3.694063_pt1 | contig 15371 bp, 12 predicted proteins | sample MGYA00237883_ERZ534232 | MGnify/ENA metagenome assembly ERZ534232 | reverse complement strand
CCGGTCCTCGAAGCCTGTAAGCCCCAGCCGGGCCAAGGTTTCCCGAGCTATCTGGATCGCTGCCGCCGGCGCTTTTCCCAGGTTCAACGGCCCAAAGGCCACGTCTTCCAAAACCGTGGGACAGAAAAGCTGGTCGTCGGGGTTTTGAAAGAGCAGACCCACCTTCTGCCGCACCGCCCAAAAATCATGCTCTTTGCTGACTTCCTGCCCGAAGATCATTATTTTGCCTGCCTGGGGCTTGAGCAACCCCATGATCAGGTGCAACAGGGTGGTCTTGCCGCAGCCGTTGGGACCGGTGAGGCCCACCTGCTGGCCCTCCCGGAACTGAAAAGTAAAATCCTGGAAAACCGGCGCCGCAGCCCCGGGATACTTGAAAGTAATATTCTGCAACTCAATCAAAGGTTCAGTCATACTATCCTCGCAGGAAAGCGGGAAACCCCCACTCCAGATAAGCCAGGGCCACTAAGGCTGGCAGAGACAAGGCCAGAAAAATTCCATCCTGCCGTCGCCAGGAGAAGGTCCGCAGGCTATAAAAGGTGCCCCGGAAACCTCGGCACAACATGGCCTGGAAAACCCGGTCGGCCCGGTCATAGCTGTGCACCAGGAGCATGGCCGCCAGATAAGCGTAAGAGCGGTAGGTGTGGAGATTGGTGCCCGGCTTGAACCCCCGGATCTTCATGGCCTGGACCAGGCGCTGGAATTCCTGCTCAAAGACGTGGAGATAGCGGTAGGTAAAGAGCAGCAAATGACAGAGCTTATCCGGCAACCTTAAGGTTTGCAGGGCCTGTCCCAGGGTGATGACCGGGATGGTGGCGATCAGGGCGATTAAGGCGATAATAATGGCGTTGGACTTCAGGGTGATTAAACCGGTATAAACCAAGCCCTCCCGGGTGGCGGCCAGAGGCCCCAGGCGCCACACTACCTGGCCCGGATAAGTCAGGGGCAAGACCAGCCACAAGAAAAAAATGAAGCTGTTCACCACCAACAGCCGGGCCACCACTTTTTTTAAGGGGAGACGGGCCAGGACTAGCCAGATCAGGGCCAAGGCCAAGCCGGCCAAGACCACCGCATAGGTCTGGGCCACGGCCAGGAGCGCGGCAAAGAGGGCGGCCACCACCACTTTGGCCCGGGGGTCCAGACGGTGGGCGGCAGAGGCGCCCTCGGCAAATGGCTCCTGGATGGCGCTCAAGTATCTTTCTTCCTTTTACTCTGGAAATAGGCCCAGAGCCCAAAGAACCCCAGGATGTAGCCGAGGCCGCCGAGAATATCCGGCAAAGTGGTGCGGTGCACGGCCATCTCCGCCAACTTCTCATTAAGGGGACCGAGTTGGCGGGCCAGAGCTTGGTTCACCACTTCTTCCAGCATCTTGGCGTCCACCGTGGCGGTTTTGGCTCCGGGAGCCACCGGAGTTGGCGCCACGGCCGGAGAAAGGGCGGGGGCCGGCGCGAGGCTGGCTTTTTTCATCCCCGGCAGATAGCTGGCGGCTTTCAGCAGCCATTGCCCCTGATGGCCCATGGCCGCTTCCACCACGATTTTGAGATCCAGTTTTTGGGCCGTGGCCGCGGCCGGGATCTTAAAAGAAAATTTCCCCTGGTCATTGGTTTTGCCGGTTAACAGGACCTTATCGGTTTTCTTATCCAGGACCATCACCTTGCCCTGGCGCACCGGCGTGTTGGGCACAAACTTGCCTTCCACCTGGATGGTGTCCCCTTTCGCGTAGGCAAAGACCAGCACCCGATGGGCCAGGGCCGGGGTGCTGAAAATACCAAAAGACAGTAGCAAGAAGAAACCTGCGGCCCACTTGTTGAGGTGCCTTAACTTCCCAATAAGCAAGGAAAAATTATGGCGGTGCGCGGCCCCAACTTTGAACTTTGAACTTTGAACCTTGAACTTTCTTTCAAGCATAGATTCCCTCCAGCATCTCGGGCCGGACTTTTTTCAGGAATAGAAAAATAAACAGGGTAATGATGCCTTCGATGATCATGATGGGGATATGCGCCAGCACCACCAGTTTCGCCACCTGGAGAAAGGCCTGGCCGGTGGTGATCAAGGCTAAAGCCACCAGCAGGCCGCTGAGCAAAATGGCCGTGGCCCCGCAGGCAAAGGCCCCCACTGTCGCCGGAGTTCCCGGACGCCGCAACAAGCCCCGGAAAGCATAAAAGCAAAAAACCGCGGGCGCGGCCATGATCACCGTATTCACCCCCAAAACCGTCAGACCCCCGAACTGGAAGAGCAGGGCCTGCAAGAAGAGGGCGATGAGGGTGGCGGGGACGGCCACCCAGCCCAGAAGCAGGCCCAGGAGGCCGTTGAGCACCAGGTGCAACCCCACCGGCCCCACCGGCACATGGATGAGGGAGGCCACGAAAAAAGCCGCGGACAAAATCGCCACCCGGGGGATGGCCTCATAATCCATTTTTTTCAAGCCGATGGCGGTGCCCACCACCGCCAGGCCCGCGCCCCCGGCCAGGACCGCGGGGCTGAGGACTCCTTCGGAAATATGCATATTTAGCCTTTCAGGAGTTTGTTTTCATGATTTTGGCAGTTGAGTCGGAACGCCCGGGAAAGACGAGTATTTCCCCCCTTTTCTAAAGGGGGGTAGGGGGGATTTTTATGGCCTCCTGAAAATCCCCCTAAATCCCCCTTTATAAAGGGGGACTTAAACACTTGCATTTCGGGGCCTTTCCCAAATATTCACTGTCTAACTTGTGAAGAATCCTGACCATTGAGCCAAACCCAGACTTTTGCCTCCTGCAGGCCGCAAAAAAAGCCATGGAAGCAACCGTCCCCTTCAAGGGAACGCCAGCCTTCATGGCTTAATTATCTGTTTTCAGGTTGTTTTGAGAACCAGGGCTTCTTACCCCGAATGATTCTTTATATACGGAATAATGGCGAAGCTCAAGGGAAAAATTCCGGGGGGCAGTTCTGGAGGAGTCGGCAAGAATTCTCCTCTTTCCTAATCGCACCGGAGGCAGGCAATCAGCCCTCTTTGCGGCTGGCCTGGAGGTAAAAGATCACCGGCACCACTACCAGGGAAAAGGCGGTGGACGCGAAGAGGCCGAAGATGAACGACCAGGCCAGTCCTGAGAAGATGGGGTCTAAGGTGATGACCCAGGAACCGAACATGGCGGCCAGGGCGGTGAGCAAAATGGGCCGGAAGCGCACCGCGCCGGCCCGAAGCACCGCTTCTTCCAGGGGCACGCCCTTATCCAGGTGGTGGTGGATGAAATCGATGAGGATAATGGAATTGCGCACCACGATGCCCGCCAGGGCGATCATGCCGATCATGGCGGTGGCGGTGAAGTAGATGGGGTTGGCAAAACCCTTTACCGGCGAGGCAAAGAGCAGATTCAGGAGCGCAAACCCGGGCATTACCCCGATCATGGTCAGGGGGATGGCCACCATGATCACCAGGGGCATGGTGTAGGAAGAAGTCTGGAGCACCAGTAGAATATAGATGCCCACCAGGGCCCCGGCAAAGGCCAGGCCCAGGTCCCTAAAGACCTGGACGGTGATCTTCCATTCCCCTTCGCCGGCATAGTTGACCCGGTAGCCCGGGGGCGCCGGCGCTTTTTGGGTGTCCGACATCAGGTCTAAAATGGCGTTCACCGGGCTGGCCCCCGCGGTATCCCCGGTGACGAAGACCACCCGTTCCAGGTTTTTGCGCATGATGGATTTGGGGGCCTGGTCCAGATCGAAGTGTCCCAATTCCTGGAGGGGCGTCATCGCGCCCGCAGGAGTTTTGAAGTAAAGCTGGCCCAGGGTCAGGGTGGAGGAACGCCAAGCCAGGGGCCCCCGTAAAAAAATCTCCAGGGGCAACCTCTCCGTGGGCACGTGCACCCGGCCCACGTTCTCTCCGGCTTCGGCCACGGCCAGGCCTCGGGCGATCTGGTACTGGCTCAGGCCGCTTAAAGCCGCCTTCTGCCGGTCCACGAGGAAGCGAAAACGGGGCTCCGGGGTCTCCACCGTGGTGTCCACATCCACCACCCCGGCGGTTTCCTCAAAAATCTGCATTACCCGGCGGGCCAACTCGCGCTGGCGGTCATAGTCCGGACCGTAAATTTCCGCAACCAGAGTGGAAAGCACCGGCGGGCCGGGGGGGACTTCGGCCACCTTGACGCGGGCGCCGTAGCGGTCGGCGATTTTTTTCAGTGCCGGCCGGACCCGTTTGGAAATGTCGTGGCTCTGCTCCCGGCGCTGTCCCTTGCCCGCAAGGTTCACCTGAATGTCGGCCATGTGGGGCCCCCGGCGCAGGTAATAATGGCGCACCAGGCCGTTGAAGTTAAAGGGGCCGGAATTGCCCACATGGACTTCATAATCCACCACCTCATTGACGGTCTTTAAATACTCGCCCATCTCCAGGGCCGCGGCAGACGTATCTTCAAGGGTGGCCGATTCAGGCATGTCCAGGATGACCTGAAACTCGCTTTTGTTGTCAAACGGAAGCATCTTGACCTTAACCAGGCCCACGGCCACGAGCGCGCAGGCCGCCAGCAGCATGGCGACCACGGCCAGTAAAAAGGACCAACGCCAGAAGGGCCGATGGATCAACGGCTCCATCACGCGGCGGTAGAGCCGGGTAGCCCAGTCCTCGGTGTGAGGGGCATGGCCGCCGGCGGGCGGCTCTTTTTCTTCATGGCGGATCAGCCGCAGCGACGCCCAGGGGGTTACGATAAAGGCTACGATCAGTGAAAACACCATGGCCGCCGAGGCTCCCACCGGAATCGGACGCATGTAAGGCCCCATCAGACCGCCCACAAAGGCCATGGGCAGAATGGCGGCGATAACGGTCAGTGTCGCCAGGATGGTGGGGTTGCCGACCTCGTCCACCGCTTCAATGGCCACTTGAAGTCTCGACCGTCCCCGGTTTTCTTCCAGATGATAATGGCGCACCACGTTTTCCACCACCACGATGGCGTCGTCCACCAGGATGCCGATGGAAAATATCAGGGCAAAGAGGGTGATCCGGTTCAGGGTGTAGCCGTAGAGATAAAATACCGCCAGCGTCAGGGCCAGGGTTACGGGGATGGCAAAGGCCACCACGCCGGATTCGCGATGTCCGAGGGTAAAGCCTATCAGAATGGTTACCGATACGATGGCAATCATCATATGATAAAGCAGTTCATCCGATTTTTCCTTGGCGGTTTCACCATAATGGCGCGTTACGGTCATTTGGACATTATCCGGCAGGACCGTGCCGCGGGCATCCTCCAGGCGGCCGAGAACCTTATGGGCCACCGTGATGGCGTTGGTCCATTTGCGCTTTGCGACGGTAAGGGTTACGGCGGGGAACACGCCCCGGTTTAAATATTCGGCAGCGATCTTTTTCTCGGCGGCAGCCGGTCCGGTCCCGAAAAAAACATACTGGTCAGGCTCCTGGGGACCGTCGCTGATGACGGCGACATCCCGCAGATAGACCGGGCGACCCTGGTGAATGCTCACAACCACCCGGCCGACGTCATCGGCGTCTTTCAGAAATCCGCCGGAATGGACCAGAATCTGTCCGCCGGGCGACGGAAAACTGCCGGCATCGATTTCCTGGTTGGCGGCCTGGAGCATGTTGGCGACACGATCGGCGTCCAGGCCGTACGCAGCCAGACGGGTTAAATCCAAGTGTACCTGGAGACGGCGCTTTTCGCCGCCAATGAGCTGGGTGATGGAAACGTTGGGTTCGCGTTTGATGATATCTTCCACTTCGGCCGCCACCTGGCGCAGGGTATAATGATCCAGATTTTCACCCCAGAAGGTCAGCGCCAGGATGGGGACGTCATCAATGTAGCGGGCTTTAATCAGCGGCGGGGTCACATTGGGCGGAATCCGGTCCATGTTGGCCATCAGTTTGGACTGCAGCCGCACGCAGGCTTCTTCTTCATTCTGTCCCACGTAGAAACGGACAATGGCCATGGACATTCCCGGACTGGAAGTGGAGTAGATATATTCCACCCCGGGTATTTCCCACAGCAGTTTTTCCATGGGCTTGGTGACCCGCTGCTCGACCTCTTTGGCGCTGGCGCCGGGCATCTGCACAAAAATGTCGATCATGGGTACGATGATCTGGGGCTCTTCTTCCCGGGGAAGGGCGATGACGGCCGCAATTCCCAGTAAAATAGAGGCGATAATAATCAGCGGCGTCAGCTTTGAATTGATGAAAAAATTAGCAATTTTACCGGCCGGCCCGAATTTTTCCGTCATGAACCGACCTCCACGCGCATTCCGTCTGCCAGCGTCGCCGGCGGCATCGTTACATAACGACTTCCTTCCGGCAGGCCGGAAAGGACTTCAACCGACGCATCTATTTTGCGGCCGGTGCGGATCAGTCGAAAGCGAGCAATATCTTGCGCGTCCACTTGAAAGACGCCGGTGAGCTGACCTTGAGCCACGATTGCCGCAGCCGGGATGAGCAGCAGGGGGCTGTTCCCCAAAGGGACCGTAACCCGGGCAAACAGGCCGGACGGGACGGCGGCGCCGGCCGGAAGATCAACCTTTACAATAAAGGAACGGCTGTGGGGATCCGTGCCCGGCACGATGGTTTGAACGGTTCCTTCCAGTACCTGCGACTGCAGCGCGGGCAGGGTCACGATTAACTTCTGATGGGGGTAAATGGCTTGGATATGGGCTTCGGGGATGACGGCATCCACGCGGACGCCCCCTGTTTTTTCAATTATGAAAAGAGGCTTTCCCGGCGCCGCCAGATCGCCGACTTCCACCAGCTTGGCTGTAACGATGCCGTTATAGGGGGCCAGTATGTTGGCGTCTTTTTTAGATACGGCAACAGCTGCCACGGCAGCTTCAGCCTGCTGAATCCGCCGGCGCACCGTTTCCACCATGCTGTCGGCCTGTTTCAAAGCGGCTTCGGCCTGGCGCCGGCGCGCTTCAACCTCATCAAATTCCTGGCGGCTGACCGATTCGTCTTCGATGAGACGCAAGTAGCGGTTATGGGTGGCCCGGGCCAGAACGACACCGGCCAGCGCGGCATCACGGGCCGAGAGTGCCGCGGCTTCGGCCTGGCGGGCTTCCGCCAGGCCGGCCTGGGCTTGCTGCAGCTGCGCGGTGACCTGACGGTTGTCAATTGCTGCCAGAACGACGCCCTGTTTAACGGCATCGCCTTCACGGGCATAGACAGCCGTTACCGTTCCCATCAGTTTTCCGGAAACGGTGCTGGAAGTTTGTGCCGCCACCGTTCCAACAGCCACGTAACTGTCAGGGTGCAGCGTCATTTTAGCCACCGCCACCCGGGTAGGAAGCGCTCGGACGGATTTTAAATCGGTGGTTCCGGGCTCAATTTTGTCGCTGCAGCTGTAAATGAGAAACACTACGGGCAACAAGACAAAGGGGATCTTTTTTTTCAGCAGCATACCATTCCTCTATTATATTTTTCTCCCAATCAATTGGGAGAGAGGGTTCCAGGATTCCAAAGGTTTCGAGTAGACAGAAGACTTCCGCGACTTCAGAGCAATATTTATTTCCACTGTTTCCGCCTGCTTTCGCGGTAGTGCCACAATATCTTGACTCAGGATGGCCTCGGCGCATTCGAACGCCTTCCACCTCAACAGACAACCATTGCCAGGTTGCCCCAGGGGTCAGGTGAAATTAAAATACCATCCCGACATACCCCACGAAGCTTTCGCCGGGACTTTTATCAAAGCTGGTGGCATACGCGACGGTTTCGGCCGCTTCGGCGCCCAGCTCTTTTGCGGCTGCAATTGCCGCAGCCGCAGCCCCTGCGCAGCAGGCGTTCTGACTATCCAAAGCTTCGCGGATGACCCCCGCGGGATCCATAGCCAGCATGGCATCGATGATGCGTCTGTCGTTTTCATTCCGCACCCAGTTCACCGCCGATGCGCCCCCCCCTTTGGGTGCAAATCCATAGTTCGGGCCATAATGGGTCAAATCGGTGGAGCCCAGAATTTTCAGCTTCTGATCGAGCCCACCGGCAATCTCAACAACCGTCCGGGCGACTTCCAGAGACTCTTTTGCCGGCGGTACGCCTATGGGAACGATAGCTGCGTTTTCAAAAAAATACTTGATAAAGGGGAGTTGCAGTTCAATGGTGTTGTCCCTGTTGAAATGATCGGCCGTTTCAATGTCAAACTCAAAGCGGTTGGTAAGTTCCCGGGCTAATTCGGTTGCTATCGGCAAATCACCAAACGGCGTCTCCCAGGATCCTTCCGTCATGATGTAGCGCGGGGAGACAGGATGAAGATGCATGCCAAAGACCACGATCACATCCGGCCGCGGCTGTTGTCTGAGCCGATGGATGACATTGCAGGCAACACTTCCGGAAAAATACCAGCCGGCATGGGGGACAATGCCCCCCACCAGTCTTTTATCATCAGTTGACGGTCCCTTGGCCTTTTTAATAAACGCGGCTATTTCACGCTCGCATGCGGCCGCGCTGTCCGGATACCAGCTTCCGGCAAACAGGGCTCTTCTCGTCTTCACGCTTTCACCTCCTCTGAAAAACGGATTGATGTAAAAATTTCTTTAAGACTCATGCGTTTCTGTGTTAATCTGAAGTTAAATATAATTTGCCATATGCCGGACCTTATGTCCATCTCATTTTATCCAGCAGTTGCTTAGAAAACATGACATGGCGTCCCGGACTTTGGCAACAGCAGCTTTTGATTTAAAACTTCGCGATGAATCATAGAGGATAATAATGAATCAGCCCCTTGTATTTTCGACTCCTATCGACGCCCGCTTCAGAGACCTGGATGCGCTCGGCCATGTCAACAACGCTGTTTTTTTTACTTATTTTGAAGAGGGCCGTAAAAATTTCTTTCAAAAGCATTTTAAGGTTTCCAGCCCGACCGGGTTTGGCTTTATATTGGCGCACATCAGCTGTGACTTTCTCAAACCCATCAGATTAACGGACCGGTTAAAGCTGAAAATCACGGTCGGGAGCATAAAAAATAAAAGTTTTTCCTTCAATTATGAACTGACCGGCCGCCGGGATGATTCCCCTGTGTTTGCAACCGGCAAATCCATCCAGGTCTGTTATGACTACACCTTAAATGAATCCGTCCCGGTTCCGCCGGATTTCAAAGAAAAACTGCTGGCGTTTCAAGTTTATCCGTAGAGCCGCAGGCGATATGTAATGAACTTACCTACTTCGGAATTTACCTGAATCCTTGAATCACGCCCTGGCGTGACCCCTTGGACCCTCTCCGGATTATGAACTCATCTGGAAATGATCCACTTTTCTTTCATGCTACAATGATTAGCTTATACCCAGACATAAAAAAACACATATTCTGTAAATATTTTTTTCAGCGGGGAGGTCACCATGTGGGAATACACCGATAAAGTTAAAGACCATTTTTTAAACCCGCGCAACGTGGGTGAGATTGAAAATCCCGACGGTGTCGGCGAGATCGGTTCTCTGGCCTGCGGAGATGCACTCAAGCTGTATTTCAAACTGGATGAAAACAAGCGCATTTCCGAGGCTAAATTTCAGACATTCGGCTGTGCCAGCGCCATCGCATCTTCCTCAGCCCTGACCGAAATGATCAAAGGGCTCACGTTGGAGGAGGCCGCCAAAATCACCAATGAAGATATCGCCGAATACCTGGGAGGGCTGCCCAGGGAAAAAATGCACTGTTCGGTCATGGGGCGGGAGGCGTTGGAACTGGCCATCGCCGACTCCCGCGGTCAGAAAATCCAAAAACCGGAGGGCCGGATTGTGTGTGAATGTTTCGGCGTAACCGATCTTGAAATTGAACGGACGGTGCGGGAAAACAATCTGAAAACCATAGAAGATGTCACTGCCTATATGAAGGCCGGCGGCGGGTGCGGCAACTGTCACGACAATATCCAGGAGATTATCGATTCCGTACGCGGGCAGGCGCGCCCCAAATCGCAAAAACAGGCCAGATTAACCAACATACAGAAAATCAAACTGATTGAAGAAACCCTGGAGCGGGAAATCCGGCCGGCCCTTAAAAAAGACGGCGGCGATATCGAACTGCTCGATGTGGACGGCAATCATGTCCTTGTGAAACTCCGCGGAACTTGCGCCGCCTGCAAAGCCTCTCAGGTCACCCTCAAACATTACGTTGAATCAAAATTAAGAGAACTCGTAACCCCTGAAATCGTTGTTGAGGAGGAATAAATAAGATGAAAACGGTTTATGTGGACAACAACGCGACCACCCGGGTCGCTCCCCAGGTGCTGGAGGCCATGCTCCCCTACTTTTCTGAATTCTACGGCAACCCTTCCAGCATGCACAGCTTCGGCGGCGAAGCGGCTAAAAAAATAAAAGCGGCCCGCGCGGCTGTTGCCGATCTGATCGGCGCCGATCCCGGGGAAATCGTTTTTACCAGCTGCGGCACCGAAAGCGACAGCACCGCCATCAGGGCCGCAATCGATTCAAACCCCGGCAAACGGCACATCATCACCACCCGCGTTGAACATCCCGCCGTCAAAAACCTGTGTGAACATCTTGCCAAAAACGGCTACCGGCTGACCGTGGTTCCGGTGGACCGCGACGGGCGCCTGGACACTGATTTTTTGGTTAAAAATCTTTCCGACAACACCGCCGTTGTCAGCATCATGTGGGCCAACAACGAAACCGGCGTCATCTTTCCCATCGAAGAATTTTCACACATCGTCAGAGAAAGAAACATCATCTTTCATACCGACGCCGTTCAGGCGGTCGGTAAAATCCCCATCAACGTCGACCGGGGCGGTATTGATGTATTGTCCCTGTCCGGACACAAAATCCATGCACCCAAGGGGATCGGCGTGCTGTATGTGCGCAAGGGCACCAAATTCTCACCTTTCCTCATCGGCGGTCATCAGGAAAACGGTCGCCGGGGCGGAACGGAGAACGTACCTGCCATCATCGGCCTGGGTAAAGCCTGCGAACTGGCCGCCGAACATATTGAAGCGGAAAATACCCGCGTCAAAAGGTTAAGGGACAAGCTGGAAAATGAAATTTTAAAACGGGTCCCCCATGTAACCGTCAACGGCGACAGGGACCATCGCCTGCCGAATACCACCAGCCTCGGTTTTGAATACATCGAAGGCGAAGCCATCCTGCTGATGATGGATGCGCTGGGGATATGTGCCTCCTCCGGTTCCGCCTGCACCTCCGGTTCCCTGGAACCGTCGCATGTCTTAAGGGCCATGGGCGTTCCCTTTACCTCGGCGCACGGTTCGATCCGCTTCAGCCTGAGTATTTACAATACGGAAGAAGAAATCGACTATATCATTGAAAAGATGCCGCCGATCATCACGCGCCTGCGGCAGATGTCGCCCTTCTGGCAGGATTTTATCAAGAAACAGCCGGCAAATGAATTTTTAAAATAGTTTTTATTGACTTTGGATGTGTTTTCATTTAAATTTAAGTACTTAAAGTGATATTGGGCGAAGGGCGGATCACAAATTCAGCACCGCTATCCCATGGGCCATCGGGTAAAAATTCTATCCCTTATCGGACCTTTTGACGGTAAAAAGTAGAGGTCGTAACAATTTTGAACACTGAAAATAAGAGATTAGAGCAAGTCAAAATGATACTAAGTGAAATCGTACCCCCCGAAGACCCATCCGTATTGAATGAATTTTTACTTGTCATTGTGTTTGCAATCTTTGGTACGCTATTAATGATCCGTTTGGATGCCGTTGATAATCTTATAAAATTCTCTCGGCAATTGGGATCCTATCAATTCGATGAAATTGCTGTTTTTCTTCCATCTTTTTTGGCCATCGGATTCGTATTGTTTTCCTATCGTCGAATCCAGAAACTTGAGGCTGAGATGGCCAAGCGTCGCGAGATCGAAAAAAGACTCCTGAAAAGTGAGGAAATATATAGAAATCTAAGCCATACGGACGATCTCACGCAGCTTTTCAACTCCCGACATTTTTATAAACAGCTGGAAAAAGAGATCGACAGGTTGACGCGCTATAAACAGCCCTTGTCTTTATTGCTGATTGATTTAGATGACTTTAAGAATATAAACGACAAGTATGGGCATTTGAAAGGCGACAAAGTTTTAAAAATGGCGGGAAGCATCATTCAGGATTGTTTGAGAAAAACAGATTCCGCCTACCGATATGGTGGAGAGGAATTTACGGTGCTTCTGCCCGCAACCGGGGTGGATGCCGCTATGCGTGTCGCAGAAAGAATTCGAAAGGGATTTGAAACGCACGATTTATCTTCAATTACAAATGAGACATTAAATCTATCCGTAAGCATCGGCGCTGCCCAATATAAACCGGGGGAAGAGACGGAAGCTTTTGTAAAAAAGGCGGATGATGCATTATATGTGGCGAAAGCGAAGGGTAAAAATCAAGTCTGTTCATCATGATGTGTAAGTAGGGAGAAGTCTTTTCGCCGGCCTGACAATAATTTCTGACGGACATTGGTTTTCAGCCAGTTGATCCAGGAATCAAAGCCTTCTTCGGTCTTTGCGGACAGCTCGAAGATCGGCATGTGCGGATGGACCCGGCGGATATATCCGGTGGCGGCCTCGCGGTCATAGTCAAGATACGGAAGCAAATCAATTTTGTTGAGCAGGGCTGCGTCGCAGACCCGAAACATCAGCGGATATTTAACCGGCTTGTCTTCTCCTTCGGTCACGCTGAGGATCACGACCCGGGCGTCTTCGCCGATGTCAAACTCGGCCGGGCAGACCAGGTTCCCCACATTTTCAACAATCAGGCAGTCTATATTATCCAGGTCTAAATCTTCCGCCGCTTTTCCGATCACATGAGCGGCCAGATGACAGTCCCCGCCGAACTGGTCGGTGTTGATCTGAACCACCGGCGCCCCGGTCTTTGCCAGCCGGTCGGCGTCATTGGACGTGCAGATATCGCCCACAATAACAGCGCATTTGACTTCCGGCAGGATACGGGCCAGGGTTTTTTCCAGGGTGGTGGTTTTGCCCGAGCCCGGAGAGCTCATCAGGTTCAGAACAAAAATGCCTTTATCCGCGAAAATCTTACGGTTCAGTGCCGCCATGGCGTCATTGGCGTCCAGCACTTTTCGAACAACCTTTATTTCCATATCTGAACATCCTTTGCGACACCCACTTGCAAGTAAAAATTTTGGTCCGGCGGGCATAATTCACTGTTGCGAACTGAAAAAATCCGAATTCGTGCTTCGCATTTCAACCCAAAAAGGCAGCGTCATTATACCCGAACCAGGCATTGAACATTAGAATTCCGAAACTGAACATAGTCTTGTTTACCCTGCTACTTCAAGGGATATGATCTCTATCTCCCGGCCGGACAGAATGTCGACCTCGCCGTTCTGACACGTTTTGCATCTAAAATCCGGTCCGGTGACGGTCCATTCGCCGTGGCAGCTGCGACATTTTACAACCACCGGAACCTCTTTGATATCGAGGGCTGAACCGGCAAGAGGCGTGTCCTTTGTGACCGCTTCATAACAAAAACACAGGCTGGCAGGAACCACCGCAGCCAGTTTGCCGATCTTCAGGTTTACTTTTTCAACCCGGATATTTTTACTGTCGGCCGGCAGCGACGCCGTGGCGATTTCCACGATCTGCAGCGCGATTCCCATTTCGTGCATGGCACCGTCCTCTTCAGGGAAAGGGGTTGGGGGCTTCGGCACAGCTATTCTTAGATACAGGCGTATTTTTTTATCCGAACCGTAAGATGCCGGTTGGGATAAAATGATTTATTTCCCGGCGTCCGCTGTAAAGCGTGGGTGAATCGTCCAGTGGATCCCGGATTTTTCAACAGACTGTAACCAAGCTTACTCGATGATGCACAGAACATCACCCTTGGCAACAGAATCACCCGGCTCAAAATAAACCTTTTTAATGATGCCGGCCGTCGGCGCCGCAAGGGCGTTTTCCATCTTCATGGCTTCCAGCACGGCGACGGTCTCACCTTCCGCGACGCTGTCGCCGGCCTGCTTTTCAAACCCGACGATCATGCCCGGCATGGGAGCCTCCAAAGGGGTGCCGGTCTCCGTCCTGTCCGGTTTGGATTTGGGTTTAGAAGCCTGCGTCTTTTTTGCCGGCTGTGGCGGTGCCGGGGCCTGCGGCAGGTTCAACGCCGGTTTGGCTTCCTCCCGGATCCGGCCGGGAGCCACGTTTTGTGTCGCAACCGTCTCAATCCTTGCGCTCACCGGTTCCACCCCCACCTCGTAATAGGTGTCATCGACATAAACGTTAAACATTCGCAGATTTTTTCCCTTGGGAGGTATCACTTTCTGTGGTTTTTCCACAAACCTGCCGGCTTTGACCTTTGCATTCAGTTCCGCCTCGGCCCTGACTTCGTCCATGGTTTTCGGGCTGGTTTCCGGCGGCGGCGCTTCCTTGCCGTATTTCCATCTTAAAAAACGTTTGCCGGTAACCGGATAAAGCGCATAAATCAGCACATCCTCGATATCGCCGGTTAAATCTTTAACCGCTTCTCTGGCTTTTTCCAGCTCCGGGGCCAACGTCTCCGCCGGGCGGCAGGTGATGGGAATCTCCCCGCCCTTATACCCTTTCAGTGCTTTCTTTTGAAGCGCCGGATCAATCGGAACGGCGGTTTTTCCGTACAGGCCGTAACACAGATCTTTCACCTGGGCGGTTATCATTTTATAGCGCTCATTTTGATCGTCAAAAAGGACGTTGTTCACCGTCTGGATGCCGACAATCTGGCTGGTCGGCGTCACCAGGGGAATCTGGCCCAGATCCTTTCGGACCCTGGGAAGCTCGGAAAAAACCGCATCGAGTTTATCCAGGGCGTTCATCTCTTTTAATTGGTTGACCAGGTTGGAAAGCATGCCCCCGGGGGTCTGGTGCAGCAGAACATTGATATCGATGGTCGACATTTTGGTATCATCCAGCAGGTGCCGATACTTGGGCAGGATGTCCTTTTCCAGTATTTCGTTGATCGCCGCCAGTTGCCGGATGTCCAAACCGGTATCCCGACTGGTGCCCAGCAGAGCCATCACCAGAGGCTCGACGGCGGGGTGCGATGTACGAAAGGCAAAGGGCGACAGACAGGTGTCCAGCATGTCCACGCCCGCTTCCACGGCCTTTAATTGGGCCATGGAGGCCATGCCGGAAGTAAAATGACTGTGAAGGTGAATCGGGACTGAGACCACCGCTTTCAAGGCTTTGACGATGGCATAGGCATCATAGGGCGCAATCATGCCGGCCATGTCCTTGATGCAGATGCTGTCGGCCCCGATGCTTTCCAGTTCTTTGGCCTTTTTGACGTAATAATCGAGGGTATACACCTCACCGCCCATGCGCGGTTCCGTCAGGCTGAAGCAGAGACAGCCCTGAAGATGTTTGCCGCTGGATTTGATTGCCGGTGCAACCGCTTCAAAATTGCGGTAATCATTGAGCGCGTCAAAGGTTCTGAAAATATCCATTCCGTTTGCAACCGCTCTTTCAATAAACGCGCGG
>ENA-OSEO01004259-OSEO01004259.1-sediment-metagenome-genome-assembly--contig:-NODE-4259-length-15371-cov-33.296979_pt1 | contig 15371 bp, 15 predicted proteins | sample MGYA00237883_ERZ534232 | MGnify/ENA metagenome assembly ERZ534232 | reverse complement strand
TTTGCCGATAAACCGATATAAATAATGTGAAAGGTGAGCAAAATGACTACTACATCACTAATCGGCGCTATATTGTTTATGACAGGTGCTTTTTTCGTTGTTTTAAGCACAGAAGCTTTTGTGCTCTACCTTGGTGTAAAAAGACTTAAGAGCCGAGAAGCGGAATACGATCCCAGAAGAACCTAATTAACGGTCCAAAATTAAATATGTTTATAGGGCCGCTGATACTTGCATGCAAGGAATGCGGTCTTTTTTATAAGCACCTTTAGAAATTTAGGTGCTTTTTTATACCTACATTTTTAGGAACTACAATCAATTTTTATCGCGTTTGAAGGTATCTTTTCTTCCTATACCATAACCGCCGGCAATTCCTTAACGCCTCTTCAATAATATCGTCAATTACCGTTATTTCATCGCTAAAAATCAAAATAATTCAAGCTTATGCTTTTTCCACATTTCGGGTTTAGCAGTTGAGGGTTCAATATAACCACTTACCTTCAGATTCATACTGTTGGAGAGAAAAATATTGCCTCTTAATACAATTGGTAATATCTTAGGCAAAGATAGTGTGTGAATATTTTAGCAAAGTAAGATTATCACGAAAAAGCCATGAAGCTAGGGAACGTTAGGTCGTGGTATAATTGCGCTTTGAAGGTTATCTTATTAATTATTTATATGTTGTAGTCCTTATAGTTTTAGGATTTGCCGTCGTTTTCGGCGCTCTTATGACTTCGCGTTTGATTGCGCCAAAATCTCAAAACGAGATAAAAAGTGCCCCGTATGAATGCGGCATTCCTCCCCTGGGCGAACCATGGTCGGAGTTCAACTTCCGTTATTATGTATTTGCCCTGCTCTTCATACTTTTCGATGTTGAAACAGTGTTCATGTACCCCTGGGCTTTGGTTTTTAAAGAGCTCGGTTGGTTTGCTTTTATTGAGATGGTAATTTTCATACTAATCCTACTGCTGGGATTGGTGTACGCCTGGAAGAAGAAAGTCTTGAGGTGGGTCTAAATGAGCGATAATAACGCTGCTCATCCTTTCGATCAAGCAGAAATCGACAAACATGTTCTTTTAAGCAAGGTTGACTGGGTGCTGAACTGGGCGCGGAAATCGTCCCTTTTCATGTTCTCTTTCGGTCTGGCCTGATGTGTTATAGAAATGATGGGCACAGTTGCGCCCAAATGGGATTTTACGGAACGTTCAGGTATGCTGCCCCGTGCAACCCCTCGCCAAGCCGACTTCATGCTGGTCAGTGGGACTATCAGTAAAAAAATGGCACCGGTTATACAGCGACTCTATGCTCAAATGCCTGACCCGAAGTGGGTAGTGGCTATGGGTAGTTGCTCAATATCCGGAGGGCCTTTTAGAGATTCATATGCCGTAGTCAAAGGCGCAAACCAAATAATCCCGGTCGATGTTTATATACCCGGCTGTCCACCACGACCGGAAGCGCTTATGTACGGCTTGATTAAATTGCAGGAAAAGATTATGGAAGAGCACCGATTGCAAGACAAGCTGAAAGGATAGCACGAAATCAAAGGTGACTAAATGTCCGTAGATGCTGAACTATTACCAAAAAAGCATATGAGCGCAGAGGAAGTAGCCTCAATTGTTAAAGCTGCTTTTGGCGATATCATACTTGAAGATGAGATCAAAGATGAGCTTGTAGTTAAAGTTGACCGTAAGGACATACTCGCATTTGCCGCTTCATTAAAATCATCTACAGACTTAAAGATGAATTTTTTGCGGTGCCTCTTGGGTGTCGATAGGGGAGAGTCTCTAGAGGTTATTTATCTGCCTTATTCCCTTGAAGCAGGAGCAAAGATAACCATAAAAGTTCCTCTTTCCAAAGAAGATGCTGTTATACCATCATTGTATAACGTCTGGGCCGGATGTGACTGGCATGAACGGGAAACAGCTGAGTTGTTCGGGGTCACCTTTGAAGGACATCCTGATCCCAGAAAATTACTCCTTCCCGATGACTTTGAGGGATATCCTCTTAGAAAAGAGTTTGAGCTGGAAATTGACGAGGAAGAGGAAAGCGTCAGCCCAATCAATGATGAAGAAGATATCAAAAAGATCCGTGAGGCATCCGAGGCTGCTCTTAAAGCAGGATTGGAAGCACTGGCTAAATCCCCAAACGGAATCTTTGCCCGGGGAATCAGCGAAAAAGGGTATGAAGTAGTACCGGGAGCGGATGATAAAACAATCTGGATTAATATGGGGCCCCAACATCCCAGTACCCATGGTGTTTTCAGGATGCAGTTGCAGCTTGACGCAGAAAGAATTATTAACTGTGTGCCTCATCTCGGCTATCTTCACCGGGGATGGGAAAAACTTGTCGAAGATCGTACATACATGCAGATAATCCCGCTTACCGATCGTTTGCATTACATTAACTCAGTCCAAAACGAGTTGGTTTTTTGCATGGCGGTGGAAAAACTGCTGGAGATAGAAGTCCCCAAGCGTGCTCAGTATATTCGGGTGCTCTTGTGTGAAATGCAGCGTATATCGAACCACTTAATTGCCTTTGCCAGTTTTGGCATGGACATGGGAGCTCTCACACCATTCTTTTACGGCTTACGCGATCGCGAGATGTTGATAGACCTACTCGAAATGATCACCGGCGCCCGGCTTACCACCAATTTTGTACGAGTCGGAGGAATCAAAGAAGATATCCCGGATGGTTTTATTGAGGAAGCTCTGCGGATTGTTGAGGTTTTTTCTCCCAAGATTGATGAATATGAGCAGCTTATTACCGGTAATGAAATCGTGGCAATAAGAACTAAAAATGTCGGCGTATTAGACAGAGAAGATGCCATTGACCTGGCAGTTAGCGGTCCGGTGCTCAGGGCAAGCGGGGTAAAATTCGACCTTCGTAAATCAGAGCCGTATTCATCTTACGAGGATTTTGACTTTGAAATTCCTATCGGGGAGAACGGGGACGCTTTTGACCGTTACAAAGTAAGAATTGAGGAAATGAGACAATCAACCAAAATAATTAAGCAAATCGCCGAAGGACTTCCGGAGGGTGACATAAAAGCAGAAGTGCCCCGAACTTTAAAACCGGAAGGAGAAATATATACCAGAATTGAGTCCTCTCTGGGAGAATTAGGGCTTTATCTTGTTGCCGATGGATCACCTATGCCCGGCAGGATTAAAATCAGACCTCCTTCTTATGTAAATCTTAGGGCTCTTCCTGTAATGCTAAAAGGGGCTCTCATCGGTGACGTAATAATGACTCTCTCTACAATTGACCTCTGCATGGGTGAGGTGGATAGATAGTGTTCTTAATTAGAATGGGAATTTCGGTGCTTGCTATGACCGCTTTTATCTTTACCACATCTCTTGTTCTTATGTGGATGGAGCGGAAGGTTGTCGGCCATGTTCAATCCAGGCTCGGTCCGATGCGGGTCGGTTTTCATGGCGTCCTGCAGCCGGTAGCCGATGCCCTGAAGATGATGGCAAAAGAAGCGTATATTCCCGGTAATGTGGACCAATATATTTACCGGGTAGCGCCCTATTTTGTCTTTATACCCAGCTTTATAATACTGGTAACCATCCCTATTGCCCCGAATTTGGTAGTTCGCGAACTTAGCATCGGTATTTTTTATATAATTTCCGTTCTTGCTATGACCACTGTGGGGATAATGATGGCAGGCTGGTCATCCTATAACAAATACTCACTTTTGGGAGCTGTCCGCTCGGTGGGACAGTTGATTAGTTACGAATTGCCACTCGGCCTGGTTACAATTTCAGTTGTAATGATGGCTGGCTCTCTTCAGCTCTCGGATATTGTGACCAGCCAGAAGGTGATTATGGGACTACAAGTACCTTATGTAGTTTTTCAACCACTTGGATTCTTCATCTTCATGGTAGGCGCATTGGCCGAATTAGCCCGTGTGCCTTTTGACCTACCCGAGGCTGAATCGGAATTGGTTGCCGGTTATCACACGGAGTATGCCGGCATGCGGTTTGGAATGATCCTTATTGCGGAGTATTTCAATATGTTTTCGCTCTGCGCCATTGCTTCGCTTTTGTTTTTGGGCGGATGGAGCGGACCTTTGCTCCCACCAGTGGTGTGGTTTTTAATTAAGACTTACATATTGCTTTTTGTTTTGATGTGGATTAGAGGAACCCTCCCAAGGGTAAGAGCTGACCAGTTAATGGATATCGGGTGGAAATTTCTTTTACCTGCTGCCCTGGTAAATGTAGGATATACCGGAATACTAGTAATGCTGTGGAGGTAAAGCGTGAAAGGTATCGTTGAGGGTATGACCTTAACCCTAAAACACTTTTTTTCCAAGCCGGTTACGGTTCAATACCCGAAGGCAAGATTAGAGCAAAAAGATAGATTTCGGGGTGAATTAAGAATGGTAATTGATCCCGAAAGCAAAGAGCCGCATTGTACGGCATGTGGATTATGCGCAAAAGCCTGTCCTGACAGGCTAATCATAATTAAAACCGAGAAGGTAGACAAGAAACGGGTCATGGTTGACTGGCAGTTCAATTTGGGAGCTTGCATGTTTTGCGGACTTTGTGTTGAGGCCTGTCCCTTTGGCGCCATAACAATGTCAAAAGAGTTTGAGCTGGCTGTCTATAATCCAAAGCGGCTCCATTACAACAAAGAAAGACTCGAAGAAAGGGCAATTACCAGACCCAAGAAAAAAGCAGCGAAAAAAGAGAAGAAACCGGAATCAGACAAACCGGATGTAGCTAAAAAGGCTGAGGATTCCGGAAAGGAAGCAACACCTGAAGCAGGCACGCAAGATAAACAGGATAAAAGCATTGATCAAGAGAAAATCAAGGAGGACTCCACTGTCCACAAAGAAGATATCTCAGCTCAAAATACTGTGGAAGATAAAAAAACCGGATCGAGCTCGGGTGATGAAAATAGTGGCACTACCCAGTTAAAAATGGAAGATCCGGAAGGCAGCAACCAAGAATCGGAAAACAAGGAAGATTGATATGGTTTTAGTGGCTTTCATAATTATATCAATTATTGCCATAGTGGCGGCATTGAAGATGGTGACATCCAAAGTGATGGTTCACGCAATTTTTTCTCACGTCTTCACACTCATCGCCGTAGCAGGTTTATATATTTTACTATTAGCCCAGTTTCTAGCTGCAGTACAGATCTTGATCTATGCGGCAGCTGTTACTATTATGCTCCTTTTCGGGCTGATGCTGACCCGTATTAAACGGGGGCAAATTAAGACCTTGGATCAGCCGCAGAAAGGTTTGGCGATTGCGGGGGCACTTCCTATCTTTGGCTTGCTGGCCTATTGCATAGTTGAGACAAAATGGGCGTTTCATCCCCAAAAAGTAGTAATTTCGCCTAAAACTATCGGCAGCGTGATGTTTACGGACTATATCCTACCGTTTGAAATTGTATCCTTAATACTTCTTGCTGCTCTGGTAGGAGCAGTTGTTCTGGCCAGAAAGGAGGAAGAATAAATGACTGTACCGTTAGAGTACTATCTGATATTATCAGCAATCCTTTTTTCCATTGGTGTATACGGGGTTCTGGCTAGAAAGAATGCAGTTCTTATCTTGATTTCGATTGAGCTTATGCTCAACGCGGTAAATATTAACCTGATAGCTTTTGCTTCCAATTTCAGTCCAAAAGCTGTGGTGGGACAAATCTTTACCATTTTTACCATTGCGGTTGGCGCTGCGGAGATTGGAGTAGGCTTAGCTACCATCCTGACTCTTTATAGATTGAGAGAAACAGTAAACATAGATGAGATCGATCTCTTAAAATGGTAGGAGGCGATTAGAACGAATTTTCCGATTCTTTCCGTAATTGTTTGGGCTCCTTTATTGGGGGCACTAGTATTACAGATCACAAAAAAAGAAACGGCAACAAAAAAAATGGCGCTCTTTTTTGCGCTTATCCCGTTGGTTCTCTCTGTAATTGTTGCATTTAACTTTAATATAAAAGCCAACGGGCCGCAGTTTGTCGAGAAACTCACCTGGATTGAAGCTTATGGGGTTTCATATTTCTTCGGCATTGACGGTTTTAATGTGCTCCTTTTAATCCTGGTAAGCTTATTGGTTTTTCTTGCCGCTTTTGCATCAGCTATTCCCGAGCGCCCGAAGGCCTTTTTTGCCCTGATATTAATACTGGAAACCGGACTGCTTGGTGTATTTGTAGCACTTGATATGATTTTGTTTTACGTTTTTTGGGAAACCGTTCTCATTCCCACTTATCTTCTCATTAGTATTTGGGGTGGTCCAAATAGAGCCCGAGCAGCTCTTAAATTCATAATTTACACTCTTATCGGAAGCGTAATTATGCTCATTGGCATGCTTGCCATATATTTCAAATCCGGTCTTTACACTTTTGACATAATAAAGCTTTCAAAAGTAAGTTACCCCCTCTCATTTCAAAGACTTGCTTTCCTGGCATTATTCATAGGACTAGCAGTTAAGGTTCCGCTTTTTCCTTTCCATGGATGGCAGCCGGATGCTTACACGGAAGCTCCGACTACCATTACCATGCTGCTTTCAGGCTGTTTGGCAAAAATGGGAGTTTACGGTTTTTTCAGGCTAATTCTGCCGCTTGTCCCCAAGGGAGCTCATGAATTTGGCATATATGTCACCGCTCTTGCCCTTATTACGGTCATCTTCGGTGATTTGGTTGCTTCCGCGCAAAGAGACCTTAAGAGAATGTTCGCATATTCCAGCCTGAGCCATATGGGCTTAATGGTCCTTGGAATTTCCTGCGCAATGACCATGTCGCTTGAAATGGGAAAAATCGCCAAGGAAGGGGTAACAACCGCCCTAACCGGATCGGCTATTCATATGTTCAATCACGGGGTAATAGCCGCGTCCCTCTTCTTTTTAATTGGGCTGATTTATTCTCGAATGAAAACTCGCGATGTCATGGAGCTACGAGGTTTATTGGTCGGGATTCCGGCTATTATCGGCCTTTTCTGGTATATGGCACTAGCCTCTTTTGGCTTTCCGGCTTTGAGTGGATTTCCCGGTGAAATAATGATTATTATCGGTACTTTTGAATCAAAGGGAGCATGGGCGGCAATACTAGCCCTTATCGGCGTTTTGGTTATGGCCGGTTATGTCTTCTGGACCTTGCTAAGAATTGGATTCGGAACAGCTCCGGCAATAAAGGGAGCGGTAAAGACTTTGGATATTAATCCGGCTGAATTAAGCGTTATTCTGCCGCTTGCCGCTTTGATATTGGTGTTCGGATTTTACTCAATCCCATTAACACGTACCGTTTCCTGGTCAATACATAACTTGTTGACCCTGGTTGCCAGGTAATGAAAGGTAAGCACAATGAAAGATGAAACACCAAAACCACCAATTATATCGGTTAAAAGATTGGGCAGGATCGCCCGGATCTTAGATGAGCTTTTTGCCAAAGCAGTAGGAGGAATCGGGCTGTTGATCGGCAAGGCGGGTGGAAAGTTAAAGACAACTTTGCAGGCCGGTTATTGGCGCAATTATGCCTTTTTGCTTTTTATCGCTTTGATAGTCCTGGTTATCGTAGCTTTAATAGCCCGGAAATAGACTGCATATCCCAAAGAAGGAGGCACAGGTTTGCAAATTAAGCTTGGATTGTTGGCACCGGAAATAATAGTCTTGATACTAGCTTGCTCAATTCTCTTTATGGACCTATTTCTAAAAGAAAAACAAAAAAGGCCGCTTGCCTATTTTGCCATATTCGGCTTGCTGGTAGCAACTGCTTCCTGTGTGCCTCTTTTCAACTCACAGGGCATAACATTCAGCAATACATTTGTTGTGGACCGGCTTGCTATTCTTTTGAAGATGCTGTTTCTTGTTTCTGCCTGTCCGATAGTATTGCTCTCGGTAGACTATCTCACATTTCCCCATGCAAAGCAGGGCGAATACTACTTTTTGATTCTTTTTTCAGTAATCGGAATGATGATCCTGGCATCCTCAAATGATTTGCTAACACTCTTTCTCGGACTTCAGTTAGTGAGTATCCCTTTGTATATACTAGCCGGATTTCAGAAACATGACGCCCGATCCAATGAGGCTTCCTTAAAATACCTTCTCTTGGGAATGGTTGCCACGGTAATCATGCTTTATGGCATGTCAATGATATACGGCCTTACTGGAGATATTCATCTTAATGTAATAGCCAAGCATCTTACTGCCTCTGTTAAGGACCAACCGGCGCTGTATCTGGGAATAGTCTTTACCCTGCTAGGTTTTATCTTTAAAGTTGCCGCAGCTCCTTTCCATTTTTGGGCACCGGATGTTTACGAGGGTGCGCCTACACCTGTTTCCGCTTTTTTTGCCAGTGTTCCCAAAGCAGCGGGTTTTGCCGCTCTTTTAAGAATTCTTATGGTAGCAATCCCCGGATTAAAATCGGATTGGACTGTTATTTTTGCTTTGATTTCCGTGCTAAGCATGACTATTGGAAACTTAGTCGCTCTAACCCAGACAAACATAAAAAGGATGTTGGCTTATTCCAGTATTGCTCACGTGGGATATATTTTTATGGCGTTTGCGGTTGCATCGGAAAAAGCATTTGCTGCTACAATTTTCTACATTACCATGTATGTCTGCGTGACTATCGGCACCTTTGCAATAGTTATTGCCACAACCAAAATCAGCCCCGATCATCTGATCGCTGACCTAGCCGGACTTTCGAAGCGATCACCGTTTTTAGCATTTGCACTGACAATCTTCATGATGTCCCTTTTAGGCTTACCGCCAACTCCCGGTTTTTGGGGGAAACTAAGTTTGTTTATGTCCGCAGTTGATAAAGGTCTCTTTTGGCTGGCGTTAATTGCTGTTATAAATTCCGTTGTTTCCCTCTACTACTATGTAAATGTAGTAAGGCATGCATATGTTGAGCCGGGGGAAACAACCACTTTTAAAGTACCGGCCTTGGTAAACTCGGTCGTGGTTGTAACTTTAATTTTAACTGTATTGTTGGCAGCTTTCCCGGAATTATTCATTGAATTAAGCCAAAAGGCAACCATACTTCCGGGCTTGTAGGATGAAATAATAGGAGAGGTTTAATGGGCACCAAAGAAGTTACTAGCATAACACCGATTCTGGCAATTGCGGTTCCGTTGCTTTATGCTGTGCTAATAGCATTTCTGGGAAATAAGAGTATTAAGCTGAGAAATACCCTGCTGGTTCTGTCAGCCGTTTCTACTTTCTCGGTAATCGCAACGCTTATCAGACCGGTGCTCGTTGAAGGAATAGCGGTAAGAGCGCATCTTAATTTACTGCTTACCTTAAACTTCAGACCCAATGCGCTCAGCCTAACAATAGCCACTCTTGCATCTTTTATGTGGATTCCGACTTCTTTTTACGCCATCGGCTATATGGCCCACGAGCACGCCCAAACGAGGTTCTTCACTTTTCTTACCATTGTTCTGGCTGCAACAATGGGCTTGACTATGGCATCGGACTTATTTACTTTTTATGTCTTCTACGAAACTTTTAGTCTTTGTGTATATCCCCTGGTCATTCATGAAGAAACACCCGAGGCAATGCAAGGGGGTAAGATTTACCTAATTTTCTCCTTGTTTGCCGGAGGAGTAATACTCATGGCAATTCTGACAACTTATGGATTAACCAGTGGTCATGCTGTATTCACCGAGGGAGGTTTCCTGGGCAACTACCATATAAGCAAAGGTATGCTTATCCAAATCATAATCCTCTTTGCCATGGGTTTTTCGGTTAAAGCCGCCATAATGCCGCTTCACCTTTGGCTTCCTCAGGCAATGGTCGCTCCTACCCCTATTAGCGCTGTCCTTCACGCTGTTGCCGTTGTTAAGGTTGGTGTTTTTACTTTAACCGCCTTGCTCTATCTTATTGTGGGATCACAGTTGGCCAGAACGCTCGGCATTCAAAACATATTGCCTTGGTTTGCTTCTTTTACTATAATTGCCTCTTCGGTAATTGCCTTAATGCAAGATGATATTAAGAGGCGATTAGCCTATTCCACCATCGGACAGCTTTCTTATATGGTGCTGGGTGTGTCACTTTTAAACAAGCTAGCTCTTCAGGGCGGCATCATGCATTTACTATCGCACTCATTCATGAAGATTGTGCTGTTTTTCTGTGCCGGCTTAATCATAACCCAGTCAGGAAAGAGGAAGTTTAGTCAGACTGTCGGACAAGCCAAAGAAATGCCGATAACCTGGACTTGCTTTACTATTGCTGCCGTGGCAATGATTGGCCTTCCGCCGACCTGCGGCTTTGTCAGCAAATGGGCATTAATCGTAGGCTGTTATGATGCCAACAGATGGGTGTTTATTCTTGTCCTTCTTATCAGTTTCTTTTTAAACCTTGGTTACTTTGGAATACCAATAATCCAAGCCTGGTTTGGAAAACCAAAAGAAGAATCGCATGAGACGGAACATGTGGCAGTTAGTGGACACGGTCCGGCCATGCACGAACACGCAAATCCGGGCCCAGAAAAAAGAAAATTAGAAGCACCGCTATCGATGTTAATCCCAACCAGCATACTAGCGTTGCTTTGTATAGTACTTGGAATATACTTTGTACCGATTTCTTGGTTTGGCATTAGAGTTGCACAAGCCATTTTTTAAGGAGGAGAGGGAAAATGTATCCGAAAGTATTGTTAATCATGGGGGTTTTATTGCCCCTAATCGGCGTAGTTGTTGTCTACGCAGCCAGTCGTAGATCCGTTAAGCTTGGCAGCATTCTTACTGCTGTTGTTTGCGGATTTACTTTTTTAGACGTATCGCTTCTTTATCCTATAATCAGAACAGGTAAGGTAATTGCTATCCAGATGCAAACAGGCCTGCCAATCGCCCTTTCGTTCAGAGTAGACGCCTTGGGGCTTCTGCTTGCTTTTACCAGTTCCCTGGTCTGGTTTCTGGCTTCCGTTTATGCCATTAAATACATGGAACCGGAGCATGCTATTACCAGGTTTAACATTTTTTCTCTTTTCTCCTTTTTTGGAACAATGGGAATTGTTCTGACCGGTGATCTTTTTACCCTCTATATCTTCTTTGAAATTATGGCCGTCCTGGCCTATATGCTGGTTATACATGAGGAAACCCTGGAAGCAATGAGAGCCGGACTTAAGTATCTTTTCATGAGCATTATTGGTGGTCTCGTTCTTTTAATGACTATAGTCGCAACCTACGTTATCACCGGAGATATCAGCCTTGCCAGCAAAGGAATGGCCTCCCTCCAGAATTCTCCATATTTCTTACTTATATTCTGGAGCTATATTTTCGGATTCGGAGTCAAAGCGGGTATGTTTCCCGTTCACGTATGGCTACCCGATGCTCATCCGGTTGCTCCCGCTCCTGCAAGCGCGCTCCTTTCCGGAGTAATGATCAAAGTTGGTGCTTACGGTATCATTCGAACAGTCTACGGCATCTTCGGATTCGAGATTCTATCAAAGGGCTTCTCCACTGCCAAAATCCTAATGGGACTAGCCATTATAAGTATTATCCTGGGATCGGCTGTTGCCATCACCGAAAAAGAAATTAAAAGGCTTATGGCTTATTCTTCTATTGCAAATATGGGTTATATCATTCTTGGTATAAGTCTGCTCTCCGCCAGAGGACTGATAGGAGCAATTATACACATTTATTTCCACGCACTCATGAAAGGCTGTCTCTTTTTGTGTGCCGGTGCAATTATCTATCAAACAGGACTTAGACAGATAGGCGATCTCAAAGGAATAGGGAAACGTATGCCCATTACCATGACATGTTTCTGTATAGCGGCGGCCTCTATGATAGGCTTTCCTCCCTTTGTCGGCTTCTTAAGCAAATGGAGCCTTGCCTTGGGGGCTCTGGATTCCGCCGAGAGAGGGTTTATTAGCGTCAGCTGGGCATCAATCGGAGTTATCGGCACGCTTATTTTAAGTAGTCTTATGAATGCGATTTATTACGGGCCTATTATGATCCGGGCTTGGTTTGGCAACGATGAAGAACACGGGCACAATGATCACGAAAATGGTTTTACCCAGGAAGACCCGCCATGGACAATGCTGGCGCCTATTGTAATATTAGCTGCCGGATGCCTGGTTTTCGGGCTTTTCCCGGAAATACCGATGCAACTGGCCAAGCTTACTGTCAAATACTACAATCCTGCATGGTATTGGCATATAATTAAACTTGGAGGATGATTTTAATGCACACAAGTGAGGTTCTCCCACTTACTGTTAAAATGGGCAGCATGGCACTAGTTCCTTTGATAGTAGTGCTAATACCCATAGTTGGGGCATTAATTGTTGCTCTTCTTCATAAGAGACCCAAGGTAAGAAATGCGGTTGCCATTACAGCCAATGCCGCTGCTTTTGCTCTTTTGGTATATATCTATAAGCCGGTAGTTACGGGAATTACTGTCGGAGGTCATCTCTACAGGGGGATAGAATATTCTCTTCCCAATCTTTTCGGAGTAGGATTAAACTTCAGAGTAGATACCGTAGGTCTTCTTATTGCTCTGGTTACCTCATTTATCTATACCTTATCCTGTATCTATGCTACCAGCTATATGGCTCATGAACATGCCCAGACCAGATACTTCTCCTTTGTCCTTCTTACCTTATCGGCTAATCTGGGAGTACTTCTGGTAAAAGATTTCTTCTCTTTGTTTATCTTCTTTGAGCTTATGGCTATCTTCTCTTATGTGTTGGTTATTCATGAGGAAGATACAAAAGCCATGGAGGCAGGGAAGCTATATATCTACATGTGTATTGTAGGAGGATTGGCTCTACTTGTGGGAATTATCCTGCTTTATTTCTTTACCGGTACCGCCAACATGGTTCCCATGGCAGCCCTTATTGAAAAGACTATGCCTCATCTGAAATATACTGTTGCTTTCTTAATGATAATCGGTTTTGGAAGCAAGGCCGGTATCTTCTTTCTTCACATCTGGCTCCCGGAAGCTCATCCTATCGCTCCTACTCCCGCGTCGGCACTGCTTTCCGGGTTGATGATTAAGGTCGGCGCTTACGGAATAATAAGGACTGTAAATACATTATGGGCTCCGGGTGCAGAAACTGTGGCCGAAGGAGCTGCCCATGCAGCCAAGCATATGCCTATGACTACCCTAAATAATCTCGGTTATGCCTTAATCTGGGTAGGTGTAATAACAATGTTCTTCGGAGTAGTAAACGCGCTTCTCTCTGCTAATTGTAAAAGAATGCTTGCATACCATAGCGTCTCACAAATGGGTTTTATTGTTATGGGAATAGGATGCGCCGCTTATTTGGGAAAAGACGGTGCAATGGGACTTGCGGGGGCTCTTTACCACATAGTAAACCACGCAATATTCAAAGCGGCTTTATTCCTGTCAATCGGTGCCGTTTATCTCCGTACCCGCGAATTAGATATGTATAAGCTAGGGGGATTGTGGAGAAACATGCCATTTACATGTATTGCCTGTTTTGTTGCTGTAATGGGAATTGCCGGGGTGCCTTTGTTTAATGGATTTGCCAGTAAAACCCTCTTACACCATGCTATCAATGAGGCATACCAAGGATCTGCGCTCTATTCAAATGGTGGAAAACAACTCTTAGCTTTGAGAATAGCGGAAGTTATTTTCATGCTTACTTGTTTTGGCACATTTTGTTCCAATGTTAAAATGTGGCTTTTTGTCTTTATTTGGAAAAGACCGCAGAGATTAAAAGATGTAAAACCGGAACCAACTTCAATGAAAATTGCCCTAGGTTCTTTAATGGCAGCTATTATGTTCATCGGATTAAGACCTAATTGGCTAATTGAAAAGTTCATAGGGCCGTCACTTGCTTACTTTGGTTACGAATCTACTTCACACGCATATCATATATTGTTTAATGTTCATGCACCCGCGGGGGCAATAAGTTCGACAATCCCTTTGCTGTATGATCCAAAGACGCTATCCATTTTTGGAAGCCCCGATGCGCTTCATAATATTATTGGTTGTGCTACTGCCGTTCTCGGTGGAGGAATGGTGTTTATTTTAGGATACAGATTTGGCTGGTTTCACGCTCATCCTCCGGTCTGGATATCCGTGAAGTACTGGTATGAAAAAGCAGCGAGGGCATTCTTAATAATAGTTCCTGTACCCTTAAAGATATTTAATACTGCTTGTGACAGAGTAATTATGGCTATAACAGTAGATGTCTGGCAACCAAAGATCCTGACGTCTGATCCGCGCAATATTGCTCTTAACTTATTAGATAAAGCAACACTTACGCTGCAAAGAATTACACTTCTAATAAGAAAGCTAAATAATGATTTGGATAAAATAATCACATTGGGTATGGTTGACATATGGGTCTTTAGAATGGGAATTGGGGCATCATCAGCCGAATTAGCTGAAGAGATGCCGCTACAGCCTGCGTTATCTGCCGCCGCCGGTCCCGAAACCTTCTTTTTAGATGAGTTCGAGACAATACAAACCAACAATACATTAGAAAAGCTGAGCCATACGTTTAATACAATATGCAATGATTTAAGAGCAATTAATAACTTTTGGGATCGTATAGTAACCAGAGCGGTTTTGGATACCTGGTTGGCTGAATCTCTTGAAAGTTTTGCTTTAACTTCTGGTGACGAGAGTATTATTCAAAATCGTAGTAGGAAAATAGAGGATGAAGATCTCGAGCAATTAGATACACTTCACCAGTTCTATAAGGACCTAAGAAGTCTTAAGTTTACTGAATTCTGTAAATTTGTTGGTGCCGTTGATAAGCGCTGGGACAAAATACTGTCTAAGGCTGTATTGGATGCATGGATTGCCGGCGATATTCCGTCAGCTGACGATGTAGGCGGTTTTCATAAAGAAGTAAAATCACAGGAATCATTGGCAAGTGTTTATAAAGAGCTGAATACCATAAAATTCAAAGATTTTATTAGCTGGATAAGGAATTTTAACAATCGAATTGATAGGGTCATAAGCACAGCAGCTGTTGATACATGGATTGCCGAACATCCCGAGTCTCTGGTAGGCAAGCCAAAAGAAATACAATTAACGCTTGATCAAATAGGGAAACCAGGATCACCCGAACCCAAAACAGTAGAATTGTTTGAAAGCTTAAAACATGAGATAAGGAATTTTAAATCCAGTGAATTTGCCAATCGATTGAGAGAAATCAATAATAGACTGGATAAAATTATGGTTGATTCAGGTTTGGAAGAGCCTGCTGAGCCAAAAAATGAAGACACTGATTTATTAAAAAATGATGGCAAAAAGACAAGTGCTTTGAATTAAGCCTAAAATATAATACGTCGATTTGCATAGGTATTTTGATGCAAAAAAAAGATGCATTCTCCGCATCCTTTAATTTAGACGGGCAAACAAATTATTATATTGTCTTAATCGTTGCCTAAAAGATATTTTTTTGAAATCTTAATTATTACCAGCTTTTCTTTTTCCCAATTTGCT
>ENA-OSEO01004257-OSEO01004257.1-sediment-metagenome-genome-assembly--contig:-NODE-4257-length-15386-cov-5.281534_pt1 | contig 15386 bp, 10 predicted proteins | sample MGYA00237883_ERZ534232 | MGnify/ENA metagenome assembly ERZ534232 | reverse complement strand
TGATCTACTACTCGAACCTCTGGCAAGGCTGGCCCACGGAGAACATGATCAAACTCGCGGCCATTCTCGTCGCCACCATTACGGTCGGCGGCGTCCTCTGGCATCGGCGCGACCTGCCTCTGTAGACCCCGGCCGGCGCCGCCGGAAGTCTTTTCTTCCTATGTGCCGCATTGTTCTTGCATTCGGTGGGGATTCGGGCTATGCTGCATGGATCGTAGCGGAGCCCATGTACCTGATCCCCACCCGACAGCGAGGACGCGTGACGGAGGCAACCATGGCGTGGCGAATTGAAACGGACCCGCGGGCCGAATACCTGTCGATTCGCATCCTGGGCGATGCCGGCGCCCGGGCTGCAGACGAGGTCGCCGCCGCGATTCTGCGGGAGATCGCGGCGCATCCCTGTTCGAGAGTGCTCGTGGATATCCGGGAAGTCGAGGGGCGTCTGAGCGTTCTCGACACGTTCGACGTCGTTTCAAATTACCATTCCTCGGCGCGGGGCATCCGCGCGGCCATTATCGATCTGCCCGAGAACCGCAGTTGGTTCGAATTCTACGAGACGGTATCCACCAACCGGGGATACCACCACAAGGTCTTCATCGATCCCGAAGAGGCGATCCGCTGGCTGATCACGTGAGCCCGGGGCGGACGCAAGACCCCGCCGTGGCTCTGTGGCCGGCGCGTGTATTCCGTTCCTTGCGCCGCGGCCGGGCAAGACCGCTGCGCCGGCTATCGTGGTGATTTGCCGCTTGACTTGGGGGAATTGTCTTGCTTTCCCCGGACGCTGACGTGACAATGGCGTTGTTCGGGCATATCGCCCGTGTCGGATTGTTGCAGGCTTCGAGGGCCCGCTGTGCGAAAACAGGGATAAACACCCTCCGGGAAAGGGGGGCGGCATGCGATGGTTCGCGTGCGGACGCCCCTGCGTGGCATCCGGAGAAACGGACTGAACGGATGAGGGGGTGACTCCTATGAAACTGGAAGAGAGAAAACCATCGGGCCGAGAGAAGGATCAGGCCGCCGTGGAGCGTCTGGCCGAACTGCGGGAGAAGCTGTATTCTGAGGACATCTCCACGGCGCGGAAAGCCGCCTTCGGGCTGTCGTGGATGCAGGAGGACGGCCTGGACATCTTCATCGAGGCGTTGTTCGGGAGTTTCCCCAGGACCGCCAAGCAGGCGGCTGCCTATGGCCTGCGGAGCATGAACGGCCGCATGCGGAAAATGGCCGAGGAGGTCCTCACGCGGGGGCTCTCACACTCCAACCGCATCACCAAGGAAACATGTGCCAAGTCGCTGCTGCTGATGAAGCAGGGCCCCGCCGCCAGGAAGAAGGGCGGCATGCGGGGCAAGCCCGGGGGACGGGGAGGCAGACCGCGCGGCCCGGGGATCCGGGAGTATCGCGGCCGCGGCCCGGCCCGAAATGAGCACTCCTCCAGAAACGGCCCCCCGCGGAACGGTCCTTCCCGGGGCAGACGATAAGCCGCCGGACATAATCCTCTCACGACCCCCACCGGTCGCGGGAGGGACAACGACTGCGTGCACCTCTGTGTTCCCCAGACGCCGGAACGTCAGACGCTGTATCGTGCGCCTGCGCCGTCATTTCTTGTGAGCCTTCACGACTGGGATTGGGCCGAAGGTATGCCTGCCGGCAGGGCGTACTCACTTGGATCGATGAAAGCTCGACAATAAGAAAGGGGCCTGTACTCATACGGTACAGGCCCCGAGAGGACCAATCAGACTCCCTTACCCCTACGGTCATTCTCACGCAGTAGTGCACCGCAGAGCATGATCCGTCCGGGTTCGGACGTTACCTCACTTACTTGGTCGCCAGACGCACGTTGTCCAGACCGACCGTGTTGTCGCTGATACCGTCGAACGCGACGCCCAGCTTGTGGCCAACCGCATCGCGTGCCGCATCGGTCGAGAACGTCAGGCTGATGTCCCTGGTCCAGTTGTCGACACTGGTGAGTCGAACCTTCTTCGAGGCGACTTCAACGCGGGTGCCGTCGAGATCATAGAACAGGATCACCTTCAGGCTGTCCACGCCGTTACGCACCGGTCCGCCCCAAATGTAGGCATCGACCTTCAACTCGAACATTTCGCCTTCCACGATCGTGTGGTCGGTCACCTGCCAGATCGCAGGATCGCCGCCGAACAGGAAGCCCACGCGCGAACCATTGGTCTTCATGCCCTTCGTCGTCGAACCGGAATTGCCGGCCTTCGAATCGGTGTTCCAGTCGGGCACGTTGGCAAACAGGACGGTCTGCTGCGCGTAGCCCAGCATCTTCGGAACGTCCTCGAAGCTGGCATTCTTCACGGTGATCGAGAACGGTTTCACGACGCGAACGTTGGCCACTTCGACCACGCCCGTGCCGCCCGGCACATTCACGTCGCCGATGACGATGGCGGCCGAGACGATGTTCTTCAGATCCACACCCTGCGCCGCGAGGACTGAAGTATGAATCTTCCACTTCGTCCAATCGGTGTACAGCACGGCATTCGGGTTGCCCGGATGGGCCACTACGGCTTGGTTGCCGATGTTGTCGGTCACCACTGCGTATAGAGGAGCAGGACTATTGATGACCGGAGGCACATGGACCGGTTCCGGCTCGATGACCGGCTCGTTCGGCTCGACGGCGGGCTCATTGGGCTCGACCGCCGGCTCGTTGGGCTCGACCGCCGGCTCATTGGGCTCGACCGCCGGCTCATTGGGCTCGACGGCCGGCTCATTGGGCTCAACCGCGGGCTCATTGGGCTCGACCGCGGGCTCGTTGGGCTCGACGGCCGGCTCGTTGGGCTCGGTCACGGGCTCGTTGGGCTCGGTCACCGCATTCGGATCGACCACGGCGTTGGGATCATTGGGATCGCCGAAAGCCAGCACCACGACCTCATTGACGTCGTTGACATCATTCACGTCATTGACATCCGGGAGGAACTCGGGCTGACCCTTGAACTCCAGTTGGAGCGAGGTGACGCCGTTCTTCGTCCAGTCTTGCGCGACGCGGGGCTCCATGACGAATTCCGTGACACACGGCTCGAGCGCATTGTCGTACTCGATCGTCTCGGGCCCATCGAAGACCACCACGTAGTCGGCCACGCTGAAGCTCCACACGGTGCCCGCAACGACCTCGTTCGGGTCTGCGCCTACCTCATCGACTTTCCAATAGTACGTCTGGTTCCAGGCAAGTGCCGCCGGTACGAAGAAGGCGTCGGTGGTCGAGCCTTGCAGCGTACTGGCGTCGCCGGCTTCCACCAGGGCCTGGTCCGTGCCCAGATAGACCATATGCTCGACAGCCGCAGCGCCCGACGTCCACATCAGGACCGGCAGGTCCGTGACGTTCACGGCGCCGTCGGCCGGAATGGGATCCTGCGCGGCGACGACGGGCTCGGGTTCTTCCTCAACCTCGTTGGGCTCTACCACCACGACCTCATTGGGCTCTTCCACAACGGCGTTGGGATCTTCTACCACGACGACCGCGTTAGGATCTTCTACGACGATCACATCGTTTGGATCGTCGGCACCTGCGCTGCCGACAGCGACCATCACCAGGCAGGCCGCCATCAGCCACACAAATCTGCTTCTCATAATCTTCCTCCTAACCAAAAGAGTGTTTATTTACCCCTCGGCCACACACCGGGGAAATGCAGTCTTCGTCAACGATTTGGCTCGGCTGTGCCACCGCGCCTGCCCAGGACTACGTCGATGCTTAAGACCGCTGTTACGCTATCGCTACTTCTCGCTGATTGCCCTTGCGCTACTCGCGTTTGTCTCCTCCTGCCGACGAGTCAAAACGAACGTGACGCACGTCGTTTCTTCTTCTCCACCAAACGACAAGCCTCATCGGGTATCAGCATAACTGCCAAAACACCAATGCTACGTCTGTCCGATGTTCACGCTGGCGAAACAAAAATACTGCTCTGAGGCCACCAAGCCCTGACTCCGCGCATAACCACACAGAGCCGCCGCAGCATGCAAGGGCGGGACCACCCTTCTCCACACACAGAGATAGAAGACCTCTGCACTTCCCGTATTTATACCATACTTGGCTGTCTGAGGCAAGTCCCGAGACCCAATTTTCGGAGAATTTTTTATGGGACGACTTCCGGTCACATCGGGGGGAATTGTCCATACGTCCACACGTCGCGATAGCGAGAAACGCGAGCGGCAAACACACGGACACGAACCGTGTTTTCGCTTGAGCGAATGGGCGCGGAACACTACAATGAAATGATAGATCGCGACGGATTTCACGATGCTGCCCGGTCGGCACGGACGGTGTCACCCGGGCACACGCAAACTGGGGCAATTGGGGCGGTTCCGGCGCTGTGACCAGCGCGTTGACAGACACATAACCTCTGAAAAGGACAGTTCTTATGGACGATCATATGTGGGTTGAGCGTGATGGGGTATCGAGCTTCAGTCGGCGGCGGTTCATGGGCGCCGCGCTAGGTGCGGCAGGGGCCCTCGGCATGGCCGCGCGGTCGGGTCTGGGGGCCGAGGTCAAGCCCTCCGGCGGGGCGACGCAGATCGTGGCCTTGGGTCGCACCGGTATCCAGGCCTCGCGGCTGGCTCAGGGTACCGGGTGGAACGGCAGCGGACGGTCCTCGGCCCACACTCGCCTGGGCGAAAAGGCCTTCAATGAGTTGATCCGCCATGGTCTCGAGCGGGGCATCGCCTTTATGGACGCGGCGGACCTGTACGGATCGCACCCCTATCTTCGCACAGCTCTCGCTGGCGTGCCGCGGGACAGATACATCGTACTGAGCAAGATCTGGCCGCGGACGGAGTACTGGAACTCGGCCTCTGGCGGGGCCAAGGCCGAGGTGGACCGCTTCCGCAAGGAACTGCGAACCGACGTTATCGACATCTGTCTGATCCACTGCATGACGAACGCCAGGTGGCCCGAGGAATTCGTGCGGGTCCGGGACGAACTGTCTGAACTCAAGGACAAGGGCGCCGTCCGAGCGGTTGGTGTCTCCTGTCACGATTTTGGCGCCCTGAAAGTGGCCTGTGCGCACCCGTGGACAGACGTTGTGCTGGCGCGAATCAATAACGTAGGCAAAGAGGCTTCCATGGATGCGTCGGTGGAAGAGGTGACGCCAATACTCAAGCAGGCGCGCGCCAACGGCAAGACGATCCTCGGCATGAAGATCTTCGGCGCCGGTGCGCTGACGCGCCCGGAGCAGAAGGACGCCTCGTTGAGGTACGTTTGGGAAAACGGCCTGGTGGATGCGGTGACCATCGGCATGCTCAGCCCGCAGGAGATCGACGACACCATCGAGCGGATGAACAAGGTCCTCAAGGCATGATCCGCTCTCGGCGAGAAGAAAAGGGCCGTCGCCCGACCGGGATCGGGCGACGGCTGTCTCCATGCTGCTGCGATGGAGCCCTCGGGGACCAAGCGGGCTTGGCGGCGTCAGAAACCATAAACGACCCGGAGCTGTTCGTTGGTGGGCATCTCCGTGTAGTATTCCCCTCGTGGTCCCACGTACCACGGTCCCTGCCGAGTGAGCTGGACGGATGTTTTCGAGCCGTTGGAGTTTGTGATCCAGACGGTGATGGTGGTCTCCTCGACCGGCGGGGCGGTGACCACGACCTCTCTGACCATCGGCGGACGGACCACCTCGACTTCCACAATCGGTGGAGGCACCACCACCGGCGGTCCAACGCGGATGATCCGGTGCCGCCAGGGGCGGGTGACGATAACCTGGCGATGTACCGGCGGATGGTACCGTGGCGGGGCGACCGGGTGGCCGATCCTCGCACCGATCGTAACTCCGATTCCGGAGCGGGAATGGGAGACGACGAGCTTCGTGTCCGCTCGCGACGTGGAGCCGAGCGATAGAACCACACCCGCGGCAAGCGTCATGAGTAGCATCTTTTGTCGTGTCATCGCAGTACCCTTTCCTTGATCGGTTTTCTGACGGCCTCGTTGTTCGGCCGGCCTAACGTGTCGGCCATTCACCGGGCTATCCCTTTCTACCTGATAAAGGCGGTCGGGGGACTGGGGGTAACGGGATTCTGCGCCCGGAGCGGCCACCCGCTTGCCGGGGGAGGAAGGCAGTGAGAAGAAGAAGGGCCTGCGCCGCAGAAGGCGACAGGCCCCGAGTTCGCGTGTGCCGCAGTGGCAGGTTACTTCACAACGCAGATATCGTCGACGTAGATCAAACCCGCGCTGCCCGGCTCAGGATTGGCTTTGTTTCCCGCGCCGAGGTAGAGCTTCTTGACACGGGCCATATTCACCCCGGCGCCGGAGAGTTCCGCGAACGGGATCTTCCACTCGGCCCATTCACTCCAGGTGGTGATCCCCGGGTCCGGGTAGGGCACAGTGGCCATCTTGCCGGAGCTGTCCTCGACCGTGACGTACACCCGCGCGGGACCGTTGGTGTACGCGCCGCGGACATAGAGGACCAGGGTGGTTCCGCCGCCGGCAGTCCAATCCTGGGCACTGGCGAATTCCCGCTCGGCCTCGCTGTAGTAGGGGGCGTCGACATTGTTGTAGTCCAGGGGCATGGACTGGCTGCCGCCGTGGACGATCGTTGTTTCCCCGAAGGTACCTTCACTGGACGATTCATAGCCGACGTACGAGCCGGTATTGTTCACCACCCCATCGATCCACGCGTCGTATATGCGGTTGTCATCGTCGTTGTATTCTTCGAAGCCATCGATCGGCAGGGCGGTCGTGAAACTCCACACGGGCCCGGCCATGATGGCGCCGCCGGTCGCGATCTGGTCCACGCGCCAGTAGTACGTGGTCAGGGGATCGAGTGTCCCGGGCTCGAACACGGTGTCCGCCAGCGCGAACAAGCCCTGATCCGTCGTGCCAGCCCCCTGGGCGACCGCGTCGGCATCGGTCCCAAAGTACACGTGGTGCTGCGTCGCCCCGAGGCCCGGCATCCAGGTCAGCGCCGGCTCGGTGGAGGGGCTGCTGCCCGTATCCACGGGAGTGGGATAGTAGGCGGTGAGGCCCTGAGCCACAAAGCTCCACACGTCGCCGGTATGGGTGGTTATGCCATCCTTCTCGATCTCGTCGACCCGCCAGTAGTAAGTCGCGCCGGGCGTGAAGCCCGGGACATGGTAGTACAACGCCAAGGGCAGAGGCTGCCAAGTCGCCCACCGGTCGGCCTCCGTCAGGTTCGGGTCGGTCCCGACGTAGACGTTGTGAAACATGGCGGTCGGTCCGGCGGACCATTCGAGCAGGGGAGCGGACACCCCCACGGTTCCGTCCGCCGGCTTGGGATTGCAGGCCTTGTACGTCGGGGACAGGACGGACTCCGGAACAGCCTGCTGGGTGATGCCGGGACCCGACCAGAAGAACTGCACGATGGCGTCGCCCCCATTTTCGTAGTATTCCAGCTTGATCCCGACGGGCTCGCCCGCGCGCAGCCGGATTGGGGTACTGGTGTTCAGGGTGGACGAATGGTCGCTCCAGTTGTTGATGATCAGGTCCGGACCCACCCACAGCCGAACGCCGTCATCGGTCTGTGTGCTGAAGACGTAGTCGCCCGTAACCGGGACCGTGATGCTGCCCGTCCAGCGCACGGAGAAACCGTCCGCCGCGACGGGGCCGCCTGGGGACGCGCCGCCCCAACTGAAGTTGACCGCCTCAATCCGGGTCAGCGCCGGCTGGCCGTTCAGAGTCATGTTGGGGAAGTACTCTCCCTTCAAACCTTGGGCGCAGACGATGCTACAGGTTGCCAGCAGGAATCCGAGGATGACGAGTGATTTAGGGTTTCGCAACATGTCTGTCCTCCTTCAAGTCCTTCACTATTTGTGCGTATCTGCCGCCGGGGAGGCGGTCGCCTTGCAGATTATCGGTGTCGCAAATAGTCTGACTGTTTACGGTCCCGGGCCAACCGTTCTTTATAACACATCGGCTCGCCGACGTCAAGGTCGAGACGCGAGATTCTCGGACCGTCACCGAGGGTTGCGGAACGGAGATCTCGGTGGCATAATGCGAAAAACCCAGAAAGGAGACCGACGATGAGATCCAACGGAAGACCTTGTGCCACGTCCAAGATACTCTATGGAGTTACCGCCCTGGCGGTTCTACTGGCTGTTCTTCTACCCGGCAGTCCTTCGGCGCGCGCGGCAGACGAGGACGGCAAGCTGCGGATCATCGTGTTCGGGGCCCACCCGGACGACTGTGAGCTCAAGGCCGCAGGCACCGCTGCTCTGTGGGCGGCCCAGGGTCACCATGTGAAGTTCGTTTCTGTGACCAACGGGGACATCGGGCACGCCGCGATGGCCGGAGGCCCACTGGCCCAGCGTCGCACGGCCGAGGTCAAGGAGGCCGCCAAGGTCCTGGGAATCGAGACCGAGGTCCTCGACATTCACGATGGCGAATTGATGCCCACGCTGGAGAATCGCAAGTGGTTCGTCAAGCTGATTCGCGAGTGGAAGGCCGACATCGTGATGGGCCATCGCCCGAACGACTACCATCCGGACCATCGCTATACGGGCGTCCTGATGCAGGATGCCGCCTACATGGTGACGGTGCGGTTCTACTGTCCGGACGTGCCGCAACTGCCGCGGAACCCGGTGTTCCTGTACCTCTCCGACAACTTCCAGAAGCCCAATCCGTTCGCGCCGGATATCGTCGTGGCCACCGATGCCGTGATGCCGAAGAAGCAGAAGGCGATCTGGGAGCTTCAGTCGCAGATCGAATCGCTCTGGGCGACGGGCAACTTCGAGAAGGTGGTGCCGATCCCGGAGGACCCGCAGGGTCGTGCGCAGCGCCGCCAGAAGCAGGACGAGCGCACGGCCGGTCGAGACAGGGCCGTCGCCGACAAGTACCGGGCCAAACTGGCGGAACTCTACGGCCCGGAAAAGGCCCAGACGATTCAGTACGCCGAGGCGTTCGAGCTCTGCGAATACGGCCGGCGCCCCGCGTCGGAAGAGTTGAGGAAACTGTTCCCGATCGCCGCAGCGAAGTAGGCGTACGGCGGGGGCGAAGCCGATGACTTGAAGCCTCCATCGTTCTTCCCAAGTGGATGCCGTGGCATTTCGCGTCCCGATTTGGGTCGGCCAATATCCGGCTGGCCGAAGATGCAATGGGTCACGGAAAGGCTTCGGAGAGGCAGAGACGACCTTCAAGGACACGACACTGATGAAGCACGGTGAGGTCTGATGGAAGTGGCGGCTTAGCGGGCGGCTTTGACGCCGACGTACTGCACCCGAGCTTCGCCCAAGAGCCTGAGCATCTGGTCCGCCTGGCGGCGGATCGAGGGATCGGTGCTGATGACCCGCGAGCTCCACTTGGCGTACTCGCGGTTCAACTGGACGCGGGCCTCGTCTCGGCTCATGGCCGCGGTGACGCCCAGGACCATCTCGGCATCGTGGCCCTTGTGCATCTCCACCGGCAGTGTCCTTTCGACCATGGCCCGCAGCCTGGCGCGATCCACCTGGAGCCAGTCGGAGATGTCCTTGAGGAGCTTCAACTCCGCGATGGTCACCTGACCCTTGGCGGCGGCGACGCGCAGGCACAGATCGACGATCTCGATCCGTCCGATGAGCGGGGCGATCTCGACGATCTCGCCGCAGATCTGCTGCACGTTGAGAGTGCCGCCGCGCCGGAAGAAGCTGGCGGTCTTCTGCAGAGCCCGATCGAGCTCCAGCCTCGCGTCGGCCGAGGCATCCGCCGAACCGAAGTTGGTCTTCACCCAGGCGCAGATGACGTTGACCTCCGGATCGAGCAGGCAGCCATTGGCCGCGCCGACGCTGAAAGCCACGCCGACGGCGAGCGTCTTGGCCCGCTGGATGTTGTCCTCGATGTCGAGATAGCCGGTCTCGGTGTTCTCGTAGGCGCCGATGCAATCGGAGCAGGCGAGCTGCTCGCCCGTCTGGCGGGAGACGACCGCGGTGGTGTAGCGCAGAGTCCGCCGGCCGCCACGGGCCAGGACAAACCAGTCCGGCGAGATCTGGCCCACCGTCGTCCAGTCCTCCAGCACCGTCGTCTGGCGGCACAACCTTCCCATGTCGGCCTGGAAGGCGAAATGGGAGGAGGGATTCAACGGTCCCTGCCGGGGACGGTTCAGGACGGGCGCCGATTCTGCTTCGCTGTCGGTTACGTCCTTTAGGACGACGCGCAACTCGACTTCACAGCCGTCCGCCGGGGCCTGGATCGTGCCGCAGATGTCCACCACCAGGACCGAGCGCCAGGACTCGCCCTCGGGCTGCCGGCCGATCCGGACGCGGGAGTTGAATACGTTCAGATCCAACGGCCGGCACAGTTCCTCGGGCACCCGGGATTCCTCGCGATTGCCGGTAAGCCGGCTCACGAGGTCGCGTCCGGCGGTGGTCCGTCCGGCGGGGGCCGTCGGCAACGCGGGCGGTTCCCCCAGGCCCAGTCGTCTGAGAACGCCGGACCAGAGGTTCCGAACTGCCGCGATCATCCTGGCCATTCCTGCTTGCATAGACAGCCTACTGCACCTTGAACGGCTCCAGCGAGGTTGCCTTCTCGGCCACGTCGCTGGCGACGCCGCCATCCTCATCCAACGAGAAATCCAGCTCCAGCAGGCGCCCGGATTCGACATCCTCGAACGCGCAGTGCATTCGCTGGTTCAGATCATAGCTGTAGGTTACTTTAATGGGTCGCTCGGCCGGGCGGTCCGGGGGCAACTCCAGGCTGTGCGTGGCGATCCGATTGACGTACGCCGGATCGGCGTCCTCGCCCTGTGTGATGGTCACCTCGACGCGCTTCTGCCCTTCGGAGACCGTGTAGAACACCTGCGAGGCGTCGCAAGGCAGCGGTGTGTTCTTCTTCAGGATGATTCGGTTCTGAATCACCCGCCGGCCTGTCTCCTTGTCGACCGGGGCACAGATCGTGCCGTAGCTGTGATTGCACACGTCCGTCAGGCTGATGTCCTTCAGGCCGTCACGGATGCCGACGGAAACGTCGTCGGGGTCCTGGCGGAGCTTCGTGATCCCCGCATGCAGGGCCGCGCCCAAAGCCACGCACTCGTCCACATTGATCGAACACTCAGGCGGGAAGCCGAAGATGGACTCCAGGTGCGTGCGGATGAGAGGCACCCGCGTGCTGCCGCCGACGAGCAGGACGGTATTGACGTCCGAGGGTTTGACTCCCGCCTCCTCCAGCGCCACTTCGACGAGCATATCCGCCCGCGAGACCAGCGGCGTAATGCCTTTCTCGAACATCTCGCGCGTGATTTCGGCGCGCATGCTGCCGCTGGGGCCGTAGAGCATCGACTTGGCCACCGGCCGGCGCGAGAGCGTCTTCTTGATGTCTTCCGCTTCGTCTTCGTACTTGGCCCGGTCTTCCTCGGAGGCGATCAGGTCGGCGTCGAATTTGTCGTGGTACATCTTTTGGAGCATTTCCAGGACTGCCTTGTCAAAGTCGATGCCGCCGAGGGCGTGGTCGCCCTGGGAGCAGATGATCTCCATCTCCAGGCCCTTGACGTCCATGAGGGTGACATCGAAGGTTCCACCGCCGAGGTCATAGACGAGGACGCGCCCGGCGACCTGCTTGGTCGTCGCATAGCACAGGGCCGCCGCCACCGGCTCGTTGACGATGCCGATCACGTTGAATCCGACCGCCGTGCCTGCGTCCATCGTCGCCTTGCGCCGGATCTCGTCGAAGTGCGCGGGCACCGAGATCACCGCGTCGCGGATCTCGCCGATCTGCGCGGCGCAGTCCTGACGGAGCTTTTTGAGGATCAGGGCCGACAGTTCCGTGGCCGTCCAGTCCTTGCCGTCGATGGCGACCTTATAGTCGGGATCGCCCATGTGCCGCTTGACCCAGCGGACCGAGCGGGCGGCGTTGAGATGACGGGAATTGAGCGCCTCGATGCCGACGCGGATGATCCCGCCGTCGTCCTCATCGAAGAAGATGGCCGAAGGAGTCAGCCGGTCGCCATCGGCGTTCGCGACGATCTCCGGTTTGCCAATCGCGTTGAGCATCGCCAGGGACGAAAACGTGGTCCCAAGGTCTATGCCGACGATGTTACTCATGGTTCTCTCCTGTTTGCCCTATCAGCCAAAGAGCTTGACTTGCGCGGTTCTCACCACCTTGCAGTTGTCTTCATCAATCATGTATCGGTACCCGGGCCGCAGGACCCGTGCGATCCGGCCGGCCTGGTCCGGTTTGTCGGCCGGTTGCTTGTCCTTGATCGCCTCCGCGAGTTTCTCCTGCCCGCGGTATTCGCTGTTGATCTCCGGCCGGAACTGCTCGACCCCGCTGGATTCCAGCGCGAAGAGCAGCTCATCGCGGACCTCCTCCAGGTAGATCAAGTCCGCACAGTCCTCGGGCGGATTGTCGATCCGGTTCTCGATGTTGTCGATGCACCGAATCACCCGCAGGCAGAACGTGCGAATGATGCCCCAGTCGTAGCCGTCCTGGAGCTTCTCAACCCGGTCCTGCTGGCAGGCGGCGTACTCGCGAATCGCGGAAACCTGCTCCGCCAGATCCTTGAGCGTGTTGCTCAACGGCGCCGATTGTTCCCGGCTGGCCTGTTGCACGGTCTGGGCCACCTGCTTGAACTCGGCGATCTGCTTCTGCAAATCCTCCGCCTGTTCCTTCAGGGTTTCCTCCACGGCGGACGCTTGCTCTGCGCGAGGCACCGTCACTGTTGCCTTCGAACTGCTCATGACCGGCTGCTCCTGCGGTGCTTCCCAGGCCGGGGCGTTCTGCAGCGACCACTGGGCCTGGGGCGACCACTCCATCTCCGCCGAGGGCTCATCGGTGAGCAGCACCGCCACGCCGCCGTCTTCGACGGCTACCTCCGCCGAGGCCAGCGAGTGACTCATGCGCGACCGGGCGGCCACCAGAGGAGAAAGAGGTTCGTCTTCGGTCGGCGTTCCGTGGCGGAGGGAGTCGCCGGGAACCAATCTCGCTGCGTTCTCCGATCGGACCAGTCGGCGGCGGCCCTGCCGGGGCCGCGGCTCGGGGGCCGAGAGGTCCACCACGGGGTCGTGGGGCTCGATGTCCAGCAGTTCGGCGGTCCTGGGCTCGGGCTTCTCGATCTGCCGGCAGGAGCGACGTCGTAGTGCCTGGACGGCATGGACGAACAGCCGCAGCATCCATGCAACCATGCAGAGCGCGAACAGGACACCCCCGATGGAAAGACATACAGTGGCGATGATCTGAGCGATCTCCGTCTGCTCTTTCAATTTCTTGTATCGCTCGACCTCGTCTTCCCAGCCGGCGCCGTAGAGGATGTCGGCGATATCCCCGGGATCCATCTGTCGTGCGGCCAGCATGTCCAGATCGTCCCGCAGCCGGGCCTTCTGCTCGCGCGCGAGCTGGTCCGGCGACTTGCTCTGGCGGTCTTTGTCGAGCTCCAGGACGAGTTGGTTCTGCTGCTCCGGACTGAGCCGGTACCAGCGGCCGTATTTGTCGAGGTACTCCTCGGGACCGAGCGAGTACTTGACTCCATCTGCGGGCACGCGCGCCTGTTCCGTCCGCGTCTCGTTGTACACCCAGGCAATCGTCAGACCGCCAACGAGGAGCAGGACCAGGCCAAGAATCGCACACTTCTGGAGCATGATTACGTCGGTTCCCAAGTTCTGTTACAGTGAGTCCATTCTTTCCATCGGTTCTTCGGACGCACCAATTGAAGAACTCCTGTTGCAGGGGCAGGTCGCCGGGGGGCTCGATCTCGTGCCCAGGATCATGACTCGTCGTGCCGATAATCCAGCCATCATGGAATCAGATGCCACTACAACGGCATACCTCGTGCAGACGGCCCTCCAAACTATAAGAAACGGGGATTCCGGGCCCAACTGGCGGGGCCGGCAGGGGAGGGCAGGAAAACGCGGCACTGTCCACTGCTGTCCGATAATGCGGATGCCGACGGGGATTCTGTGGAAACCCCCTGCAAATTCTTGTGCAAAACCCCTTGCAGTCGCGCCAGGGCTGTAGTAAAATCTGTGTTTTCGGTGCATTTGAGCGCGCCGAGCCCCGGCGGCCCCGGCCGGCGGGTGGTTTTGGGTGATTAGCTCAGCTGGTAGAGCAGCTGACTCTTAATCAGCCGGTCGAAGGTTCGAATCCTTCATCACCCATTATCCAAGTCCTGAGCGAGTAAGCAATTATAGTTCACCGCAACTTCTGGGGCATCGTGTACCTGTCAACCGGCGATGGGACCACTCTATAACGGCCAAAATCGGCGTCATGGTGCCTCAGGAAAGGGCAGGTGTGGGACCGTGGTGGGAGGGGGGTAGGTGTGTTTGCCCACTTGACGAGGGGACGCGGCGGTCTAAAAACACGCGTGGCAGGATATTGGTCGATCCTGCTCAGTGTTCGGAGCACAATAGCTCCCCTGGGTTTTGGGATGCAGTCGAAGTCAGGACGCGCAATGACGATGTCAACAAAGCCGACGGGGACAGTGAAGTTGGTCCTGGCTGGATGGTAGGTTCATCTGCCAAGAGCGGTTTGACGGACGTCTGAACAGCCGTCGAAGGGCCGCCTGACAGCTCGGACGAGAGAGTTGACCCTCATAGGCGAGCCCGAACGGTGTTTCGGGGGTCCCGTGGAAGGCAGTCGGGCCGGCGAGTCTGATCGCCTGCGCCTGGCTGCGCGGCCGCTGATTTGGGAGTCTCGCTCATGGACAGTGGAGTCTCACAGTCTTGAATTTGCTCGCTTTTGCGTCAATCGCCCGTGGTGAACCACTTGTTGTTCACTCGTAGCTCCACCGGCTAACCGCCGGTAGTCCTCATTTGCGCGAAAGAAGCGCCTTGTAAACCATTGTCATTAAAGGGATTATGTTGCGGAATCGAAGACTGAAGATCCGTGTGTCGGCGGTATCCCTGGTCATCGACACACCGCCCCCAGAACCCCGTGAACGAACTTTCCCAAGACCGCTCAGGTGGCGGTCCGCGGTGTGAGATCGAGCGGCCTTCTGGCCAACAATGGGGGTTTTGTTGGGTCAAAGACCCGGTAGGCGAGCAGTTTCACGCGGTCGTTGACAAGGAACCAGGCCAGCGCGTATCCCCATACCGCCAGGCCCCACCCCCAACCGATGGGCGTCATCAGGATTCCAAAGACCGCGAAGACCGTCGCAACGGCTTGCGTGCCAAGCACCGCCGCGAGCAGGACCCTCGCCGGACGGATCGACCAGAATGGACCCCGCGTACGCGTGACGAAGATCGTCATATGTCCCGCCACAGACAGCTTCAGGTACATCAGGGACTGGATGAAGTCACGGTTGAGGTGAAACACGCGTTCGCCGAGATAGAACAGCCCAAACGATGCAGCCACGCCCGCCACCCCCAGGACCGTGGCGATTCCAAGCACCAGACGCATGTTCCAGGTTTCGGGTGTGTTCAAGTAATGGACGTTGTCATAGGCAATGGACAGGATCGCCCCGTCGTTGAGCAAAGCCAGGAGCACGATCATCACCGCCGTGACTGGATAGAAGTTGAAGATCAGGATA
>ENA-OSEO01004255-OSEO01004255.1-sediment-metagenome-genome-assembly--contig:-NODE-4255-length-15389-cov-12.626241_pt1 | contig 15389 bp, 13 predicted proteins | sample MGYA00237883_ERZ534232 | MGnify/ENA metagenome assembly ERZ534232 | reverse complement strand
CGGGACCCGCCGCGAAGCGGTGGGACTGAGCACCCGAAGGGTGTGAAGAAAAATCCTCATTTCCGGATTGGAAACTGAGTTCTACCGGGAAATCATTTCCGGATGGACACCAGCTATTCTTTCGACGCAATGAACCTTCGCAGCAGGTCCTGTCTATGCTTAAAACATCAACGATTGCAATGATCAATCCGACCACGGAAAGCGTGAACCGCCATCCAGAGGCATAGTAGCACGCGTTTTTGGGGCCCGTGTCTAATCATCCGGATTTTCATCTGTTTTCGGCTACCATTTGACTAACTAGCCGGAATCCAGGTATGTAATGAATAGAGAACAGCTTGAACCAAAATAACGATGTCCGCAATAATCGCCGTCTTACTGCCTTTATCACGAACAGCTTTTGCTGATGAAAGAGGGAAGGAAGAGAGCAGTACGAAGAGCAGACAAGAGGTGAGAGCAAATATCACGAGGAACAGGCAAAAGAACATCGAAAACGTAGGGAAGAAAAGGATTCGACTATGCCGGAAAATATGGAAGGAATCTGATGGGCATTTTATCGTGGATCATATTGGGTTTGATCGCGGGCGCCTTTGCACAATGGATCATGCCGGGCAAAGACGGCGGGGGAATCATCGTTACCATTTTACTGGGCATTGCCGGGGCGTTCGTAGGCGGCTGGATCGGCTCCTTCCTGGGGTTGGGCACGACCGGCGGCCTGAGTATCGGCAGCATCATCACGGCTACGGCCGGCGCGTTCCTGCTGTTGTTCATCTACCGCCGAATTAAACGGAAATCTTGAGTATTCCTTAAAGGATGAGTCTGGGACCAGCTTGATCCTCAATTCCTTCAAGGATGCTCGCTTATGGCACTGTGATAGGCCTGAGATTATCGGGGCAGGCAGCAATCAGACAGACCTTATCTGAAAAGGGGGCGCCCATGACTCAAGTGAAGACGCATGAATTCTTTAACGCCACGGACTACTTTCTCGACCGGAATATCCGTCGGGGCCTGGGCCATAAGGTGGCAGTCTATACGGAGCATCGGAACTACACCTACAACGACCTGCAGAAGATGACGAACAAGTCTGCCAACGCGTTCCGTGAGCTTGGGGTGATGGTTGATGACCGCATTCTGATCCTGATGCTCGACGTTCCGCAGTTCTATGCTATCTTTTGGGGGGCTATCCGGATCGGGGCTGTTCCTATCCCCATCAACACCATGCTCTCTCCTGAGGATTATGAATACTATCTCAATGACAGCAGGGCAAAGGTCCTCGTCATTTCAGAGCAGATGTTTCCTTCCATATCCGAGATCGAGGGCGACCTCCGGTATCTCAGGGACCTGATCATCATATCGGATACCAAAGGCGCCCACATCCCTTTTAAGCAGATGTACCGTCATGCCCCTGCGACGGCCAAGACGGAATCCACCACCAAGGACGATATCGGCTTCTGGTTGTACAGCTCGGGTTCCACAGGCGCACCCAAAGGCGCCATCCATTCCCAGTACGATATGGTTACGGCCACGGAGGGCTTTGGCAAGCGTGTGCTCGGCTTGACGGAGAATGACATCCTCTTCTCCGCGGCCCGCCTCTTTTTCGCCTACGGCCTGGGCAATTCTTGCTACCTGCCCTTTGGCGTCGGGGCCTCCGTTGTATTGAATGCTGAAGCCCCCAAGCCTGAGAATGTGTTCCGCCATATCGAACGGTTCCGCCCCACGGTCTTTTTCGGGGTCCCGACGCTCTACGGCCAGATGCTCGAATATCTGGAGAAGCGGGATAAGGAGACCGGCGCCACACCCGACCCCAATGCCGCTCATGAGTTGTCTTCGGTCCGTATCTGCTTTTCGGCCGGGGAAGCCCTGCCGCCTGAACTCTATCACCGGTGGAAGAAGCGTTTCGGTATTGACATCCTCGATGGCATCGGGACAACCGAGCTCCTTCACATCTTCATCTGCAATCGACCGGGCGATGTAAGGCCTGGGTCCAGCGGAAAGCCTGTGCCCGGATATGAGGTGAAATTGATTGACGATCGGGGAGAGGCGGTCCAAAAGGGCGAGATCGGCACCCTCCTGGTCAAAGGCGGGACCGCTGCTCAGCAGTATTGGCGGAAACGGCAGAAGACGCTTTCCACCATGCAGGGGGAATGGATCAACACGGGGGACAAATATTATGAAGATCCCGACGGTTACTTCTGGTGCGCCGGCCGCGGCGACGACATGCTGAAGGTCGGCGGCATATGGGTTTCCCCGGTGGAGGTGGAAAACTGCATCATCGAGCATCCCGGCGTTGGGGAGGTGGCCGTTGTGGGAAAGGCCGATGAAAAGGGCCTTGTCAAACCCAAGGCATTCGTCGTGCTGAGAGAGGGGTATCGTCCGTCGGAAGAGCTTGAAAAGGAGATCAAGCAGTGGGTCCTCGACAGGATCGCCAAGTACAAATATCCCCGCTGGGTCGAGTTCGTGGAGGTGCTGCCGAAGAGCGCCACAGGCAAGATCCAGCGGTATAAATTGAGGTAGTCGGATAGGGCGATGGAAAAAGGCCTGCCATCGCCGGTTGATGGTTAATGGATGGGTGTCAGAAAGGCTCTCGAAAAGGAGGCATCAATGGCTCACGGGACATCGCAGGATTTCTTTAACGCCGCCGACTACTTTGTCGATCGCAATGTTCGTCAGGGCCGTGGTCACAAGGTGGCTGTGTATACGGAACATCGCAATTACACCTATAACGACATTCAGAAAATGACAAACAAGTCGGCCAATGCCCTCCGTGAATGTGGCTTGAGGGTGGACGATCGCGTGCTCATACTCCTGCTCGATGTGCCTCAGTTTTATGCGGCATTCTGGGGCGCGATCAAGATCGGGGCCGTGCCTATCCCTGTCAACACAACGCTCGGCTCTGAGGACTACGCTTATTTCCTTAACGACAGCCGGGCCAAACTCCTCATCATATCAGAGGAGTTGCTTCCCGTGGTCACCCATATCCAGGGCAATCTTCCCTATCTCCGGGATCTCGTCGTGATATCGGAGACAGAAGGGGCTCACATCCCTTTCAGGCAGAAGTACCGGCATGCGCCGGCCGAGGCCGCCACGGAATACACGACCAGAGACGATGTGGGGTTCTGGCTTTACAGCTCGGGTTCCACAGGGCTGCCAAAGGGGGCTATCCACTCCCACTACGACATGGTTGCCGCCACCGAAGGCTTCGCCCAGGCTGTCATCGGACTGACCGAGGAGGATACGGTGCTTTCAGCGGCAAGACTCTTTCACGCGTATGGACTCGGCAATTCCTGTTATCTCCCATTCGGCGTCGGCGCCTCCGTTGTCTTGAATTCCGAGGTCCCAACGCCTGAAAAGGTCTTTCGTCTGGTTCAGCGCTTCCGTCCCACGGTCTTCTTCGACATCCCTACCCATTATGCCGAGTTGCTTGAATATCTGGAAAAGCGGGACCAGGAGAAGGGGGCCGGCTCCCAGGCCGATGCAGCGCACGAATTTTCTTCTGTCCGCATCTGCGTTTCAGCCGGCGAAGCACTCCCGGCCGAGATTTATCGCCGTTGGAAGGAACGTTTCGGCATTGAGATCCTGGACGGCATCGGGACCAGCGAGCTTGTCCACATATTCATTTGCAACCGCCCCGGGGATGTCCGGCCGGGCTCCTCAGGGAAGCCCGTTCCGGGTTATGAATTGAAACTGGTCGATGATCAAGGAAAAGAGGTGCCCAAGGGGGAGATCGGAACGCTCCTGGTCAAAGGTCAGACGGCTGCGCAGCAGTATTGGCGGGGGCGTGAAAAAACACTCGCCACCATGCAGGGCGAATGGATCAACACGGGCGACAAATACCGCGGAGATGCCGACGGCTACTTCTGGTGCGCCGGGCGCGCTGACGACATGTTGAAGGTAGGGGATGCCTGGGTTTCTCCGATCGAGGTGGAAAGCTGCATCGCAGGGCATGCCGACGTGCGTGAGGTCGCGGTTGTCGGGCATATGGACGAAAAGGGCCTTGTCAAACCCAAGGCGTTCGTTGTCTTGCGCGAAGGGGCTGAAGCGTCGTCAGGTCTTGCGGATGACATGAGACGCTGGGCAGCGGACAGGTTGCCCCCGCACCACCATCCCCGCTGGATCGAGTTTGTGAACCAACTGCCCAAGGGTCCTACGGGAAAAATACAACGGTCGAGCCTTAGGGAATGAGGGCCGGGGCCGCATGCCGTCAGCCTGGCAACATCCATTGAAAACCCGAAAGCCAAAACCAAGGCGAGGCGCAAAGCCGACCCTCGGGTTTTGGAAAGGGATCCTGGGATCCGCCCAGGTTTCCTCGCGCGGGGAAGACGGAAGAGGGGCGTCCGTAAATCACGGAGACGGCGTCCTCCCTCTGCGGCGGACATCTTGAGTTCATGGGCTCGCAGCGGGCGCTCCAGAAGCGTATGAAGAGCGCGAATACGATACTGTATTGCCGGGAGTGGGAGGAGACGGTGCGGTTCTACAGGGACCGGCTGCACCTGCCCGTCCGCTTTTCAAACGACTGGTTCGTGGAGTTCGAGTCGGCCCAGGGAGCGCGTCTCAGCGTTGCGGACGAAAGGCGGTCGTCCGTGAAGAGTTCGAGGGGGCTTGGCATCACCCTCGCCCTGGAGGTCGATGACATCGAAGGCGTCCGGGAATATGCCGAGAAGGCCGGCTTGAAACCGACGGCGCTTCGGCGCCACCCCTGGGATGCGCGGGTGTTTTATCTGGTTGATCCCGAAGGGCACCGGGTGGAGATATGGCAGGCCGGGACGGGCGGCGAAGGGTGAGACCTCTGTCCGTGCCGGCGGGAAAAGAAACCCGAATCTTTCAATCAAGGAGGAAAAAGGTCATGCGCAAGTCGATCCTGTTCTCGTTGGCGGCCGTCCTGCTTGTCTTCTGGAACATCGGGCCGGCGGCGGCCAAGCCTTCCAAGTGCGAGGAATGCCACATCAAGATCTCTCCACTGCAGGTCCAGGATTTCAATCGGGGCAAGATGGCCGAGACCATGGATTGCACCAGTTGCCACGGGTCCGCCCATCAGACCGATCAGGATGTCGACAAGGTCCAGCTGCCCACGATCGCGACGTGCCAGGCGTGCCATGAGGAGCAGGCCAAGCAGTATCTGTCCGGGAAGCATGCGCTCGGGCTGATCGCACTCGAGGCCATGCCGTACACCCACATGCAGCCCGCGGCCTTCGTGGAGGGCCAGAAGGGGTGCGGCGGGTGCCATACCCTGGGTCTGAAAGACCAGAGTGTCCGGGAGAGCGACAAGAGAAAGTATTATCCCTATGGGATGGACTGTCAGAACTGCCACACCCGCCACGCGTTCTCCAAGCGCGAGGCGGCCGAACCGGAGGCCTGCAAGACCTGCCACATGGGCTTCGACCACGCCCAGTGGGAGATGTATTCCGGGGCGAAGCACGGTGTGACCTACCTCGTCAACCGGGTGGTCGATCCCGCGAACAAGGATCGCGCGCCCCGCTGCCAGACGTGCCACATGCCCGATGGCGATCACCGGGTCTTCTCGGCCTGGGGTTTCCTGGCGGTCCGGCTGCCCGAGGACGACGCCGAGTGGATGGGCTACAGGGCGACCATCCTGAAGGGGCTGGGAGTGCTGGATCCGGAAGGCAACCCGACGGCGCGGCTGGAGGTCGTCAAGGCCGGCAAGGTGGCCCGGTTGAGCAAGGAGGAGTTCGAGGCCGAACGGCAGCGCTATGTGAACGTTTGCAACCAGTGCCATACCCCGGCCTTCGTTTCTCACAACATGAAGAACGCGGACCAGATGGTGAAGGAGGCCGACAAGCTTTTCGCCGAGGCCATCGAGATCGTCGCGGGCCTTTACAAAGACGGGATCATTGCGCGGAAGGAGGGGGCTCCGGCGTATCCGGACCTGCTGACGTTCTATGACGTCAATACGAAAGTGGAACAGCTCCTTTACGAGATGTTCATGGACCACCGCATGAAGACCTTCCAGGGGGCCTTCCACCTGAATTACGACTATTCCACCTGGTACGGGTATGCGAAGATGAAAAAGGATCTGGTGGAGATCCGGGAGGCGGCTGCAACGATGCGCAGCCACAAGGAAAAACAACCCTGACGCTCAGGGTGGTGCGGGAGATGCTTTGTCCATGAGGGCTGTCGCTCCTGGAGCGACGGCCTCCCTGGACGAATGCCGCCGGGCGGCCTAGAATCGGCTTTCGGGCGGCTGCGTCTCCCACGCCCGGCCCCCTGAACCGGTGCCCTCCGGCAAGCCTCCGGGTTCATGATCGCCTGCATGGATAAGGGTGAACACCATTAAACTCAGCCTCCGCAATGGACTCGGATGAATCGAAACCTCGCCGGTGAGGTCTCCCCCCGCTTCCGTAATTCACAGCCATGGCCCCGATAACGATTTCCATCGCAATGAAACCGAACAGGAGGGCAACTTTTTCCTGTTGTGCTGATAACCCAGCACCCATTGGAATTCTCATATGGAGTAAACGGCTGATCCTGGACCGGCGGCTGTCAAACCAATCCCGTCATCCCACGATCCAGCGGCGGCATTTTGAGGCGCGCGAATGAATGATTTTCTCGCCGATTCAGATATCTATTCAGGCTCTGGTCTTTCTGCCGGAATTGCAGAGGATCAAAAGCCCGACATCTTCAATGCGGGTCAGAATCAGTCGATAACCCCGGGTGAAACGCTTTTTCGAGAAGGGGACCCGGCTGTTCGCTGCTATTTTGTTCAAAACGGACGTCTCAAACTGACAAAGCTTCATCAAGAGGGAAAGGAGACTATTGTCCGGTATATCAACCCTGGCGAGATAACAGCGGCCGTTGCTGTTTTCAGGGGAAAGCGTTATCCGGTGACGGCAGTGGCCGTCGTTCCCACGGTGGTGATAGGTTGGGATCGAAACACCATCCTCAGGCTCTTGTCCGCCCACCCGCCTCTGGCCATCAACTTCTTGCAGGCAGCGGTCGAACGTCTCGATGATGTTCAGACCCGCTATCTGGAACTGCAGGCAGAACGGGTGGAACGACGAATCGCCCATGCCCTTTTACGGATCATGAGGCAATCCGGCCGTCGAATGGATTCCGGCATTCTGATCGACTTTCCTCTCAGCCGTCAGGATTTGGCCGATTATACCGGAACTACACCGTACACCGTGAGCCGCACGCTTAGCCGATGGGAAAAATCGGGTTGGATTTCAACCGGCCGAGAAAAGGTCGTGGTCACGGACCCCCACGCCCTGGTGATATTTGCGGAGAATGAATAGTCGGTCTCAACATCAGACCGCCAGCACCCTGCCGTTCCTTCCAAACGCACAGACATCTGCATTATCCTGCATCCTGTTTGCGCCAGCGCAAAGACAAGGACCCGCCCATGGTCTATTCTTTATTCCGACGTGGGAGGGGAACCGACGCAAACACTCGTCATTACCAGAGGGGAAATCTTTTCGTCCCATGCCGGGGCGATCGAGAAATTCCTCGACCGCCCACAAAAATTTCATATGTCGAACTTATCTGTCTGTGGTGTCGCGAATGGTGCATTATGATGAAAAACAATATAACAGGAATCAAAAAGCTGGACTCAAAGACAATCGTCGGCGAATTGATGAAGCGTCATCCATCGGTCGTTGCAGTCTTTATTAAGCGCAAGCTGGGGTGTGTGGGCTGTCCTACCGAAGCCTTTCACACGATAGAGGATGTTGTCCACGCGAACGGCCTGACGCTCGAACCGTTCCTTAGCGAATTGGAGCAGGCCATTACCGATGAAAAAGGTCGTTGATCTGAGAGTGGGGAGCCGGTTTGTCGAAATGACGTGATATGTCCATAATGGATGGGGGTTAAAAAATTTTACAACAAAACCATATTGTTACACATTGAGGGTCGGTGATGCAAAAGAGAAAAATACAAAATAAAATTTACTGGCTGGGCGCTGTCGATTGGGAACGACGGCTCTTTGATTCGTTGATTTCCCTTCCGGATGGGACGGAAAGACCGTGGAGACCCTAGCCAGTATGGCCCCTAACCTGAAGGTGGAGGTGCTGGAACCGGTTCTGTGCAAAGGGATCGCCTCACAGAAAGATTTTGAGGCCCTGGCCCGGCTGGCCGGCGCTATTGCCCAAAAACACACGGAAAACGGTTACGAATAGGACGATCATCAAACTGCAAAAACACCGAGATGAAAGGAGAAAAAGCCATGTTTTGTTTTCAATGCCAGGAGACAGCCAAGAACCAGGGATGCACCATCAAAGGGGTTTGCGGAAAGCCGGAGGAGACCGCGGATTTGCAGGATCTTCTCATTTATGTGTGCAAAGGGATCTCGCTCTATGGCGAGAAGCTGAAGGAAACGGGTACGGTCGACAGGAAAGCAGCCCGTTTTATCTGCGAGGCGCTTTTTTCCACCATTACCAATGTGGCATGGGATGATGATGTGATCATCTCCCGTATCAAGGAGGCTCTGAAGGTCCGGGACGCAGTGAAAGGACAGATCGGGTCCGCCATGCCCGCTGGGTTTCCGGATTGCGCCCTCTGGTCATCGGACCAGAGACAGGAGATCCTGGACAAGGCCATGTCCGATGTGGTCCGGATTACGGCCGCCCAGAATGAGGATGTGCGGTCCCTGAGGGAACTGCTCATCATCGGCTGCAAGGGGATCGCTGCCTATGCGGATCATGCAGCCATCCTCGGGTATGAAAAGGACGATATCTATGGGTTTCTGATGGAGGCCCTGGCGTCCACCACCAAGGATCTTTCCGTGGAAGAGATGATCGGCATGGTTATGAAGGCGGGAGAGACGGCGGTCAATACCATGGCCCTGCTGGACGAAGCCAACACCGGCACCTACGGCCACCCCGAGATCACGGAGGTGAACATCGGCGTCGGCAAAAACCCTGGAATCCTCATCTCCGGCCATGATTTGAGGGACATGGAAGAACTGCTCAAGCAGACGGAGGGAACGGGTGTGGATGTATACACCCACGGAGAGATGCTTCCGGCGAACTACTATCCTGCATTCAAAAAATACAGTCATTTCGTAGGAAACTACGGCGGGTCATGGTGGCACCAGAATAAAGAGTTCGAGTCCTTCAACGGGGCTATCGTCTTGACCACCAACTGCCTGATCCCCATCAGGAATGACAACACCTACCTGGACAGGCTCTTTACCACCGGCGTCGTCAATTATCCCGGGGCCAGACACATCGCGGCCAGGTCGGAGGGCGGAGCAAAGGATTTTTCCCCGGTTGTGGAACGGGCCAAGAAATGCGCCCCGCCGCAAGAGATCGAATCAGGCAAGATCGTGGGCGGCTTCGCCCATAACCAGGTTCTGGCTTTGGCCGACAAGGTGATTGACGCCGTGAAATCGGGCGCTATCAAGCGATTTGTGGTGATGGCAGGGTGCGACGGACGGCAGAAGTCCCGTAGTTACTATACAGAAGTAGCCCAGAATCTGCCGAAGGACACCGTGATCCTCACCGCCGGATGCGCAAAGTACCGTTACAATAAGCTGAACTTGGGCGACATCGGCGGCATCCCCCGCATTCTGGACGCAGGTCAGTGCAATGATTCCTATTCCCTGGCCGTGATTGCGCTGAAACTCAAGGAGGCCTTCGGGCTGAATGACATCAATGATCTTCCTGTCTCCTACGACATCGCCTGGTATGAGCAAAAGGCCGTCGCTGTACTGCTTGCCTTGTTGTACCTCGGGGTTCACGGAATTCGCCTCGGTCCGACATTGCCGGCATTTCTCTCCCCCAATGTAGTGAAGGTGCTGGTCGAAAAATTCGACATCAAACCGATCGGCACCGTAGAGCAAGACATTGCGGCCATGATGGCAGGCAAATAAACATGAGGGACCTGAGTGTTCGCTCGTAAAGATCTTGACACTCAGGTCCGCATCTGTCAGCCCTACGCCCTGAGACGGTTTGACCTCATTGCTTGAGGCAGGAGCCCAATGATAGCGAGAAGCGCTCGTCAACAACTCGAGGATCGAACAGACAGAGGCGAGTGCGGTTTCCTGCTGCGTCGAAAACGTATCCCGGACCGCAGGGGATGAAAAGGGCGTTTGTCTGACGGATAGGTCCGTGAGAAGTCGCTGAACAAGGAGCGCTGGCTGCCTTGGAGATTCACCATCAAGCGGTTTTGCCTCGATCGGCAGGGATCTCTTTCCATGTCGCTTTGCCAGCTTCCGGATCAAACGGACGGAAGAATATCCACAAACACCTGTTAATACGTACGATTTCTTCGCCTCTGTGTAAACCGCTCCATCCTGGACCTATTCCTTTCCCCGCTGTTCCCATTTCCCCTTGTAAAAACTGACAGATGGAGGATCTGATCCTCCAAAGCCAGGGTGAACCCCGTCACGTGAGAGGATTCAAGCCTGTAGTCAGTGCCCAGACCAACGCCGGGATGGGCTTTGGTGGAGGCAGAGGTGGCTGCTTTTCTGAACTTGGTCACCTCGCTCTTGACGGCCTTGGACGCTTCATCAGGATGGTACCAATCGATGGCATCCAGTGCATAGCTTTCCAGAAGCTTTTTGAAGACCTTTGAAAAGGTGTCGGGCTTCCCAAAGGCATCCATTCCGGCAACCTTTCCGTTGATCATGAAAACGGCTCCCACCTGTGAGTCGATCAACCGGAACTCTTTGATATATTCATCGATAGAGGGTCTATCCTTCTCGTAGATCGCGGCCATGGCGCCGGAGGGTGAATGGGCATCCCTTCTTGCCGCCTTTTCTGCGATGCCGTCCCAGATAGCTCCCTGGTCTGACCGGTATTCGCCGATGGACCGGATTGAATAGGACACCTGCTCAGCCTTCGTGGCCCGGAGATTGGACGACATCATCCGGTTCTGGGTGTGAAACCCCGGTGCGTTATAGGACCATCTCCCATGCTCCACGCAACTCACCGGGATCACCAGGGTGCTGTTGGGACCCACCAGGATGGTGGTGTTGACGATCCGGTTTTGTTTGGCGCCGACCAGTTCTTCCCCGTCCAGAATGAGGACCAGCATGTCGGATTTGTTTATGACCTTCAGTTCGGGGACCGACCCCCCCTCGCTCACTTCGACCACCTCGATCAGGCTTTCGCTCAATGCCTCATCCAGCAAGAGGTATTCCAAGCCCGCGCTGTAAGGGGAGAGGAGCGGGTAAAGCGCCAGATTTTTGTAGGTCTGATTTCGGCCGACCTCGAGTCGATCAAGAAAATCTCCAATGATTTTGACCATAATTCGTGTCCTCCTTTCGAGATGTCTCTCATGTCAGTGCCATTTCCCGGAGTCGGGGGGCGGGCAGAACTCGCAGGGACCAAAGGGAACGCAAAAAATGGCCTTTGGTGGATATTCAGCCGCCCATCATTCGCCCATCATTCTCTGAGGCATATCGTCATGATGCATCATGGGTTTGTCATATACGGTCACAAACTGGGAATCTTTTTCAGAAAAATTTATTTTTTCGATGATTTGTTTGGAAAAGGCATTGCTGTTTTTGTCGATAATGATCGATATGATGTTCTATTGGTTAAAATGATGTCTCGCGAAGCCATGGGGACCACAGAGGCTTTTTCGCTGTGAAACTCTGAGTTCTCGAGCGACCGGAAGGAATGGAAGAGGGGCTCTTTTCGGGAGGATTGGCATCATCCAGCGGAGACTCCTTGAGTTGGCGTCTTGAACGCCTCGTAACTTGGCATGATGGACTTGGTTTGAGCATCCCCGGGGGTGTTCTGCCCACTCCCGTCACGGTCGGCCAGCAAATCACCCTCGCTGCTGCGGATGGCATCCTTTGGGCTGGGGTACAGTAAGCCGCAGCCGGCTTGGCCACGCCTCGCCTGAACTCCGCAAGGCTTTGCTAGGCGAGTCCGGACCCCGACCAACGAACAGTCGGAGTGAAGTGGGAGTTCTTACACCTTAAATCTCGAAGAAAATGGTCCCGTACTTGGGGTCCACCTCTAACCTCAACCCAAGCGGTGGGTCAATTTTCGGTTGGCATTTCCACAGCTTCTCAGAAAAAATAGCGCAGTCGGAATTCCACCCGCCAGTCGTTCTGCTTTTCACCGTATTCGGTTTTGTCCCCGCCTACCGGGACAACGCTTCGAAGCCGCAGTTCAAGGTTGGTGACGGGGCTGTAGCTGAGTTCGGGGATGAGATTGAAGCTCCCATCGTTGAGGGCCGTTATGATGGTACAGGCTGGATTGAAGTAGAGGATGTCGAAGGGTTCTTTCTGGATCAGCCGGAGATAGAGGTAGTCTTCGAGCGGGTTGCGCCAGGTGAAGCCCCCTCCGACCAGTTGATTGACAGGGCCGAAGAGGGCGGGGTCTCCCGTCTGTTGATAGGCGTCGTAGGCGTCATCGATCGAGGCGTAGAGGTTTTCGAGGTCGTCCGGATCCACTCCCTCGCCATTGTGGTAGTATTCCAAGATCACGGTCAGCTCTGATTGCGTAAGGTACCGGATTCCAAAAAGATAATTCCAGACATCGGTTTCTGTGCTCAGGGTCTGGCCGGCAGCCGGAAAGCTCTTCTTCGGAAAATCCTTCACCCAGGCCGCTTCTCCATGGATCTCGAAATGGGGCAGGAGATTCTTGGAGAAGTCGAAGCCCCACCGGGTGGTGCGGCTGGCACCCGTGAAAAAGAGGAGATCCAGATCCGTGTCCCAGAGGAGCGCGTAGAGTTTGGCTGCCAGGTTCACATGGCCGGCCTTGCCGAAGTCGTCGTTCAGGTCTTCGTATACTGGGAGGAGCACCGGTGTGAAGGCCAGCGTCTGGAGCGGTCCGGCGAGGCTTCGGATAAAGTCACCGGCCAAAACAGTGTACCCTTCCAGTGCTTCTTCGGGGTCTTCGGGATTTTGGGGGCGATCTACGAAGGCGACCGGGTTCCAGGCATATCCCTTGCCCCATTTCGTCACCCGCTTGCCTGCCTCCAGGGTCATCCGGGGGTCCGGCTTGAACGAAAGGTAGCCCTACATCAGGGTCATATCCCCGTCCCAACCGTTGTAATCATGGGCGAGAAAGCTGTCCACGCGGGCAAAGGCGCTCAGGTTCCCGTAGTGCAGCGCACCCTCCAGCCGGGCGCCCACGTCCGACTCCTCCACCGTCGCCCCCGGGTCTTCTCTGAAATACCGAAGCCTGTAAAGCGATGAATCCCGGTCGAGGCAGGACAGGGTTGGCTGCGCCTGAAGGAACCCGTGAATCGCATAGGGCTCTTTTTCGACCTCCCTTTCGATCTCGGAAAGATCGAAGGCAGGGACTTCCTCCGCCCTTGATTCGTGGCAGCACAGAAGGGCGAGCACCAGCGCCGTCAGGAGACCGGTCTTCCGCTTCATCATCGAAGGCTCTCGAGTCTCGACATGAAGTTGAGGGTAAAGGCCTCGTCCGGGATATCCCGCGCCTCGATCTTGGCGTAGATCATGTAGGAACGGTATCCCTTGTAAAGCGGGCTGTCCGTCTCCATGACGGCCGGCCGGACGACTCCCTTTCCGAAATCCTTGATGTCTTTGAAGTACAGCGTCTTGATCAGCATCGAGGCCTCGGTGAGGCATTCGATCCGGCTGGGGAGGAGTTTCTCCTTGTCGACCCACATCCGTAGCTGGTCATAGGCTACCGTGCGCGTTTTCGCCTTCAGGTGGAGGAGGTATTCCGCCGCCTCCTCCTTGACTTCGGTTACGGTATACTCCTCCGTATAATCCAGTTGCATGATATCCGAGTTGTTGAACACGCCGCCTACGACCGATTGAAGGCTCGTGATGCGGAGCGGCTTGCCCACATTGGGGACGTAGAGCCACATGTTCTCCCCCAATCTCAGGGTAGAGCGGCCATTTTCGCTGGCAGGGGAGATGAAAAGGGCCGCCATCTTGTCCCTTCCCTTTTTGATCGTGAAGAGGATGAACTCTTTCTGCTTTCCATCCGGCTCGACATTGACGAGCTTACGGTACATCTCATAGGAATCGGGGGCCAGGCGATCGTCCACCTTAGCCAGGATCTCGTTTCCATCCAGGGCATGCGCCGGGACACTCCATGCTGAAACAAGGATGAGCAAGATGATCCGGATCATTCGTTCTCCTCTCTCCTCAGGCCTTTTCGCCGGTGGGGTGCGAGCCTTTCATGAATGGGTTTTGCTGTCAAATTAAACTATTAATTTCAAGATGATATATCGTTTTTTTGAAGTTTTTTATATCTGGACCCCCTTTTTCGGCGGGGCGGACCTCCATGGGATCCATCCGGAAGGGTTCCTTTTTGCCCATCCCGGCGTACTTCCTTACAGTCCTTCGATCGCCTTCACCGAAGCGGATGTGCGGTTTCCTATTTTTTCGTCATGAGGCATCCGGATCAGACATGCCCCAGGGCCTCGATCGGATCCATTCGAGAGGCTTTTAGGGCCGGCTGCAGGCTCGCGAGAATGGAAACGGCGACCACGATACCGGAGATGGTCAGTAGGGACGCTAGGTCGATGTCCGGCCTGAGGATCAGGCCGGTCTGCCTCGAGAAGTCGAAGGAGATCCGCGCAAGATCGATCCCGTAAATCGCCGCGGCGCTCAAGACGCTGCCGACGGCTGCGCCCGCGACACCCATGGAGAATCCTTCCAGGACGAACATGGCAAGGATCTTCCTGGGAAGCGTGCCGATCGCGGACATGGTTCCGATCTCGCGGACGCGCTCGTAGACCGCCATGATCATGACATTCATGATGCTGATGAGGACAATGGCGATCAGCATCAGCTTGATGAAAAGGGTCATGATGTCGATCATGCTCGCGATATTGTAGAAGGGGGAGAGCTCCTCCCAGGTATCGACATCGAAGACGGGCTGCCCCTGCGGATTGCTTTCCTCCCCGAGCTGCGCGGAGAGGTGTTCGTGCACCTTGTGCAACAGGCCGAAATCCTTGAGCCGGACGGCGATTTCGCTGATCTCGCGCTCCTCCATCCTCAGGATCTCGATGGCATCGTCCATGTGAAGGTAGCCATCGCGTCCCCCGGGTCCGGTCGCGCTTTCGAGAATGCCGCCCACCACCAGCTGTTTCCCGTTGACCGATCCATCCCGGTTCGTAGCGATCACCACCACGGCATCACCGACCTTTACCTTCATGCCTTTTGCGAGGAGTTCGGGGACCAGGATTTCGCCTTTCTTTAGGGTTTTCTCCCCCTCCATGATCCGGGACAGAAAAAGGGGCACCGTTCGGGACTCCCGCTCCGGATCGACGCCGTTGATGCGGATATGGGTGGTCTCCAGGAAATTGCTGAACATGCCGCCGAATTTGATCCGCGGAGACCACGCCTCGATCTCCGGCCTCTCTTTCAGCATGGCTTCCACCTTCCGGACGGCCTGTGGCTTCAGGTTCATGGTGAGAGGAAGGGTTTCTATGGCCGCCAGGTAGCCCTTCCGGTGGATCTGCAGGTGTCCGAGAAAGGAATCCGTGATCTGGCCGAT
>ENA-OSEO01004254-OSEO01004254.1-sediment-metagenome-genome-assembly--contig:-NODE-4254-length-15395-cov-4.569722_pt1 | contig 15395 bp, 13 predicted proteins | sample MGYA00237883_ERZ534232 | MGnify/ENA metagenome assembly ERZ534232 | reverse complement strand
TTCCGTGGGCGCCATGAAGGCCGCCTGGCAGCCGCCAGCCACGCAGGTCATGGCCGCGGCCAGAGCCGTGACGGTTTTGCCGCTGCCCACATCGCCTTGCAGCAGCCTGTTCATGGGTTCGGGGCGAGCCATGTCGCGCCTGATTTCCATGAGGGCTTTTTTCTGCGAGGCGGTCAGCTTGAAGGGCAGGCCAGCGAGGAATTCATCGTTCAGGGTTGATTTCAAGGGAAAGGCCACGCCGGGTTCACTTTTCAGGCGATGCCGGAAGCGGGCCAGGTGCAGTTGAATAAACAGCAGCTCAAACAGGGCCAGGTTTTTCCAGGCCTTTGATTCGTCCGGTTTCGGCAAGGGTCCGGGGGCTTGGCCAGGGGGGTTGTGCAGGGTTTCCAGGGAGCGCAGAGGATCGGTCAGGCCGCGTGTTTCCAGCCAGGACAGGGGAAAAACCGCGGGCGCGTGGGTGAGTTCCAGGGCTGCTTGACGCATGATTTTGCGGAGCACGCCGGGCTTGACGCCTTCCAGTTCCGGATAGACCGGCCTGATTTCCGGTTCGAGGTGGTTTTTTTCATGCCAGGGTTTAATTTCCGGGTGAAGCATGTTCGGACGGCCCCGGAAGTCCGAGACCGGACCGAAAAGCAGGACCTGGTCATTTTTATGGAAGGTTTTGCGCAAGGGGGCCGGCAGGCGGAACCAGATGGCCGACAATTCTCCAGAATTGTCAGAGACCTTTATTTCAAAGGCCCTGCGGCCGTGGCCCGGGATGAATTTTTCCTGTAACGACACAATCCGGCCGGCGCAAAGCGCTTCCAGGCCGGCGGTCAGGCGGTTCATGGGGGTCTGAGCCCGGCGGTCCTGATACCGGACCGGCATCAGGCTCAATAAATCCCGAACCGTGTTCAGGCCTCTTTGCCGGAGGCGGTTTTCCAGTTGAGGCCCTACGCCCGGTAACAGGCGGGCGCTTTTAAGCAGATTCGGGTATTGAGGCAGGGGAAACATATCTGGCTTCAGTTTTGATTATGACCTCGGAGAGCCGGAAAAATCAATTGACATGAAGACCGGCTCCCAATTATAACCGGAAGTAAATAAATTACCAGGGCGAAATTTTGATGACTGATCAAAAGACAAACCAGACCAGGAAAGGGAATCCATCCCGGGGTAAAGGGTTGACATATAAAGAGGCCGGAGTAGATATACAAGCGGGTTCCGATTTTGTCCGGCGCATTTCTCCCATAGTCAAAAAAACGTTTAACTCCAGGGTGATAACCGATATCGGCGGCTTTTCGGGGATGTACAGCATTGACCTGGCCAATTTCAGCCAGCCGATCCTGGTTTCTTCCACGGACGGCGTCGGCAGCAAGCTCAAGGTAGCCTTCATGGCCGGGATACATCATACGGTCGGGATAGAGCTGGTGGCCATGTCCGTGGCCAAGGCGGCCCAGCTCGGGCCCCTGGCCGAGACCGAGCTTCAGACCAACAACGACGCCCTCGTCGTCGGCGGCGGGGCGGCCGGCCTGACCGCGGCCCTCAACCTGGCCGGCCAGGGCTTCAAGGTCCACCTGGTCGAGAAGAGCCAGGCCCTGGGCGGCCAGGCCCTCAACCTGGCCGAGACCTGGCAGGGCGAGGACGTGCAGGCTTACATCCAGGAGGCGGTGGAGCGCATCCGCGCCTCGGAGCTGATCGAGGTCCACCTGGGGGCCGAGGTCAGCCAGGTGGACGGCTTCGTCGGCAACTTCAAGACCACCGTGGCCGCCGACGGCCAGGAGCAGGTCATCGAGCACGGCGCGGTCATCCTGGCCACCGGCGCCTCGGAGCTGAAGCCGGCGGAGCACCTCTACGGCCAGGACGAGCGGGTCCTGACCGGCCTGGAGCTCATGCGCCGGCTCAAGGAGGGCGACGCCGCCCTGGCCGGGGCGGGCTCGGCCGTGTTCGTCCAGTGCGTCGGCTCGCGCATCCCACAGCGTCCGTACTGCTCCAAGGTCTGCTGCACCCAGTCGGTCCAGAGCGCCTTGAAGCTCAAGGAGCTCAATCCGGCCATGGAGGTCTACATCGTCTACCGGGACCTGAGGACCTACGGCCGGCGCGAGGACCTCTACCGCCGGGCCCGCGAGGCGGGGATTCACTTCGTCCGCTACGACTTCGACCAGGGCCTGGAGGTCTCCCAAGCCGACGGCCGGCTCTCGGTCGGCTTCGTCGACTACGTGCTCAGGCGCCGGCTGGCCCTCAAGGCCGACCTGGTCGTCCTGGCCGCGGCCATCGTCCCGCCGGCCGAGAACCCCCTGACCCAGCTCTACAAGGTCCCGGTCAACCAGGACGGCTTCCTGATCGAGGCCCACGCCAAGCTCAGGCCCGTGGACGTGTCCACCGACGGCGTCTTCATCTGCGGCCTGGCCCACTCGCCCAAGCCCCTGGACGAGTCCATCGCCCAGGCCCAGGCCGCCGCGGCCAGGGCGGCGGTGACCCTGAGCAAGAGCAGCCTCAGGGTCGGCGGGGTGGTGGCCGAGATCAACCCCAACCTCTGCGTCGGCTGCGGCGTCTGCGTGGTCTGCTGCCCCTTCCAGGCCATCAGCTTCGACGACAAGGGCCGGGCCAAGGTCAACGAGGCCCTCTGCAAGGGCTGCGGCAACTGCGTGGCCTCCTGCCGCTCCGGCGCGCCCCAGCTCAGGGGCTTCACCGACTCGGGCATCTTCGCCCAGGTGGAGGCGGCCCTGGGCTGAAGGCCTAGGTTAGAGCACCAAGCCAAGGGGGCAGTTCCAGGTTGGGAACTGTCCCCTCCTTATTTTCATGGACCCAAACCTGCTCTTTCATTCGGATAGCCAGTCACGATTGACAGGCCGGGTCCTTCGCGATAACAAGAATACATGGCTCTGACTGTGTTTTACTCCTGGCAGAACGACCACGGGCCGACTCGAAATTTCATCAAAGACGCCCTTAAGAAGGCTATCAAGAGCCTCAACCAAGAGTACGCCTTACAAGAAGCAGAAAGGCCCGATGCGATTAAACTGGACCACGACACAAAGGGCGAGCCCGGCAGCCCTAGCATCTTCGACACGATTCTGAAGAAAATTGACGGGTGCGGGGTCTTTGTCGCAGACGTGACGCTGGTCGCCAAGACAAAACAGGGCAAGGCAGCCCCCAACCCTAACGTCCTGATAGAATACGGCTACGCTCTTAAATCCCTTGGGGACGGCCGCCTGGTCGCCGTGATGAATGGGGATTTTGGAGACGCTGAAGCCCTGCCCTTCGACCTCAGACACAAGCGTTGTCCCATTGCCTTTAGACCGGAAGGCAATGGGCCTTCCGGCAACAGGAAGCTGGCAAAACAGCAGTTAGTTCAGGAGCTGGCGGAAGCCATCAAACTGATTATTGACCGAGGATTGCCCGAAGCCGCTCAGCCAACGGCCGCCGAGTATATCCCGGTAAAACCCAAGAGCCACGTGTCCAGCTTTCTTAATGATGGCGAACTTCTTTGCATTCGTGAGGATCCTTATTCACGCAAATCCGGAAGAAAAATATTATGGTATAATCATTCGCAGATGTTCTTGAGACTCATACCGCACCAGCCGCCACAACGGCGAACGGCCGGCGAGTTATTAGAGTTGATAGGCCAAGTGGGCGTAAACCTGAAATCTTTTGGCAATGCCTCCTTCTATGGGGTCCAGGGAAACGAATACGGGACAGTTGTTGTCGGATACATCGAACAGAACCAACGCACTGAGGTCTACTGTATAACTCAGGTATTCGAACAAGGCGAGATCTGGGGAATAGACCGCCGAATCCTCCGCGTGGAGCAGGAAACGATTCCCTGGTTCGAACCCAAGTATGCTCGTGCACTAAAGGAATACCTGGATTTCGCGCGGTCCAGGCTTTCGGTTCGACTGCCCGTGATTGTCGTGGCCGGCATGACAGGGGTGAGGGGATACTCTATTCAGCCGCCCCGAAATAGCTCTCCTGATGACTGGCCCCGGTCTCGCTGCGTGAAGAATAACGTCATCAAAGAAATTACCGTTCAAGATGTGGCTGCTTCGCCGAAAGCAATCCTCATACCCTTTTTCGATGAAGTTTTCGGGGCCTGCCAGTCTAGGCGGCCTAGCTGGCTACCCCAACCGGACTGAGGTCTGTTTCTTACGTAACTATATCATCGCAAAGATTCTTCCCGCCACTTTCCTTGCTGAAGTCCAGGGCTACTCCCTCCCCCTCACCAGCGGCACGAACCGGACGGACATCAGGTTCTCGGTTCTGACCTGCCCCTCGGCCGTCTTCTCCACCAGGACCAGGGTCTGGACGAACATGGGTGGCCCGACCGGGATGACCATCCTCCCGCCCGGCTTGAGCTGCTCGATCAGGGGCGGCGGAACGTGGCCGGCGGCGCAGGTGACCACGATGGCCTCGAAGGGCCCCTCCTCGGGCCAGCCGAAGTAGCCGTCGCCGGCCTTGAGCTTGACCTTGTCGAAGCCCAATCTTTCGAGCCTCCCCTTGGCCTCGGCGTAGAGCTCGGGGATGATCTCGATGGAGCGGACCCGGCCGGCCGTCTCGGCCAGGACGGCGGCCTGGTACCCGGAGCCGGTCCCGATCTCCAGGACCTTCTCCCGGCCGGTCAGGGCCAGGACCTCGGTCATGTAGGCGACGATGTAGGGCTGGGAGATGGTCTGGCCGTAGCCGATGGGCAGGGGCTGGTCGGCGTAGGCCGAGTCCAGGAAGGCCCGGGGCACGAACTCGTGGCGGGGAACCCGGCCCATGGCCGCCAGGACCCGGCCGTCCCTGACCCCCCTGGCCTTGATCTGGCGGGCGACCATCTCGGCCCGCTCCTTCCGCCGCCCCTCATCGCCGGCGGCCCCGGCCTGGGGCCAGGCCAGGGCCAGGGCCAGGCAGCCGAGAAAAACCAGTCGCCGCGACGGATTCATGACTTCCCCCTCCCCGCCGTCCAGCCAGCCGCCAGGTAGCAGCCCGAGGCGGCCAGGACGGCGCTCAGATGGCCGGCCTGGAGGCAGACCAGGCTGGCCGCCAGCGATCCGGCCACGGAAAAGAAGCCGTTGACGCCGAAGGCCCAGGCCCGGGCCGGCCGGCTGGGGCCGGCCAGATGGGTCAGCCCGCCGGCAAAGGGCGCGCCCATGAACAGGGCGGCCGGGGCCAGGGCCAGGCCGGTGAAGAGAACGCCCTCGGGCCCCCGGCGCAGGGCCAGGAGGGCCAGGGGCAGGGCCAGGGCCGCGGCCAGGGCGAAGGGCCGGGGCCGGAGGCTCCCCCAGAGGAGGCTGCCCAGGCCCGAGACGACCAGGAAGACCCCCACCACCAGGGGCACGGCCAGGGCCGGCTGGCCCAGGCGATAGATGGCCTCGTTGAGGAGGCTGACCTCGGCGGCCATGTAGCCCAGGCCCAGCAGGCCGAAGTAGACCAGGCCCGGCGGCCGGGGCTTAAAGCGCCGCAGGGGCGGGCCGATGCCGGCCGCGGCGATGAGGAGCGTGGCCAGGAGCGAGCCCCAGGTGAAGAGCAGGCCCCACTCGGTCACCGGCAGAATCGCCCCGGGACCGGGGTTTATGATCAGGCCCAGGGTGCGGAGCCTAAAGAAGTTGAAGAAGTAGGGCCGGTCCCGGCTGGCCGGCCTGAGGTCGAACCAGGAGCTCGCCAGGACCTCCCGGCTCCGGCCCGAGAGGATCAGCCGGGCCGCGGCGTAAAGGGGCTCGCCCCTCAGGCGGTGGAAGCGGTTGGTCTCCTCTTCCCGCAGGCCCGGCAGCCAGGACAGGTCGAAGCCCCGCGACCAGGCGGCTGACCTGAGGCCGTCCCGCTCGGCCGGGGAGAAACCGGCCGGCTTGACCATCAGCAGGGCCGTGCGCCAATCCCGGACCAGGGCCAGAGCCTGGCCCGGCTCGGCCCGGAGTCTTTCGAGAACCCTGGCCGCCGTGGCCAGGAGCTTGAGCGAGGCCCGGGGCGGGGTCTGGAGCGGCCCGCTCAGGGCCAGGGCCCCGCCGGGGGCCAGGGCCCCCAGGAGCCTGGAGAAGCCCTCCCCGGTCAGGAGCCGGCTGACCCCCAGGCCCGAGGCCGAGCCGGCCCCCCAGGCCTCGCCCTGGCCCAGGACGATCAGGTCGAAGGCGGCCGGGGAGCGGGCCAGGAAGCGGGCCGGGTCGGCCCTGACGACCCTGACCTGGGGCCGGAGGAAGATCCGGCCGCTGAACCCGGCCAGGGGGCCGGTCATGAGCTCGAGCAGGCCGGGGTTGTCCTCCAGGGCGACCACCCGGCCGGCCCGGCCGGCCAGGGCGACCAGAAGGCGCAGGCCGCCCCCGGGGTGAATGACCAGGACCCGCTCCGGCCTGAAGACTCGGTGGGGCAGCCCGGCGAGCAGGCAGTCCAGGAAGCCGGGCCAGGCCCGGTCCGGCTCCAGGGCGGTGATCGGGCCGATCAGGTCGCCGTCCAGGAAGAGGCCCTTCTGGGCCGGCAGGGGCTCGGGGCAGGCGAGCGACAGGCCGGCGGCGTAGTGAAAGGCCGGGCCGTCGATGACCTCGCCGACGCCCCTCAGGCCCACCGAGCGCTGCTCCAGCCGGCCGCCCTGGGCGGCCAGGACGGCCGAGCGGTCCTTGAAGGGCTCGAAGCGGAGCGGCAGGGGCCAGGCCAGGACCAGGACCAGCAGCCCGGCCGCGGCCAGGGTCAAGAGGACCCGCCCTCCTCGGCTCAGGCCGCCGGCCTGGACCAGGCCGCCCAGGAGGCACAGCCCAACGGCCGGGTAGATGGCTTGGGGCGGCAGGAGCCGGCTCAGGGCCAGGGCCGCGGCCAGGCAGCCCAGGCCGGAGCCGGCCAGGTTGGCCGCGTAGGCCCGGCCGGGCCTCTCGGCCCAGGCCAGGACCAGGCAGACGTGGGCCGCGGCCGGGACAAAGGGCAGAACCAGGACGAGGCAGACCAGGCCCAGGCCCAGCCAGGCCCGAGCCGACCAGGCCAGGCTGAGCGGCTCCAGCCCCACGGCCAGGGCGGCCAGGTAGCCCAGGGGCATGGCCCCGGCCGCGGCCAGGGCGGTGGCGGCCAGGGCCCCGTCCCGGCGGTTCTCCAGCCGGGGCAGGACCAGGGCGGTCAACACCCCGGCCGCGCCGAAGCCGGTCAGGGCCAGGGCGATGAGCAGGGCGGCGAAGTGGTGCCAGTAGGTCAGGGAGAAGACCCGGGTCAGCCCGACCTCGAAGGCCAGGGTCCCGGCCGAGACCAGGAGGACTGAGACCAGGTCTTGGGGTCGCCGCCCGCTCATGTCTCCGGCTCGCTGGAGGGTGCTCTTCGCCGTGCTTCCAGCTTAGCAGCCCCGGCCGGGCGAAGGAAGCGCCATCGGGACTAGCTTGACCGGGGCCGGTCAGGTCTGAGATGTTAGCCGCGGGCAGCCGTAGCACCGTGGCCCAGCAAGACAAGTTTTCAGACCCACTCAAGCCGGGTCCAAGGAGGCGAAGGAATCATGAAGCGAGACACCCTCATCGCCCGGGCGGGCAGCCACCCCGAGCAGAACCAGGGCCTAATCAACCCGCCGGTCTACCACGCCTCGACCGTGGTCTTCCCCAGCGTCGCCGAGATGGAGGCGGCTCACCACGACCGCTTCAACCGGGTCTTCTACGGCCGCTACGGCACGCCGACCACCTTCGCCTTCGAGGAGGCCGTGGCCAAACTGGAGGGCGCCTTTAGGGCCGTGGCCTGCGCCTCGGGCCTGGCGGCCATCGTGGCCTCGCTCCTGGCCTTTCTCAAGGCCGGGGACCACGTCCTCATGGTCGACAGCGTCTACGGCCCGACCCGGGGCTTCTGCGACAACTTCCTGGCCCGCTTCGGCGTGGAGACGACCTACTACGACCCGCTCCTGGGCGGCGGGATCGCCGGCCTGATGAGGCCCAACACCCGGGTGGTCTTCCTGGAGTCGCCCGGCTCGCTGACCTTCGAGATCCAGGACACGGCGGCCATCGCCGCCGCGGCCAGGGCCCACGGCGTGGTGAGCGTCATCGACAACACCTGGGCCTCGCCCCTCTACTTCCGGCCCCTGGAGCACGGCGTCGACGTCTCCCTCCACGCCGCGACCAAGTACCTGGCCGGCCACTCCGACTCCATGCTCGGCGTCCTGGCCACCACCGAGGCCGTCTACGAGCGGGTCAGGTCGGCCGTGGTCGGCCTGGGCGACAACCCCGGACCGGACGTCCTCTACCTGGGCCTGCGGGGCCTGCGGACCCTGAGCGTCCGCCTGGCCCGCCACCAGGCCTCGGCCCTGGAGATGGCCCGCTGGCTCCAGACCCGGCCCGAGGTGGCCCGGGTCCTCCACCCGGCCCTGCCCGAGGATCCGGGTTACCAACTCTGGCGGCGGGACTTCGACGGCGCCTCGGGCCTCTTCGGCCTGGTGCTCAAGCCCTGCCCGGCCGAGGCGGTGGCGGCCATGCTCGACTCCCTGGAGCACTTCGCCATGGGCTACTCCTGGGGCGGCTTCGAGAGCCTGATCATCCCCACCGATCCGGCCAAGTTCAGGACCGCGACCGCCTGGACGGCCGAGGGGCCCTGCCTGAGGCTCCACGTCGGGCTGGAGGACCCGGCCGACCTCAAGGCCGACCTGGAGCGCGGCTTCGAGCGGCTCAGGGCCGCGGCCGGCCGGAGTTAGCTTACCGGCGGGCAGTCGGGCAGGCTGTAGACCTGGCTCTGATAGGCGTGGCCCAGCCTCAGGATCGTGGCCTCGTCAAAGGGCCGGCCGGCGATCTGCATGCCTAGGGGCAGGCCGGCCTCGGAGAGGCCGACCGGGACGGCCAGCGAGGGCAGGCCGACCAGGTTGAAGATCCGGTTGCACCTGGTCAGGGCGGCCAGGACCGGAACCTCCTTGTCGCCGAAGCGGGCCGCGGCCTGATCGAGCCGGGGGGCGGCCAGGCTCGTGGCCGGGACGACCAGGGCGTCGACCTCGCCGAAGACCCGAGCAAAATCCTGCTGGGCCTGCCGCCTGACCCGCTGGGCCTTGAGGTAGTCGGTGGTCAGCTGCAGGGACGCCGCGTCCAGCCTGGCCTTGACGCCGCGGTCCAGGTCCCCGGGCCGCGTGCGGCGGTACTCCTCCAGGACGGCGGCCGCCTCACCGTTGAGGATCAGCACGGCCGAGGCCGAAGCCCGCTCCAGGCCCGGGATGTGGATTGGGCGGACTTTTGCCCCCAGGCCGCCCAGGGCGGCCAGGGCCTTGTCGACCTTGTCCCGGACCTCGTCCTGGACCTGGTCAAAGAAGAACGTGTCCGGCACGCCCAGGCGCAGGCCGCGGATGTCCCCATCCAGGCCGGCCCGGTAGTCGGGCACGGGCACGTCCCGGGTGCAGGGGTCGCGGGGGTCATAACCGGCCATGACCTGGAGGGCCACGGCCGCGTCGGCCGCCGTCCGGGTCATCGGGCCGGCGCAGTCCAGGGACCAGGCCAGGGGGAAGACCCCGAACTTGCTGATCCGGCCGAAGGTCGGCTTGAGGCCGATCGCGCCGCAGAGGGCGGCCGGAATCCTGATCGAGCCGCCGGTGTCGCTCCCCAGGGCCAGGGGGACCAGGGCCGCGGCCAGGGCCGCTCCGGAGCCGCCGCTGGAGCCGCCGGTCACGTGGTCAGTGTTCCAGGGGTTCCTGGCCGGGCCGTAGTGCTCGTTGAGGTTGGTCGCCCCGAAGGCGAACTCGTGCATGTGGCTCTTGCCCACGAGAATCGCCCCGGCCTCCTTGAGCCGGGCCACCACCGCGGCGTCGTGGTCGGGCACGAAGTCGGCCAGGATCCTGGAGCCGCAGGTGGTCCTCACCCCGGCCGTGCAGTAGAGGTCCTTGGCCGCGAAGGGAATGCCGTGCAGGAGGCCGCGCCAGCGGCCCTTGAGGATCTCGGCCTCGGCCCGCCGGGCCGCCTGGAGGGCCTCCTGCTCCAGGATGGTCAGGAAGGCGTTGAGCCTGGGCTGGGCGGACTGGATCCGCTCCAGGCAGGCCTCGACGACCTCCACGGGCGAGATCTCCCGGCCCTCGATTAGACCAGCCAGGCTGACAATATTGATCGACTGGGCCTCAAGGATCGCCATCAGCATCCCTCCCGGCTCGGGCCGGCCGCCGGGCCAGCCCGCCGCCCGGCCAACGGCTCAGGCTCTGGGGTCGAAGATCAGGGACGGCTCCTCGGCCAGGGGGTCGAGCCAGCCCAGGGACTCGGCCAGATCGGCCAGGGCCTGAGCCGCCCTTTCCAGCTCGGCCCGCTCGTCCTCGGGGAGTTCCGGGCCGGTCAGACGCAGACAGATCCGGGTCGACCGGGCTTCTCGGCTGTCCGAAGCCATGTCCAACTCCTTTGGGCAACCTGGGTCAGATTGGTCAGGATTATGCGGCCATTCGATCAGAAAGGCAACCGTCTCTGGCCGGGCCGGCCGGCGTTGACTCGCCGCTCGGGGCGGGCTATTTTCAAGTATCAAACTCAAACCTGGGGGCGGGAGATGACCGAGGGGGGCGCCCTGAAGGGCAAAAGAATCCTGATCGTCGACGACGAGGCCGACGTCCTGGCCACCTTGACCGATCTCCTGGAAGGGTGCCTGGTAGACGAGGCGGCCAGCTTTGAGGCCGCCCGGGCTCTGCTCCAGGAGAAGACCTTTGACGCGGTCGTCCTGGACATCATGGGCGTCCGGGGCTACGACCTGCTCGAACTGGCCACCCGCCGCGGCTTTCCGGCCCTGATGCTCACCGCCCACGCCCTCAGCCCGGACAACCTGGTCAGGTCCGTCAGAATGGGCGCCCAGGCCTACCTGCCCAAGGACAAGCTGGACGAGATCGAGAGCTACCTGGCCGAGATCCTCCGGGCCCGGGCTGAAGGGACCGGACGGAGCCGGACCTGGTTCACCAGGCTCAAGCCCTTCTTTGACGAGAAATTCGGCCAGCGCTGGCGGGAAGGTGACCGGCGCTTCTGGGACGAGTTCGATCAGGGCCGCCTGCCCTCACCCCCCCCCCCTCCCGGCAGTTGGTGATCGTCCGGCCGGGCTTGGAGGAACGCCCCCTCCGGAAAAAGGCCGCGGACCCACCCGGCGGTCTGGGACCCGGAACCAACCGGTCCGGGGAGCCTTGACATGAGAGGCAACGTGAAATATCATATTTTCTTTGATGAGTCCGTCTGACGAGAACTGACCCAGCCGTCGGCGGCACCGGTACTCTCGAGCCAGACCCCCGGGCCTGCGGCCGCCGGGGCCAACGCCCGCGAGAGATATGCCCGGGGTTGAGCGGCCAGCGAGGGGCGGTTTCTAATCTCAGGGCCCAAGACCGAGTCGAGACGCGGCCGGCAGGGAGGCTGTCGAGGATCATGGCCAGGACATTCGAGGAAGAGACGATCGTGAGCCGGATCGAGCTGTTCGTGGGCAATCCGGTTTCAATAATGGTCTCTCCCGGCAACCAGCGCTATGAATCGAACGTGGTCGGGTTCAGGCAAGGTGAATACGTCATCCTCGAGTTTCCCGGTATCGGGCGCCTGACCTACAAACGCCTGCTGAAAAAGAAGCTGACCGTCTACTGCTATCACTCTGGGTCGATCTACAGCTTCGAGAGCGAAATAGTCGGCCGGACCAACAAACCCGTCTCCACCCTGATCCTGAGCTATCCGGCCGAAGTCACCCGCCGCGGCCTGCGGGCCACGCCGCGGACCAACTGCTGCCTGCCGGCCTCGATAACGGTCGACCAGGAAGTTTTTCGCGGTCTTCTGGTGGACATCAGCGCCAGGGGCTGCCGCTTCGTTCATCAGTCCGACGACGGCCCCCGCCCGGAGATGGACGTGCCCAAGGACGTTGAGGTGAGCTTTCTCCTGGGCCGGGACTGCCTGCCCCTGACCCTCCTGGCCGAGGCCGTCCAGAAGCAGGTCACGGGCACCCTGAGCATCGTCGGCCTGAAATTCAACCGGGTTCCGGGCGACGATCAGCTCGAGGTCGTCGAGTCCTACGTCCAGGAGGCGATCAGGCATTCGGTGGAGATCGTCCAGAGGCTCTCCTCCGGAAACTGAGCCTCCCCGGCCCGGCGGTCAGTGTTGATCGAAACTTGCCGCCGCCACGAGCGGCTGGGGGCCTTTTCCCCTTGACGGCGAGGCCTCCTCGGCCGACCCTGACGGCGCGGCCGGAATCTTGGCCGAGCCGCCCTTGCCGGGACCCCTGATTCCGGATCACCAACCAAGACAGCCCAAGGAGGCACCAATGAGCGTGACAGCGAAACTGAAGGAACTGGGTCTGGAGTTGCCCGAGGTGGCCAAGCCCGTGGCCGCTTACGTGCCCGCGGTCAGGCAGGGCGACCTGGTCTTCACCTCGGGCCAGGTCCCCCTGGTCAAGGGCAAGCTGATCTACAGCGGCGTCCTGGGCCGGGAGCTGACCGTCGAGCAGGGTTATGAGGCGGCCCGGATTTGCTGCCTCAACTGCCTGGCCGCGGCGGCCAGCCTGGCCAGGGGCCTGGACAAGATCGAGCGAATCATCAAGGTGACCGGCTTCGTGGCCAGCGCCCCGGACTTCACCTCCCAGCCCCAGGTGGTCAACGGCGCCTCGGAGCTGCTGGTCCAGCTCTTCGGCGAGGCCGGCCAGCACGCCCGCAGCGCCGTGGGCCTGGTTGCGCTGCCCCTGGCCGCGCCCGTGGAAGTGGAGATGATCGTCAAGGTGAAGGCCTGATTGGATGACCGGCGGGCGAGCCAGGGGCCTGGCTCGCCCCGACCCGCCCCGGCCCTCGGCCGAAGGGTTCCCGCAAAAAGCTCGTCAAAAAGGTCAAGAGTAGTATAATTCTTGAAATGGTTCGTCTGAAAGGGATCTTATGAGCAAGACACCGGAGACCGCAAACCTGGCCGTGTTCTGCGATTTCGAGAACATCGCCATCGGCGTGCGGGACTCTCATTACGCCGAGTTCGACATCCGCAAGGTTCTGGAGCGACTCCTGCTCAAGGGCAGCATCGTGGTCAAGAAGGCTTACTGCGACTGGGAGCGCTACAAGGACTTCAAGGCGGCCATGCACGAGGCCGCCTTCGAGCTGATCGAGATACCCCACGTCCGCCAGTCCGGGAAAAACTCGGCCGACATCCGCATGGTCGTGGACGCGCTCGACCTCTGCTACACCAAGTCCCACGTCGACACCTTTGTCATCGTCAGCGGCGACTCCGACTTCTCGCCCCTGGTAAGCAAGCTGCGCGAGAACGACAAGATCGTCATCGGCGTGGGCGTCAAGAACTCCAGCTCCGATCTCCTCATCGCCAACTGCGACGAGTTCATCTACTACGACGACCTGGCCCGCAAGGAGGGGCCGCGCAAGAGGGCCTCTAAGAAATCGCCGCGCCAGACCGGCAAGGCCGCCGCCTCCGAGGCCAAGAAGGACAAGGAGGCCGAGGAGCGGGTCCAGGAAGCCCTGGGCCTGATCATGGAGACTCTGGAGGCCCTGGCCGAGGAGCGCGGCTCGGAGGAGAAGATCTGGGGCTCGATGGTCAAGCAGACCCTCAAGCGCCGCCGGCCGGGCTTCAACGAGTCATACTACGGCTTCCGCTCCTTCAATCGCCTCCTCGAGGAGGCCGCCGCCCGGGACCTGATGGATCTCGAGCTTGACGAGAAGTCAGGCGGCTACATCATCCGGCGCTTCCACCAGGAGGACTGACTCCGGGACCGCTCCGCCCGGCAGACCCCGGCCGTCTCAAGAATAAGGACGCGAGCTTGCGGATCTGGATAGACGCCGACGCCTGCCCCCGGGCGGTCAAGGACCTGGTCTTCAGGGCCTCGGACCGGCTCAAGATCGCCGTGGTCCTGGTGGCCGACCGGCCCCTGGCCCGCCCCGGCTCGCCCCTGATCTCCACGGTGCTGGTCCCGCGCGACCCGGACAGCGCCGACCAGCACATCGCGTCCCAGGCCCGGCCGGGTGACCTGGTCATCACCGCCGACCTGCCCCTGGCCGCGGAGGTGGTCGAGCTGGGGGCCGTGGCCCTGGACCCGCGCGGCCAGATCTACACCGAGGACAACGTCACCGAGCGCCTGTCCCTGAGGGACTTCCTGATGTCCCTGCGCGAGGCGGGCCACGACCTGGGCGGGCCGCCGCCCTTCTCCCCCAAGGACAAACAGCGCTTCGCCGCCGCCCTGGACCGCTGCCTCACCCGGCAGGGGGGGTGAGTCGGGGAGACCCGGCTAGCCATCTGGAGAGAGACAAGGAAAAGGGGTTGGCTCAGGCCAACCCCCTTGGTCTTTGCTGGCGGGGCCGACGAGACTCGAACTCGCGCCCTCCGGCGTGACAGGCCGGCGTTATAACCAGCTTAACTACGGCCCCGTCCTGGTAGGCGGAACAGGATTTGAACCTGTGACCCCCGGCTTGTAAGGCCGATGCTCTCCCACTGAGCTACCCGCCCCTAGAGGAGTCGCTAGGTTCAGACGGACATTATACTAGCCCCGGCTGGCTGTCAAGAGCCGGCCGGCCAGCCGCCGGCCCCGCGCTTTAGGGCGGCCCTGGCGGGCGGGATCAGTCTGAAGGGGGCTCCAGGTCCCGGCCCGGGCCCGGCTCGGCCAGGCCCTCGACCAGGCCGGCGGCCCACTTGTTGAAAGACTTGAGGATGATCATGGTCTCGGCCGCCCGCACCTCCGCCACCGCGGCCAGGCGCCGGGTGACGAACTCGATCAGGCCGGTCTTGCTGCCCGCCAGGACCTCGGCGATGAGGTCGTACTGGCCGGCCACGGCCGAGACCGAGGCCACGCCCGGCAGCCGGGAGAAGGCCTCGGCCGCGCCGATCAGGTCGCGGGTGCTCAGCTTGACCAGGACGTAGGCCGAGACGGCCTGGGGGTCCTCGAAGAGGTTGAGCAGGGCCGTGACCCGGACCAGGCCCAGGTCCTTGAGCTTCCTGATGCGGTTGCGGACCGTGCCCTCGCTGATCCCGACCCGCTGGGCGATGGCCCGGTTGGACAGGCGGCCGTCCTGCTGGAGGAGGTCGATGATGGCCCGGTCGGTCTCGTCTATCGAGGCCAGGAGGCCGATCGGGGAGGGGCTCTTGCTGGTCGAATTGCGCACTGGCTGACACCCCGAGGCTGGCCTCCCGGATTATAGACCGGCCGGGGCCGGGGGAGTCAAGGGCCTGGCCCGAGCCGCGCCGGAGGCCGGGGCCGGGATCGGGGCTGATTTATGTCATTATTGACATAAGTGACGGCCTCCTCTAAACAGAGGGAGGCTGCGGGGATAATCGGGCCTCGGGCCGCCGATATTACGGAGGTGACCTGAAACCGCCAGACGGCAGGGTCTGAGAAGAGTTGAGGAGAGCTTCATGAGCGGGTCGATGATGATCAACGGTCGGGAGTGCACCTTTCAGGCGGGCCAGAGCATCCTCGAAGCGGCCCAGGAGAACGGCTTCAAGATCCCGACCCTGTGTTATCTCCCCCAGGCCGGGGCCCACGGGGCCTGCCGCCTTTGCGTCGTCGAAGTCAAGGGCCAGGACCGCCTCCTGGCCGCCTGC
>ENA-OSEO01004251-OSEO01004251.1-sediment-metagenome-genome-assembly--contig:-NODE-4251-length-15406-cov-4.279862_pt1 | contig 15406 bp, 13 predicted proteins | sample MGYA00237883_ERZ534232 | MGnify/ENA metagenome assembly ERZ534232 | reverse complement strand
CCTCGCGCAACAGGATCGCCGGTGGGGAGCTGCGGTTGGGGACGATGTCGATGTACATGGTACATCCTACGACGAAAAGAACCTCTTGTCAAGACGTAGAACGTCGGACTACATGGGTACGAATATGCACACAGGAAACGATCCCCGTCCGTTTGGGTCTTCAATTGCGCGGTTTCGGGGGCGGGAACTTCAGGCTAGAGAACCCGCTGAAGCCGTGGATTCTCCGTCCGGCCGGGAATCCGGCCTCGTTTGGCGACCGGTCGGCTCTCGATCTCCTTGATGTCCGCCGTGAAGTCGATCGGCGGGGCGGACGAGATCGCATGCCCGACCCCAAACGCATCGACAGGGGCCCCTTGCTCGCGAAACCGGCGGATTCGCTCGGCGTGGATCCCGCCGCTGACGACGATCCGCACATGCTCGAACCCTTCCAGGTCCAAACGAGCCCGGACTTCACGCACGAGCTCCGGCGTCACCCGCCCTCGTTCCGACGGCGTGTCGAGGCGAACGCCCCAGAGCTTTTCCCCGAGCGCTCGCGCGACGCGCAGGCTCTCCTCCGCCTCGTCCTTGAACGTATCAACGAGGGCGATCCGCTTGACGCTCGGGTCGATTCTTCGGTCGAACGCGCGCATCGCCTCGACCGTATCGCCCATGCAGAGAATGAACGAGTGCGGGATCGTGCCGGACGGTTCGATCTTCGAAAGCCTCGCTCCCGCCGGCGTCGCGCAGCCGGCACACCCTCCGACGACGGCTGCGTACTCCAGCCGAGCTGCGACGTCGGGGTGGACGTGCCGCGCCCCAAAATGAATGACCGGGATCCCCGCTGCGGCCTCGACGCACCGCCGCGCGGCGGTCGCCCATCCTGTCTCGTGGGCCAGCACGCCCAGAACAGCGGTCTCGTAGATCCCGAACTGCTGGTAGGGGGCGACGATGCGGAGGACGATCTCGCCCTTCTCAACCGAGGCTCCTTCTTCGATCGCCGACACCTCGCAGTCGGACGTGCACACGATCCGGAGAAGCTCCAACGCCTCGTTGATACCGCAGAGGATCCCGTCCTTGCTCGGGAAAGCCTCCATCGCGACCACTGGATCGACGCTTTCCGCTTCGAGGATCTCCCGGGCGTGCAGGAAATACACGTCGGCCGTCTCACCCTGCAAGGCCGCCTCAGATGGCGCGAACCGCTCTCGATGCTCCTCCTGCTTGCTTCCCGACGACACTGCCTGTCCTCCTTTCGCCCCATGCCGCTGAACGATCTCCAGGTTCAGAGTAGCGCAGGTCCGCTGCGAAACGGAGGACCGCTGTCGCTCCCCTTCGGCGCGGTGTCTGCCCTATGGCGTCGAAACCCGAGCGGCTGGCGGGGTCAGACCCGATCCGGTAGGGTCTGGAGGGAGGTGATCGGATGGACCGAGAGGAACGGCCGCTTCCTCCGCACTACGACCCCGTGAAGGTCGATCGCGTCTGGCGCCCCGATACGGAGGATCTCGCGCGACGCGCGCTCGACTGGCGCCGGATGCACGTTCTCCGGCCCGCAGCTGATGACGACCGACGGATCTCGCTCCTACTCGTCGACCTGCAGAACTCCTTCTGCACACCCGGATTCGAGCTATTCGTCGGCGGCCGAACCGGCAATGCGGCCGTCGAGGACACCCGGCGGCTCTGTGAGTTCATCTACCGAAACCTTGGGGCCATCACGCGGGTCTTCGCGACGTTCGATTCGCATCGGCCGCTGCAGATCTTCCATCCATCTTTCTGGGTCGATCGGGAGGACCGTCATCCTGCGCCGTTCACCTTGATCACCGAGGAGGACATCGAGCGCAGTCGTTGGGTCGTCACGCCGGGCGTCCCGGACGCCCTGGGAATCGTCCCGGAGCAGCTCAACCTGTACGTCCGCCACTACGTCCGGACTCTCGCCGAGCGGGGGAAGTACGACCTGATGATCTGGCCATACCACGCGCTCCTCGGGAGTCCCGGTCACTCGTTGGTCTCGTCGGTGCACGAAGCAGTCTTCTTCCACTCGATCGCGCGTCACGCACAGCCCAGGATTCACATCAAGGGCGACGCCCCTCTCACCGAGCACTACTCCATCTTCGGGCCGGAGGTCACTGTCGGTCCCGACGGAGAGCCGATCGGAGCGAAGAATGTAGACCTGATCGAGGAACTGCTCGACTCCGAAATCGTCGTGATCGCGGGGCAGGCGAAGAGCCACTGCCTCGCGTGGACGATCGACGATCTCCTCACCGACATCGAAATCCGGAACCGGCGTCTCGCTGAGAAGGTCTACTTGCTGGGAGACTGCACATCGCCGGTGGTCATCCCGAGCAGCGTCGACTACACAGAGGCAGCGGACGCAGCGTTTCGCCGATTCGAGGCGGGCGGCATGAACGTCGTCCGTTCGACCGACCCGCTGCACCGCTGGCCGAGCGCGGGCGGGTAGCGCAGACAGAGCAGCTGCGTTCTACTGCGCGTCGATTCGGACGTGAACCCCGCAATCCTCCCCGAGCGCCACAAGCCACTCGAGTTCGTGCTTGTGAACCGGCTCGAGGTCGCGCAGCCGGTAGTCGCGTCCCAGCCCGGCGTACTTCACCGCTCCGAACCGGTGGTATGGCATGATCTCGATCCCCGAGACGTTCGGCAGAGGACGGACGAACTTAAAGATCGCCTTCAGCCCCGGTTCCTCGTCGTTGCATCCCGGGATGTACGGGATTCTGACGATAATCTCGCCATGGTGAAACGCCCGGGCTGCCCTCGCCAGATTCGAGAGGATCAGCTTGTTTCCCTGTCCGGTCAGCTCTCGGTGTCGCTCGGGGTTGATGTGTTTCAGGTCGTAGAACAGGAGATTGAGAACCGGCAGCATGGATGCGACGGACTCCCAGGGGGCGGCCCCGCACGTTTCGATCGCCGTGTGAATTCCCCCGATCCTACAAGCCTTCAACAGCTCCCGCGCGAAGTCCGCCTGAAGAAGAGGTTCCCCGCCGGTCAGCGTGATCCCGCCTCCCGAGTGGTCATAATGCCGGCGGTCCCGCCGAACCACGCGCATCACCTCGTCGACCGACACGTCCTCTCCCACCATCTCTCGGGCCCCATGAACGCACGAAGCAACGCACCGACCGCAGCGCTCGCATGCTTCTCGGTCCGTTACGAGCCCGTACGTCTCGTCGAAGCGGATCGCGGCGGCCGGGCAGGCCCCGATGCACTGCCCGCACCCGACGCACCGCACGCGGTGATACATGATCTCCGGCGCTCGATCGTGGGATTCCGGGTTCGCGCACCACAGGCACTGCAGCGGGCACCCCTTGAGGAAAACCAGCCCCCGAATCCCAGGCCCGTCGCCGGTGGCGAACCTCTTGATGTCGAACACGGTCCCCCGAACCATCGCGTCGACCGGGTTCACGCGTTCCCTCATGAGAAGCGACTCCTTGCGCCCGTTCTCCGAAGAGAATGCCCGCCTACGGAACCGTCCTCGGGCGGACGTCCGCTCGCCTAGCTGCTCCCCTCGCCGAACTCCACCCGCCGGATGATGTCCTCCTGAAGCTCGCGGTTCAGCGGCGCGAAGAACGCGCTGTAGCCTGCGACCCGGACCATCAGGTCCCGGTACCGCTCCGGGTGGGCCTGCGCGGCCCGCAGTGTGTCGCTTCCGACGACGTTGAACTGGACATGGTACTGGTTGTGCTCGAACAACGTCTTGATGAGCCCATACGCCCGCCTACGGCCTTCCGGGGTCTTCAGCATTTCCGGGTTGAGCCGCATGTTGAAGATCGCTCCCCGCGAGAACCAGATGCTCGGGAGTTTGCTGACGGAGTTGACGCACGCTGTAGCACCGTTCCGTTCGGCACCGGTGGCAGGCGAAATGCCGTTATTCAGAGGCTCCCCGGCCTTTCTCCCGTCCGGAAGCGCTCCGACCAGCTTTCCCATCGCGACGTTCGCCGTCACAGAGCTTTGGCAATACGAGTACGTACCGATCCTCGGCCCCAGGCCGTGACGTGAATTGACGAACTCCTTCTGATAGGTCGACCCGATGTAGTCAGTGACGGCGACGGTCCACTTGTCGGCGCGATCATCGTCGTTTCCGAACTTCGGGACGCGGTTTACGAGCATCTGGCGGATCTCCTCGCCGGTCGGCGTGGTTGACTGATCCTCGAAGTTCGTCTCGATCGCGTGTTTCAACTGCTCCCCGGTTAGCCACCGTTCGACGAAGACGGCCGTCTCGATCCCGGTGAGCGCGTCCCCGGCTGTCATCGCACCCACAGTCGGGCCACCGTCGGTCGAGTAGATCGATCCGCCCTCGATCAGTGATTTCCCGCGCCCGATGCAGTCCTCGATCAGCGACGAACGAAACGCGTTCACGTCGTGCAGCCGGTGGATCTCGTCGTTGATCTGCTCGATGACCACCTGCTGCTCCATGAAGAAGTGAAGCTGCCTCTTGTAGGCGTCCCAGACGTCCTGCATGTTCCGGAAGCTCGTCAGATCGCCGTCACCCGGGAGAAGGGTCACTCCGGTGCTCGGGTCGGTACCGTTGTTCAGGGCGATCTCGAGCACCTTCGCCTTGTTCAGCCGAGGCCCCTTGCAGGCGAAGTCCCACTTCCCGGGGATCGACGCTTCGATGCACCCGACGGGAGCCCAATTCCAGAGGTCGCCCTGATCGACGCCGAGGCCCTTCAGCATCCGCATCACGCCGGGATCGTTGTAGAACGCCGGCTGACCGCCCCCGTGCGTCTGCACGACCTCGAGCGCCCGATCGACCAGTTCCGCCGGCGTCCGTTCGCACCACTTCAGCGACACCGACGGCTTCGGCAAGCGCATGCTTTCGGCTGCATCCAGCACGACATAGCTCAACTCGTTCGACGCGTCGTTCCCGTCCGCGGTCTGGCCGCCGATCGCCAGGTTGACCGCCATGTGGTAGCCGGGGAAGAACTTCGCCCCCTCCCACGAACGGAAGATGTTCATCTCGTTGACCTTGATCAAGAAGCTCTCGACGAGCTCCTGCGCACGTTCCCGCGTCATCCGCCCGGCCGCAATGTCCGCCTCGTAGTAGGGCCGCAGATACTGGTCGAAGCGCCCCAGAGAGATCGCAATCCCGTTCGTCTCGACTTGAATGCAGCAGTGAATGAACCAGATCGCTTGGAGTGCCTCCCAGAAGGTGGTCGGCGGGCTCCCCGGCACGCGACGGCAATTGGATGCCATCGTCTGCAACTCGGCCCGCCGATCCCCGTCGGTCTCCGCTTCGGCGTGCCGGACAAGCTCCCCGGCAAAGCGCTGTGCGAAGTCGATCACCGCCCGATTCCCGATGATGGCCGCTTCGAGGAACCACTTCTGCCTCGCAGCGCCCGGCTGCTTTAGGTCCAGCTCGCGGATGCGCTGGGCCGCTCGCTCGATCCGCCCGTTCAGTCCATCCGCGAGGATCACTCCGTAGTCGGGCAGGATGTTTCCGAAGCCGTTCTGGGTGACCCAGTCGTCGTCGATCGCCGCGATGTCCCACGCCTGCCGAGCCTCGTCGGGGATCAGGCTTCGGACGGTCTCGTACACGGTCTTGCCTCGCCAGTACGCGATCGCCCTCAGTACCTCGCCTTTCGTCTCCTCGTCGTATTCGTAGACGTCGTTCGGCCGTTCCCAAGTATGATACGGATCCCCCTGGAGCTCCCGTTCGATCCAGTGGACTGAGTACTCCGGGAAGACCGGCGCGGCGCGCGGTGTCCCTGCTTGGTTCCCCACAAGCAGTTCGCCATCCCGTACGTAGATGGGCATCTCTCCCAGTACGCGGGCGAACGCCTTTGCCCGACGCAGGACAATCGGCTGCCCGTCGCTCTCCTTCATCGACTCCGTGAAGACCTGCGCTCTCTTGGCACAGATCGAAGGCGTGATCTTCAGTAGCTCGTTGCGCAATCGTTCGGTCCGAAGACTCATCGTCCACTCCCCTTTCGTCTGCTTCCTCGCTGAGTCTCCTCGTTCGACATCGACTGAGTCTGCCGCACCTCACATCGTCCTTCCATGGGAGGGGACATCATTCTTCGTCCCACGCCGGCCCGGAATCAGGATCGATGAGCCGTTCACCGCGAGTGAGTGAGTGAATCTGCTCCATCTCCGCATCGCTCAGCTCGAAATCAAAGACCCCGATGTTCTCCCGCATGCGCTCCGCGCGGGCTGACTTCGGGATCGCGGCGACGTGACGCTGTTGGATCAACCACCGCAGCGCGATCTGGGCCGGCGTCTTACGATGTCGGTCGCCGATCTCCCGCAGCGTCCGATCGTCGCGCACTCTCCCCATGGCTATTGGTGCGTACGCAGTGACGAACGCCCCGTGCGCCCGCGCGGCAGTGAGCACCTTCTGCTGCCCGAGATAGGGGTGGTACTCCACCTGATTGCAGACGACCGGCGCGATCGATGCGGCCTGCTCGAACAGCGCCGCGGGGAAGTTGCTGACACCGAGTTGTTTGACCGCCCCGCGGGCCGCGAGCTCGCTCATCGCGGTTAGCGTATCGCGGATCGGGAACGCCGGGTTCGGCCAGTGGACGAGCCACAGGTCGATGTACTCGGTGTCCAACTTCCGCAGGCTCCCATCGAGACTCCGGCGGATCCCGTCAGGCGAGAGGTCGTCCATCCATGCTTTCGTGGTGATGAACAGATCCCCCCGCTCGATGCCGGTGCTCCGGATCCCCGACGCGACAGCCTCCTCATTGTCGTAGATCTCCGCCGTATCCAGGTGCCGGTACCCGGCCCGAAGCGCCTCGGCCACTGCCTCCGCGCACTCGTCTCCGGTCATCCGGAACGTCCCGAATCCGATCGCCGGCACCCGGGAGCCCGGCACCTCAATGTACTCCATCCCGTCCCCTATTCCCCGTTGCGCTCGTCGTCGCCGAACCTCGCCGAGTAGTCCGCATGGAACGCCTGCGCCGCTGCCTCGACGGCGGGATTGGTGCAGATCTTCCACACAACCGGCGATTGAATCGCCGTGAAGTCTGCCCCGAGCTTCCATGCCAACATGAGTTCCTCGGGCGTTCGCACGCTCGCAGCGATCACCTTCGCAGGAAGGTCATGCTCGCGGACCAACTCCACAATGTCGCCCACGACTTGGCACCCGTTTCCGCCGATATCGTAGATCCGCGCCATGTACGGGGCGAGGTACGTCGCGCCCGCCCTCGCCGCGAGGAGCGCTTCGTTCGCAGCGCAGATCGCGGTCGCAGTCACCGTCACTCCCTCCTGCGACAGCTCGTGAATCGCGGCGATTCCCTCCGCAGTGACAGGCACTTTCACCCGAACGCGAGCCGGATCGATCGCGGCCAGCCGCTGCCCTTCCTCGACCATCCGCTGCGTATGCAGCCCGCTGACCTGTACGAAGACGGGATCTGACACAGTCTCGAGAACCCGGCGGACCATCTCCTCCGACCGAACGCCCGCTTCCGCAACCAACGACGGGTTGCTCGCGACCCCAACGAAAACCCCGAGCGCGTAGGCGCGCTGGATGTCATCGAGATCGGCGGAGATCAGGATCAGCCTCATCTCGACTCCCCTCGATGCGCCTCGATCGCCGCGAGCAGGACGCCGACCTGAGCCAGCGCCGGACCCCCGTCCATGATCACGGCGACGAACGCGGCCTCGAGCATCTCCTCGGGCGTTGCTCCGGCCTCGATGGCGGAGCGGACGTGGTACGAGATGCATCGATCGCAACCCTTGAGGATCGACGCGCAAATCGCGATCAACTCCTTCTGCTTCCGCGAGAGCGCCCCGTCTGCATGCGCCGCAGCAGTGAAGCGCCGCCAAGCCGAGAGGATCGATCCATACGAGGACCGGGAGATCTGACTCATCGCGTCCGCCAGTTCGTCCGTTGCTCTCCGCATCGCGTCGACATGCTCGTTGCTCATTCGCCTCCCTGCCACTCCTCCGCCAATCGCCGCAGCGCGCCCGAATCCGCCGGGATGGCCACCCGTTCGGCCCCGGCGTCGACCAGATCCGTGATCTCCGCCGCTGTGCGGATCCCGCCGGCCGCCTTCGGTCGCACGGATCCCATCCCCGCGCGGAGCAGCCGCTCGACTGCGTGCACGGTCGCCGTCGCCTCCGTCTCCGGTCGCGTTGACACGATCCGAAATCCCGCCGTGTTCGCGATCAGCATGCAGCCTGCGTCCGCCGCGAGGTGTGCGACCGACATCAGCTCCTCATCCGTCAGGACCGACTCCTCAGCCACGAGGTTGAACACCGCCTTCCCGATCGCCGCACGGACAGCAGCCAGCTCGCGCTCGACGTCCCGCCAGCGGCGGGCCCGAATCGCCCCGAAGTGCGGCACGAGCTCGATCTCCCGCGCCCCGTCAGCCACTGCCGTATCGGCCTCGCGCGCCTTCACCGCCGTTCCCGGCGTACCGAACGGGTATCCGATATAGCATCCGACCAGCACGTTGCTCCCATCGAGGTGTCTCGCCGCGCGCCGGACTAGCGCCGAAGGAACGACGACGGCGGCGACCCCATGCGTTTGCGCCTCCAGGCACGTTCGCTCCACATCGGCGTAGGTCGCGTCCTTCTTCACGTTCGTGTAATCGATCGTCCGCGCAAGGCGGGACGGGATCCGCAGGCTCATCGCAACCTCCCGGTCGCCTCGTCCAGGACGCGGAAGATCGGACTCGCATGGATCTTGTTCGCGCCAGCTTCGAAGTACACCAGTGCATCGTCCAGCGTCCGAACGCCTCCAGATACGTCGATCTGAAACGCATTGCCAAACGCCCGGCGAACGAGGAGAACGTCTTCAGGCTGAGTGTTCCATCCGTATCCCGAGGACGTCTTGATCCCGCGCACGCCCGCGTTCGCGTACGCTTCGAGCGTGCGCAGCTTCTCATCGTTCGTGAGGATCGCGACCTCCGGGATCACCATCAGGCGGACTCCCTCTCCCGCCGCCTCGACCATCGCACGGGCGTCGTCCCGCACAGCGGCGAAATCGCCCGACTTGATCGACGCGAACGGCCCGCCGACATCGATCTCGACCGCGCCGATCCGAATCGCCTCCTCGATCGCGGCGATTTTCCCTTCCGTCGACGTGTTGCCGACAGGGTACGCGGCCTCGACACCGACGTCGATACCGAGCGGATCGAGGATCTCCTCGGCCATCGCCGTCCAGGGCTGATCGACGAAGACCGCGTCAATCCGCGGGTACTCCGCAAAGCGTCGGAGGAACTCCTTCGCCTCCTCCTCCGACGCTGCAGGGGAGAAGACCGCTGTCATCATCCTCGCGGCGAACGCGTCCGGCGTGGTCGGTGCACCTTCGGCACCTTGTTTGTACATCGAATCGTCCTTTCTCGGCGGGAAGCAACCGCTGTCAGCTCAGTCCGGACTGGATGTCTGCTAGCCGGCCGAACGTCGGCTCCAACGCCCGATACGCATCGGTGAACGCAGGATGCAGGCGATCGTATACCTCGACCGCAGCGGCTTCCGGCGCGTCCGTTCCGGCCGGGGGACAGAGCGATTCGGCGACCGAGAAGTCATCGAACACCCCGACGCCGACCCCCGCGCAGACAGCTGCTCCGAGCGATGTCGCGAACTCTCCCCGCTCCAGCCGGTGGATCGGGATCGCCAGGACATCGGCGAGGATCTGACAGAGGACTCGGTTCCGGATCCCGCCTCCGATCATCCGCAGCGCCTCCAGCTTCGCTCCCTGCTCCGTCAGGGCACCGAAGATGATCCGCAGGTTGAACGCCACTCCCTCGAGAACCGACCGGACGAGATCGGACACGCCATGGCTCCTCGCAAGCCCCACGAACGCGCCACGAGCATCCTCGTTCCAATGGGGGCTCCGCTCTCCGATCAAATACGGGAGGAAGAGGAGTCCGTGCGCTCCGGGAGGGCTTTCCGCCACTCGGCGATTGAGCTGCGCGAACGCCTCGTCTCCCGAGACCGCTGAGGGATCCGGGAATAGGATCTCCCTCACCCAATCGTAGGACCCGCCGGCGCTTTGCATCGTCCCCACCGGCATGTACAGGTCGGGCGCGAGGTGACACAGGTTGAACGTGCGCATCTCCGGATCGATCACCGGCTCGCTCGCCGCAATGGCGATCCACGACGACGACCCGAAGTAGATGTACCCTTCGTTGGCCCGGATCACCCCAGCCCCGGTCGTGGCGCACGCCCCGTCCCCGCCGCCCAGGACAACGGGGACGCCCTCTAGATCGAGCCCATCGACCTTCCGGACGCGTCCAACGACGTCGGTCGACGGGCACGCCCGCGGGAAGAGCCGTGCAGGAATCCCAGCGATCGCCAGGATCTCATCGCTCCAGGCCTTCCCGACGAGGTCGAATGCATTCGTCGCGGAGGCGTCCGAGTAGTCGGTGACGTATTCCCCCGTCAGGCGAGCGACGATGTAGTCCTTCGCCTGAAGCACGAACCGCGTCTTCTTGAACAGCTCCGGCTCGTGATCGCGCAGCCACATCGCCTTCTCCAGTGTGTAGTTCGGGTTCGGGCGCGTGCCGGTGATCCGGTAGATCTCCTCCATCGTCATCTCGCGCAGCAGGACGTCCACCTGTTCTCCCGCTCGCTGGTCGGCCCAAATGATCGCGCGGCGCAGCGCGCGCCCAGTACCATCGACCGGAACGCACCCCATCATGTGCCCGCTGAAACTGATGGCGACGATCGCGTGCTTGTCGATACGCGCTTGTTGCATGACCGCCGCACTTGCACGGCAGACGGCGGCCCACCAAGCCGCCGGTTCTTGCTCTACCCACCCGGGTTGGTCGTAGTACGTGTCGTAGCCCTCGAACGCACTGGCAGCGAGCCTGCCCTGCTCGTCGAACAGCGTCGCCTTGTTCCCGGTCGTTCCGAGGTCGTGCGCAAGCAGAAAGGCCTTTTCCATCGTCCTCACCGTCCGCTAACCTTGACAGCCAACGGTGACTTTGATCCCGGCTTGACTCGTGACGAGTTCAAGCCCCTTCTGGAAGTCGTCGAGCATCGGGACGACGTGCGTGACGAAATCGCCGAGGTCGATCCGGCCGGATTCGACGAGCGCGATCACTTCGTCATGAACCGCTGCTTCGTCCTCGAATGTCGGCCACTGAACGAAGTGAATCGCCCAGTTGTACGGAGCGGCTTCCCAGTCGATCTGCGCACGGGTCTCGGCGGAGATCCCGTAAACGCCGACCTTTCCGTTGAATTTCACCATCCTCAGGCTGTCGGTCATCAGACGATTGATCCCGACGGCATCAATGACGAAGTCGAACCCGTCCGGCTGGATCTCCTTCGCGCGGGAAACGAGGTCCTCCGATGTCGGGTCGATCAGGATATCGGCGCCGAGCTTCGCCGCCGTCTCGCGTCGCCCCTCGTGCGGCTCGCTCACCACGAGGGGCCCGGCGCCCCGCAACTCGCAGAAGCGCGTCATCGACAGGCCGACCGGACCGGCGCCGTGGATGAGGACCGAATGGCCTTGACCGACGCCGAACCGTCCGAGGCCCGACAGCACCTCCTTCAATGTGATCAACATCACGCCTTGATGCACATCGAAGTGAGGCGGGATGACCTGTTGTGCCAAGTAGATGTCGTAATAGTCAGTCCGCCCGTCTCGCTTCATTGCGGCGATGTCGCCGACGACCCCGTACTCAGCGAAGCTCCCCCACCCGGAGGAGTGCGCTCCGTCGTCGACCGTCTCAAGGATCGAACGCAGGACCAGGTCGCCTGGCTTGAACGACGTGACCTTCTTCCCCACCTCCACCACCCGCCCGACGCTCTCGTGTCCGAGCACCGCCGGGTAGGTATCGAATCCCTTGAACGCTGCGTGGATTAGCTTCAGGTCAGTCCCGTTACAGATTCCACAGCTCAGGTTCTCCACCAACGCCTGATAGTCGTGGATCTTCGGCTTGGGGAGATCTTCCACCCGGATCGAGCCATCGCGGTACACAACGACGCCTTTCATCTCTTACCTCCTTCTCTTTCACCGCACGGGCGGCCCGCGCCTTACACAGCCGTTCGCTGTCTCAAGCGGTCGAAGACGACCGCAGCGACGATCAAGGATCCCATCAGGATTTGCTGGTAGAACGGGGACACGCCGAGAAGGTTCGCTCCGTTGCGCAAGACCCCGAGGAAGAGAGCGCCGATCAGCGTACCGATCACACCGCCTCGTCCGCCGAACAGGCTGGTCCCTCCGATGATGACTGCCGCGATGACATCCAGCTCCCAACCCTGCGCGGCGTTTGCCCACGCGGATCGGACACGTGAGGCGAGGATGATCCCGGCGAACCCGGCGAGCGTACTGCACAGCACGAAGTTCGCGATCCGATAGCGGTCGACCTTGATCCCAGACAGCCGAGCGGCCTCGCGGTTTCCTCCGATCGCGTAGACTGCCCGGCCATACGGCGTCCTGGTGAGGACAACGTATCCAATTAGAATCACGAGTAGAAAAATGATGATCGGAATCGGGATCGGTCCGATCATTCCCCCTCCCAGCACCCCGAACGATCGCGGGAGGTTCCCGATCGAGAGCCCCTCCGTGTAAGTCAAGGTCAGGCCCCGGCCGATCGACATCATCCCCAGCGTTACAACGAACGAGTGGACCCGAGCCTTGGTGATGATGATCCCCATCGCCCACCCCATGACTGCGGCGATCGGGATGGGGATCAGAATCGCGCCAAGGGGAGGGATGCCGTTTCGCACCATGAATCCAGCGGTCAGCGCGCCGCAGAAGGCGGCGATCGATCCGACGGAGAGGTCGATGTCGCCGGACAAGATCACGAACGTCATCCCAACGGCCATGATCCCGATCATCGACACCTGCCGGATGACGTTGAAGATGTTCGTCATGCTGAGGAAGACCGGCTTGATCCCGGCGATGATCGCGCATACCGCTATGAACACGAGGATGATCCCGTACTCCCGAAACAGGTGGGTCACGCCCCGCCGGAGCAACGTCCACATCCGGCCTCCCAGCTCATGCGTGCCTGCTGCTGGCATCGATCCTTCCGTCCTTTCCGTTCTTCGCCGTTTGGACGACCTGCGTCCTCTCGTCTACTATTGCCGATGCTGTAAGAGGGGCGGGAGGCCTAGGCCAGTGGCCCCCTCCCGCCCTTCGATCCCTACTGAAGTTCCGGCCAGAAGTCGGCCCACTGCGGCAAGTTGCTCTTGACGAGCATCCAGGGCAGCATGTCGAAGTCCGGATTCTCCGGCATCTTCCCGGCAATCAGGTACTCGGCGACCTGTTTCATCACGAGCGACGCCATCGAGACGGGATACTGAATGCTCGCATTGAGTTCCCCGGCCAGAATCGCGCGCAGTCCATCCGGCACACCGTCGTACCCGACAACGATCATCTGATTGAGGTCGATCCCCGCATCCTTCATCGCTTGGATCGCCCCGAGCGCCGAGTCATCGTTCGCGCAGATCACCGCGTCGAAGTCACCGCCCGTGGCGATGATGGCGTCCTCCATCACGCGGAGGCCTTCTTCGCGGCTGAACTGGCCACTCTGCTCGTAGACCAGTTTCAGCTCCGGGTAGTAGACGAGTTGCTCGTGAATCCCCTTCTTCCGGTTGATCGCCGGGGACGCTCCGAGCTGCCCTTCGATATGCACGATCTTCCCGACCCCGTCGAGCTTCGCCGCAACGTACTCCAGCGCCAGGCGTCCACCGAACACGTCATCACAGCCGACGTGGAACAGGAACGGGCCGCCGAACGCACGACGGTCGAACGTCGCGAACGCGATGCCGCGCTTCTCGGCCTCCTCCATCACCGGGATCAGCGTGTTCACGTCGATCGGATCCGTGATGATGGCGTCGACCCCCTGGGCGATGAAGTTCTCGATGATCTCAATCTGACGGCTGACATCGCCGTTGGCGTTGTCCACGATCAGCTGGATCTCAGGGTACTTCGCCGCCTCGTCGATCACCGCCTGGTACGAATACGTCATCCATGTGAATGCGAGGGTCATCACGCAGAATCCAACTTTGTGCTGGGCCGCCTGCGCCGCCACGTTAAAGATCGGCAGCGCGAAGATGCCAAGCACGAGTGCAATTATCAGTGCGCGCTTCATTTCTCGTATCCTCCTTGAGTGTTCGTCTCGCCAGCGATGGAACCGCTGTCGGCCCGCTCGCTGCTCCCCGTGAGGGCGATCGAGAGGATCACTTCCTTGGAGAGCCGCTCGCGGTCCAGTTCGGCGATGATCCGCCCCTTTCGCAGGACGTAGACGCGATCGCAGACGTCCACGAGCTCCTCCACTTCCGAGGAAATGAGCAGTACACCTGCGCCTTCCTCCGCCAGCGATTGGACCAATCCGTAGATCTCCGACTTCGCTCCCACGTCGATTCCCCGGGTGGGCTCATCGAACAGGAAGATGTTGGCCTCGGAGCAAAGCCAACGTGCAACCACGACCTTCTGTTGATTTCCGCCGCTGAGGTATTCAACCAGCTGGTTGATCCCCGGCGTCTTGATGCCCAGTTCCTTGACTCGTCCCACCACCTCCTTTCGCACGCGCGCCCGGTCGAGAAGGATTCCCCTCCCCCGGACGCGGATCCGACAGAACCTAGACAGAGAGGCCAATACCACGTTATCCTTCACGCTTCCGCAGAGCACCAACCCTAGGGACTTGCGGTCCTCGGGGAGGTAGCAGATCCCCCGCTTCACAGCGTCGTTGGGGGATGCGATCCTCACCGGCCGGCCGTTCAGGTAGATCTGGCCCGAGTCAACCCGGTCCGCCCCGAAGATCGCTCGAGCGACCTCCGTACGCCCCGACCCCATGACACCGGCGAGTCCGACGATCTCCCCGCAACAGACGTCGAGCGAGACATCGTGAAATCCCCCGGCTCTCGTCAACCTTTCCACCCTCAGTACCCGTTCGCCGGCGGTACAGCCTCCTCGATGCGTCGTGCGCGCCACCGACCGCCCGACCATCAGCTCGACCAACCGATCCGTCGGAGCGTCCTCGACGTTGAGCGTGCTGACTTTCTTGCCGTCGCGCATGACGGTGACACGGTCGGCAATCAGCCCGACTTCCTCGAGCCGATGGGAGATGTAGATGACGGCGCAGCCTCGGACTTTCATGTTTCGCGTGACCCGAAAGAGCTCGTCGATCTCCTTCGAACTGAGAGCCGCTGTCGGTTCGTCCATGATGTAGATCTCGGACTTGAGCACAAGGGCCTTCGCGATCTCCACCATCTGCTGTTTCGCCACTCCGAGGCGCCGGACCGGGACGGCGGGGGAAATATCGACCTGTAGGTCGTCGAGCAGGTCCCTCGCTCGACGAATCATCTCTTTCCGGTTGATGAACGGCCGCGTCATCGTGCGGACGCCCCGCGGGAGGTGTCCAAGCGAGATGTTCTCGGCCACTGTCAGATCCGGCACGAGGTTGTACTCCTGGTAGATCGTGGCAATCCCGAGCTGTTGCGCGTGACGGGGATCGTGAACCTCCACAGGCTCTCCCCTGAGAAGCACGTCTCCGCCGTCCCGCCGGTAGACTCCGGC
>ENA-OSEO01004250-OSEO01004250.1-sediment-metagenome-genome-assembly--contig:-NODE-4250-length-15418-cov-3.987354_pt1 | contig 15418 bp, 16 predicted proteins | sample MGYA00237883_ERZ534232 | MGnify/ENA metagenome assembly ERZ534232 | reverse complement strand
TCTCTCTTTGATCTCTCCTACCTTATCAATCCCCTTCTAATAATTCTTGGCACAATAATCATAACCGAAGAACAGGAGAAACTTAAAAAAAGTCGTTTCTATCTGCGCTTTTCCCTGGACAGGCAGAAAAGGGAGTACGAGAAGGAGAGTGCCTACAGAAAAACTCTGGAAAACCTTCTTATGGAAAAAAGGAACCTGGATGATCTGACAGGGCTTTTCCATCGAAGGGCAGGGATAAAGATACTGCAGGAGCTACTCTTTCTCTCCGATGTAACAGGAAAACCGATCTCTATGGCCTTGTTGGATCTGGATGGTGTAAGATTCCTTAACACCTCCCTGGGTTATTCCAAGGTGGATTCAGTTTTGGCAGACTTTGCAGAGCTACTGAAACACTATTTTCTTTTTTCTGGTTACCTGATAAGATACGGAGAAGACTCTTTTTTGGTTGTTCTTTTGGGAAGCACACTGGAGGATCTGCAAAGGGAGATTCAAAGGATAAGGGATGAACTTCTATCCCAGAACGAACCGGAAACCAACATACCGGTAACCTTCTCCACAGGCTATGCCTTTCGTGCTCCTGGCAGCACCTTCCAGTTGAATGAATTCTTGGGAAAACTTGAGGAGAGTCTTGGAATAAAGAAATACAAAAGAAGGAACGCCAATCTTTCTCAGGATATAAGGCTTCTTAAAAACTAGAGTTTTACCAGAAGAAAACAGGAGTGCCAAGAATGCATAAACTTACGGTGAAATTTATACTTATACTCCTTACCGTTCTTATGATCTCCAGTTGCGTAACCGTAAGCCAGTTATCCAATGCAGAACTGCCAGGAGAGAAGGTTGGTGAAATTGAAAAGGAGGCTCTATCCTGGAATTGGCTTTTTTCCGACCGGCAGCAGGAATTTAGACAGGTTCTTGAGGCCAAGATTCTTCAAGAAGCCAGGGAGTTATATGGCCCGGAGGCCTTTCTTCAGAATCTGAGGGTTTCTAGAGCCTGGGATCTCAGATCCCTCCTTTTGTTTTTAAATCTTGCAGGAAAGGTTGAGAAATATTCCTTAAGGGCGGATATCTATCTGCCTCCTCCTCCTGTACCGGAACCACAGGTTGTTACTCCTCCCCCACCGGAATACCGCTGGGTTATTCTTCCTGAATCAATTCTCCGGGACTCCCTGGGATATGTGCAGATTAAATACACCCCGGAAGAAGTAAACTTTGAAAAAACATCCGGCGGGAAAAGGGTTCAGGAATTGGCTAGAGGAGGAACAATTCTTATCACCCTGGGAAGAACAAAGAATGAACAGGCAAATACCAGGAATTTTGAATACTCCCTAAAGAATCCCAACAGTGTAGAGGCAATAAAGGTACGGGGGAAGGATCTTATCCCTAATGTACCGGGGAGGGATGGTCTCTGGTGGAATGAAGAAACCCTCTACATTGTGGATTCTATTGATACAGAATTGGTTTTGGAGATCTACGATAGACTTAACCGCTCCAGTTATGGTTTTATCATTAAGAGAGAAAAAAATAACTGAGGTTTCTTAAGGTTGTTTTTATAAAGGAAACCTCTTTGTACCGGAGAAAAAGATGGAATCCCACAATACAGAAGGGATAAAAATTGTTAATTTAAAAGAAGTAACCGATCTTAACCAGTTTATGGATAAAACTGGCAGAGCTGTGTGTAATCTATACAATAGTGCCGGACATCTGCTTATTACTAAAAATAAACTGGTACCCCAGAGGCTGTTCAGCCAAAAGGTTTTTGCCGCAAGCTCCAATCTGCCAGTGCAGGATACAGGTAAAACAGCAGAGCCGGCAGTAGAGGTTTCTCAAGAAACCGAGGAAAGCCAGAAAAAAAAACCGATTCTGTCCGATTTTATCAATCCAAGGGTAAAAGAGGATTTTCAGAGAGCCTTCTCCGAAATTACAGAGATCTTCAAACTGGAAACCCCACCAGATAAAAAGGTGGAAAGGGCCTATGGCATCATAGACTCAACAATAAATACAGACCTTAGGGCTTTGAACAGCTGTATTTTTGCCCTAAGAACCAGGGACACCTATACCTACAACCACAGTCTGTCCGTTTACACCATAATGATCCAAAGCCTTAAGACCTTTATGGAATATCAGAATGAGGACCGTTTCTGGGATACCTTCAAACAACAATGCGTAAAGGTTAATTTTAGCCCAGCTAATCTGAGGAAATACAGCCTGGCAGCCCTGCTCCACGATCTTGGCAAAACCCTAATTCCCCAATCGATTCTAAACAAACCTGGCATGCTTTCGGAGGAGGAATTTGGGGTAATGAAAAAGCACCCCGCTGCAGGGCTTATCCTTCTTAAGAAGGCAGGCATTGAGGATCGGGAGATTCTACAGGTTGTAGGAAACCACCACCCCTCCTATCCCAGTTTCACCGGAGAGGAACAGAATCCCATAATAACAATCACCACAATTATTGATATGTATGATGCCTTAAGATCAAAAAGGGTCTACAAGGATCCCCTGGACTGGCATACTACAAAGAGAATCCTTAAAGAAGAACAGGAAAAGCAACTCTGGGATCCCTTCATTTTCTCGGTTTTAACAGAAAGGGTGCTTGAGGACCTGGAGAAGGACAGAACGGATCTTTTAGACAAGGCGATAAAATCAGCATGAGCAGGGACTTTGAAGGCCAGAGGATACTTATCACAGGCGGCTCCAGCGGTATAGGAAAAGCAACTGCCAAGGCCTTTCTCGATCAGGGAGCCGAGATTGCCCTGGTTGGCACCTCAAAGGAGAGACTCTCTAAGGCTTTACAGGAACTAAAGGGCTTGGGTAGAAGAATTTTTACAATCCCTGGAGACGTATCCACTGCAAAGGGTTGTAAAAGGATAGTGGAAGAATCCATTGACCTTTTGGGAGGTCTAAAGGGAGTTGTAAACTCCGCAGGTTTGTGGATTGAAGGACCGGGAGCCCTCGTCGAGGAAGAGGATTGGGACAGGGTAATTGATACAAATCTTAAGGGAACCTTCTTCATCTGTCGGTATGCCATACCTGCTTTAGAGAAAACCCGGGGGTGGATAGTGAACCTCAGTTCCGATGCCGGGATTGTAGGAAACGCAAATTCCTCCGTGTACTGTGCCTCCAAGGGAGGAGTTTCCCTGCTTACCAAGTCCTTAGCTCTGGAGCTTGCTCCCAAGGGAATACGCGTAAATGCTGTATGTCCCGGGGAGGTGGATACCCCCATGCTGGAAAAGGCAATCCATGATTATTCTCCTAAGGACGAGAGGTCTTACCGGGAATCCATTCTATCCCACTACCCCCAGGGGAAGGATGCCCGGTTCATACAGCCTGAGGAGGTTGCCTCGGCAATTCTGTTTCTGGCCTCACCCAAAGCAGAGCCAATTACAGGCTCCCTTCTATCCATAGACTTTGGGATCACCTCTGGATACTAGCAAAGGATCGTACAGTGCCAACACCCTACAGGATAATCAAAAGAATGATTAAAATACTTATTCTTCTCCTAGTTTTAACCGTGGTTTACATAAACTACCATGTTACCCATACCTCCCGCGGAAGGCTCTTTGACAAACCGGAGGATCTTCCCTACAACAAGATGGCTCTCCTTCTGGGAACCAGCCCCAGGCTATCTACAGGAGGAGAAAACCCCTTCTTTACCTATCGGGTAAAAGCAGCAGCGGATATTTTCAAAGCAGGAAGGGTGGAATATATAATTGCCAGCGGAAACAAGGAGGATCGGTACTACAATGAACCAGAGGCATTAAGAAAGGCCCTGGTGGAACTGGGGGTTCCCAGCGAAAGGGTACTGCTGGATGAAAAAGGCTACAGAACCCTGGATTCAATTCTCCGGTGCAGGGAGATCTTTCAGCAGGAAAGCTACACCATTGTATCCCAAAAATTTCACAACCAAAGGGCCCTTTTTCTTGGGCTTTCCTTGGGGGCAAATCCTGTGGGATACAATGCCAGAGATGTTGAAATTACCCAAGGAGCAAAAACACTTTTTAGGGAGGTGTTTGCCAGGATCAAGGCTTTTATAGATCTCTATGTTTACAGATCCGGTAGATAAGTTTTTAAGCCACCAAGCCTAGCCCCTAAAAATAATCCTGCCTGAGGAATCGGGATCCACTCCCTGACTGGCCATAAGATACAGGAGCTGAAGCTTTTCCAGGGCCTTTAGTGTGGCCAGATTCAGGGACAATCGCTGGTTCTTCTCCCCCTGGTCGATACACTCCAACCTGAGGCCATATTCCGACATCACCGGCGGGTTTAGGGTTTGTTTATCCGGCACCTCCCCCCGCTTCATCTCCCGGCAATATCTGTACTGTCCTGTGCCGTATCTGTCCTTTACTGAAGCAAAGCCGAAAAGCCTGCAGATAAGAGGCCGGACCGTGTAGATTCCACAGTGCAGATCCCTCTCCTTTTTATAAAAAGAGCATATTCTTGTTAAATCTTTTTTGTATCTTGGAAGAGGAAAGGATAAACCCTTATCCAGCAAATAGAGGGCTATATAATCCGCCTCACAAGCGAGCACATCCGGTAAGAACCCTTCACAACAGATTCCGCAGCCTGTGGGACAATCGATACTCGTTCTTTTCTTAAACTCTTCAATCTTCCTGTCTGCCTCCTCGTACACCGTTCTTACACCCTCCATCCTTTTAATCAGAAGGGTACCGGCTAAGAGAAGTTCTAGATTAAGATTACTGTTCATAGGGTTGGTCTAAAAGCTCCGGGTGTTCAATAAATCTTTTAAAAAGCTCCAGGGATCGGATAAAATAGAAACCATCGGAGATCCTTTCATCCACCGTAAAGCTAATATCCACGACATCCTTTACAGTCTGCTCCCCCCGGGAGGAGATCTGAAGAACCTTACGCAGTCGACCAACAGTAACAAAGATGGAGGTTGTTCCCCATTCGTACAGGTGATGAAGGGGGGCTCCATCGGTACCTATGCTTCCAAGGTTGGCAATGAAAATTGTGGAATGCATACCGTCTGTTTCTGCCAGGGATTTTGGCATTTTGCCGTAACGATCCAACAATCGCAGCAGGCTGACAAACCCGGAAACAACGCACTGTGGGAATTTCAGCAGTATATCGAGAGTCTTATCGGAGTTCACCTTTTCTGCAGTTTTGCACTCTTCAATAAAGGCATTAACCTTCTGTGCCACCCCATCCAGGGTTTCACCCTTGTCAAAAACAATATAGGCGGATCTCTCCTCGCCAGTATCGGAAAGTTCCTTTTTAACTATAAAAGAAAAACTGATATCCTTTCTCTGATAGTATATATTTCTGGCAATAAATCGGTTTAGATGAGGCCGCAGGGCTATGGTTCTAACCAAAGCAGCAATAAAGAGAATAAAGTAGGAATAGTATCTTTTGCTTTTTCCCTGGTTTTTCTCCCTGAGATACCGGGAGGCTCTCCGCATATCCATTTGAATTTGATAGAAAACCACGGAGTCTGTTCGGCGCTTCATAAGATAGGGGAATACCCTGTGAATTGCATCAAGATCCTTTACTTCGGTTGCATCATTTCTTTTAATTAAGGCCATTATACCCCCTGTCCTTTAGCGGTATAGGGTAAAATAATAGTTAAATCCGCTAAAAAATCAAGCCTATAAGATAGCCCCTCTTTTTAGCTCGTATTGTCTAACTTCTCATTTATCTCTATATTTGGAAGAATGATTCGGATAGAAGAATTACTTTGCTTTTTCTTTAAAGGGGATCTCCTGGTAGTGGGGGAAACTGAACCTCGCCTTCCAAAGGTTTCCGATTTTCCGGGTGGGAAAGAACTTTTGGATGGAGCCCTTACCTATCCTATAACAGAAGAGATCTCCTTTTCTGCCCTTGAGCTTTCCCCTGAACAGGCAGAATCGATTATAACCCTAAACTCGGCCTGTAAATTCGTGAGCCTTAGAAGCCTCTTCGGTGTTCTACCTGCCCCGGAGGTTCGGGGGATCACCCTGGGAAAGGAACTTCTGGATTGGGAAAAGGAATACAGGTACTGTTGTTCCTGTTCCTCTCCTCTGGTTAAGGTGGAGGGTTCAAGACAGAAGAACTGCTCCTCCTGCGGAGCCTCCTATTTCCCTCCCGTAACACCCGCCATTATTGTCCTAGTGTACCGACAGGGAGAGATCCTTCTTGCCCACAACAAGAACTGGGACCATCCCAGGTACAGTGCCGTAGCCGGATTTCTTGAACCAGGAGAGACCTTGGAGGAATGTGTAGCCCGGGAGGTCGAGGAGGAAACTGGTGTATTTATTAAGAATATAAGATATCTTGCCAGTCAAGCCTGGCCCTTTCCCCATTCAATAATGATCGGTTTTACTGCGGAATACTCCGGGGGTGATCTGAAACCGGACGGAGTTGAAATAGATGATGTAAAGTGGTTTGACCCCTGGGATCTACCCTTCCCACTTCTTAAGGGAAGCCTTTCCAGAAAGCTTATTGAATGGTACAGAGAGAATCATGGAAGAGATTAACAGAATTCTTCAGGCCTCTGTTCGAGCGGGACAGATACTTCTGGAAAATGGCGGCGAAACCTCCAGGGTTCAGGAAACGATTAACAGAATTGCAAAGGCTTACAAACTGAAGGATGCGGATACCTTTGCAACTCCTACGGGGATCATGACCTCTTTGGTGGATCAGAAGGGGAATATCTTCTCCCTAATCCGAAGAGTAAGCCGGAGGTCTATAAACCTGGAAAAGGTATCAAAAATCAACTCCCTCTCTTACCGGGCAGAAAATCCCTGCCTCCCCCTGGAGGAGCTGGAGGAAGAGATAGAAAGGATCAGTCGGATCCGCCACTATCCAAGAATATTGGACATCCTTTTTGGAGGTCTAGCCGCAGGCTCCTGTTCCCTTCTTTTTGGGGGAACCCTCCTGGATCTTCCTGCCTCTGTACTGATTGGAGGACTGATAAAATCCGTTTCCCTTTTGCTGAGCAAGGTTAAGTTCAATGATTTCTTTATAAATATTATAGGCGGAGCCCTGGCTGCCCTGTTTGCCCTTCTTGCCGTAGATTTTAATCTTGCGGTGAACAGCGATAAGGTGATTATAGGCTCCATAATGCTCCTGGTGCCTGGAATAACCATAGTGAACGGAATCCGGGATACAATTTCCGGGGATCTAGTGGCAGGCATCTCAAGGATCGTGGAAGCCTTTATTGTGGCTGTGGCTATAGCAGCAGGCACAGGGATGGTGTTGAAAATATGGCATTATCTTTAAACCAGAGCCTTGGAGGTTCTGTTCTCTCTCAGTATCTCCTGGAACTTTTGTATGCCTCCCTGGCAACCCTAGGGTTTTCGGTGGTTTTTAATATCCACGGGAAAAAACTTATTCCCGCTGTCCTGTGCGGCACCTTTGGATGGGCCCTCTTTCTACTGGTTCACCACCTTACAGGATCAAGGATAATCTCCATCTTCATTGCCTCCTTTTTTATTGGTCTCTATGCCGAGGCAGCCGCAAAGATTCTAAAGGAACCAGCTACCCTTTTTATTGTTCCTGGGATTATTCCCTTGGTACCGGGAAGCGGTATGTACTATACCATGGCGGCCTCTATCCAGGGAGAGATTTCAGAAACCCTTTCCCTTGGTATGGAAACCCTTAACACCGCCGGCGCCATTGCGGTGGGTGTGGCTGTGGCAGTTTCTCTCAGAAAAATTGTACAAACCCTGGGGAATAAAACAGAGGCTTAGGCTCGAAAAATAAAGAGGTGATTTTCATGGAAAAATATTTTTTTAAACAATCCAACCCCTTTATCGTACCGACGGAGGATGGAAAACTTATAGAGGAACACTTCGGAAAAGCAGCCCTGGGGGAGGATGGAATAAGTATTGCCCGTATGATAGCCCCCCCGGGATGGGAAGAACCCTTTCAGAATCCTGAATTCGATGAATACACCCTGATGGTAAGAGGGAAAAAGCGGGTTCTGGTGGGAGATAAGGAGATCCTGTTAAAGGAGGGGGAATCGCTCCTGGTTAGAAGGGGATCCAGGGTAAAATATTCAAATCCCTTTAAGGAGCCGGCGGAATACTGGTCGGTTTGTCTGCCTGCCTTTAGCCCGGAAAGGGTAAAAAGAGAGGGCTGAAACAAGGGTTGGTTTAAGCCTTCTCATCCAGAATATACTCCATAAACTGGGATTCGAAGCTTTTAGGAACCATTATCTCCTTTACACAGTCTATAGCATAATCGTCGGTCATTCCGGCTATATAGTCTGTTACAAGATATTTAAAAGCTCCCTCCTCCTGCTCATAAAAGGTTCTCATCTTTTGAGCATAATCACCAAATCTGGCTGCCAGAAGGTTCCTCTCCTTTAAATAAGCTGTCTTATCAAATTGGCAGGTCTCAAAAAGGGTGTTGAGGTACTGGAATAGGGTTTTCAGTATTCTTTCAAAGTAAGCATGATAAGCCACCAGGATGGAACTGGTGTAGATATGGGTATAGTTGAACTCCTTCAGTTCCAGGACTGTGGAAAAGACCTCGTTGGAAAGACCTATCACCCCCCTTTCTTTGGCCACGGAGATAACATCCGTAACAAGGGTGTCAATTATATCACTGTTGGTTGTGCCCAGGATTCTTCTTACCTTCTCTGGTACCTCCTCGGGAGACACAAGATCAAGCTGTATTGCATCCTCCAGATCCCTCCCCAGATAAGCTATCTTATCGGACATTCTTACTACTACGCCCTCCCAGGTGGAGGGGTAGCGATCCCGGGCTGAGATTGCTCGCAGATCCTTTAGTGTAAAATCCGGTTTTATATACTGTTCGAATTTTTCACCGCAGTGATTTACAATGCCATCCCTTACCCCGTAGGTTAGGTTGATTCCCTTGCCGTAATTTATAAGATGGTCCACCACTCGGAGGGAATAGAGTTCATGGATGAAACCTCCCCTGTCCTTTAGAAGATCATCTAGAATCGTTTCCCCCACATGCCCAAAGGGGGTATGCCCAAGATCATGCCCAAGGCTTATGGCCCAGGCAAGATCCACATCCAAACCCAGGGCTTTGCAAAGGGTTACGGAAATTGTGGCCACATGCAGCACATGCTCAATCCTGGTGCAGATGTGATCGTTTCTGGGGGAGAAAAAGACCTGGGTTTTATGCTTAAGACGCCGGAAGGGATAGGAATGGATGATCGCTGTAGCATCCCGGAAAAAATAACCCCGAAGGTCTTCCTTTCTTTCGAATTCTCTCTTAACAAGATCCTTCATTTCCAAGGAATTTACCAAAGTCATTTATAAAACTCCCTAAAAACCTTAATAATTGCCTCATGATCCTGAACCCCGGCAGTTTCCCTTACGCTATGCATAGCCAGGATCGGATTTCCTACATCCACTGCGGGCATACCCAACAAAGCGCTAGTCATGGCACCTATTGTCTGCCCGCTTTGCATATCTGAGCGGTTAAGGAATTTCTGGTATTTTACCCCCGCTCTGGAACAGAGTTCCATAAAGAAAGCAGCGCTCTTAGAGGTGGTGGCATATCTCTGGAGCCCGTTATATTTTATAACCGGTCCTTCATTCAGTTTTGGAGCATAGTCAGGATCATGCTTATCCGGATAATTGGGATGAATCCCATGGGCAGAGTCGGCAGAGATGAGAAAGGATAGAGAAAGGGAGCGGAGATACTCCTCCCTGCCTCCTCCAAGACCCAGCACTATTCTTTCTAAAACAGAAGAAAGAAAGGAGGAATCTGCCCCCTGCCAGGTTCTTGAACCAATCTCTTCATTATCCATAAAAAAACCGATCCTTGTTTTTTCTCCTTCCCCAGTCTCGATTAGAGCCTTTTGAATTGCATGCACCATGGCCAAGTCATCCAGCCTAGGACTCACCACAAGGCCTTTTTCGGAACCCAGTAGATTCCCTCTTGTTCCATCACAGAGAAACAGGTCAGCGTCTAGAATATCCATCCCAGCTAGGCCTGCCTCCTGCTCCAGGAAATGAAACAAGGTGGGAGATCTCTTTCCTTGCCCTGCGGTGAGCAGGGCGGGGAGATGAACCTGACGATTGTACTCAAAGCCGTTATTGATCTCCCTGTTAAGGTGAATAGCAAGATTGGGGATTACAGCCAAAGGTTTCTCTGAATATAAAAGATGCTCTTTTAATCCTTCCTGATCCTTGTAATATAGGATGCCTGCTATAAAAAGCTCCCGGTCCAGCCAGGAGGAGATTATAGGGTTCCCATAGACCTCCAGGGTGACTCTCTTCCCCTGGATCGATTCTTCCAGGGAATTATTCTTAATCTTCAGACCAGGACTGTCAGTGTGGGCTCCGGCAAGGGAAAAACCGCTTTCCCAAGGTTTCTGTAATCCCGTAACAAAAGCTACCACGGAGGAATTGTTTCTGGAGATAAAATACCCTTTATCAGGACTCAGATTCCAGGATTCCTTTTCTGAAAGCCTTAAAAAACCCTTTTTTTCCAGTCTCATTTCCAGGGTATTACAGGCGTGGAAGGAGGTGGGAGAAGCCTGAATAAAATCGAGGCAATCCTCCATCAGGCTTAAGGCCATTAAAAACTGCCAAGCTGTTTTAACAGCTCTTCAATAGCCGGGTCCCGGCTGGTTATTCCGGTTTTTTTAACTGCCTTTCGGACAATATTATCCCAATGCTTCTCTTCTATACAATTCTTAATGCTTTTAAGGCAATCGGAAACCTTCATATCCCCGGTTAGATTATATATCTTATTCGTGTCGTGAAAAAATAAACCGGAAAGGTGGTCAATATAATCTCCTACGGACATCCCGTCTTCACAGGAGGATCTTTTTGTAAGTCGTTCCTCTTTTTTCTGGGCCTGTTTAAGCTCTCTTTCCTTGCGTTCGATCTCTGTCTGCTTCATCTCTCTGCTCCTTACCTGACCAGATCTGGATTTCAGAGGTGGTGGAACCGGTTTTTGTTCAGAAAAAATATACCTTAAAAAACACAGATAAACAAGAGTAGCTTGACTGAGGGGCAGGTCACAACTTGACCTGGCCGCCAGGAAGACCCATATCTATTGGGGGGAAACCTAAACTGTAAAACAGGTTTTTAAGCGGAAAATAACAGGGATACTCGGGTTCCTTTCCCGGAGGAGTAGGTAATTTTTCCATTAAGCTGTTCAACCAGATTGTTTACCAGAGTAAGTCCTAGTGTCGAGGGAGCATGAGGATCCATGTCCCTGGGTAAACCCCTTCCATTGTCTGATATCTCCAGAATATACCCTCCCTCCCCAGCTCTGTCCATTTTTATTGTTATATGGCCCTTGTCCACCCCCGGAAAGGCATGTTCCAGAGAATTGGATAAAAGCTCATTTACAATTAGGCCTAAGGGATTTGCCTGATCTATATCAAACTGAAGATCCCCCCCAGGAAATTCCAGTCTTATCTCCACTGCTTTGTTGTATAGATTGGTATACTGTTCCTTTATGGAATTAAAATAGGAGTACATCTCTATTTTACTTATGGAATCGGAATGGTACAGTTGTTCATGGAGATAAGCCATGGAGTTTATTCTGGTTTGACTTTCCACAAGAAGCTTAAGATACTCCTTATTTATTGCGTAGTCGCTTTGAAGGCTGAGGATACTGGAAACCACCTGCAGGTTATTCTTTACTCTATGATGCACCTCTTTAAGAAGCTTCTCCTTTTCCAGTAAAGATTCCCGACAAAGCTCCTCCATCCTTTTCTTAGTAGTGATATCCTCGGCAATTAACAAAATACTGGTGACCTTTCCGGGGGGTATAGAGATAGGGCTTATTAGAAACAAACCCCAATAGTTCACCCCGGATCTCCTCTTTATCCTTAATTCCTTCTGCACACTCTTTCCAGCTTTTAGGCTTTCAAAAATCTCCTTCCAGGGACAGGGGCTTTCCAAAGTTAGTAGTTCCGATATCTTTTTTCCCAGGACCTCTTCCGGAGAAAAACCATCGTGCCTTAAAAAATAGGAATTGGTATAATCCACCCTTCCGTCGGTTTCCAGGATCAGCACCGAGGCGGGGGTCTGATCCACAGCATTGAAGAGTTTCTGAATCATTGTCTCGGATCTTTTTTTGCTTGTGATATCCCTGATTATTCCCACAGTTCCCCTAAAGATCTTCCCTTCTTCAATATTGGTATAGTAACCAGAGGAACAGACATCTCCGAAAGCAGTTAGGGTAACATACATCTCCTCGCCCTTGTACAATTTGCGCTGCTTTCTCTTTAATCGTAGCTCAAGGTTTTTTGTTTTTCTTTCACCTCCCCTACGCTCATCAAAGAGCTTCGGTGCCTCCTGATTCCCCGTACATTTTCCATCGTAAAGGGGTAGAACCTCTCTCCTGCTTACCAAGGGATAATCCGCTGAATCCAGAATCTCTGAAAAATGTTTTCCTATTAGTTCTTCTGGTTTATAACCCAGCTCCTGAATGGAATCATTCACAAAGGTGAAGTATCCCTCTTCGTCCAGGGTATAAACAATATCCGGCAAGGCCTGGAGCAGATTCTTATACTTTTCCTCGCTGATTTTAAGGTATCTGTTCTGCCAATCGGTAAACCGGAGATCCTTAAGGGTTTTTCTTATAACAATTTTAAGAAGGGTTAGATGCTGATAATTTTCCAGACGGATTATAAAATCGGAACCGCTTAGGGCCACTACCTTTTCCAGGGTTCTTGTGTCCTGTACTGAAGCTATCAGAACAAATGGAGCTCTGGGAAACATAAGCAGATCCTCAAGAAGCTTTCCCTGGCTAAAGGCACCATCTAAAAGGACCAGGCAATTCTCCGTGGTGGAGATTATACTGTCCGCTTCCTCCAGTGTGGCGGGGAAAAAAAGAGAGGTCCCCAATATTGGATCATTCTTAAATTCCCCGGAAACAGCCTCCCCCTCTTCTTTGGAAGACAGGGCAACCACAAGCAGTGTATCCTTCAAAAAAGCCCCCTTTTCCCCAATTATGCAATGGATATATAGAAAAGGCAATAAATTGATATGGGAAAATTTGACACACCAAAAAAAACCAACTCCAACGATTTTGTTTCATTTTGACCATTTTCATACCGGATCTTAGGAAAATCATTATCATTTGAATAAAGACCTAAAAGTTGATTAGTTTCTACTATAAGGAGGCTCAAGCATAGAAAATTTCCACAATTCCTCAACAAAACAATAATTATGTAATTTATTATTATATATGAATTTATTTAATTTATAAACCTTGGGGCTGCAAGAAGGAAGTTTTCTACAAGTGTCTTTGGTGATTAAGAACTTACCAGAGAGTCGCCTCTTCCTCCACCGCTCCCTTAAGTCAAGGAAAAGATTTGTAACCTGGCATAGATTTTGCTTGTTTTTTTATAGGAACCACGTTGTGGTTACAAAAAAACTTAACCTAATAAAAGTGGAGGTGTCGTATGGATCTTATTAAGTGGAAAAATAACGATATCTTCGATCCTCTTAGTGAGTTTGACAGACTTCAGCAGGAGATCAATAAACTGTTTGATATTGAAAGGACTCCTCTGAATACAGGACTATTTGAAAGAAAGTTTTCTCCAGCCATTGATATCCTGGAAACAGAGGAGGAATTCAAGATTATCTGTGATCTTCCCGGTATAGAGGAAAAAAATCTGGATCTCTCCCTGGCTGGAAATGTGCTTACCCTTAAAGGCTCCAAGGAAGAAGCAAAGGAATCTAAAGAAAGAAAGGTTTACCGCAGGGAAACCTGGTCTGGAAGCTTCCAGAGGACTCTGTCTCTTCCAGAAACCATAGATCCAGATTCTATCCAGGCAGAGCTTAAGAATGGACTCCTCATCTTAAGAATTAAAAAACGCGAGGACGTAAAACCAAAACAGATCCCTATAAAAATAAAATAGGAGGGTGCTTTTATGGAAAGGAAGAGATTAACTAAAGATAGAAACTGCCTGGTACCTTTATCCACAATCTCCGAAGATCAGGGAAAGGTGATTGTACAGATGGAGATGCCAGGGATAGACAAGGATGATCTTACTATAAAGATTGAAGGAGATCAGCTTAATATTTACGGTAAAAGAGATACTCCAGAAGAAAAGGGACATTATATTATCCGGGAAAGAAGCACAGGTGATTTTTTAAAAACCTATACTCTTGATGACACTGTGGACAAGGAGAAGATCGAAGCATCCATGGACAAGGGAATTCTCACCCTTACCCTTAATCTGAAAGAGTCTGTCAAACCAAGAAAGATCCAAGTAAAAACCGGTTAGTGAAACTGCGGGGCTCCAGGAGGAGCCCCAAATTTTTCCACACATCTTAGGAGGTACATTTATGACAATATTTGATAGAAAAAATTGGAAAGTACAGAGAAAAGTAGCGGTTACTGTACTTATTGCGGCATTAGGGATTGTCACCTTTTTTGTGGGTACTCTGTTTGCTGCCTCCAATAATAACTCCGCCAATGTTTCCCCTCCCACATCTTTTCAGGATACAGTCCCTCAAGAACCAAGAGTAATTGTATCCTTAGGGGACCTTCAAAACACTTTCCGGGGAGTTTCTCAGGAGGTACTTCCTGTGGTGGTGGAAATAAATGTGATCTCTGTTATACGGCAGAATATTCCAAGGATCCAGTCCCCCTGGGACTTCTTCTTTGCTCCGCCAGAGGGACAGGAGTATGAGGAAAGGGAATTCAGAAGACCCGGCCTTGGATCCGGCGTAATAGTAAGAAAGGATAAGGATCGTATTTATGTGCTCACCAACAGCCATGTGGTTGGAGACGCGGACGAGATTAGTGTAAGGCTTTACGATCAAAGGGAATTCCCGGCTAAAATCGTAGGCAAGGATCCAAGGATGGACCTTGCTCTTATAGAGTTCAATACCCGGGAAGAGATTCCTGTAGCCAATCTGGGGGATTCCGATTCCCTTTTTGTGGGAGACTGGGTACTGGCCGTAGGGAATCCCTATGGTTTCGAGTCTACGGTAACTGCGGGAATAATAAGTGCTTTAGGGAGAAGACCGGAAGCTGAGACCAATATAGGTAGATTTACCGATTACATCCAGACCGATGCAGCAATCAATCCGGGTAATTCCGGGGGAGCCCTGGTAAATCTTAATGGGGAGGTAATAGGAATAAATACCTGGATTGCCTCTCAAACCGGCGGAAATGTCGGCCTTGGTTTTGCTATTCCAATAAACAATGCAAAAAAGGCAATCAATGACTTTATTACAGAAGGAAGAATCGCCTACGGATGGCTTGGAGTAGTTATTGAGGATATCCGACAGCCTAGTCAGAAGAGTTTAGCGGAAGATTTAAGGATCTCAGGCAAACCCGGGGCTCTGGTTAGAAATACATACAAGGGCTCTCCGGCGGAAAAGGGTGGAATTCTACCCGGGGATTTTATAATCTCGGTTAATAATCAGCAGGTCAATGGTTCCGACCACCTTTCCCAGATTATCGGCACAATACCTCCTGGCAGGGAGGTTGGGTTCAGGATAATCCGGTATGGTTCGGAAAT
>ENA-OSEO01004249-OSEO01004249.1-sediment-metagenome-genome-assembly--contig:-NODE-4249-length-15419-cov-2.746708_pt1 | contig 15419 bp, 14 predicted proteins | sample MGYA00237883_ERZ534232 | MGnify/ENA metagenome assembly ERZ534232 | reverse complement strand
GGCCGGTGGGGTTCATCGACGACATCGCCGGTCCCAGTGCCATCGAGCGCATAAAGGCCCTTGAGCCGGGCGAATTGCTGCTCCTGAACAATGTGCGCTACTACACGGAGGAAGTATCCACCTTCGTCAACTTCGTCAAGCTGAGCCCCGAGGACCTGGCCGGCGCCCGGCTGGTGCGCAACCTGGCCCCTTTGGCGGACCTGTTCGTGAACGAGGCATTTGCCGCCGCGCATCGGTACTCACCGTCTCTCGTGGGCTTCGCCGAGGTCCTACCCACGGCGGGAGGCCGCCTGTTTATCGAGGAGTTTGGGGCGCTTGCGCGCGTGAAGGAGACTCCGCAACACCCCTGCATCTACGTGCTCGGTGGAGCACGCATCGCCGACGCCTTTAGCATGATGGAGGCGGTGCTGAGTACCGGCGCGGCCAACCGCTGCCTCACGTGCGGCCTTAACGGTGAGGTCATGGTCCTGGCACGCGGCACTGCGCTTGGCGCTCCCACCGAGCAGCTGATCGCCGACAAAGGCCTTACTCCCTACATCGAGGCGGCCAAGAAACTCGACGCCAAGTACGGCGACCGGATTATGAGCCCGCTTGACTTCGCCATCAGCGACGGAGACCGCAAAGAAATCGACCTCCAGGAACTCCCCAGCGATCACCTCCTGGTGGATATCGGCCGAAGGACCATCGAACAGTACGAGGCAGTGATCGCCACGGCGGCCACCATCTTCGTCAATGGTCCGGCGGGCATCTATGAGAAGCCGGAAAGCGCGGAGGGCACGCGTCGGCTGTGGAACAGCATCGCCGACGCGCCGGGGTACTCGGTCATCGGGGGCGGTGACAGCGTGGCGGCCGGCGCCAAGTTTGGCGTGCTCGAACGCATGGGCTACGTGTGCACATCGGGCGGAGGCATGGTCCGTTTTCTCTCCGGACAGGAGTTGCCGGTCGTGACCGCGCTCCGCCGGGCGGCGGAACGGCACCCGGGCAAATAGTCACAGTACGGGTTACACCCTTCTGACATGCGAGCAGATAGAACGACAGGTGGAGGAAAAATGAGAGTCGGTGTGGTCCACACGTTCCTGTATTCGGTCGAGGATATCAAGGCACAGTTCAGAAAGCAGTTGCCCGAGGTCGAGATGATCAACATCATTGACGACAGCCTGCTGCAGGAAGCGCTGGCAAATCGGGGCGTCACGCCGGCCATCATCAGCCGGATGTGTGACTACTATACAAACCTCGAGGAGTTGGGGTGTGTGTGCGCACTGAACCAGTGCTCGTCCGTCGCTGAGGCATCAGACATTGCCGGCAAACTGGTCAACATGCCGATCGTGAAGATAGATGCACCCATGGCGGCCGAGGCGGTCTCGCTTGGCAGCCGTGTGGCCGTCATTGCGACCGCCATCTCGACCGTCGGCCCCTCCTGCCGTCTGGTGGAGAGCAAGGCGCAAGCCCTGGGCAAGCAGGTCACCGTCGACAGCTGCTTCGTGGAAGGGGCGTATGAGTTCCTGCTCAAGACCGGCGACAAGCAGAAGCACAACGAGATGGTCGTTGCCAAGATCGGAGAAGCAGCCAAGGACCATGACGTAATCGTGCTGGCCCAGGGCAGTATGTATCATCTGATGCCGCTGCTGGAAGACGTGCGGGTGCCTGTACTTACCAGTCTCGAAAGTGGCGTGGCGCAGATTCGCGAGGTCTTGGGGCTGGACAAAAACTAGAAAGAAAGCGAGCTGTCCAACCCCGAGGGAAGACGGACAAGAGTTAGCCGAAGTCGCGCGTACTGGACGTGCTCGATCTACGTTGAAGAAGACCGAAGACGGCGGACGATGGCCAGCCTACCTTGGGACTTGCCATGGCGATCACCACGCTGACGACCAGCAGGAGACACCTCACGGATATCTGACCTATGGTTATGCCGGTTTCGCCCCCGAACTCAAGGACATGACAGCCGCACGAGATGTCGAGACCCCGCAATCGGGCTGTAAGCATCGCGATCGCGAAAACGCCGAACATGACGGCGGATAGACTGGCTGCTGCATCAACCATCAGGCCGGCAACAAGACAGATTCCTACCAGCATCTCAGCCCACGGCAGGCCAAGTGCCACCAGATCAACCAACGCCCGAGGTAACATCCTGTAGTTGTCGACTTGTTCGGCAAAAAGCACCGGGTCGGCCAGCATGTGAATCGCGCTATATGCTAGAAGCACTCCGATCCCTAGGCGACCGGCCAAGAGAACCCACTTGATGGGGCGTTTCACTGTGGGCTCTCCCCCTGGTCGACTTCATACCCTGCCAGGACCCAGGCGGGAAAGCCCTCCGTGAGAACCGCCACTCTCGGCCAGCCGTTCTCGCCGAGCCAGGAGGCAAGAGCCCCCGCACTCTCACAAGTGCCTCCGTTGCAGTACACGATTATCTGGGTCCAACGTGGTACTGAGTTCTTCAGGTCCGGGAGCTTCTGTCTCCGGGTGGCGATTGACATGCCAATCGCCCCCGCGATGTGCCCTTCGGAGTATTCCTGTGCCGAACGTGAGTCCATGAAGACCGATGTACCTGCACGGTACTGTTCCCTCGCCTGTGCCAGCGGGACGCTCTTCATCAAATCCGCATTCCCGTAATCAGGGAGGAGGGCCAGCGAGCCTGCCGCCGCGGCGCACCAGATTGCGCCAAGCAAGAGTGACAAGGCCGCAATGACCAGAACGCCTATGGGGAGTGGAAGCGCACATAAGCGCGGCCGTGGCACAGGGACCCCATTTCTCAGAACTTGCCGACGCTGTTGCCGCAAGATTCAGATGACTTGTGCGCCGATGTCCCGGGGACGTCACATGCCGGATGCCCGCAAATCGCTCGGAACAGGCTTAGGGGACGATGAGAACCGGTCCCGAGAACTCGCGCATCAACTGGGCGGTCGTACTACCGAGGAACAGCTTGTACAGCGCAGATCTCCCTTGTTTGCCGACAGCCAAAAGAGCTTGACCGTGCTCTTCCGCAGTCATTGACACGATATCCCCTTGTCTGGGCTCCAATACGACTTCAACGCCCGATTCGCCCGCTAGTTCGCCAATTCGGGCCTGGATGACTTCCGCCCCGCCGGCAGATTCGGCTGCGGTGATGACCCGAACCTTGAGCCCCATGGCTCTTGCCAGGACCACAGACAGCCGGAGAGCGTTTGAAGCCGGCTCACTGCCGTCGTAGAGAACAAGCACTTCGTCAGGCCGCTGATACGATTCGTTCACCAGAAGGACCGGGACTGACGCTCTTCTAGCTACGCTCTCGGCATTAGAACCAAGCAAATCCTTCCGCCAGCGCGCGTGCAGCCCGTGTTTGCCCATGACAACAAGATCATAGAGACCGCCGATGTCGGCGATGATGTGGCCTGGCACACCTTCCTCGAGGCGAGCATGAGAAGAGACACGCGCCTCATCGGCGGCCTTCGTGAACAGGCTGAGGATATTGCCTGCTCTCGCTGCGCCTGCTCTCGCTCGGAGTCCTTCGAGAGCTGATGACGACTCATCCGAAGACGTCGGCGATTCAAAGACATGAGCACCACTGACGAGGTAGGGCGGGAGTTCTTCGACCTCGACTCTGATATCCACTACGCACAAGCCTGTCAGCGACGCATTGGACGCCGCAGCTATATCAATAGCGAAGTCGCGGGCAGCCCGAGCGTACGGCGAAGAATCAAGGGCTACAACAATGGATTCCATTGCACTTCCTCCGCGACAGTCACATTAGACCGCAACATTACTCAGCATTACGCCGGGCCATGATGGCGACGGCAAAGTATATATCCTCGTCGTGGGCGAGTGATGAACTAGGCTCTGGCCGCTCTTCTTTGGATCCGCGTGAGGCTACCGACACTGACTGCGGCAAGAAGGATAACGCCCTTCAGAATCTGTTGCACGTAGGTCGGGGAGCCGATCATGGTGAGCCCGTTGCTGATGACGCTTACGAGGATAACCGCCACAACCGTTCCGGCAATGTTGAAATCGCCCTTGCGGAAGGTAACGGCACCAAGAAACGAGGCCGCAAACGCGTCCAGCAAAAGGCCATCGCCGGCTTGGGGGTGACCTATTCCCAGCTGAGAACTCAGTACTATTCCGGCGATCGCGGCGCTCACGGAACAGAACGCGCAAGACATCATCCTTACACGGGTAGTGATGACACCCGCAAGCCGGGCAACCTCGATATTGCCCCCCACGGCCTTCATATGGCGGCCCAGGACCGTATGGTTAAGCATCACCCACAGTATGAGGGCCCAAACCAACATGATTATGACTTGTGAGGGGATTCTCGCCACACTGCCCCTGCCAATCCAGTAAAACCCTTCAGAGAAGGCCCCCCTCACCGGCGTGCCTCCGCTATACCAGAAAATGAAGCCGGTCACTACGGACGACATACCAAGGGTAGCTATGAAGGCGGAAACCCGGACATAGGCGACAAAAGCTCCGTTGATCGCACCAACGGCGACAGCCATCACAAGCGCGACCAGGATAGCCACCGGAAAAGGCCACCCGGCGTTGATGATTTGTCCAGTGACCAACAGCCCTGCGAGACCGGCAACAGGCCCGATCGACAGGTCAAAATCGCCCAGCACCAAGGCGGTGGTCAAGCCAACCGCAGCTATCGTGAGTACTGCTCCTGCTTTGATAACGACAAGCAGATTGGACAATGTCGGGAAGTTCTCAGACCTCAAAACTGAGAATACAACCACGGCTAGGACCAAGGCGACGATAGTGCCGTACTGAACAAGACTCGGCCGCTCGAATCTCGTATAGCGCTTCTGACTAGCCTTGTCGTCTGCCTGCGTACTTCTAAGGAATCTCCTCATGTCACTATCCTATAGCATGCGGTTAGTATTTGCTCTTCACTAAACGGTCTGCTCAATTCATCTGAAACTCGACCACCGCAGAGAACAATCACACGGTCGCACAACTCAACTAGCTCCTTGAGATCGGCGGTCGCCACTATGACGCTCAGTCCTTCATCCGCCAGCGAGCGGATGAACCGCCTAATCTCGAAGGCAGCGCCGACGTCTACCCCTTGTGTTGGCTCCTCCACGAGCAGGACTGTCGGATTGGTCATCAACCATTTCGCCAGAACGACCTTCTGACGGTTCCCCCCACTCAGACTCAGCATCTCGTCACGCACACCTCGCATCTTCACTTCGAGACGCTTCGCGAGCACCTCCGTCTCTTCCTCCTGGCGCCTCCCGTCCAGGAGCCGAATCTGGCGGCGGAACCTGCGCAAGGAAGGCAGCGTGACAGTGTGACAAATAGTGTGCGTAAGAACCGCCTGCTGTAGTCGATCCGATGGTAGAAAGCCGAACCCGAGCTTGATAGCCTGGCTCGGATTCCTCAGCGGGATCGATTGGCCGTTGAGATGTATGTCCCCCGACTTCACGCGCTGTGTGCCGAAGAGGGCCCTCAACAAATCGCGGGCTCCCGATCCTTCAAGACCGGCAATACCCAGTATCTCGCCCTTATTCAAAGAGAAACTCAGGCGATCTATAACCCCGCACGACAAGTCGACGCAGTCTAGAATGGGCTGCCCCATTTGCTTGGATAGATCTTTCTCTTGCGACTGCACCTGAGCGACGCGTTCTCCAGCCAGATGACGAATCAATGCATCTTGGGTGATGTCCCTCGAGTTGCAGGATTCTCTGACCTTTCCGTCCCGCAGAATGGTGACCGTATCGGCGATCGCCAAAGCCTCCTGTAGCCGGTGTGTCACGTAGATGATCCCCACGCCTTCATCTGCAAGGCGCCTGATGGTCATGTGAACAGCCTCAGTCTCCGCCGCCGAGAAAGCCACCGTCGACTCATCCAGAACAAGGAGTTTGGGTGAGTGCAGAACCGCCCGCGCAATCGCCACCAGCCAGTGATCTCGCGGAGTAAGGTCGTTCATCAGCGCACCATACGGGGGAGGCCTAAGGTCCCCAAGAGCCTGTACCCATCTCTCGTGAGCCCACTTGGTCAACTCGTTCCAGTCAATAAGGAACCCCAGGCGCCTGGGGTAAGGAAAACCGAGCACGAGGTTCTCAGCCACACTCAGCGTCTCTATGATCGGAGCGTTTTGATAAACGATCCCAATTCCTGCCTCCCTCGCGCTGGATGGAGAATGAGGATTGTAGAGGCGGCCCTGGAAGAACATTCGGCCTTCTGTGGCAGGAGTAGCCCCGGCGAGTATGCGGACGATGGTCGACTTGCCCGCACCGTTGTGGCCAAGCAAGGCCCGCACCTCGCCGGGTCTGAGTTCGAGATCCACACCGTCAAGCGCTCTCTGGCCCGGGTAGTCTTTGAGTAACCCCTCGATCTTCAAGAGGAGAGGCTGCTCCCCGTCTCCCACAAGGGAAGAGTCAGGAGCACTTCGTAGCACCGGCGTGGACATCGCTGCTACTCCTTGTTCGGCCAGATGAAGTACGTCCCCGGAGGCGTTGGGTTCTCTCCTTTCGGCGGGACATTGCCAAGGTGGCGGCTGATGATCGGCTGATTCACGAATATCTCTCTGGACTCGACCGGCATACCCAGCACTATTCGGTCCATCTGGTGGCATATCTCGACAGCGGTGGCCCGAGGGTCGATGAATATGTCTCCGTCGAATGAGCTACCGGACCGCATTAGCTCGAGAATGTCAGGACCACAGTCATTGCCGATCACGAACACGTCGTCTTGACGACCTGCCGCGTCGATAGCTGTAGCGGCACCGGATGCAGGGTCATCCCAGCCGCCCCATACAGCATGTAGCTGCCCTTTGGGATATTTGATCAACCAAGCTTCGACGGTCTTTCGGCAATCATCGATAGCCTTGGTCGGGTCGACGGTGTAGTCCTCCACGATCTTGATGCCGGGATACTGGGCCAGAATGGTTTTGAGAACTGCCTCCCGGCGAGCAACCACCGTAAAGGGCGAGAACGTCAGGATGCCCACGTTGCCCTGCCCCTTCAGCCGAGCCGCGATCCACTGCGCCTGTCTCTGGCCCATCTCAAAGGCATTCTGGCCAATGGAGCAGGCAGCTCCCTCGACCCACGGAGCGTTGTCGATGAAGAACGGGATACCCGCGTCCTTGGCCTTCTGCAGTGCATCGCCTAGAGCTCCGGATTCGACGGCGTTCTCGTTGATGAAGTCCACTTTGGCCTGTATGAAAGTCTCGATCAGGCCCGGCACTTTGCTCAAGTCCCCAGCCGCGTCAGCGACCTGGACCTTCCAGCCCCGCCGATCAGCCTCAATCTCAAGGTTATCTATGATTTTCGATGTGAGAGCGCACACTCCGCACGCGGTTACATACCCAACGGTCTTGCTACCCTTGGCCTTGACCTGCTCAGCCAGGTCTTCCTTTCCATTGTAGTCCAGTGCCACACCACCACCAGTTGTGGTCGTTACGCCAGCTGCCGTGGTCGTAGTCACGCCGGCCGCGGTCGTGGTAGTAGCGCCGGCGGTGGTGGTGGCCCCGCCGGTTGTGGTGGTCGCTTCTTCTCCACCACAGCCAGCCAGTCCGTACGCACCCACCCCCAATGCGGCTGCTGATAGTCCGGCTATCTTAAGAAAGTGACGCCGAGACCAGGGACGGCACTCATTTTGGCCGAAATCCTGCTCGACCTTTTCAACGTCGTTTCTTTCCTGTTCCATGACCCCCCCTAACACCAGAGACTGTCAGTCAAAGTACTCATGCTCGAGCCCTCCGCTCAGACGTTGGGCCATATGAAATACGTCCCGGCTGGCTCCGGATCCTGGCCCGAGGCCGGCATGTTCCCCAAGTGAGGACTTATGATGGGCTGATAGGGATACAGTTCGCGCGCTTCAACATCCTTGCCGAGTGCGATCAGGTCCAGTTGGTGGAAGATCTCCGCCGCCATGGCCTTGGCATCCACCCAGATGTCACCATCAAATGAGCTGCCTCCCCGCATCAATTCCACCACGTCGGGTCCCATGTCATTTCCAATGACGAAGATGCCCTTCCTTCCTGCAGCGTCGATGGCAGTCGCCGCGCCCACAGCAGGATCATCCCAGCCACCCCAGACTGCGCCCAGGTCCCCATCGTTCGGGTACTTCAGGAGCCACGCGTCTACGGTGTTGCGACAGTCCTCAATGGCTTTGGTCTGGTCGACGGTATGCGTCTCAACTACTTTGATGCCCGGGTACTGGCCCAGAATAGTCTTCAGCAGTTGCTCTCTCTGAGACACGACTGCCACGGGAGCATAGGTGAGGATTCCAACGTTGCCGGCACCCCCCAGCCGAGACGCAATCCAGGCTGCCTGCTTCTGCGCTATGTCGAACGTGTCCTGGTTGACCGAGAACGAAAGGCCTGGAGCCCAAGGTGCCGACTCGATGAAGAACGGGATATTGGCCGTATTAGCCTTCTGAACGATGTCGCCAAGCGTACCGGGATCGATCGCGGAATTGCCAAGAAAATCGACTTTCGACTGAATGAACGTCTCGAACAAGCCAGGAGCTTTGGAGAAATCCCCTCCGGTGTCGGCCACCTGGAGCGTCCATCCTCGACGGCTTGCCTCCTCCTCTGCGAACTTCAAGATCCGAGCCGTCCCGGCGCATACAGCACACAGCGTGACATATCCAATAGTCTTCTTTCCGGCGGCAGCTGCCTGCTCTGCCAGGTCTTCCTTGAATATGTAGCTATTTCCGGCTTGGGCCCACGCTTTGGGTGTGCTGAACAGTTGATTCCCAACGACTCCAGCCGCCCCGACGGCCGCGGCCGCGATAGCCGCGGTCTTCAGGAACCCCCTCCTACTCATCTGCCTGTCAAGTAACGCCTCATATCTGTCTTTGATATTGGAACTTGTTTCGTCCATCCCCAACCTTCCCTATTCCCGCTCATTCCAGTTCCATCGCTACACAAGTCGAGAACAAGACCCCCGGCGATATCCCCTGCTACCGCCCTTCACCCCCCTTTCTTACTTGCTTAGACCCAGAGCCCAACGAGCTTGGGACGGAGTCGCGCAAAGCATTCCCATGCTCTCGATCAGGGCGACGAGTTCACCCACCAATTGCGCACTCGAAGTGGCCGGCCTACGCGTCCGATCGGTGAGTGAGTCCTCCATCCCCCCCCGAACCCACCCGCCGAGGCCCAGAGCCGCTGCTGCAAGCATCTGCCGATGTTGTCCACCACGAGTGACCGACCAAACGGCATCGGGTACAGTGCTAACCGCTTCTACCCGTGCCAACAAATCTCCTAACACCTCGCGCGCCGAACGAGCAGATTCCTCCAGCTCGAAGACGAGTTCGAACATTAGGGGTGCCGTAAACAAACCCTCATCCAGAAACTGGATCGATGTCTCCACCATACCCAAGTCGGCAACCTCAATAACAGGCCTGACTCCCAGTTTGAGAAACAACTCCGCTCTTCTCTTGGCCTGGGCCACCTCGTCCTTGAGATTGAACGAGGCAAGCTCGGGCTTTGACGCAAGAAAACCGGGCAGGGCTTGAAGCTCTTCCGGGAGGTTGCCGGTCGATATCTGAATGACCATGTCGACGCGACTTCTTATTCCATCAACTATGTATCCCATGGTAGATGGGTCGAATGTGGGCTTGCCATCTGGTCCCCTCGCGTGCAGGTGGGCCATTGTGGCTCCGAGATCTGCGCAGTCCGACATCTCCTGGATGATTTGATCGGCAGTCACGGCCAGATGAGGACTATCGGCAAGCGTCCACTTACCGCCGGACGAAGACGCCGTCAAGACCACGGGATTTGCGCTATCAGCACTCATATTCTCTCCCCCTAACACGGCGCTTGAACTGGTGATTAATGTAACTATAATATGACATTAAGTCAATAGACTATGAGGGAGTTGGCCGTCTCCCGTACCTCGAAGCGAAAGACCAGTCTGCGGAGGAAACGTGGCAAAGAAACAGACAGTCAGTCAGAAGATCCTCGCACGCAACAGCGACCGAGATTCCGTCCAGCCGGGAGAGGTCGTCGAGGCTCGCATCGACCTTGGCATCGTCCTCGACAAGGTGGGTCCACACGTTGTCAACGCCTTTCGCTCCCTTGGTGTTTCCGAAGTCTGGGATCACAGGCGGGTATTGATCAACCATGACATGATACCGGCGTCCAACGTGAGAATGGCGGAGAACCAACGAGCGCTCACCCTATTCGGCGAGGAACAGGGAATTGACTGTGGCGTCTTTGGGGAGGGCATCTACCACGACGTGGCTGTAGACAAAGGCTACGTCCAGGCCGGTGATCTGATAATCGTCACTGACTCACACGCCGTCACCCTTGGGGGATACGGAACCTTCGCGACCGGCGTAGGTATCAGCGACATGGCCATGGCGATGGCCAGTGGAAGACTCTGGTTCAAGGTGCCACCCACCATCAGGTACGAGGTCTCGGGAACCCTTCCCAATCGGGTGATGGCCAAAGACCTGATGCTTCAACTGCTCGGCGAGGGGACGGCAGCCAAAGCTACCTACAAAGCCATCGAGTATGGCGGCCCCACTGTGACTGCCATGAGCATAGACAGCCGGCTAGTTCTGTCGAATCTGTCCGTGGAACAGGGGGCGAAGGTCGGAATCGTTGAGCCCAACCCCGAAACACTCAGCTTACTGGCCGAGCACAGGCGGGGCACCAAACAGGAGCCCGTGTTCAGCGACTTCGATGCTGACTTCGAAGAGGTGATCCGGGTCGATGCCAGCCAATTGCAGCCCCTGGTGGCCAAACCGCATTCGCCCGACAATGTCTCGGCAATCGCGGCGGTTTCAGGAACAAAGGTGGACCAGATCTTCATCGGAACCTGCAACGGGGGCAGGCTGGAGGATCTGCGAGCAGCGGCGGAGATTCTACGTGGAAGACGCGTTGCCAAGGGAGCTCGTCTTATTGTGATACCCACATCATCCAGAGTTGCGGCCGCGGCCGAGCGTGACGGAACGATGGAGGCGTTGCGAGAATCAGGCGCAATATGCTGCAATGCCAATTGCGGTCCGTGTTTTGGTCATCACCAGGGAACACTCGGAGCCGGAGAGGTCTGCCTGTCGACTGGGAACCGGAATTTCCTGGGTCGTATGGGAAGCAATCAGGCGTTTGTCTATCTTGCCTCACCCTACACCGCAGCGGCGAGCGCGGTCACCGGCGTCATCACGGATCCAAGGGAGATCTAGATATGAAGGCAACGCCCAATGACGGTAAAGAGTCCAGCTGGGTCTACTCAGGACGCGTCTGGAGATACGGCGACAATATCAACACCGACATCATCTACCCGGGAATCTATCTGGAAATCACGGACCCAGCAGAGATGGCAGAGCATGCAATGACGGGCCAAGATGACCGATTAGTGCAGGGTGCGCGTCCGGGGGATCTGCTAGTGGCCGGCGACAACTTCGGTTGTGGGTCAAGTCGAGAGCACGCGCCATTGGCGCTAAAAGAGGCCGGCATCGCGGTGGTGGTGGCCGGATCATTCGCCCGCATCTTCTATCGGAACTCCGTGAACGTTGGCCTACCCCTCCTCGTGTGTCCCGGAGCCGACAAGGCCATTCAGGAAGGAGACGAGGCATCGGTCGATCTTGAGCGAGGTCAGGTTACGAACCTTTCCACAGGCGCCGCGTGTGCGGGAATTCCCCTCAGCGAGTATGAGCTCTCGCTTCTAGCTCAAGGGGGGGCGGTGGCGCGGTTTCGGGCGTCTTTGGGTTCCGACACTCAGCGGTAAGCTCAGGGCTACCGCACGATCCGGGTTTCAATCCTAGGTCGTGCCCATCGCCAGAAACCCGTTCCGTTACGGAAACATCGTAGAGGAGACCGCAATGAGTCAAGGTATGACAGCCACCGAGAAGATCCTAGCGGAGCATTCAGGGCTGAGCCGAGTCACCCCAGGCCAGTTCGTAAACGCAAAGGTAGATATGGCCCTCGCAAACGACGCCACGGCGGGGAAGATCATCGCCCGCTTCCGCGAGATAGAGGTGGAGCGGGTTTTCGATCCGGAAAAGGTTGTCTTCGTCCTCGATCATTACACTCCCTCCAACAACATCGCGTCCGCGACGGTCTGCCAGGAAACCCGGGAGTTCACACAAACTGCAGGCGGTCAACTGATCGAGGTTGGAAAGGGCGGAATAGAACACTGCGTTCTTCCCGAGAGAGGATTGGTGCTGCCGGGCGACCTCCTGGTGGGACAAGACTCGCATACGTGTCAGCACGGGGCGTTGGGAGCCTTCGCCACCGCTATCGGGGTCACAGATATGGCCGCGACCCTAGCGCTAGGGGAGGTCTGGCTGATGGTCCCTACCACTCTCAAGTTCCAGCTGGTCGGACAAACTGATGATTGGGCGAGCGGCAAAGACCTGGCTCTCTTCATCATCAGTCAGATCGGGGTGGACGGCGCGCTCTACAGAGCCATGGAGTTCAGCGGCGAGACCATTGAGAACCTCAGGATGGACGGGCGTTTCACTCTCTGCAACATGGCCGTCGACTGCGGAGCCAAGAACGCCTTCATTGCGGCCGACGGCGTCACCGACGAGTACGAAAAGGGTCGCGCCAAGCGGCCTTATACAAAGGTCAATAGTGATCCTGACGCCCAGTATGAAAAGGTCTACGAATGGGACGTTAGCGGTCTACGTCCACAGGTTGCCCGTCCACACATACCCTCGAACGTCGTGTCGATCGACGAGGCTGAGCGGGTCCCCGTGAACCAAGTGTTCATTGGTTCGTGCACGAATGGCGGGCTCGATGACATGAAGGCTGCGGCGGAAGTGTTTGCCGGGCGCCAGGTCCACGCTGGAGTGAGGGCAATCGTGATTCCGGGTAGCCAGGAGGTCTATTTGGAATCACTTCGTCAGGGGTATATCGAGAGTTTCATAGAGGCGGGGGCCGCAGTCAGTACGCCTACATGCGGACCCTGTTTTGGCGGCCATATGGGCATTGTCGCCGAGGGCGAAGTTTGTGTGTCCACCACGAACCGGAATTTTCCCGGTCGCATGGGGCACTCCAAGAGCAGCATCTATCTCGTCAATCCAGCCGTAGCAGCGGCAACTGCTGTCGCGGGCTACCTAACTTCGCCCGAGGAGGTCCTTGCATGAGCGAAGCAGAACCGACAAGCGCCCAGTCGATGGTTTATCGCGGACGGGCTTGGGTCTTTGACGACAATATTGACACCGATAGGATACTGCCAGGAGCCTGGCTCCACTTGACAGAGCCAGCCGACATAGCCTCCCACTGCTTGGAGGGCGCCGATCCAACATTCGCGAGAAGTGCACAACCCGGTGATTTCATTGTAGCCGGCTCCAATTTCGGGTGCGGCAGCTCGCGCGAGCCGGCGACCTTCAGTATCAAGGCCCTGGGCATTAGAGCAGTAATCGCCGATTCCTTTGCCAGGATCTTCTTGCGCAATGCCATTACAATCGGTCTTCCAGTTTTGGTCTGCGCGACGGCTCGCGAGGAGGTCTCCCTTGGAGATGAGCTGGAAGTCGACCTCGGGACCGGCACCATCAAGAACCTGACGACGGGAGTGGTCCACCAGAGTCAGGAGTTTCCAGAGTTCTTGCGCAGCATGATAGCCGAGGGAGGAATCATCCCCTATGCCCGCCGCCGGCTCGCGGAGAGAGCCAGCCTTCAAGAGCAGAAGCCGCTGTAGCATCAAACGCCTTCGGATGCCAAGAAAGGACGGACAATGAGCATGAAACAGCGCCCACTGGTGGGTATGGTTGCGGGAGACCCTCACGGTGTGGGGTCAGAGCTTGTCATCAAGGCCCTGGTAGATACAGAGATCCGGTCAGCCCTCATCCCCGTGATCATCGGATCGCCGGAGCACTTCCGGCGCACGCAGCAGGCTATAGGCATAGAACTTGAGATTGTCGAGATCGCGGCTCCAAGAGACGCCCAAGGCGCAGAGGGCACACTGGAGATCATTCCAAGCGATGATCCAGACTGGAATCTGTTCCAGTGGGGCCAAACAAGCGAGATGGCAGGTCGAGTTTCCATCTCACATCTGCGCCAGGTCGCCAATCTGGCGCTGGAGGGGCAAGTCGATGCCCTCGTCTATGCCCCCTTACATAAGGGCAACATGAAACAGGCCGGCCTTGGATTCCCCAGCGAGGCTGAGTTCCTGCAGGATCTCACCTGCGCGGGAGAGATCGTCATCTTCCTCGTGGGCAAACGGACCATGGTTACCCGGGTCACGACTCACGTACCCTTCAAGGACGTCCCCGGCCATATAACCCAGGACTCCGTCCTTCGGGTCATCAGGATGACGAACGACAGCCTACGCAAGCTTTCGTACGAAAGCCCTTCCATAGGCGTTGCAGCCCTCAACCCTCACATGGGAGAAGGCGGGCTGTGCGGCACCGAAGAGATCGACTCAATCATCCCTGCAATCGAAGCTGCACGCGCTGAGGGTATCTCGGTGCGAGACCTGCTCCCTGCAGATACTCTCCATCTGGCGTTTGCCGAAGGTGCGCTCGGGGGCCGGATAGACGCCGGCATCTACATGTACCACGATATCGCCGGTCTCTGTTCAAAAATCATGGAAGCATTCGACATGTTCACCTTCACGGTGGGCCTGCCCTTTCCGGTATTCACTCCTGGACATGGCACCCGATATCGCCGTGCAGGCAAGGGCACTGCGGATATAGCCGCCATGAAGAATGCCTTGCTTATGGCAGGTCGTACGAAGCCTTCAAACGTCTCCTAAGCTACTTGGACCGTGGACCAACTGCCCGTTTCGAAGGGAAAGAGAGAACCCGCATGGTGCTTCACCCTTTGAAGCCAAGGTAAGCGACACACATGCAAGCAGCAGCAACTGAACAGGAATACGCGCTCCGTGAAACGGAAAGACTGATTGGTGAATGCACGCTGTGCGGAGCCTGCATGAGAACCTGCGAGATAGCTCGCCTTGTCGCGTTCGATGAACCAGATCCCAAGGCGCTAGTCAAGAAGAAGATTGACTTTGTCTCGGGCGGAGAGGCCGACGAGGATATCCGCAAACTGATCTTCTCGTGCATGCAGTGCGACAAGTGCACCCTGAAGTGCCCAAAGGGGCTCTATCCTCACCTGCTCAACTACGCGTGCAGGCTTAGATGGGGTGAGACAGGCCGTTCCTTTCCAGACATCATGCGGGCAGCGTTACCCCAGCCCCGCTACAGCTACCACAATTTGGTAATGGCTTTGACCTCGAGACCCTCCGACCGTGACGACATCATTCAGGATGTTATCGTGGACCCGGCCCCCGTAGACCAGGTTGTGTTTCTGGGTTGCGTCCTGATGAATCGCCCCGACCTCCTTCACTATTTACTGGACATTCTGAAGATAGTTGGTTTCACGGGTCCGATCTTAATGGGTCCCACTCATTGCTGTGGACGACTCCAACAGATGGGTGGCGATGGAGTCGAGGCTGACCGCCTGGGCAGGGACCTCATCAAGACGCTCAATTCTTTCTGGCCGCGAGAGGTCATCTTGTGGTGCACCATCTGCTACCAACGGCTGGTCA
>ENA-OSEO01004248-OSEO01004248.1-sediment-metagenome-genome-assembly--contig:-NODE-4248-length-15424-cov-3.705610_pt1 | contig 15424 bp, 11 predicted proteins | sample MGYA00237883_ERZ534232 | MGnify/ENA metagenome assembly ERZ534232 | reverse complement strand
TTCGCTGACATCGATGTAGAAATGGGCCGCCGCGGTGATTCCTGATGCGGACCGGAGCGGAACGATGTGGCTCGAATAATGGGCTGTGGTGCCATCCGCCCGCGCGCCGACTGACTCGAAGAATGTGGCACGTCCCGAAGCGAATACGGCGGCGAGTTGTGCGCGAAAACGCTCGCGTTCTCGGGCGCCGAAACCCAGGTAGTCGCAGATGCAAGTCTCCGTGATCGGCTTGCCGAGCGGTGCTTCCGCCGCAGCGCTCTCGCTCGTGAGGAGCACCGTGCCGTCTCGGTCGATGGCGGCGACGCCGACTGGAGCGTGTTCCACCAGGGAGCGCCAACGCTCGTTTACTCCCTGGAGAGCAGCATTCCGTTCGATGAATTCGAGGCCGTCCGCTTCGGGGCCGATGACGTGTCCGGCAGGGTGCAGGGCCGGTGGGCGGGGAGAGGTGGCTGGACGCGCCGTCGGATCAGGGCTGGCGTCGCGGTGTGTATCACTTGCAGCGGGCGCAGTGAGGCTCGCTCGCAGCACGTCGATTTCGGCCTGGAGCTCACGGTTGGCCAGCTCCAATGCGCTCACTTGTCGCCGCAAACGTTCGAGTTCCGCGCTCAGTTGGCCCTGGTTCGCATCGTCACCCATCAGACGTCCGTCACCCTTCCCACCGCGCTGCCCGAACGGTTGAGTGTCATCTAAGGGTATTATACACGACGGTAACGGTTGTGTCCAGAACCCGTGACCGGACGGGACCAATCTCCACATCGGGGGTGTCGGGGCCTGACAGCCTGTTCGCGTAGATCGCTGCGCAGACGGACCACGTCCAGGATTGGCACCATCTCTGCTCAGGCGATCAGACTGTGCGCTGTTGTCATGTTTGTAACATGATGCAATTTGTATTATAATTACAACCGGTATCGTAAGATTGCGATGACACCGTGACACCCAGGTGAGGTGAAGATGGCGAAAAAACCGGCTCCGCAGAGTAAACGTGCTCAGCATACGGACCGCCCATTGCGTGGAATAGGCCAGCAAGATACACCGGTAGATGAATCCATTACCTCATCCGCAGGGCAGACTCGCCAACGTGCGCACCGCGTCGCCCCGGCACCACCACTTAGCGGTGTTTTCGGCGAGAACGAGATGCTGAATGCTCTCTTGAACGAGAGCGGTGACCTGTTTCTCGTCAAAGACCGTAACTCGGTCGTCTTGCGCTGCAGCGCTAGCTACGGGCAACTTTACGGCGGACCCAGCGAAGACCTCATTGGCAAGACCGATTTCGATGTATTTCCGCGTGAAGAGGCCGAGCGCTACCGGCAGGAAGATATCCAGGTCATCGAGACCGGACGGACCGTAGTTGCCGAGCATCTGCTCGACACCGTGTGGGGCAAGCGTTGGTACGAAGCCAAGAAGGTGCCCTGGCGAGACGCAGCTGGCCATATTATCGGTCTGTTCTCGGCCGAACGGGATATCACTGAAAGAAAGGCCATGCAGGATAGCCTGTTGCGCCATCAGCAAGGGCTGGAAGCGCTGTACCAGATTTCGCTTCGGGTTACCGCACAATATGAGCTCTCCACAGTACTGCAGATGATCGCGCGCAAGGCAGCCGAGTTGAGTTCCGCGCGCATGGGAGGGATTTATCTGTTGCAGCCCGACCAGCAAACGCTCAAACTTGTGGTTGGTCACGGTCTCGAACACGTTTTTGAGAACGCCATATTGCGGTTGGGGGAGGGTGTTGCCGGACGGGCGGTACTCAGCGGGACGACGTTTGCAGTCGAGGACTACGCGGTTTGGGAGGGGCGTGCCCCGCAATTTCCTGCGGGTTCCGTCCAGCGCGTGTTAGCGGTGCCGATTCGCACTGCGGATGGGATCATCGGGACTCTCAACGTGGGCGACAAAGATCAGAAAGGCCCTTTCGATGCGGAAGACGTGCGCCTGCTGGAGTTGTTTGCCGATCAGGCGGGCGTGGCTATCGAGTCCGCGCGGCTGTACGACGAAGTCAGGCGCGAGCTGGCCGAGCGCAAGCTGGCGGAACATGCGTTGCGTGAATCGAAGACGCTCTATTCCTCGCTCGTCGAAAACCTGCCCCAGTGTATCATCCGCAAAAACCTGCAGGGACAATATACCTTCGTCAATCAGTATTTCTGTGCGCTCGAAGGGAGGTCGGCGGCTGAAACACTCGGCAAGACCGACTTCGACCTCTATCCGTCCGAGTTGGCGCAGAAATACCAGCGGGATGACCGGCAGGTCTTCGAAAGCGGGCAAACGTACCGTGGCGCGGAGGAGCATCGCCTGCCGGACGGCGAAACCATCTACGTCAGTGTGATCAAGACGCCCATCCACGATTCGCAGGGCCAAATAAGCGGCGTGCAGTGCGTATTCTGGGATATCACCGAATTGAGCCGGGCTGAGGGCGAACGCGAAGAGCAACGCCGCATGCTGAGAACCCTGCTGGACGCCTTACCCGATGTCATCATCTTCAAGGACCGCGACTCGGTGTATCGTGTCTGCAACGCAGCCTGCGCGCAGTTTCTCGGCGTGCCCACCGGTGAATTGGTCGGGAAATCGGACCATGATTTCTGGTCTCCTGCGGAGGTCGAGCGTTTTCGCGCTGAGGAAGTAGAAGTCATCGAAACCGAGCAGACTGTCACCGCCGAACACGAAGCCATGACGCGCTACGGCAAGCGCATCCGTGAAGCCATCAAGACCCCGTTGCGCAACGAACTGGGCGAGGTGATCGGGGTGTTGTGCGTACAGCGGGACATCACCGAACGCAAGCAGGCGGAGGAGGCGTTGAAAGAAAACATCCGGATGACGGAGACCCTGCTGAACAGCATGCCTTTTCTGGCGATGTTGATACGCGCGGACACGCGCGAGGTCGTTGCTGTCAACGAAGCCGTGCGGAAAGCGGGTATTACTGTTGGCACACACTGCTATTCGATTTGGGGGGAGCGCGACGAACCGTGCGTATGGTGCAAGGCTCCCGCGTTGTGGTCCAGCGGTGAGCCGCAGCGTCTCGAGCTCGAGGAGCATGGCACTATCTGGGACGCCAACTGGGTGTTAGTTGGGCCGGACCTGTACCTGCACTATCTGTTCGACATCACCGAGCAGAAGCGCATGGAGGCCGAACTGCAGCGAGCGCAGAAGCTGGAGTCGGTCGGCGTGCTGGCGGGCGGTATTGCGCACGATTTCAACAATTTGCTCACCGGAATACTGGGCAATGTCTCCCTCGCCAAGCTGGAGGCACAACGCGCCGGACACGATGCCGTCGCCGACCTGTTGACCGATGCGGAGATTGCCTCGCTGCGCGCCAAGGGCCTCACCAACCAGCTACTGACGTTCTCCACCGGAGGCGCGCCAGTGAAGGCGACGGTTTCCATCACGAAACTGCTGCGTGAGTCCGCGCAGTTCGCATTACGCGGCTCGAACGTCGATTGCCGGTTTGAGATCGCCGCTGATTTGTGGCTGGTCGATGCGGACGAAGGGCAGCTCTCGCAGGTCATCAACAATCTGCTCATCAACGCGCGACAAGCCATGCCCCAGGGAGGTATCGTCAACTTGTCCGCCGAGAATCGCGATGTCGGCACAGACCTGCCCACGCTGACGCCGGGGCGCTACGTGATGGTATCCGTCGTTGACAATGGCATGGGCATCCCCGCGGAACACTTGCCGCGAGTATTCGATCCCTACTTCACGACCAAACAGACCGGAAGTGGCCTGGGCCTGAGTACGACGCATTCCATCGTCAGGAATCACGGCGGGCACATCCGCGTGGAATCCGTGGTCGGGAGAGGGACCAGCTTTTTCATCTACCTTCCTGCGTCGCAATGGCCCGTGGCTGCGGACGCCGCAGAGAAAACTGAATTCACTTATGGGCAGGGCAGAGTGCTGGTGATGGACGATGATGAGGCGGTGCGCAACCTGGCGGCACGCGTCCTGCGCGGCGCAGGTTATCAGGTCGAGTTGACGGCAGACGGTGCTGAAGCCATCGCCTGCTATCAACGGGCGAAGCGGGCGGGTACGCCGTTCGATGTGGTCTTGCTGGATCTGACGGTTGTAGGCGGCATGGGTGGCGAAGAGACAGTCCGCCGGTTGCGCGACCTCGATCCACAGGTGCGCGCCATCGTATCCAGCGGCTATTCGACAGAGGCCACCATGTCCGACTATACGCGCTATGGTTTCGATGGGGTCGTTCCCAAGCCCTACACCGTCAGCGAGCTGACGCGGGTCGTGGCTGCCGTGTTGGGGCAAACCGTGGACTAACCCGGCGTGGCTGTCGCGCTGGGTGCAGCGCCCCGCTTCGTGCGAGAAGTGCTGCGGGGCATCAGCCCCGCGCTACGGATGCGAAGTCCTGCGGACTGCTGCATCCCATGCGGACGGCCGCACTCAGGGCCAGCTGCGCTGAATGCACCGGCCTATTGCACGACGGTCGAAGAATCGCGTTTTTCAACCGGATGCACGGGGTCAAGCCCGCTTCAGCGGTCTGTGCGACGGGCGCTTACCCCCTCCAACCTCCCCCGTCCACGGGGGAGGCATGCGGCGCCGGATGAATCCGGCTGTGCCGTGCGGGCAACCGCAAATGGGTGGCTATGCGGCCATGACTCTCCAGCGCAGTGGTCACGTCAAAGGCGCCGCAATTGTCGCCTGAAATATCCTGGATATGCCCTGGGCGAATCAGGTCTTGACAGAAACGCTAGGAACAGGTAGAATACCAGCAATGCAGCACACAAAGGAGAAACAAACCGGTTCCAATGATAAAGATCGCTCCTTCGATTTTGTCGGCCGATTTTTCGCGTTTGGGTGAGGAAATACACAAGGCAGAAGTTGGCGGTGCGGACTGGGTGCACGTCGATGTGATGGACGGGCATTTCGTCCCCAACATCACGATCGGCCCACTGGTCTTGCGGAGCATTCGCCCGTTGACCTCCCTTCCGCTGGATGTGCACCTGATGATCGAAAATCCGGAGGACCATATCGATGCGTTTGCGCATGCAGGTGCGGACCTGATCACTGTTCACGTCGAAGTCTGCGCCCATCTGCACCGCGTCATCCAGCGGATTCATGACTGTGGTATTCAGGCAGGGGTTGCACTCAACCCGGCGACGCCGCTGGGTACGCTGGAGGAGATCCTGCCCGATGTGGAGTTGGTGCTGGTGATGTCGGTCAACCCGGGGTTTGGCGGGCAGGAGTTCGTGGCTAGTGCGCTGGATAAGATCCGGCGGCTGCGGAGCTGGCTCGATGAGCGCGGTCTGCGTGCGGAGATCCAGGTTGACGGCGGGATCAACGCAGCGACCATCGGCAAAGTTGCTGCTGCCGGTGCGACCGTGCTCGTGGCGGGTTCGGCAGTGTACGGCGCCAAAGAGGGGATCGGCGCCGCGATCGCCACGCTACGCCAGGCTGCCGAACGCGGCCTGGAAACGGCGGCCGCATCGTAACGGCAAAGCAAAACCGGCCTGCGCGGTTGACCGTGCACGCCGGTTCAGGAACCTTTTAACAACCCATACGACCTAGACTTTTTTGCGGAGTGTTTTCAGACACTTGGTGCAGACTTTGATGACGCGTGTCTTGCCGCCCTCGACGATGGTTGTCTTCTGGATGTTAGGCAACCATTTTCGATTGGTAGCAACCTTGGAGTGACTGACGTGATGCCCGAACTGAGGTCCTTTGTTACAGATTTCGCATTTTGCCATGGTTCACTTCCCCCTAATACATAAAAACCCAGAGGGCGCAGGACCGCTCTGAATTTACCAATGATGATACTGGGAGGTATCTTACCACAAGACCGGAAATTGTGCAACTACAGGAAGGCAACGGTGTTGTTTCAGTCTGGCGTTGTGCCAGCACCGAAGTGGTCATTTGCGCCGCTGCAGCAGATTGCCGACAACCCGCGAGCGGTTCTTGCCGGAAGATGGGCTTTTCAGTGTGCCTCGTCCCGCAATTGGGACACAGGCTCTTGCAGAAAGGTATGAAACCGATGACAGAAGAGACGAGATTGGGTCAAGTAGAAATTACGCCAACAGCGATTGCCAGCATTGCCGGGCAGGCGGTGTTGAATTCTTACGGGGTCGTCGGTCTTTCAGCGCGGTCGGGACGCGGATTGCTCGCTTTCCCGCGCGATAATATCAAGAAGAGCGTTGAGATCAGCGTTGTTGGGGACGAAATCGTGATCGATCTGTATGTAATCATCGAATATGGAACGCGCATTTCCACGGTGGCGCAAAACATCATGGAGAACGTCAAGTTCAGTGTGGAAAAAGCGCTGGGTGTGCCGGTGGCTCAGGTGAACGTGCACGTGCAGGGCCTGCGTGTGAGCAATCAGGGTTAAAAGTATAACGATGGAGGTATTGGAATCTTGGCATTAGAGGATGCGCAGGTCATCACGCATGACTGTCGGAGCTACCTGGAGAGTCTCCCTGCCATCACGAGCTGTGACGGACAGTTACTCAGACAACTTTTCGAAGCGGGGACCAGTTGGCTGGAGAAACATGCGAATTCCATCAATGCACTCAATGTGTTTCCGGTGCCGGATGGCGATACCGGAACGAACATGCTGCTCACGATGAAGACAGCACTGCACGAGTTGACCCTGCTGTCGGAGCAGACCGCTTCAGCGGTAGCGCAGTCCGTATCCCACGGTGCACTGATGGGTGCGCGGGGGAATTCCGGTGTGATACTCTCGCAGTTGTTGCGCGGTTTGTCCAAGGGCCTGACCGACCGGGAACAGTTCGGGGCGAAGGAATTCGCCAAGGCGCTGAGCGAAGCGTCCGCAACGGCCTACAAAGCGGTGATGAAGCCGGTGGAAGGCACGATCCTCACCGTGTCGAAGGACGCGGCGACTGCCGCTTCCGTCGCCGCAGACGAGATCGGTGACGTGGCCTTCGTGTTGTGTGTAGCCGTAGAGGCCGCCAGGCGCTCGGTCGAACGGACCCCAGCGCTGCTTCCGGTCCTCGCCGAAGCGGGTGTCGTCGATGCCGGAGGCCAGGGCCTGATGATCTTCCTGGAGGGGATGCTGCGTTTCCTGCGCGGTGACTCCGTGGACGTTGTGCCTGCGGCGATCACAACGGCGGTGGGCTGGGCCGCTTTCCACCCCGCTCATGCGGAAGAGGAATCTTCGTATGGGTACGAGGTGATGTATCTGGTTCAGGGTGCCAACCTGGATGTCGATGCAGTGCGCGAAACCATCTCCACAATGGGTGATAGTGTGGTCGTCGTGGGCGACGAGAAGCAGATCAAGATCCACGTGCACACGCCGGAACCCGGTAATCCGCTGACCTACGGCGTAACCCTGGGCACGCTCAGGAATATCGTCGTCGAGAACCTGCAGATCCAGGCCGACCAACTGGCGCATCGCGAAGCGCCGGGACCCAGTCCGTTGGCCCTCGCGAAAGCAGCCGCGCACAAGGGGGGCATCGCCGTCGTCGCCGTTTCCCCGGGACAGGGTATCTCCCGTGTCTTCGAGAGCCTCGGCGCGAGTGCCATCGTGCCAGGCGGACAGACGATGAACCCGAGCACCGAACAGTTGTTGCGTGCGGTGGAGGAATTGGCGGCCGAAGAGGTCGTCATTCTGCCCAACAACGGCAACATCTTCCTGACCGCCCAGCAGGTCGACGTGCTCACCGAAAAGCGCGTCCGCGTTGTGGGCAGCACGTCCGTGCCGCAGGGCATCGGCGCGATCCTGGCGTTCAACTACCAGACCGATCTGGAGACCAACGCGAAGACGATGGAACAGGCCGCGAAGAACATCCAGACCATCGAGGTGACCAGAGCGATCAGATCGGCGCAGGTCAACGGCCTCACTGTCGAGGCGGGACAGGCGATCGGCCTGATCAATGGGAAGCTGACATCGTGCAGCGCAGAGATCAACGATGTGATCAAAGACGCGCTGACCGCCCTCAACGCGGACGATTACGAGATTGTCACCATCTATTACGGCGAGAACATTATTGCCGAAGAAGCACAAGCGCTCCTGAGCGAACTGGAGGAAGCCCATCCCTTTCTCGAGTATGAATTGATTCAGGGCGGACAGTCACATTATCACTACATTATCTCGTTGGAGTGAGATCAATCCAGTTCTCTGCCAGAGTACGACTGGGTTCGGAGGAAACATGGCAAAGGTTAGAGTGGTAACGGACAGCTCGGCAGAACTGCCGCCCGAGACTGCCAAGGAACTGGGGATCACCGTAGTGCCGATGGGGATCCGTTTTGGAGATGAGGAATTCCGGGATGGTATCGACATAACGTGTGAGGAATTCTATCGCCGGCTGGAGTATTCGCACGTCATGCCTATCGCCGTCCCTCCCACCTTTCGGTCCTTTCAGGAAGCCTACAGCGTACTGAGTGACACCACGGATCAGATCATCTCGATTCACGTATCGAGCAAGCTCCATCGCACCTATCACATGGCCACTGCGGCGGCAGAGGCATTTCTCGGTCGCTGCCAGATCGCAGTGATCGATTCGGCTTCGATTTCGGTTGGTCTGGGGACGTTGGTCAGGGCCGCCGCGCGGGCGGCAGACAAGGGACACCCGGTCGACAGCATCGTGCGGCTCATTCGCGGTATGATCCCGCACGTTTACCTGGTGTTTTTTGTGGAGTCGCTGGATTACCTCGAGCGCGAAGGGCGGATCGGCAAGGCGCAGGCGCTCCTCGGCAACATGCTGAACATCAAACCGATCCTGATCGTCGAGGACGGGGACATCATTGCGCTCGAAAAGGTACGGACGCGCCCGCGTGCCATCGACAAGTTGTTCGAGTTCGTGGCCGAATTCGCACAGATCGAAGACGTCGCTGTCTTACAGGTCGACTCCGGTGGCGAGACGGAAGAGTTGATCGAGCGGCTGCAACAGGTCTTTCCCGACCGTGAGTTTCCCGTACTCCCATACGGCCCGGTATTGGCCACCCATATCGGACCGGGGACGATGGGGATCATCGTCTATGAAGGGATATATTGAAGGTGTCGAACAAACGTCTCGCGCGCGGATTCATCAGCGGTGCCGGTGTGCGCATAGTTCGCAGGTTGGCCGTGTCGCCGGACCTCACTGCCCGGGCCGGCGTTTGCCTGACATCATTCACACACCCGGAGGATTGAATCACTGATGACCAGTGCGTATGTGAAACTTTCGAAAATACTGGAGCTGGAGCGCAAGGGTGACTTCGCGGACAAGGCGGTAATGGGCGGGCTGGGCAAATTTGTGCCGACCTGGCGTAGACAGGCCGCTGAGGATGGCTATGACGCACGGACTGTCGATGAGATCGCTACCCTCATGGAGGACTATTCTGCGGCCGATCAGCGCAAAGCGCGGATCGTGCTCGTCGAGAAAATCTCCACGCTGCTGTCCAGGGGTGGGATCCAACCGCGCCCGTCGGTGTCCGTGCCCCGGCCGGATCATGCCGCCGCGCCGGGAGAGAGTGTCCAGCAGCAGCGCGATGTGCGCGAAGCGCCGCCAGCGGATACGTTGCCGGGACTCAAAGCCCCGGTGACCAGCCTGCCGCGCATCAATACGGCGTATGCGAAGAAACTGGAACGGCTGGGCGTGCAGACCGTTGGCGATCTGCTTTACCTGTTTCCCAGGCGCTACAACGATTTCAGCGCGCTCAAGAAGATCAATGAGCTGGTTGTGGGCGAAGAAGTCACGGTCATGGGGATGATCGAGAATATCAGCGAGAAGCAAACCCCACGCGGGATGACGATCATCACTGCCGTCTTGACCGATGGGACCGGCATGCTGCGGGTGACCTGGTTCAACCAACACTATTTGCTCCGGCGGTTGCCACCCGGCCGGCAGATCGTGGTCAGCGGCAAGATCGATCTCTATCTCGGCCGGCTCGTGATGCAGTCGCCGGAATGGGAGCCGCTCGAAAAGGAACTGATCCACACCGGGCGGTTGGTTCCGGTCTACCCGTTGACCGAGGGTATCAGTGGCAAATGGTTGCGCGCGCTCATGTCCAGAACGGTGGATTACTGGCAGAAGCGTCTGCGCGATCACCTGCCGCCGGAAATAGTGCAGCGTGTAGCGTTGGTGCCTCTGAATCAGGCGATCGCGCAGATTCACTTCCCGGACAGTGAAGAAGCGGTACGCAAGGCCAAACACCGCCTGGCGTTCGACGAGTTCCTGATGATTCAGCTCGGCGTGCTGCGCCAGCGGCGCCAGTGGCGCCAGCAGCAGGGACGTCCTTTGCAGATCGACAGCGCACTGCACGACCGGTTCGTGCAAAGTCTGCCTTTCACGCTCACCCCGGCACAGGACCGCGCGCTGCAGCAGATTCTGGACGACATCCGCAAGCCGGAACCGATGAGCCGACTCCTGCAGGGCGACGTCGGTTCGGGCAAGACCGTCGTTGCTACGGCGGCGATGTTACAGACGGTTGCGAATGGCTGTCAGGCGGCGATGATGGCCCCCACGGAGATCCTGGCCGAGCAGCACTTCAAGACCATCTCGCAGCTGCTGGAAGACGTGTCCGTGCGCGCTGCTTCCGCCGGCGAAGACGCCGCCAGACCGCCGCGTGTGGAACTGCTGACCGGCAGCGTCGCCAAAGCTGAGCGAGATGAGTTGCTGCGCGCGACGAACGCCGGCGAGATCGATATCCTGGTGGGCACCCACGCGCTCATCCAGAGCGACGTGGCGTTCTCGAACCTGGCACTGGTTATCGTCGATGAGCAACACCGCTTCGGTGTCGATCAGCGCGGCGCACTGCGCCAGAAGGGTTACAATCCGCACATGCTGGTGATGAGCGCCACGCCGATTCCGCGCAGTCTGAGTTTGACGATCTACGGCGATCTCGATCTGTCGATCATCGATGAGCTGCCACCCGGACGGCAGACGATCAAGACGCGCTGGTTGGAACCACGCGAACGCGAACGTGCGTACTCGTTTATCGAGAGCCAGGTGAACAAAGGACGGCAGGCGTTCATCATCTGCCCGCTGGTCGAGGAATCGGACAAGTTCGAGGCGAAAGCAGCGGTGGAGGAATTCGAGCGTTTGCGCACGGTGATCTTCCCCAAGCTGCGCCTGGGATTGCTGCACGGGCGCATGAAAGCCGACGAGAAGGACCAGGTCATGGAGGCGTTCCACCGGCACGAGATCGACATTCTGGTGTCGACGTCGGTGGTCGAGGTGGGCATCGACGTTCCGAACGCGACCGTGATGCTCGTGGAGGGCGCGAACCGTTTCGGCCTGGCACAGCTCCATCAATTTCGCGGGCGAGTCGGGCGCGGCGCGCACGAATCCTACTGTCTTCTGTTGGCGGATGCGGACTCGGGCAACAGCCGCGAGCGGCTCCAGGCGATCGAGAGTTCACAGGATGGCTTCGCCCTCGCGGAAAAGGACCTGGAAATGCGTGGTCCGGGCGAATTTTTCGGTACGCGGCAAAGCGGCTTACCTCCGCTCAAACTGGCGGAGTTGGGTGATCTGCTGACGTTGGTCAAGGCGCGCGAAGAAGCACAACTGCTCGTCGACCGCGACCCGCAGTTGGCGCGGCCTGAGCATCGCGCTCTCGCGCAGAAACTGAACGAGTTTTGGGCTTACCAGACAGAGCTAAGCTGAATCACGCAGATTCGTTGGAGGATATCTTCTCATGACCCTGGCGGTTTATCCCGGCAGTTTCGACCCGGTCCATTACGGGCACATCGATATCGCGACCCGCTCGGCGCGTACTTTCGATAAGCTGATCGTGGGTGTGTACGATCGCCCCATGAAAAACCTGCTTTTCTCAGCTGATGAGCGCGTGGCAATGATGAAGCAGGCGCTTGCGGACCTGCCCAATGTACAGGTCGTGCGTTACAGTGGTTTGACGGTGAGCTTCGTCAAAGAAAATGGTGCGACCGTCATCGTGCGTGGCTTACGTGTCACCTATGACTTCGAGCTGGAATACCAGATGGCGTTGACAAACAAAAAACTGGCTCCTGAGATCGAGACGGTGTGTTTTGTGACCAGTCTGGAGTATGCATTTTTGAGTTCGAGTATCGTGAAGGACGTTGCCATGTCGGGAGGCTGTATCCAGGCGATGGCCCCACCTCACGTGATCGCTGCGATACAGGAAAAACTCACAGCAAGCGCGGAAGGGGGCCGGCCAATTGCGCCTCCCTCACGCGATTGGCCAACGTAACAACGTAACATGGAAAGGAGTCGCCGTATGGATATCCTCTACCTGGTCGACCGCCTGGAAGAGCTGATCAATGAAGGCTGGCACATTCCAATGACCACCAACGTCGTCATCAATGAGGAAGAATTTCTGGATATCATCGATCAAATGCGTATCTCCGTCCCTGAAGAAGTCAAACAGGCCAAGCGCATCCAGCAGGAAAAGGAACGATTGCTCGCGCAGGCAAAAGACGAGCACGATCGGATCATTGCCCTTGCACGCGAAGAGAATCAGGCGATGCTCGCCAATCACGAAGTTCTCAAAGCGGCAGAGGCACAGCGGCAAGCTATTCTCGAAGAGGGGCGGCGTGAGGCCCGCTCGATGAGGAAGGAAGCCGATGCGTACGTCATCGATACGCTGAAACAACTGGAAGGGCAGTTGTCCGGTCTGCTGACCACGGTCCGCAACGGCGTCGCGGTCGTTCAACAGCAACACCACGAGGAAATCGGCAGGGACCGTGACCCGGAAGACACTGACGACGAACCATTGCCTGACCGTGACCGCGCGAGCGTGCCCGCTATGACCGACGACTTCGACGAGTAGACCTACCCCGCGCGCAGGTCACCGGGGTGTGGTTCCGCATGGCGTGTGTAGCCGGCGCGTTGACGCGTGCCGGCCTGCCTCCTGTGTCCGCCACGGTGGTCGCTGGCGGTGCGCTGTTCTCAAACGCCGGCAGCACACGATCCGGCATTCGTGTCACCAGAAGGCCTGTACTTGCGGTTCAAACACTACGCGGAAATGCCTGCCCCAGAAACTGCCATCCAGCTAGGTCGCCTGCGCAATCACCTTCGCTCCTCCTCACGGTACGTCGCTGCATAACGATCGTGAGCCCTCAACAGGTCACTTTTGGGATGATATCCTCCGGCTTACGACTCTCCTTCTCCCACAACGTATTCCCTGCAACAGGGTGCAGCCGGGATTTTTGCGACAAGTATAGCGTCTTTGACACAACCAATGCGCTGCAGAGCGCGCCCACTGGAACAGGCTGTCCCAATCCGCAGGATTTCGTATTCTTAGCGCGGGACTTCAGCCCTGCGGCACCTTCGTCTGCTTGGCCCAGACTGGGCCAATTGACCACGGTTACGTGCAGCGCGCGGTCTGGCGCATTCTACCGCTCCGGCTGACGCACGCGCTCGTCAAAGCTTGGCCCAGTCAAACCTCACGCCCGGGACTGGGTCAATCTCCGATGCCACCGTCGTTGTCGCGGGACTGCTGTGTCTGGGCGGACCCTGTACCGCTCTGCAGCGTAGCAGATTGGCACAGTCTCTGCCCCAATCCGCAGGACTTCGTATCCTTAGCGCGGGGCTTCGTCTGCTTGGTCCAGTCTGGGCCAAGCTAACACGGTTACGTGCAGCGCGCGGTCCTGGCGCATTCTACCGCTCCAGCCGGCGCACGCGCTCGTCAAAGCTTGGCCCAGTCTTGACCGCGCACGCGCACACGTCGCCACACGCGGGCGTTGCGCGCGCACAACCTGTCCGACTCGACCGGTGTGGCACTCACCGCCCCACCTGATTTCGCGTCCTGCGCACTGCGTGCTATTATGGTGTCAATCGGTCAGTTGATTGATGGACAAGGAGTTCTGTGACGATGGAACAGGTGATTAGCGCGACCGAGGCGCGTGTCCACTTTGGCGAGCTACTCAGGCGTGTCGCTGAAGGTCGCCAGGCAGTCATCGTGGAACGGGACGGGAAACCGCAGGTCGTTGTCCTGGCTGTGGAGGAGTACGAGCGTCTCAAGGCGACACAGCCTCGCAACGACTGGCGACAAACGATGGAAAAGGCGATTGCCGTCGCGGACGGTGTCAGAGCGCGGCGAGCAGGGCGTCCTTTGCCGGATCCGGCGGATGTTATCAGCGAAATGCGAGAGGAACGAGATGAGCAATTGCATCTGCCTTGATGCCAGTAATGGCTCTTTCATCGACAGCCCGTGGTGCCGGCAGTCGTGCCGTCCTCGAATGGCACTTGATGCCCACACATCGCCGGCCAGGTACGCGAATGACGCTCGGCAGCGATGCGCAGCACACGAAACAGACGAAAACGAGTGGATTCCGCCCGCCTGGTGAGACGGTATCCTGGAAGAAAGGCAGCGGCCCTCGTCTTGGCGCGCCCATTCGCGTATTCAAGCCTGGCTGGTGTTCACGGCTTGCTCGTGCGGCCTCATGCCGCTATCTTGGCGCCGCTGCGCGTGAGACAGCCCCAGTGGCATAGCACACTGGGGCCGTTGTTTCGGGTATTATCAGCGGACGTGCGCTCAGGTCACGGAGCGGGTGCGCCAGGCTCTCCCGTCGGGACGGTTACCGTGTATGGCACCGTCACTTCGAACTGGCCGTCCGCTGTGCGTGCGACTACCAGCACGAAGGGCGTCAGCTCCCAGCCGCCGTCCCCGGGCAGCCAGATCGGCAGGTCGAACGTCCCCAGCTCGCCGATTTGTGCCACGTCGGACACTGGAATCGTTACCTGCGGGACGTCTTCCTGCGGGACGGGTTGTGCGAGCGTAAAGCCGACCTGCCCTCCGCCAGGCCACGCTTCGCCGTGCGCGGTGACCGTGATACCGACCGTCCCGCTGATCGGAAACAGGGACAGGACCGGCAGCGAAACACCTGGTTCGGCAGTCGGTTCGGAGGGCTGCTCGGTTGGCGCAGGTTCCGCGGTTGGTTCTGCGGTCGGTGGCAGTTCCTCAGTGGGTTCTGCAGTCGGTTCGGCGGGTTCGACCGTCGCTGGAAGCTCTGCGGTTGGCTCGGCAGTCGGTTCGGCGGGTTGTTCGCTTGGCTCGGGTTCTGCGCTCGCCTCTGCCGTCGGTTCGACGGTGTGCGTCGCCACAGCCCCTGGCACGATTGTGAACTGCGCGACAGCCGATTTGCTGAAGTCGGGCGTGTAGGCGACGACGAGCGCGCCCGGTTCCCCAGCCCAGCCCTGCTCCTCGGCCACGGTGATGTTGCCTGCGAACGTGCCATCCTCCCCGGCGGTTACACCGACGGTCGCCATCGCCGGGTCGAGCTGAATCTGGGCCATGCCCGGTTGTAGTTTCGCCAGGGTCAGGACCACCTGCTGTCCCGCCGGCCAGTTACTGCCGTGCACGACGATCGTCGTTCCGACAGGTCCCTCGGTGGGCGATAGGCTGAACGCTGGCGCGGCGGGTTCGGCCGTTACCGGCGGAACTGCTGTCTGTGTCGGTTCCGCGGTCGGTTCGGCAGTTGCACCCGATGTCGGTTCGGCAGTCGGTTCGGCAGTTGCACCCGATGTCGGTTCGGCAGTCGGTTCGGCAGTTGCACCCGATGTCGGTTCGGCAGTCG
>ENA-OSEO01004247-OSEO01004247.1-sediment-metagenome-genome-assembly--contig:-NODE-4247-length-15426-cov-5.801876_pt1 | contig 15426 bp, 16 predicted proteins | sample MGYA00237883_ERZ534232 | MGnify/ENA metagenome assembly ERZ534232 | reverse complement strand
AATGGATTTGGGTGGCTCCGGCTCCAACCTGAGAACACCGGCAGGTTGTGTTGGGAAGGCACGTTGCGAGTGGTCCTGCCTCGATACTCAGGACATCATCTACGATCTCACCATGGAGTTCCAAGATGCGCTCCACCGGCCCATGTTCCCTTACAAGTTCAAGTTCAAAGCTTCCGGTTGCGCTTGCGACTGCGTTGCGGCCATTGCCCGTGCCGACTGTTCCATTATCGGTACCTGGCGTGACAAGATTCGCATTGATCAGGAAGCCGTCCGCGCTTATGCGGCAGGAGAGCTTTCTCCTCAGGGCCACAGCTCGAGCTCGGAAAAACGTACTGTAGACATCAATGCAGAAATCGTCGATCTTTGCCCCACCCGCTGCATGGAATGGGATGGCAAGAATCTGAAAATTTGGGATGAAGACTGCGTTCGTTGTATGCACTGCATCCGAGTGCTGCCACGGGCTCTTCGACCCGGCACCGACACCGGCGCTACGATTTTGGTGGGCGCCAAAGCACCTATTCTTGAAGGCGCCCAGCTTTCCAGCGTAGTCATCCCATTCATGAAAATGGAGGCGCCTTACGACGAATTCAAGGAATTCGTTGAAAAAATGTGGGATTGGTGGATGGAGAATGGGAAGAACCGTGAACGGTTGGGCGAGTTGATTCAGCGCTTAGGCTTGCAAGAGTTTCTGAAGGCCTGTGACCTGAGTCCGGATCCACGTATGGTCAATACTCCGCGCTTCAATCCTTACATTTTCTATGATCCGGCGGAAGTCCCCGGTGGTTGGGAACATGATATTACAGCTTTTCGTTCACGGCATCAAGCGTAGGAGGTTAGAATATGGCTTTTGATCCTAATGACCCATTGAAAGATCGCATAACGGATATTGGCCCTCCCAAGTATGACAAGTTCTTCCCTCCCATTGTCAAAGAGAACTATGGTAAGTGGAAGTATCATGAGATACTTGAGCCCGGAGTTCTGGTGCATGTCTCCGAAACGGGAGCCGAGCTTTTCTCCGTGCGTGTGGGCGCGGCCCGTCTGATCAGCGTGGACTTGATCCGTGACGCTTGTGACGTTGCGGACAAGTACTGCGATGGCTATCTGCGTTGGACGACCCGCAACAACATCGAGTTCCTGGTGAGCGACAAGGCCAAGCTACAGCCGCTCCTCGACGACCTCAGGGGCCGTAGCAACTGGTTCCCCATTGGCGGCACCGGCGCCAGCATCACCAATATTGTACACACTCAGGGGTGGGCCCACTGCCATACGCCGGCCATCGATGCATCCGGCGTGGTTAAATCGGTAATGGATGAGCTTTTTGAGTATTTCGGATCGCACAAGCTGCCCGCCCAGGTGCGTATTGCATTGGCTTGCTGCCTCAATATGTGTGGTGCGGTTCATTGCTCGGACATCGCCATTTTGGGCGTACACCGCAAGCCGCCGTTGGTCGAGCATGATCGCGTTGGAAAAGTGTGCGAAATTCCGCTGGTCATCGCCGCCTGCCCGACGGCCGCCATCAAGCCGAAAAAAGTTGACGAACTGAAGAGCATCGAGATCAACAACAGCCGCTGTATGTTCTGCGGCAACTGCTACACGATGTGTCCGGCTCTGCCTCTGGCCAATGCAGAAGGTGATGGTATTGCCCTGTGGGTTGGCGGGAAGGTGTCCAATGTCATATCGGCTCCGATGTTCTCAAAGCTTGCAGTTCCTTATATCCCGAACGAGCCGCCGCGCTGGCCGACCACGGTCAACACTGTTAAGAAGATCGTAGATGCCTATGCTTCCGGCGGGCGTCGTTATGAACGTGTCGGCGACTGGATCAACCGGATCGGTTGGGAGCGCTTCTTCGAAACAACCGGGCTAGAATTCAAACACGAGCACATTGACGACTACCGTTTGGCTATGACTACGTGGAGGACTACCACGCAATTCAAGTTCTAACGGTGAGCGGGTGTCGGCGCACTGGGGAGTTTCGGCTTCCCGGTGTGCTTCTTTAAGAGAGAAATCTCATGATCTTTCAAAAACCGCGGCTGGTGATCGCTGCACTACGGGGAGGGGCCGGCAAGACCGTGGTTTCTCTGGGTGTTGCGGCGGCATGGCGAATGAAGCACGGCCTGCGGGTGGTGCCCTTCAAGAAAGGTCCGGACTATATTGATGCGGGTTGGCTGTCGGTAGCAGCTCAAAGCCCCTGCTACAATCTGGATCCGTTTCTGATGAAATCTGATGAAATGCTCCTCTCCTTCGTAAACCGTGCCGGTAAGGGCGATGTGGGTCTGATTGAGGGCAATCGTGGGCTGTACGACGGAGTGGATGTGCAGGGAAGTTTTTCCACTGCTGAACTGGCTAAGCTGCTCGGCGCACCCGTCGTGCTGGTGCTTGACGCTACCAAGGTGACCCGCACTGCGGCTGCTTTGGTGCTAGGCTGCCAGCAATTGGATCCTGAAGTCAAAATCGCCGGGATCATTTTGAATCGAGTGGCCGGCAAGCGGCATGAGAAAATCTTGCAAGGTGCCATTGAGAAGTACTGCGGAGTACCCGTTGTCGGGGTTTTGCCGAAGGAAGGCAATATGTTCTTTCCGGAGCGCCACATGGGCCTCGTTCCGCCTCAAGAAGCGTGCAATGCTGCAGAGGCAATGGAATGGGCCGCCGTCAAGACGGGTGAATGCGTTGATTTGGCGGCTTTGTGGCGGATAGCAGAATCGGCGGATACGCTGGGCTGGCCTGCACCGGCGGGGGGAATTGGTACATCCCTTTATACGAGCAAGCCGGTAAGAATTGGAATTGTTCGTGATGCCGCTTTTCAATTTTACTACCCCGAAAATCTGGAGGCGTTGCAGGAGCGAGGCGCGATCCTCCATGAAATTTCCAGTTTTGAAGATCGACCGCTGCCTGCCTTGGATGCCTTATACATTGGTGGCGGATTTCCGGAAGCTCATCTGGAAATTCTTGCCAGGAACAGGGTTTTCCGAGAGTCCTTGCGGCGGGAAATCGAGGCGGGTCTGCCCGTCTACGCCGAATGTGGCGGGTTGATGTTTTTGTGTGCAAACATCCATCATGCGGAATGCAAGTTTCCCATGACCGGGATTTTTCCCTATGATGTGGTGCTGGAAGCAAAACCCCAGGGGCATGGTTACACCATCCTGGAGTGTGTGCGCGAAAATCCGTTTTTCGCTAAAGGCGCCGGGTTCAAAGGGCATGAATTCCATTATTCTCGAATTGTTGGCTGTGATTCATCATTCCCTTTTGTATTCCGATTGCAGAAGGGACATGGAATAGTAGCGGGCCGGGATGGAATGTGCTATAAGAACACCCTGGCTAGTTACTCACATGTCCATGCTGTGGGAAACAATAGTTGGGCAGAAGCCATGGTTCACTCGGCCAGATACCATCAGCAGGAAAAGTCAGGCGAGTCGTTGGATCATCAAAGGATCCGGAGCCAGGCATGTCAGAAGTCTTTGCACATTTAACCAAATTTTAGAAGGAGGAAGTGTCCATGGCATTAGTTGAATATAAAGGCAAATCTTTTGAGATTGATGAAGACGGGTTCATCAACAGCTTCGATCAGTGGTGCCCGGAATGGGTTGACTATGTCAAGAGCTCCGAAGGCATCAGCGAGCTGACTGAAGAACATTGGAAGGTGATTCATGTGTTGCAGGATTACTACAAGAAACATGGAATTGCCCCGATGGTTCGAATCCTGACCAAGGTGACAGGCTACAAACTGAAATACATCTACGAGTTGTTCCCGTCCGGACCGGGTAAGGGCGCCTGTAAGATGGCCGGCCTGCCAAAGCCTACGGGTTGCGTGTAGCATCAGAAGAATGGCTTCGGGATGGGTGTCATCCCGAAGCCGACGTTTATATGGCAGTACGAGGTAAAAAGGGACTGCCTTACAGATTGGCTGTAGAGCCGAACAGCCAATTTTTTTGTTTTTGCAAAAGACTCTGGCAGCTTTGTTCTGGTGAATCGGATTAACGCAAGCCTGCCTGCGACTTTCCCCCTGGAAGTCAAGGACGATGTTTTGAGAGAAGCAAGCTTGACATTCATTTTGGAAGGGGTTAGTTAGGGCCGGGTCCTTACGATAGATTGAAAGGAACCGCTGGATAAAAAGCTTGGGTTGTTTTGTCGTATTAAAATGAAAAGGGAGGAAAAATAGGATGTGGAAAGTTACAGTTGACAAAGATAAGTGCACCGGCGATGCCGAATGTGTCGATGTATGTCCGGTGGACGTCTATGAACTGGTGGACGGCAAGGCGGAGCCTGTAAACGAAGACGAGTGCCTTGGCTGCGAAAGCTGTGTAGAAGTGTGCGAAGCGGGAGCTATCACTGTAGAAGAAGTTTAATCCATAGTGTAGCTGCCCTGTCTGTATTTATGTAAGGCCGCTGGTGCGAAATTCGCTCGGTGGCCTATTTTTTTGCATGAAAAAGCCCGCCCGGCATGGCTGCGGGCGGGCTCATTAAATCTTGATTTGAGCTTCTATGGCAATTATTGAGCGCACTCTTTCGGGTGGCAGCCAATACAGGTGACGGGAGCACCGGTCTTGGGATCTTCTTTCTTTTTCGCTTTATGGCACTCAACACAGTTGTTGTGAAAAGCCAGTTTCAAATTGAGCTTCTGCTGGTCCTCCGGCAGCTTTTTCTCGCCCTGGATGGTCAGCTCGGTGTGGCATGAAGAGCAGGCGCAAGCAGGGTCGCCTTGCTTCCACGTGTTATTGCCGCCCTCATAAACATGGTGGCAATCGATACATGCTACTCCGTAATCCTCAGCGTGGGTTTTGTGGGTGAATTCGACCGGGCACTTGGTGTGTTTTTCCCATTTCGCGTCCTTTATGGTGATGCTTTCGGGCGCTTCAGTCTTACAGTCCTGGGCAGTCACCAACAATGCTCCGGCAAACATCACCAAAACTGCCATAACTCCGCACAATAAAAGCTTTCCTCCGAATCTTCTCACTTGCTTTACCCTCCTTTCTCAATTAGCGATCGTTATTTAAACACCAACCTCCTTATTCGACCATTTGGCTGGCATTGTAGTGAAATTTTTCTCTAAATGTCAAGCGAGTATTTTTGTACTGCGGGGTTGACCGACTGCAAAAATACAAGCAATTGATACTGTGAATGCGTGCAGGGTGGTCCGGCACTCGACATATTTCAACAGCATATGGACAATGCGTTCACACCAGTGGATTGTGTAAGAGTCGAAAAGCAGACCCAAAAGTAAGGTGGTGTTTTTTAGCAAATGCATCTATAATGGTAATCAAGTCGGGAAAAATTCAGTTATCTGCTTGAAAGGAGGCTCCTATGTTGTTCATGGCCATCTTCAACTATGCTCCTGAGGACCGTGATCAGGTCATTGAAAGAGGACTCGAGAGCAAAGGCAAGGGAAAGAACACGGGTGTCGAAATCAAAGGTGAGTGGTTCGACATCTCCGGACATAGAGTATTCCGACTCTTTGAAGCAGAGGATGAATTCCATCTGGCAAATTCCATCTATCGCTGGACCGACCTCGGAGTGGCTGAGGTGATCCCGGTTGTAGATACGGACAAAGCCATCAAGTTCTTGAAGCGGGCAAGTAAGAAAGCCTGATGTCGCTGCGGCATAAACCTTCAATCGGTCCTTGTGCGCTGCATTGCGCTCAACGGAAAAGGCGGGTGAAAAGCCGAACCCATCTGGCCAGAGTGCATGAGGAGCGGATACGAATTCTGCAAGTGTACCACTCCGACCGCTGCTCGGGTCGGGTTGTCGTTTTTGGCTGCTGGGCTGCGCGGGAGAAAGCTTCGGGGTGCAGAGAGCTTCGACCCGCCGGCTGTGCGGCGGAGAATGATCAGCCTTAAAGGTTGCGTGCGAGCAGGGCAAATCTGAACATGCGAATAATCGCACGCTGCAGGGGTAGACTCAAGAAGTAAGGCAAGTTGCGAGTCAGTAGACCTATGGCACTAGGAAAAGGCTGCTTCTGCACAGCGGTGGCCGCCACTTTTTTGGTTGCCGATGCCTTGAAGCAATCCTTCTAACCTCGACTGAGGAGGTTTGAAGGATTTTTTATTGTAGTAGAAACATCCCGGGAGGAAAAATCGATGAATCAGCTTGCCGAGCTTTTGCAGAAGATAGAACCGGCTTCAAAGGAATGGCAGGAAAAAGCCTGGCAAAGGCTCAGAGCGCAGATACGCCCCAGAGGGTCCCTGGGGCAGCTGGAAGTGATAGCAGCCCGGCTTGCGGGCATAAATCGCAGCTTGACACCGGATGTGGGCAAGAAAATGATTTTGACGATGGCAGGTGATCACGGGGTGGCTGCCGAGGGCGTCAGTGCATACCCGCAGGAAGTGACCCGGCAAATGGTCTACAGTTTCACTCAAGGCTGGGCATCCATCAACGTGCTGGCAGCCCATGTGGGAGCCACTGTCAAGGTCGTCGATTGCGGGGTGGCTGCCGATCTTCCTGCCGATTGGCCGATTGTGCACAGGAAGCTGGCAAAAGGTACGGCGAACATGACTCAAGGACCCGCTATGAGTCTAGAAACGGCCGTTCTGGGACTGCTGTTGGGAGCCGAATTAGTCCAGGAGGAGCACGCTAAAAACGGATATCGTTTGTTTGGCACAGGGGATATGGGCATTGCCAACACGACTCCTTCCACGGCAATTGTTGCCGCCTTCAGCGGGAAGCCGGTGTCCGAGCTGACCGGGCGGGGCACCGGCATTGACGATCACACGCTGAGTCGAAAAATATCCGTTGTGGAAAAGGCTTTGCAAGTGAATCGGCCGAATCCGAGAGATCCGCTCGATGTTCTGAGCAAAGTCGGTGGCTTTGAAATTGCCGGGTTGGCAGGTGCGGTGTTGGGTGCTGCTGCGGCGAAAGTCCCGGTTGTATGCGATGGCTTCATAGCTTCTGCCGGTGCGTTGATTGCGTGCAGACTTGCTCCCGCCGCCGAGGATTATCTGTTTATTTCCCATCGCAGTCGGGAAGTCGGACACGGAGCGATAGCGGAATTGCTCGGTCTTAGACCGATACTCGACCTGGATATGCGACTTGGCGAGGGAACAGGATCGGCTTTAGCGATGAGTATTCTCGAAGTTTCCGCAAAGGTGCTGAAGGAAATCAAAACCTTCGAGGAAGCCGGGGTAACCGATGCAGAGCGTTAAAGGCGCCTTGCTCAGCCGAACGCTCGCGCCTGTCTGAGGGTTAACGATTATAACGCGCTCAGGAGATCTCCAGTCCCTTCTCCAACTTGAGGATGCGTTCTATGAGGAGCCGCGGGAATTTGCTTCTTTTGAGCTGGTTGTAGTCATATGCCACAATATTCGCTGTGCCTGTGGCCGCCAGCTTCTTGAGTCGCCGGCTGTAGATGGAATACTCCTGGGCCAATTCCGAGTCGGAAATCTTCACGGTCCTGCATCCGATTTGGACTGTATCGGGGTAGCGGAGCGGTTTAAGGAAACTGCAGCTTGTTGCCGCCAAAATGGGTCCAATGCCGTCTTGGCGGAGAAACTCATACATTCCGATCCGATCGCCGTAGACGATGCGAGCCGATTCGAAGAAACGAAAATAGACTGTATTGTTAACATGCTGGAAGGCATCCATCTGCCCCCAGAGGACCGGCAATTCTGTCACCACGAGATAGTCCTGAAGGGGCGCCGGCCGATCTGACATGCTTTTCTCCTCTTGATCAGGCTCCTAGAAAAGCCCGAGTTCATCAGCCATCACATTGTAAGGTTTCGGGAATTCAGGCTGGAAGTTCTGATAGAAAGTAACCGGGTAGCGCGCTCCGATTTTCCTTCCGGCTTCCTTGAGACCGCTCGCCAACGTCTGTAGTCCGTTGCCAGGCAGTGCAAACACCAGTTCGTCATCTTGCGTCATGGAAAAGATGCGATCTCCCATGCCCGGTATCACGACCCGGGGCGATTTCTCTATGAAGGGCTCAACCAGATATTGGCTGCATTCCACTTTCCCGCCGAAGTTGCCCGGGACCCGGCTGCCCTCTTTGTAGACCCAGGCCTGTACCAATCGCATCACCTGAGCCGGATTGGCGTGAAACGTGATTGTATCCGGTGCGAAGGAAGCCTTTTGCAGCGGAGCGAGCAGAATGGCTTCGTATTCAGCGTTCTTCAGGCGAACGATCGAGTGAGCCTCTTTCAATGCCTGTTCTTTTTCACTCGCGAATTCCACCTCACAAAACAGCGTTGCCAAGGAACTGGCCGGCTCTGACGCGCTGCTGAAGCCAAACGCGATCATGGCAGGCACGCAGACCAAATCCTCTTTGGTCAGACCGACCGTCCACCCATAGACGCGAGCCATGGTGACTGCCTGACAGATAGTGACTCTTTTGCCGAGGACAACTGAGGGCTGTCGTGTTTTTTCCGGGAGCTCGCCTTTGTTCTTGAGGAATTTCGCCGCAACCGGGAAAGTCTTCAAGCGGAGGTCATTACTTATGGTTTCTGCCGTTTCTTTGGAGCTCGCCTCATTCATGGGTTCTCCTTGTTGAAGTTTGAAAATGAGTGCATTAAACGGTATAGTACTAAGTCACAACATTTGTTTATGTACCACAGCGTTTGGGATATCAATTTCGCCGGTGTGTTAACTGCTTGAGCTTCGTAGCCAGTATAATTTTAGTCGCAAGGAGAATCGAAAAATGACAAATGTTATGCCCGAGGGTGATGCCATACGTAAGGCCGTAAGATGGATTTCCGCCGAACTGGAGGAAGATCCCAAAAAGCCGCTGCAGAGACTTGTAAACGACGCCGTCCAGCGGTTTGACCTGTCGCCGAAGGAAGGCGAATTCCTGATAGGATTCTATCGTCAAAGCAAATCCGCGCAGAGCGCGGACTCGTAACAGCAACCTATTGAATCTTATTCTTCAATGATAATGGCCTCATTGGGACATTTTCTGGCCACTTCGCGGCATTTTTGCTTGAGCCCGGGAGGGATTTCTTTAAGGATGACTTCGGCTTTCTTGCTGCCTTCCTGAAATCGAAATACTTCCGGGCATTCCATCACACAGATGCCGATGGTGCCGCACTTAAATTGATCCACTTCGACTTTCATGCTTTCTCCTTTATTTGCAGTATGGGAGCTGATGTTAATTTTTACAAAATAAGGATCGAACTTTCTTATACCACCCCCACGAGCATTCTTTTAGCCTTTTTTCGAGACTTTGAGCTGCTGCCCTCGGCTCAAACCGGAAACGCAGGGCGCGTGAGCTTTTTTGCGGCTGCCTAATCCGGTCGGTGGAGCCATCTTCGGGAGAACTTCTGTACAAAACCTGTGCTGTCATAGCGGTCTGCGGTGAAAACGAAAGCTGCGGCCGTGCAAACCATTCCATAAAGTACGCGCTGCAGATCCCGGAAAGAGGAAGACCTTTGCGAACGGTAACCAGGGCGGGATCGAGCTGCCGGTGACCGCTTTTCGTTTCTTGACAGCCGGAAGGATAGACGATATATAGGCATTCTTAGGTGTGGGGATGTAGCTCAGCTGGGAGAGCGCAGCCTTCGCAAGGCTGAGGTCGTCGGTTCGATCCCGATCATCTCCACCACCAACGATCAGCATTCTCAAGTATCTTGCCAAAATAACCTGCGAGCTTTGACTAATATTATTAGTCAAAGCTTTTACTTCAATCCTTTGAGGAATTCTATTTCCTGCTTGAGCTTTTCGGCAGCAGGCCCTTCCTGCTCCAGCAGCTCAAGGAAGTCCAACAGCAGCCGCTGCTTGTCCCTTCCAAGCTCCAGGATGCGACCCACCTCCTCAAAGCCCAAATCGCGAGCGAGATCCACCAGATCACCTCCGAGTGTTGCGATAATCCGCAAACACACACTGAGATCCACGCGCTCTCCACGCTGACCCCGGACTCCATAAGGCAAGTCAATATTATTGCTGAGGGTGACGGAGGGATTTTGGATATGCGCTGATTCTTTTTGTGCAAAATTGGAAAAATTTGTCAGGGTGTTTACCAACTCTCAACGTGGAGTTATGAAATAAGAGGCAGGGCAAGAGGCTCGGTCGAGAGTCAACGGCTTGCGGAGGTTTTCTCTTGAACTATCCCTTGCCCTGCCTTTTTAGTTTACGTCATTAAGTCTCCTTTTGGCTACTCTTTTCAACCTGATGTTAATTTCATTTTGCTTACCCTACGCATCTAAGCTGACAGTGAATAAGACCACTTCGGCGATCCTGATTGCGAGAATTTCATCAGCCGAATGAGGAGGGATCTCGGAGGATAAAGCGGAACCAAATCCATGCGTGGGGGCCCGTTGACCAATCATGCCCAACTTCTGCTTCGAAGCGGACAGTTCTGCTTTGGCGCACCCAGCTTATCGGTCAAAGGCCAAAGGTGGAAAGACTTCTCTCAGAGTTTTCGGACGGACATCGTTTACGGTGTAAATCTCATCTGAAAGGAAGGTAAATGATGCCTACTAAAGGAGAAAGAGCGAGGAGAAACGCTTCCACGCTTCAACCAGAGTGAGTGTGAAAAGCTTAGTTCTTTCCACCAGGCTGTGTTTCAGCATGTATTCTTTTTCCGAATGGTCGAGCGCCCCGACGGGGCCCAGGCCGTCAAGGACGGGGACGTTACGGGCGGCGATCAGATTGGCGTCTGAAACCCCGCTGCGATATTCCTCAGTGACCTCCACATTCAGTGCTTTGGCTATGTCCTGAACAGTTCGAAACAATTCTTTGTTTCCCTTGGTTTGCGGCATCGGCGGTCGCTCGGAAGAAACGCTCAGTCGGCCTTGGGTTCCCGAGATCCAAGACTTTTCTGCGATTCGCACGACTTGCTCCCAGATCTTCGGCTTTTGACCGAGCTCGACGTAGCGGATGTCAATCCAGGCGGAGGCCTGCTGCGCTACGGTATTGGGGCCGATTCCTCCTGCAATCTTACCCACGTTGAGAGTGACTCCTTCGGCAAAGCCGTTCAGAGCTTCCAATGCAATTGTTTTGTGGCACAGCTCCAAAACCGCGCTCGGCTTTTCCCTGCCTGCAAAGGCGGCATGCCCTGCTTCTCCTTCAATGTCGAGCTGCAGTCCGATTCTTCCCTTTCTGCCGGTGACGATTCCGCCCTCGAGACCGCCGCATTCGAGCACAAAAGCGCAAAAGCTCTTTTCTGCAAGCTGTTCGATCAGTCGAGCGGAGCTGGGCGAGCCGATTTCCTCGTCGGAGTTGAAAAGGAATCTGATGGGGATGTCATCCAATAGGCTCTGCTCTTCCAGGGCCTTGAGCGCAAAAATGCCGGCGACCAGTCCTCCCTTCATGTCGACGATTCCGGGACCGTAGGCATGCTGTTCATCTTCCCGATACCAGTTGAAAGGAGTATCCGCCGGAAACACGGTATCGGTGTGGCCCACGATGAGAATCCCTCGATTTCCGCTCGAAGCGCGGGGAGTAGAAGCAAGCAGGTGGTCGCCGTAATCCTCCCGGCGAATTATGTCAATTTTCAGACAACTCCCCTCAAGGGCATGGCGGATCAATGCGACGATCGCATCGACGCCTTTTTTGTTATGGCTTCCGCTCTGGGTCAGCACCATCCGTCTCAGCAGAGCGAACATCTGCTGTTCGCTCCGGGCCACGGACTCGATCAATGATTTATATTCGGCCATTTTGCTCGGATGCTACTCATATTTGGCAAAAGCATAGCGGTCATCGGCATATACGGCGGGATCGGCGTCCGGATAGGCGACTTCCTCACCGGACCAGGGTTTCTTCAGGATCACGTTGCCGTTGTCTCTGCCGGCGATATTGGATCGGTGAAGAGGCACTTTGCCTCCTGCGGTGGCAATGAACCTCGGGATGGCATCTCCGGAGATGTTTCCGTACATGCTTTCGACCAGATCCTGTCCCACTTCGATGGGCACCCGCAGGTGGCCGAACTGAGGATTCCGATAGCTGCAGTTGAATATGTAATAAGGGCGGATGTAGGCTTCGTGGATGGTCTCGCAAAGTTTCCACATCTTGGCTCGAGTGTCGTTGATCCCCTTCAGTAAGACCGCCTGGTTGAGCACCGCGCCGACACTTTTGGAAATGCGCCGGAAGGCTTCTTTGGAGCGAGGTGTGATCTCCTGCGCGGTATTAACCTGGGTCACTACCCGAAGCGGCTTGATCTCGTTGCTCTGGTCGAGAATTTCCAGCAGCTCGGAATCGACCCGTTGCGGACAGGTGACCGGAATTCTGGTTCCCAAGCGCTTCACGGCGACGTGCTCGATGGCATCGAGCTCTTCGAGAAGCCAGCGAACCATGTCATTGGGCAAAATGAAGGCGTCACCACCCGTTATGAGAACGTCTCGAATCAGCCTATCCTGCTTGATGTAGTCCAGCGCTTCACGGTAGGCCTCTTTAGAGTAAATCCTGTCTTTCTTTCCGATGTGCGCGATTCTCAGGCAATGGGTGCAGTACATGGCACACATATTAGTTGCCTTGACGGTCAGAACCCGAGGATAGAACTGATCGACGAGCCTGGCCGGAGAGTGGTCGGCGGCCACGGGAGGAATTTCAACGCCGGCATTGTCGATCATTTCCCGAGTGGGAACGGACTGGACCAGGATCGGATCGTTGACTCTCCCCGGCATGATCAGGCTGGCATAATAAGGAGTCAGCCTCATGCGGTAGTGGCGGGTGACTTCTTGAATATCTGTTATGGCCTGTGCAGGAAGGTCGATGAGATCCACCAACTGGTCCAATGAATTGATGGCAAACCTGAGCTGACCGGAAAATGAATTCCAGTCCTCATCGCTCATGCCCAGCGATTTCCGTATTTTCTGTGCGTTCTGTTGAACCTGCGGCCACAGTTCGATGCCGCTGGGCGCCTCAATACCCTTTCGGGCAACGTATTCTTCCACTCTTCGATCGGCAGCGGCAACAATCGGCATCGCCCTGCACAGCCTGCCGCCGACGGTCACTTCGTGTTCATCCAGATGCTGGTGACGTTCGGCGAGCTCCAGCAATTGCTCGCGCGACAGCTGCAATTGATCCGGTGCCACGCCATGCTTTTTTCGAGCATCCAATAACACTGAAAAAAGGTCCAGGATCGGGCGGGTCAAATTGCTCTCTTCGGCACTCTGATAAAGTCTGGCTGCCTGGCTGCGGAGCTCCGCCGGAATGTCCGCAGCGCGTCCGTCTTGATCAAACAACAAGTGCATCAACTCCCGGGTAGGGTCGTCCAAAAGATCCTGACCTTGAGGTTCGGATTTCATTCTGTCAAGTCCTTTCAATGGTCTCTTCCAAAGTCCTTTTTCCCTCATCCAATCCCCGGCAAACCGCCTGGTGATTCCTCGCGACGGATATCACACGGCCTAGAAAGGTCCCCGGCTTCACAACAAAATCGGCCCCGATATGTTCCAACACGATGTGCTGTAAGGCATTGCCCGGACCGGCGGCAATCCTTCTGAAGACTTCTCTTTCATGCGTTGGCTGCCGCAAGCTTTTTCGCGTGACAACCTCTCTATCCACCTTCAAGTTGTAAGTTCCCCAATGAATGCCGCTCGGGTTGCCCTCCAGTTCTACGGCGTTTTCTGGGAAACGATTTTCAGTAACGGCGAAGTATTCCAGTTCGGGGAGGTTGGGAGAGCCCTTTGGTAGAGAGATTTCCAAATTGCAGCACATTTCCATGGTGGTGCCCTGTTTGCGGGCATTGACCTCGACAAAGAAGATATTGGAATTTGTGTCAAGGACATAATCACAGCCGAATATACCGCGATAGCCGGAACTTCCCATGATTCGTCCGACTCTTCTGGTCAGCTCTTTCAACCCCCGCAATGTATCGGAGGGCAGAGCCGATGGATAAACGGATCCTCTGAATTTATTGACCTCAACCATTTGCTGATCGGCGATTCCGCCGATGTATACATCTTTTTCATTGGCAACCACTGCCAAGACCGTCGGATCGTATTCATGCGGAATGAATTGTGAGATCAGATAGGGAGGCTGCCAATCCCCCAACTTCTCCAGCAATTCTTGCTCGGAGTGAGTCAGAAAACTGAACGCTCCTGCGGCACTGTATTCCAGGGTGAGGAAAATCCCGTCCCGCCAGCGGTCGCGAAGTTCTATGGTGGCTTGCAAAAGCTCTTTGCGGCTGCCGCATATTCTAAATTCAGGCAACGGCACCAAACCCTGAAGAGTGCGATACATATAGAATTTGCTGTTCCACGTGTCGGCAATTCGACAGTCGGGGCCGATGATACGCACCCCTGCAATTCGGTCCAGTGTCAATTCGGGCAGTGTTTGAAACACATTGACGAGGAGCTCTCCCTGGCGGGCGGTCAACGTCTCCACGAGCTCGATCACGCGGGGATGAGTCGAGACAAACGAGGCGAATTGTTTGCCGGGAATTCGGCAGCTGACCTTTTTGCCCAGTTCACGGGACTCTTTCGCAGCCGCGGGATTGATCACCAGAAGATTCTCATCCGGGTAAGTCTCCAGAGCATCCGGGACTATGGCAATGTAATCGGTCTCCTTGCCGTGTATCGCGGAAAGCGATTCCCGTAGAAATTCGTTGAGATAGAGAGCCTTTATCTCGCCGACATACAGGAAATATTGCGTCCTTTGGTTAAGTGCTATGTTTTCATAGAGAGTGTTTTGCATGGTATTTTAAAAACCGTGTGAGAGCATGAAGAAGAAATAGTTTTGCCTGAGCGCACCCCGAGTTATCGCTCAAAGGTAAAAGGTAGATAGTCAATGAGACGATCGACGGCCTCTCGGATGAGCTCACTTTGTTTCTTCCCAGAAGTTTTTGAAATAGCTTCCAATTCTGCACGTTGATGAGCTGTAAGGTATATTTGAGTTCTTACCATGCTACACCTCCGATCACGTATACACCATCAACATACATTACACTTGTTAGCTGTCAAGGCCAACGATAAATTCAGAGACAGGCCGGAGAGAAGCTTGCAGCAGCGGAAAGCGGTTCTGACTCCCGATGCACCACAGAATGCCGGTTGTGCTTGAATGACAGGTTAGAAAAAGTGCTTGTGTCAAGCACTGTCCTCAAATTCGGGAATCCGCCATTCACGACAGAAAAGTCAAAGGCAGACCCCTTTTATGCCAAGGTCTTGGAAGTCAACTGCGATTATCCCCTGCGCATTCAGCGATCCTTATGCTGATGCACTTTTGGCAGGCCACCGGTGTTATACCCCGATGATGCCGTCGATCGACGAATCTTCATCCAGATCAGGCCAATGCAGACCGCAGGCAGTAGAAGAAACCTCTACATTTTCCCTGTTCCTGGGTTGCCTGTGCCAGACGATCTGAATGTTCGGCTGGGTCGACAACATATTCCTTTCCATCATTTATCGTGCCCCCTCACATTTTTTTCCGGAGTCCACCAGGGCCGTCAATAGCCTGATCCGGCTCCGGAAAAAAACGGCTCATCGCGGATTAGCGTGATTCAGGTTGGTTCAAGTCTCCGACTTGAACCATTTTGACATTTGCACAACTCCGTTGTGACCGTTGCATCCGACA
>ENA-OSEO01004246-OSEO01004246.1-sediment-metagenome-genome-assembly--contig:-NODE-4246-length-15427-cov-7.409707_pt1 | contig 15427 bp, 14 predicted proteins | sample MGYA00237883_ERZ534232 | MGnify/ENA metagenome assembly ERZ534232 | reverse complement strand
GGCCACAGCCTCCTTAGGGGTGAGGATACGGGTCAGCATCAGCACCACCATAATGGCAATGGCGGTCAGATCCATGGCAATCTTTTCGCTGATCAGCAGGTAAAAAGTAATCGCCAGAATGGCGCTAACAATTGCGATCTCCATAGATGTTCTTTCCCATTGTCATCAACTTCAAGGATATTCACCTGAATCTTGTATGTTAATAAGAATCTTTTGACAATATGAGACAGACTGTCATTAGGTGTGATATACGCACCTAAAACCACTAAAAGCACTTTTACACAAATAAACTGTCCCATAAAAAAAAGTAGCATATGTTGGAATCGATTACCATTTCTTTATATCTTTTATAATGCCGGTCTCAACGTCCTCAAAGTATCTTAAACAAAAAGCCCCTGGCGGGGATGCCAGGGGCATTAAAGACGGTTCCGTTGATCACAGGAACCGTTTATACACAAATCAGCCAAAGAGGATTTGGCTAAATATATTTTAATACCACATAATAATATGTCAAGAGGTACTACAGAATAAGTGCTGCAGGCTGAAAAGGGCGACCCGGGCCTGCCAAAATAACTGGCAGAGGCGATGCTTTTACACAATTTGGTTTAACTCATTTACTTAATGAAAAACTTTCTTCTTATCTGACAAATTTAAACCTAACGCTATAATGATTTTTCGTTTTGTTTCCATTCTGCATGGCTTTCCATGTTCTATTCGTGTCAGGGTTTCTACGGATAATTTTGCCTTTCTGGCAAGCTCAGCCTTGCTGATCATTAGAGATTCTCTGATTTCTTTTACGGAGTTTACACGCATTTTCCTACACCTCACCCAAATTTAAAAACATCCTATATGTTCTTCAATCGTGATGTTTTTCTATAGTTATATTATTTAAAAATAAATCCATAATATAGTATGTCAATAAGCCGTTTTTGATGGATTGCATGAGAAGATATTTTCAGGCTTGACCGGCCTGCTCCTTTCTGCACGTGTTTCATAGCGGAGAGCCTTAACATGAGTATGACAATAAAAAGCTTGGGCAAAATTATCGCGGGAGACTGCAATCTATTATATATAAACACCGTCTGAGAATTTAGATTTTAGAGCAATAGACCATTAAAAGGAAACCCCTCGGGAGTGGGTAGGGTTCCCAAGGGGTTTCACAAAGGAAGATGAGATTAGTGAAAGGAGACTGAATGGCACGTACCATTCACGATATTTTTTATACCTGCTACAAAGTGGGATGTCAAGACTTTTTTTAAAGTTCTGAATCGAGATGATTATACGCAAAACTTGAATAATATAGATGAAAAAATATGGTCAGGATGTTTGGATATCAATAAAAACCAAACCAACGCCAACCGCTATAATATTTGACTCCGTCTTCGAAATATTCTATTATATTAGTTAATAATTTTACCAGCGAAAGGGCAAAGCTGTCGAAAGGCAGTGACGCAAAGCCACGGGTCGAAAGCTCAAAGGGCCATGATAGCCGGGCTACCGAAGGTACCAGCAAGCGCCTTTATACAATTGGGTACTAAGGCGTTTTCTATTTTTAGAAGTTCATCGGCAAATGAGCTGACCTCCAGTGGTGTATAACCCAAACAAAAAGGAGGTTTTCATGAAACGCATGTTATTGCTATTCATCTGTTTTTTAGCTGTTTTTGGAATTGTATTGCCGGTTTCTGCCTTTGAACTGGGCGTTCGGGGATATTACTGGTTTCCGGAACTGTCCGGGGTGATCCGCGTAGACGATGCCGGTATCGTTGGCACCGAGCTTGATTTGGAAGATGATCTGGGCATCGACAATGAAGGCTATCCGGCTGTCGAAGTGTTTGCCGGGATAGGGAAACATCATCTCAGCCTGGCGTTTTACAATCTTGATTATGACGGCGATACTGTTCTTACAAAAGATATTTATTTTAATGGGGCGCTTTTCCAGGCAAATGAAGGGGTCGTTAGTAATATAGAGTATGATCATTACGACGTTATGTATAGATATGATTTAATCGATCTGGAGAACTTTCTGGCCGGCGGTTCTCTGGGTTTGGTTGGCAGACTGATGGTATTTGACGGATCTACTTCAATCGCTTCAGCAACCGTCATGACCAAAGAGGATTTTACCGCACCGATTCCCATGGTAGGTGCCAATTTGCATGTGGGCATATTAAAAGATATTATAGAAGCCCGGGTGCTGATAACCGGTATTGGATATAGTGACAATAGGGCTTTTGATGGTCAGGCCGAAATCTCTTTAACACCGGTTCCGTTTCTGGACATTCACGCCGGCTATCGCTTTTTTAAAATTGATGTCGAGGAAGATGATGTGATGTTAGATTTTGATAATTCCGGTTTATATGTGGCGTTAACTGTAAGTTTTTAACAGGATTATAACCTGATCATCCGATAGAGGATATATAAGCCCTTAGGTGAAGTAATGTTTCACACACGGGCTTTATCATTTGAAATTATGTTACACACATTCTGGTTTGGTGTCAGGGAACTCGGTTATTCCGGTGCTGATGTTACGAGGTATCTTGGTGTCACGAACTCTTGTGTGACACGGATGATATCGGCAGAGAGCAAACAGGATATAGAAGTCATCAATCTAGAGTTGTGAACGTTCTGAACGAAACGGCCCTTATTCCAACGGCTTTCGCCTATTGTGTGAAAGGTGAAGGCTGGGTGGCGCTGTTTTCTCGTCCTTGGGTGGGCCGTTCTCTATCCTAATGCCTTCTTAATCAATGCAACCAATTGTTCCTTGTCAAAAGGTTTCTGAAGATATCCGGAAATGCCATAAGAAACAAAAAGACTTTCCATGGTCTCTCTTTTTTTGGTCGACATTATAATTACCGGCAAAGACGCCCGTTTCTGTTCTTTTCTGATATGACGCAAAAACGTATATCCGTCCATACCCGGCATCATAATGTCTGAAATCACAAGATCAGGATTGATTTCGTCAATCAGATCAACTACATTCGCAGAATCCGTGGTCGTGACGATCTCATAGCCCTCTCCATCCAGAAACTTTTTAATCACCTGACGCACCGTTGCGCTGTCGTCTGCGACCAAAATTTTTGATCCCATTGCTTCCCTCCTGGTGGTGAATATGCTGTCGGGCCAAACTACCCTAAGCTGTAACATATTTAAATACATCAGGGTGTTACAGTTTCAACATTTCCCCCTTGCAATACTTTTTTTAATGATATGTCAAGAAAGCAAATATCATGCCACGAGTTTATTCGATTATTGAAGAAATGGTAAGGTGATGAAATAATAAGATATTTCTGTGTATAGAATCGCTCAAGACCAATGGAATGACAATAATTGTCACTAAGCTGTCATTTTGTCCCGAATATGATGCTGGTGCGGCAAGCCTGTTCCGGGAACTGCTTCCTTCGCAAGGTTGAGGAAAAAAGCGGGTCAATTTGAATGCAGGCAACCGGCATTTGGGTGCTGTATTGCCGGCTGCCTGCCCATGAGACGGCAGGCGGTACTGGCAGATCATCCTGCACGATCTCCAGAGATTTGGCCATAGGATAAGTTCTTCCGGATTTGCGATCATCCGGAAATCAGTTGATCACGAATTGGGCTCTGCGATTCTTGGCCCAAGAAACCTCGTCCTGACCCATAGCGATGGGTCGCTCTTCACCGTAACTAACGGTGTTCAGTTGATTGGCGCTAACGCCCAGATCGACGAGAAATTTTTTAACCGATTCAGCGCGTCGTTCGCCCAAGGCGATGTTGTAGGTCTCCGTGCCGCGGTCATCGCAATGTCCTTCAACAGTAACCGTTACACCTGAATTCGTGTGCAAATAATCGGCCTTGCTGTTTAAAATCCGCTGAGCCTGGTCCGACAGTACAAAGCTGTCAAATGCAAAGTGGATATTCTCGTTGACAAATGCTGTTCTTGCAGCTTCCCGGGCAGCTGCTTCCGCCCGTAGTCGATCTTCCTGCAGCCGTCCGGCCTGATCGTCCGATGCCTTTTGGACTTCCGGTTGGGTCGTCGATACCGGCTCGGTCTGCATCACCTTTTTGGAACACGAAACCGTGAATAACATGGCAGGTAAAATCATTACCAAAGCAACAGCCAACCATACGTGTTTTCTCATTTTTTCCCCTCCTTTTGTATTTACGCCGACAGACTGTTTATTGGCGTGTTTTTCACAAACTCTGCGTCGCTGTTCCCAAGCGGAGATTAGAGACCTTCGAAAAAATGCATGTTTTTCAAGATTTCGTATCCGGATGGAAATTTGCCGTCTTTAATCCAAAAGCTCCTGTTTCTTCTCGAAGTGGCGCCTGTTGAAATCGGAAATGCTGTTCAGCGCTTTTACCGATGCCATCTCCAGACTGTCCACAATATGGCCTGTGGTTGATGTCAGCTTGGCATGGAAAAGCAGAAGCGGTATGGCGGACATCAACCCAAAGGCTGTGGTGTTCATGGCCACCGAAATACTGGCGGACAGCAGGTCGGCCTTCTCGGCGGGATTCGCATTGGCAACCGCGGTAAAAGCCTCGATCAGCCCCATGATGGTGCCGAGCAGTCCCAGCAGAGTGGCGATATTCGAGAGCAGCCCCACATAGGGCGTGCGCTTCTCCAACTGAGGGATAATCTCCATCATGCTCTCTTCCATAGCGATTTCGATGTCCTCCCGACGCCGGACCGCACCCAGGCGCGCCAGTCCCGTTCCGAGCATTTGCGAGATGGCGGATTTATCCTTGTCGATGATCGCACGCGCTTTGTCGAACTCACCTTTATCCAGTATGGGGTGAAGTACATTCCACATATTGCGGTTCACGTTCCGGGTTCGGTTCAACTGAATCCAACGCTCTACCGTAATCGCCATACCGGTCACAAACACAAACAGAATTGGGTACATAAACAACCCACCCTTCTGGAAAAACGCCACCAATGAATAGACTTCCATGACTTTCCTCCTGAAATTTCGTTAACTCTATGAATCGTCAAATCATTTATTCAGCCACTATCTGCTGATCCACTCATCCGACGAATCAACGGCGCCTCTGCGCAGGATCTTTTCTATGCCGCAGGCAAAAAGTCGATCGGGTACAGGATGATCATACTTTGCACGCCTTCTTTCGGACCAAAGTTGAACCTTCTGATGCGTTCAATGATCTTGGCTACCAATTCGGGCGAGGCCAGATCGGTAGACTCCACCTTACACATGGTCACCTCACCGTTTGGTTCGATGCGGATTCGCATCAACATCTTCCCTCGCAGTGTCGGGTCTTTGCGCAATTCATTGTTATAAATCCGATAAAGCGTTGCTTTGTACCGATCGAATACAATCTGGATTTCTTCATCCGTCCGGCCAAGAGTCAGTCCATCGCTCAGCGGCCTCGACGATTCCCCCGAACCTGCAATGGCACTTTTTATTCGCCCAAAACCCGTGCCGCTGCCGGTGCCGCCGCCGCTTCCGCCACCGCTTCCAATACCGTAACCACCGAGCCGGTCGACATTGCCGTTTCCGATGTTTCGGCTGACCCCGGCATTACTGATACCACCGCTGGAGCCTCCCTGTCCCTGTATGGCGACCAGTGAGCGCTGGGCGACGGCCTGTCCTTTCACCCGCGGGCTTTCATTACTCAGGCGTGCCTCGGTGCCGAGCCTAGGAACAGGCGTTTCTTTCATCAGATCTGCAAAAGCTTCCTTGAACGCCAGTACACCGACGTGTTCCGCTTTTTTCCGCGCTTCCGCCGCTCCGCCGCCACTATCGGCCATTTTCGTCGGTTCGGGTGCCGGACCACCGCCTTTTGGCTTTTTATCCGGTTTTAGCTCCTTCTCGGGCTTGGGTTTGGGATCTTCCTTCGTCTGTTTGAGCTCTTCCTGGGCCTGTTTCTGCACCGGTTTGGGCACCGGCTTCGGCAGCTCAGTCTTCACCAGTTTGACAAATCGTTCAGGTATCTCGACCACGGCGACCAATCGATCCGGTATCGGCACTTTTATCAATGGAATAGGTGCGCCAAAAAGAAAGCATATGAAAAACGCCACGAGAACGGCACGGCGGAAGCGTCTCTCGCTCTCCGCCTCCTTGGTCCATGGCATTATCATTGCGCGATAGGGAACAGGAGAAATCTCCCGCTCTATGACGAACTCTTCCTTTCGCCGTTCATCACGGTCGTACGCATCACTTACGTCTTCATAGAGGATGTCCAGTTCGTCGAGACATTGGTTGATCTGTCCCTTAAGAGACGCCTGTTTTTCCAGAATCCCGCTGATCTCTCCCTCGAAACGAGAAATTTGTCCCCGCATCCGTTCGATGTGTCCGGCGGCATCCTCGACCTTTGGAATTCCTCCCCAGAAAAGTTCATCCGCTTTCAATTCCCCCAGCTTGTCGAGCGCATTGCAGGCATCCCGCAAGGCATCGAACCGCTGTCTATCGGCGGAAAATGTTTCCAGCTCTGCCTCAACAACGCGCAACTCACCTTCAAGGGTTTCACGCTTTTGCCGGACTTGCTCAATCTGCGCGTTCAGTGGCGCCAATTCATCTGCCAACATGGATGTATTCACGGCATCCCCACTATATTTTTTCGGCCTTCTGAATGACAGCAAGGGAAATCCTTCCGTATCCAGAAGCCGTACAGGTTGACATTATTTTTTTAAGCACTTTAAACGGAATCGTTTTATCCGCGAGTAAAGTGATTTCCTTGCTTTCTGCAACCGTTTTGGTGCTTATCCCGATAATATTTTTTTCAAGCTGCTCCAGTCGTTCCGTTACTTCATCAACCATCCCAATTCTGTCATCAAACAGTTCGAGTGTGTTGATCACGGCTTCGCCCTGCACCAGCACTACTTCAGGGCTGACCATGATCACCACTGTTTCCCTTGGCTTGGTTTCGACGACGGAATCGGGCAGCTTGATATGCTTGGGCGTTTCCAGAATATCACCGCCGGATGAGTGGAAAAGCAAAAAAAATACAAGAATGGTAAAAACATCCATCAGCGGGGTCAGGTTGAGACCTGATACTTTCCTCTTGTTACGCCCCATCCGTTTCATACGTCTGCTATTTATCATGGCGCGTCTCCTATGGATATTTCCGGGAAGAGAACCACTTTCTCAGCCTCTTCGTTTCCTTCCACCTGCACTTGGGCACCACGTACCACATCCATGATCTGAATCAGATAGTCGTACTCTATTTCCGGCTCCATCAAAACCGTCGCGTCTTCTTTTTCCGGGTACCGGGCCTTCAGACGCATGAGCATTTTGGACAGCATGTCCATATCATATTGGTCGTCTTTCTTAGGAAATGCAGCTTCCACGGACGACCCGTTGGCAATCTCCAGTCCCGCCTTGCGGACAATCACCTCGATGGCGAAATTCGGCATATTCAAGGCCGATCCGCCTGCGCTGGTCGGAACAGTCAATTCCAGGATCGTAACGCGCGAAAAAACGGCACTGATGAGCAGAAAGGGTATGAGCACCACCATAAGGTTCAGGAACGTCGTGACATCCAGCCCAGGCGTTTCTTCCCTTCCTCTTTTTTTATGAAGTCGTCTGGTCATGATCAGCTCCTATCAAATTGGCGCTTGGTCAAATTGGAGATGGTATTCAGCGCTTTGACCGAGGCCATTTCCAGGTTGTCAACAATCTGACCTGTGGTCGACGTCAGTTTGGCATGGAAAAGCAGAAGCGGTATGGCGGACATCAACCCAAAGGCCGTGGTGTTCATGGCCACCGAGATACTGGCGGACAGCAGGTCGGCCTTTTCGGCGGGGTTCGCATTGGCAACCGCGGTAAAGGCCTCGATCAGCCCCATGATGGTGCCGAGCAGTCCCAGCAGGGTAGCGATATTCGAGAGCAGCGCCACGTAGGGCGTGCGCTTCTCCAACTGAGGGATGATCTCCATCATGCTCTCTTCCATGGCGATTTCGATGTCATCCCGACGCCGGACCGCACCCTGGCGCGCCAATCCCATTCCCAGCATCTGTGCCATGCTTGATTTGTCCTTGCTGACAATTTGCCGTGCTTTGTCGAACTCTCCTTTGACCAGCACCGGCTGGAGCAGGTCCCACATTTTTTGGTTGGCGCTCCAGGTACGGTTCAACTGAACCCAGCGCTCAAACACGATGGCCATGCCGGCCGCAAACACGAGCAAAATTGGGTACATGAACAACCCACCCTTCTGGAAAAACGCAACTAATGAATAGAATCCCATCTTTTTCCTCCTTTTTCACAAACAAGACAACGAAGTTATTTCGTAGTACTGACCTGATAAAATTCAAGCTGCCGCCTGAAAACATCCCGATCTACCGGTACATCGCCCTCATTCAACATCATGTCCAAACTGGTCTCCACACCGATTTCCGAGCTTTTCCAGGGAACGATATAAAGGGATTTCGGGGCTTCATCGTTACCGACGATAGACATACCGGACAGCTCTTTAGCCTCCGATCCCTTATCCTTATCTACATCCTGAGCCGTAGCCATAACGGCCGAGAACAAAACCATACACAGACACAGAAGCAATTTGCGATACATGGTCATCCCTCCCCTTAATTGTGTCCAAGCCGGGCTCGCAAGTCCGCAATCCACAACTTAATCTGTTTGTCTTCCGGCATGGCCTCGCTGTATATTTCGTAATGCTCAAGAGCACATGCCGGGTCATTCAGATACAAATCACAGAGTATCCCGAGATTTCTGTGCACCGGATAATAATCCGGAAAGCGCGCGATCACGTTCTCATAAATCGCCCGAGCCTCGGCAAATCGTCCGGTTTTGCGATACAGCAAGCCGTATTCGTTACATGCCACCGGGTGCTCGGGAACTAAATGAAGAGCGGTTTTTAGGTGCTCCTCGGCCTGTTCCAGTTTGCCGATGTGCCGACAGGCAATGGCCATGTCGATATAGGGTGCCGTAACGCCCGGTGATTTCTCGATGATCCTTTCCAGAAGGTCAATGGCCTGGCCATATTCCTCATCATTCAGCATAGCGACTGCGCGGTCGAAGTCCCTGCGAGACGCCTCATCCATTTGGGGAATTTCGGTGATAATGAATCCTTCCTGGCCATCTGCGAGTCGCTCAACGGAGGGACCCTTTGCCACGGGGGATTCTTGAACCACCGGGGCTGGTTTTACGTTTCCATTGGTTGCACACCCGGGAAGTACCGACGACACCATCACCGAGATAGCGAATACGGCGCAAGTTCTTATTTTTAACCACCGCAACATACTTCTATGCATGCCCTGCATTGCTTACCTCCTCGTCGCTCGATCCGTTTGCACCGCTTCTTCGACCTGTACAGGCGCTTCGGGTTCGGGCTCCGTAGCAGATTCTGCTGCTTCCACTTTCACCGGCTCCGAAGGTTCGGACTCCGTAACAGATCCTGCTGTTTCCACTTGCACCGGTTCCGAAGGTTCCGACTCCGTAACAGATCCTGCTGTTTCCACTTGCACCGGTTCCGAAGGTTCGGGCCCTGCGACAGACTCAGCCTCCTCGACCTGTACAGGCGCTTCAGGTTCGGACTCCGGCGGTGCCGTCGGTGCTGGCCGGGCAATTTCAAAAATATAGGTTTCCAGGGAACTGACGATGCCGCTGGTCTCTTCCGGCTTGTCATAACGAGCAGGCATGAATTCGGCCAATTTCTCCAAGCTCTTTTCGGTCCACTCATTGTAGACCCCTCGTGAGATCAGCTTGAGATTGCTCTCGTGCACAGTGATGGCCTTCTCTTCGAACGGATAGGCCTGCTCTTCGAGAGCCAGTTCGTACTGTTCAAGCTCCAAGGGGTATAAACCTCGAGGTATTCTAAGTTTTTTTCCTGCAACGATGACATTTGATTCATTTAAATTGTTCTCGCGGGCAATCCTTCTGACATCGCTGTCGTATCGTTTAGCAATTGTAGAAAGGTTATCCCCAGGCTTTACCGTGTAGTAATCAAAGGTTAGCACAGGACGTTCCGAGGTCATCAGGGCCTTGCTGAAGTGAGCGTAAATTTCGGCGAGGTAGAAGGTCGCCGCAGATGTGAATTCCCCGATTTCATAATCGACGAGCCGGTTGAATTTCTGCGTAACCTCCTTCATCAGCTCGCGCTTTTTTTGCAGATTAACCTCAAAGGGGTTTCCCAGATTGACGGCTACGAAGGCATTAAATCTCTGTTCAGCCAGCACCAGTGCTGCTTGTGCGGCAAGATAGCGGGTCCTTGGCGTTCGGGCGCTCCCCGCTGAAGCGTCGATCGCGACAATTTTTTCGGCTTCGTCAAGATAGGATTTCATATCGTTCTGCGCCTTCAGGAACTCACTGATTTTGTTGCGAGTTTCCAGGTTGAGCTCAACGGGTTGGGGGAAATACTCCACATAACGCCGATAAACTTCAAACGCACTCGTACTGTTTCCATCCTGTTCATGCAATTCAGCTGCGACCAGAAGGGCATCCCGTCTGATCTCGTCGTTCTTGGATTCTCTTTCGATGCGTTCATATTCACCGGCCGCCAGAGAGAGTTGGCCATTTTCCCTGTAAATGTAGGCGATTTTTTTGGTCACTTCGGGCTGCAACGGGTGTTTGGGGAAGCTGTTACGGAATCCCACCAATACTGATGCGGCCATTTCCCAATTTTTGAGTTGGATCAGGGCTGCTGCGGCGTCATATTCGGCAGTCGGCCTGATTTTTGAGGTTGGTGCCGTACGACTCACCCGCAGGAAGTGGTCCGCTGCAACCTGATATTCCTGTATTGCGTTGGCCTGTTCGCCCTGTTTGTAAATGGATGCCGCCAGATTGTCCACCAGTTCATCGTGCATCTTGTCTCCTGCCGGCAGCAATGCCAACACATTCAGGTATGCGGTCTCGGCTTCGCTGTAACGCAGGAGTTCGTATGAAGAGTGCCCGACGACCAGCCAGGCCGAACGGACGACCTCTTTATCTGTGTCGGGAAATACCTTGATGATATTGTTCGCGGCTGTCATAGCCTGATCATATTCCTTCATGCCGTAGAGATCATCCGCGGCCGCCCCGAGGACGATTGCTGCTTTTTCATGCTCCGGAAAGGTATCGGCAAACTTCATCGAGCTTCGGACAACCTCCCGCTTGACCGTATCCTTCTCATCCTGCGAACCCAGACCAAGTTGCTCCCGGTATGCAGTGACCGCCACGTACCCCGCCTGGGAGGATTTTTCATGGGTCGGGTAGCCGTACGCGGTCTTTTCGAATTCCATCGCTGCTGCGCCGAATGACCGGTTTTCAAACAGCAGATCAGCCAGCTGGAAGTTAATGGCCGGCGATTCGCTGTCCATGGGAAACGAAGTCAGGAACCCCCGGTACCAGTTCAGTGCCTCTTTGAAATTCGTCTGCTTCTCCTCGGTCTGTTTCGGGTCCTGGTAGCAGGCGTGATAATGATTCGCTAAGTCGGTCAGGTTGGTTTTCAGGTAACCTATGACTTCCGGACGTTCCCTCGGGTCGAAATATTTCCAGTATTCGGACGTCAGGCCGTATGTCTTGGCGAATTCCTTTTTGGCGTCGAGCACCAGACTGGGGAACCCACCGGCAGCTTGAATTTCGATCACCCGCATATGGAAGTTCGGCGCCATTTTGTGGATTGGATTGCGGCTCACAAATGCGTTATAGGCTGCAGCGGCGTCGGCATACCTGCGCTTGTCGAAGTAGAATTCGCCGAGGTTGCTGTATACGCTGTCCTCATAACTGCGCTTCCCGCGATCTGAAAAGTATTCCACCACGGAATCTGATCCACCGAGATTAGAAAAACTTAAACTGATGACGCGGAAGGTGTCCTCCATGCGTTTGCGCTCCTGTTCGTCCTCGGTCTGTTCAAAATCGTATCCGATAGATACTTTGTGATCCAGAAGCGAAATGAATCGATGCAGGGCGTCTTCGTAAAGCTCCTGTTTATAGAACGCCCAGCCCAGTTTATAAATCGCGAGTTCGTAGAAAGAAGAAGCCGCACCGGTATTCACGATACTCGCATAGGCATCCTCGGCTTCCAGGAAGCGCCGGTGCGCGAAGAAGTATTCAGCGCGCCGGAACTGCACTTCATCGATATATCGAGACCGGGGAAAGTCGCGGACCATACGTTCCATGACCGCCATAGCCTCCTCGATCTTTCCCAGTTCCTCATAAGCGCGGGACATCTGGTACAGTACCTGGTCGTTGCGCTCGTACAGGGGGTAATCGTTGAGCAATTTCGTGTAAAGTTCAATGGCCTCGCGGGCACCTGGCCTATCGAGATCATCAACGGCTTCGGCAGACCCGTCCGCACCCGCCGACATACCTGTCACATCCTGCTCCCGGGTCGTGCGTTTTTCAAACTCAACATCAGACTCGTCGTAAACCGGTATATTTTCCGATGCATGGTCTGACGGCTCGCCGGTCACTAAAGGATCTTTTGGACGAACCAAGGGTTCCGGGGCAGGTAGAAGCGGTTTCGTTACCTGCCTTGCAGCCTCGGCACCCTCGGTAAGGGTACCGTATTCTTTTTCGATTTTCAGGTCGGCCAGACGGCGAATGGCCTCAGGGGTCAAGGGTGAATCCGGCGTCTCTTCCAGAAAGCGCCGATAGCCCAGCATCGCCTTGTCAAGCCCGCCTTCGATCTTCTCTTCCTTGACCTCGATTTGCACATGACGTAACTTTGCAATGGTATCCCTGTCGCTGACCGAATGACACGCGACCAGTATCATTGGAACCGCAAATATGAAAAATCGGATTCGATTCATTGATCGTCTCTCTCCTGGTTCTGGATCCTGGTGGCACGGTCATAGCTTTCAGCCATGGCAAAGCGCGCTTTGATCTGAAACCCGGCAAGCCGCTCGTGACGCTTGACGAGCTCATTCACAGCCATGGTTTCCAGCATATGCCCCTGACGCGCCATCAGTTCCTTCACCGTTTCATGGGCCTCACGGATCCGGAACCGCTGACGGGAAATCATGTCGTCGTAGCCTTCATAGCTTTGGGTGGCAGCCTGACGCGTTCTCACAAAGTCGGTGTACTGCCTTTTCAACTGATCCACTTCATGATTCAGATCACGAAGATGCTCATGTGCTTCGGTAAAGCGCCGATCATAATCCGTATAGATGTTCCAGTGGAGCACTCCCTTTAAACGGTTGATTCGAGTCTCCGTCTCGCCGGGAATTGCCGTGCCGCGGTTGGCCAACTCTTTTTCCAGAAGCCCAATTTGTCCACCGAAGATACGCTCATGTGAGGTCGCAAGGTAATCTGGCCTCGGAACCACCAGCATGTTTTTCAGACGTTTTTCGATACGGTCACGCTGTTCCAGGCGCAGACGCATCTGCGAATCGAGCCGCCGGAATTCCCGGTCAATAACAGGAAGCAGCGGCCGGTAATACGCCCGGCGCTGCTCAATGATGTCTTCATACGCATCCAGATCCCCTTCCCAAGACTCCAGTTTCTTGCGCAATTGCTCAAGGTCAAGGTAGTTCTTCAGTGATTCCTGAAAATCATGAGAAGCCATTAATTCAAGCAGATAGTAGGTCTCGGGTGTTTGTGGAAGCTTGCGCAGCTTGACGACCCAGTTGGCATCCTGTTTCAGTTCCTCACGAACCAAAGCCCTGAGAAAATGACCCTCGCGGATACTCTTGATGGATTTGTCGAGCTTGTCCAGCTCCGTTCCGAAATTCTCCAGGGCGCTGCCATACATAACTGCCGCTTTACTGTAGACATTCAGCTTGCCGTATGCATAGGGAGCGGCGAGCATGGCCTCTTGCACCGAAGCGTCGGTAACTTCCCTCATCGCAAGAATGCTCCAGGGCACCATTGCCCTTTCAAAACGCCCCTGGAAGGCATCCGCCCATCCCGAACCCAGCAGTGCCCGGTTAGAGAAGGGTCCGTCCAACCGTACCCGATCGAGCACTTCCTTGGCGCCATCATAATTTTTTTCTTCCAGCAATTTAGACCCGAGGACCAGATTTGATTTATCCTTTATCGCCATAGTCAGCGCGTCATTGCTGTTGATTCGGCCAACACGGTCGAGGTACTGGCGCCCTTCAATCTCCTTTCCATCTTTGATGAGTGCAATACCAAGATTATAAGTACTAAAGCCTTCGAGGCTTTTTACGTCCTGGAGGTCTTTCAGAATTCGAACGGCCTCGGCATAGCGCCCATTCGCCATGAGGATTTGTGCGCGCAGGAAAGCCAGATCGTCGAGAATATTCGGCGGAACAGTCCCGCTGATACGCTCTATGGCATACAAGGCATTGGCCGGCTGGTCTTTCTGGAAGTAGATTCGTGCCAGCCGGAAAATGGCCTCATTGCGCACCGGCTCCTCGACGTTGCCTTCAATAACCGCCGTGATGGCTCGCCCGGCACGCTGGTGCATCCGATAGGCCAGTTCGAAATCACCCACGTCAAACTCGGCCTGGTGGATATGGTAATGAAGGGGGTCGCGTTCGGGTTCATCGATCCCATGGTGCAGTTCCAGCTCGGTATCGAGCCGGGCGATGGCATCGAACCAGTCCCCCTGAAAGGCGTGGTACAGGGCCTCTCCGAAAAAGGGATCCTTCAGCTCTTGCGGAGCGGAGGTGCCGGCCGCCGCCGATGACGCCGCAAATACCAGAATTGTCAATAATACAAACAGCCTGGACATGACTATCCATCCTTAAGGATAATGTTTTGGGCGGCCAGAGATATTTCCACGATCTTGGGACCCTTATCCTTATTGACCTTGAAATTTTCCGTTTTCCGGAAATCGACGCCGCCCGCGGATTTGCCTATGACCGATACCTGCAGATCATGTTCACCGGTCCGGATATTGCCGGTATAGATGCGCTGCACGCCCCCTTTTTGCAGCGCTTCGAGTTCCTTGAAGGTATAGAGGTGATGGGCTACCGCTTTGCCGCCCAAGCGGATTTCGACTGAATCGAGGCGGAAAATTTCGCCGCCGGCCAATGATACGAATACCGCGACCTGGGTATTGGACGGATACAGCAGCTTTTCTTCAAGCTGATTCAGTTCCGCTGCAATGCCCAGAACATCGCTTTTGATTTCCTGAACCTGTTCATCCAGACCCTTGATCTGTGTCCTTGAGACTTCCTGCCCATAAGCGGCAACGCCCAAAACAAACACCGAAATCCCAATTATGAAACTGCTCCACGCTGTGTTCATGTTGCACCTTCCCTCCCTGCTCTAAAACTTCCCGACCAGATTGATGAACAGCCCCTGGTATCGGTAATCCAGCTGGGTTAGATCATCCGAAAAATCGCTGAAGTTATAGCCGACCCCCACCTTGATATGATTACCCAGATGGCGGTATATCCCCACCAAAAACCCGCTGCGGCTATCCCGGGCATCCGGTAGGTCAAGCCTGCGCACCTCAAAAAGCGAATCCCACCGGTGGATAAAGTGCCAGTCCGCGCGCAGCACATAAAGGTGGGCGCGACTGTCGAAAAACTCCGGATTGACCCGGTCCTGGGCCACCCGAGCATGGCGGTAGGCGTACTTGCCCCCCACGG
>ENA-OSEO01004245-OSEO01004245.1-sediment-metagenome-genome-assembly--contig:-NODE-4245-length-15428-cov-3.724252_pt1 | contig 15428 bp, 8 predicted proteins | sample MGYA00237883_ERZ534232 | MGnify/ENA metagenome assembly ERZ534232 | reverse complement strand
CCGGTTGCGCCGGCGCCTCGGCACGGGCCGCATCCGAGACGGCCGTCCGTGCCTGTTCTGTGGCCGGCGGGGACGCAGGACTCTGCGTCTCTTCTACGGGTTTCGGCCGGCTGGTCTCTGCCGGCGGCTCCGCGCGGGTCGCAGCCGTTGCGTCGGTGCTCGCATCCCGAGCCGGTGTCGTCGTCCTGGCACGAGCGGCTCGCTGCCGCTCGATCTCTGCCACGAGTCTTTCCGCCGCGGAGGGTCGTGCGGGCGGAATCTCAAGGTCCGGCGTTACGGCCGGCGCGTTGGGGACGGGCACCAAGTCCCGCGTCTCGACCGGAGCGGCCAGTCGCGTCGGGGCCGTCCGCGCCGGAGCGCCCTGGATCGCCAGCGTGTGGAAGTCCCCGGCGGCGATCACCGCGAAGCGGCCGTCCTGCGGAGGATCGCACTGCAGGTACGTGTTCTGGCCCCAGGCCTCAATGCGCCCGTCCTGGTGCAGCGCCAGACTGTGGAGCGACCCGGCCGCGATAGACACGTAGTCATTGCCGGAGGGCGCTCGACACTGGCCCTCGCTGTTGCGACCCCAGGCCACGAGGCTGCCGTCCGACCGCAGAGCGAGGCTGTGCATGGTCCCGGCGGCGATCTGGACGAAACCGCTCTCCTGGGGAACGTCGCCCTGGCCGTCGCTGCTGCTGCCCCAGGCGACAATGCTCCCGTCGCGCTTCAGGGCCAGACTGTGATAGTAGCCGCCGCAGACGGCGACGTAGTCATTGCCGGGAGGGACGTCGCACTGGTGATGGTCGTTCCAGCCCCAACCGACGAGGGACCCGTCCGTACGAATGCCCAGGCTATGCCAGGTCCCCGCCGCGATCGTGCGGAACCGGGTATTGCGCGGAACGCTGCACTGGCCTCTGGAGTTATCACCCCAGGCGACGGCGGTACCGTCGGATTTCAGCGCGAGATTGTGGTAGTGTCCGGCGGCGATCGCCACGAAGTCGTTGCCATAGGGGATGTTGACCTGTCCGCTGGTGTTCTCGCCCCAGGCCATGAGGGCCCCGCGCGCGGTCAAAGCCAAGCTGTGATAGCCGCCGCCGCAGACGGCAGTGCAGGATTCACTGGGTTGCGGATTGTACCGGCCGCCCAGGTTGCTGCCCCAGCCGACCACGGGCCCGGGCTGGGCTTGGCAGGGCATCGCCGTGGCCGCCACGAACAGGCCCAGGACGGCCAGCCGTCCGGCCCACATTGCTCTTGCCGCTACGGTGGGCCCGCCACACCCAAATCGAGAGCACAACTCTGCGATTCTCAGAAACATGCTCTCCTCCAGCTTCGTCCGTCGCGAATCCGCGTGCCTCTACTCTTCATGCAGCAATATACTCTATCTTCCGAAGACTGCTTCTTCATCTTGCTCTTACGACTGCCCCCGACTCACCGGAACGAAGAGCCGATACCTCTATTGTACCCGATTTCACGGGTAGTTCAAGGGCAAACCGGATTGCCGCGTCGATTCGCCCGACTCGCCCGTATCTTCTATCTTATCGTCCCGACGGGAGCCTGGCTATTGCAGATCGGCCTCGTTTCCCATTTGGGCGCCGTGCGCGCCCGGGTCCGAGCACGTCAGGAAACGCGCAGAAGGCGCGAGGAAAGCGGGCAAACCGCCCCCTGCAGCGGCGGCCCAACGTGCGCGTTTACAAGCAGGCCACTGTCCCACTTGGCGAACCCAGGTCAGGCCGCCACCCTGGCACGCATGCCGGCCGACAATCCAGGGTCCGATAGGAACCGGGCTGTGCTTTCAGCACAGGGCTTTCGCTGCTCTGACGTCGATGCCTGTCAATAGCCCGCCGGGTCTGCCTGTGACCCGCCACGATAGGCAACCGGTGATTGCGTCCACGTGTCATTCTCTCTGCGGCGAGGATATCCCCGGAGGGGGGTGGGAGAACACAGGAGACCGCCGGACTATGTGTCGTTCCTGGCGTAAGGTCGGTCTCACATGGTCCGGAAGGCAGAAGACGGCCCGCTGATTCCCTTGCCCTTTCTCGGACGGTGCCACCTGCAGCCGGCGGTCACGGCGAAAGTTTTTTGGGCCTGTGGCCCGTCGAAGAGCGAGACCGTGAATCACCTCGTACCATCCCTTGTTTCGTCTTTTCTTCGCGCGTCTTTGGGCCCTGTTGGGTGTGCAACGAAGAAGTGGCCGCAAATCGCCGGAGGAATGTCATTGCGAGGAGCGCGGCGACGAAGCAATCTCAATCGCCCGAGCGGGAGATTGCTTCGCTACGCTCGCAATGACATGCGAGAGGCCTGCCGCCAATCTGTCGTACACCCGCCGTGTTCTCGGAGATGAAAGGTGCTTGTCCTGCCCGGGTACTCCCCTTACAATGTCTCCTGGAACAGACGGCTATCCCGGACAAGACTGCGGCGAAGAAGTCGGAGTCTCATGTGGATCTTTTGGCCCCGGAGAACTCGAAACCGGTTGGGTCGCTGCCAGCCAGCGGTGGACCGAAGACAAGGGGAGATCGGCGTCTCGGGGCCGGCGCGACCTGAAGGGGAGCGAGTCCGCCTGTCCCAAGGCCGACCCTACATGTGTTCGGCGACTGAACGTGACGACGGCGAAGAGCGAGGGGACGATGGTGCGAACCGAGTTGACGCCTTGGGCTCTGCCCGATCCCTGTGCGGGTGGACGACCATGACGATCCCGGCCGAAATCGAGCGAATGCTGACCGACTTCTACTCCTACGAGACCGACCGTGGAGAGAAGATTGTCCGTTGCGTCATTCGGGAGAACCGCAATCCCCAGTGGCATCACTTGGATGACAACCACGGGAACAATGATCCCGGCAACGTGATTCCCCTCGACCCCGAATTGAACGAGTCTCTGGGAGGCATCAAATCGGGCGGCCGCGTGAGGGATGAGGTCTGCTTCCCTCACGACTTGCGCCCGTCTGTTCTCTGCAAGAAGGCGGTGGAGCATGCAGGGTATTGGAAGTTCGGGCGCGCGATCGGATGCCTGCGCCTGGCCTTTTACGTGTCTCGGCCCCCGTATCTGGACGTGGACGCCGACCGTCGATTGAGGATCGCTTGTCTGCCCATCCGACTCCTGCGTCACCACGTCAACTACGACATCCTGGCCACGACGCTGCGCGACGTGGGCGACACGCTGGCCAACATGCGGTCGGCGCGACTGGAGACGATAGTCAAGCTGAAGTACAATCTGATCGCGCTGCTGAACGAACGGGCCCTATCTCACGAGGCGGCCGCCTGTGCGACCGACCTCAAGGGCTTACTGACCAGATATAGAAGGAGCATCGACAACTGGCCTCCCGATGATCTCGGTAGCATCTTGCGTCGAATAGCTCAGGTTGGACTGTCGTACGAGGGCTGTTCCGCGCAACGCAGGCAATTGGCGGAGTTGGAGGAGAGAGCCAGTTCGAGTCGGCGCCTGCGGACCAGCTTGACGAATACGCAAGTGCTCGCCGCCCTGGCCGGACAGGACAGCCAGACACTGGGACGGTGCTACGAGGCCGTGTCGTCTCTCTGTGAGATCCTCGAGCCCGCCATTCATGGGACGGACAGACCGGATGTGGGGCCTTCGGATCTGGCGGAGATCTTCCTGTACAAGGCGCTGCTCGCCCGGATCGTCAAACCCGGGAATTACCGGCGGACCGCCGCAAGATCGTTCCAGATATCTATTGCTCAATTCAATGTCTGCCACGCTCCTGTGACCTGCCAGTACCCTGGCTTCTGGGAGGATACGTTTCAGCGCCTCTTGCCCCATGATATGAGTCGATCGCATCCACTGGTGCGATTCATTGGAGCAAGGTACCGCATCGCTCTCCCCCAGAGGATCAGAGACCATATTGAGGAGATCTTCCAAAGGACGGACGCCATTCTGGTCATCCCGTAATAGAATGATTGCGGGGTGGATTTGCGGTGTGCCACCGCGACGAGGAGAAGGGAAAGCGAATGGGTCGTGCCGGAGCGTGCCTCTCGGGAGTAGCGGAAGAGATGAATCGTAAGAATGATATCCTTGTGTTGCTCGGCGCCGCGCTGGGAGGATTGGCGGGCTATCTCATCTTCTTTGCGCTCGTCCGCCGGGGTCTGTACGGACTGGCGCTGCCGGGAGGTCTGCTGGGCTTGGGCGCGGGCATATTCAAGACCCGCTCGAAGATGATCCCGGTGGTGTGCGGACTTCTGGCGCTGGCCCTCGGCCTGCTCACTGAGTGGCGTTACGCGCCGTTCGTCGCGAACGGCAGCCTCGGCCACTTCCTGTCGCACCTTCACGAACTGAACCGACTCACGCTGGTCATGATCGCCGTGGGCGGATTGATCGGCTTCTGGGTCCCGTTCCGTCGCGGGCAGGGCGCCAGGAGAACCCAGCCGCCGGATAATAGCACGCATGGTGGATTTGTGGATGCGAGGCAAGGGAGGCTTTGACAGGTGCCTATGCGGGTGCTACCATGTGGGCCATCGTACGTGACTGACCGTTGGCACGAAGGTAGCCGCATGACGAAAGCAAGCGTCCAGCTCTGTGGGATGGGCCGTGGACAGCGACATTCCGGTTTCTCGGATGGCGCTGCGGCGCGTGGCACGGCCTGCGGACGCGGAGCGAATCACCCCTGGCGAGGAGATGCCCCATGAAGACGAGAATGAGCCGCCGTGATTTTGTGAAAACTTCGGCCGCAGCCGGGCTGGCGCTGGCGGTGCCCCATGCCCGGGCGCGCGGCGCCAACAACGACATCCGCGTGGCCGTCGTGGGGATTCGCAGCCAGGGCAGCAATCACATCAACTGGTTCCGCCAGATCCCCGGCGTGCGGGTCGTCGCCATCTGCGACGCGGACAAGAGCTTCCTGGACCGCGAGGCCGCCAAGTTCGCCGAACGCAGCGAGAAGGTGGACACCTATGTGGACTACCGCAAGCTGCTCGACGACAAGAACATCGACGCGGTGATTACCGCGACGCCGAACCACTGGCACGCGCTGGTCACCGTCTGGGCCTGCCAGGCGGGCAAGGACGTCTACGTGGAAAAGCCCGTCTGCCACAACATCTGGGAGGGCCGGCAGATGGTCGAGGCCGCCCGCAAGTACAAGCGGATCGTCCAGAGCGGCACGCAACGGCGCTCGGACGAGGGTCTTCGGGAGGCCCTCGAATACATCAACGCGGGCAACCTGGGCAAGGTGCGCCTGCTGCGAGGCTTTATCTACGTTCGTCGCGACAGCATCGGGAAGGTCGAGGGCCCGCAACCGGTGCCCGAGTCGGTCGATTACAATCTCTGGTGTGGTCCGGCCCCGAGGGAGCCCCTCATGCGGAAGAATTTGCACTATGATTGGCACTGGACATGGTCGACCGGTGATGGCGACTTTGGCAACAACGGCATCCACTACATGGATGTCTGCCGGTGGTTCAGCGGGCAGCAGGAGCTGGCGCCGCGGGTCCTGGGCCTGGGGGGGCGGTTCGGGTATATCGACGACGGCGTGACGCCGAACACGCAGATCGTGTACTACGATTACCAGCCCGTGCCGATCCTCTTCGAACTTCGCGGCCTGCCCCGAGCCCAGGGGGATTCAGCGATGGACGACTATCGCGGGGTTCGGGTTGGCTTTGTGGTGGATTGTGAAGGTGGCTACTTTGCCGGCGGCTGGGCCTACGACCAGGCGGGCAAGCGGATCAAGCAGTTCCGTCTGACCGAAGGGTCCGGCCACCACGAGAATTTCATCCAGGCCGTGCGCAGCCGCAAGGTCGCGGACTTGAACGCCGATATCCTGGAAGGGCACCTGTCCAGCTCGCTGTGCCACATGGGCAATATCTCGTTCCGCTTGGGCAAGGAGGCATCACGTGCTGAGATCGTCGAGCGGATCGGCGGCAACAAGGACCTGGCGGAATCGTTCGAGCGTTTCCAGGATCATCTACTGCTCAACGGCGTCGATGTGAAGACGACGCCGCGGATGCTCGGTCGCTGGCTGACGATGGACCCGCACGCCGAACGGTTCACGGGCGAGTTCGCCGAGGAGGCCAACCGGCTCGTCCGTGGGAGCTACCGCGAGCCGTTCGTCGTGCCCGAGCAGGTGTAGGGGCAGGCCCCCGTGCCTGCCCTGGCCGCGGCCTCTGTGTGCCCAGGAAGGGCAACCACAGGGGGTTGCCCGTACGGTATGGATTACAGAAAGGAGTCCCATGGAACACGTGGACACCGCGGTAGCGGCGCGAACCCCCTGGTGGCGGTCGATCGGACCGGCTTTGATCACCGCCTGTGTGGTCTTCGGGCCGGGCAGTCTTCTGATTAGCTCCAACGTCGGCGCCACCTACGGCTATGAGCTGCTCTGGCTACTGCTCGTGACAGGCATCCTGATGGGCACCTTCATGACCATGGCCGCCCGGGTGGGCGTGGTCGGTGGGGCGACGCCGTGTACGCTCATCGCGCAACGGCTCGGCCGGCCCATCGCGGCCATCGTCGGCATCAACCTGTGCCTGATCTGCACGGCCTTCCAGTTCTCGAACAACCTGGCGGTCGCCGCCGCGTTCGACTCGCTGGGCGTCAAGCGCCTGTTCGGCGACCCGGCCCAAATGGCGCAGCGGACGCAGGCTTTCATCAACACGGGCTGCCTCGTTGCCTTCAATGGGCTCGTCATCGCCTCCATCTTCGCCCTGCGCCAGGTCTACAAGGGCCTGGAACGCATCATGAAGATCATGGTGGGCGTCATCCTGGTGTGCTTCCTGATGAACCTGTTCGTCGCGCGCCCCAGCGTCGGTGGCATCCTGGGCGGCCTGATTCCAGGGATTCCGGAGGGATTGTCGCTGCGACTGCCGACGCGCAGCGAGGCCGGGATCGTCGATCCGATGGTGCTGGTCGCCTCGCTGCTCGGCACGACCTTCTCCGTGGCGGCGGCCTTCTTCCAGGGCAACCTCGTCCGCGAGAAGGGCTGGACGATCGGCGATTACCACCGTGGCATCGGCGACTCCATCGCAGGCGTCGGGGTCCTGACCGGCGTCAGCGCCATGATCATGATCACCAGTGCCCGCATGTTGCAGGGCCAGCAGGCGAACGACATCAGTGTCCTGGCGACGCAGCTTCGCCCGCTGCTCGGACCGGCCACGCGGGCCTTGTTCTCCGTGGGCCTGTTCGCGGTCGCGATGAATCCCTTCGTCATCAATGCGATGATCGGCGGCAGCATGCTCGCCGACGGCGTGGGCAAACCTGCCCGCCTGAGCGATCCGTGGTCCCGTCGTTTTACGGTGATCGTGCTGCTGGTGGGGATGGGCGTCGCGATGATCGTGCTGCACACACCGGTCAAGAAGATCGACGCGATCATCTTCGGCCAGGCGCTGACCGTGATCGGCAATCCGCTGATGGCCGCTGCGATCCTGTGGCTGGCCAACCGCAAGGACATCATGGGCCAGCGGCGCAACACGCTCCTGGTGAACATCCTCGGGGGCCTGGGGTTCGTCGTCGTACTGCTGACGGCGCTGCGCGTGCTGTATCTGCTGATCCTCCGATTGACATAGTGACAGACTTCTGAAAAAGGGAGGTTAGGCTGACATTCTTCCAGGAAATCGGCTTTGCGGTTTCCTGGAAGAATCGCAAGAGAAGATCACACGGGCGACCGTCCCACCAAAAGCAAGCCTAACCTCCCTTTTTCAGAAGTCGGAGCGATAACCAGCAAGTGAATAGGATTCAACCAATGAAGCAAGGCATTCGCGCAACCGTCGGCGTGGTAGTGTTTTTCCTGTGCATTCTGGGCAACAGCGTCGTCGCCCGGCAGTTGAGCGACGCCCGTCCGGCGGATCGCCAGCTTGCGGAGTACTTCCGCACGGAGACCGCGAAGCTGCAAGACCAGTGCCTCAGTGACGTCAAGACGCTCGACGACTGGAAGGCCAAGCGGGTCGTCTACCACCAGCAGTTGCTCGAAATGCTCGGGCTCGATCCCTTCCCCGCCAGGACGCCGCTCCGGCCGGTTGTCACCGGGACCGCCGACCACGAGCAGTTCACCGTGGAGAACCTGCACTTCCATTCCATGCCGGGGCTGTACGTCACCGCCAACCTGTACGTTCCGAAGAACCTCGACAAGCCCGCTCCAACGATCCTCTACGTCTGCGGCCACGGCGCCGTCAAGAAGGACGGCGTCAGCCACGGCAACAAAGTCTCCTACCAGCGCCACGGGGCGTGGTTTGCCCGGCACGGCTACGTCTGCCTCACGATCGACACGCTCCAACTCGGCGAGATCGAGGGCATCCATCACGGGACCTACCGGTACAACATGTGGTGGTGGAACAGCCGGGGTTACACGTCCGCGGGCGTCGAGGCCTGGAACTGCATCCGCGCCTTAGACTACCTCGAAACCCGCAAGGAAGTGGACGCGACCCGCATCGGCGTGACCGGCCGTTCCGGCGGTGGCGCCTATAGCTGGTGGATCGCGGCCCTCGACGAGCGGATCAAGGTCGCGGTCCCGGTCGCCGGCATCACCGACCTGCAGAACCACGTCGTCGACGGCTGCGTCGAAGGCCACTGCGACTGCATGTTCATCGTCAACACGTACCGCTGGGACTACCCGATGGTCGCGGCCCTCGTCGCACCCCGGCCGCTGCTGATCTCCAACAGCGACAAGGACACGATCTTCCCCCTCGACGGCGTCTGCCGCGTGCATCAGAAAGTCCGCGAAATCTATCGCCTGTACGGCGCCGAGGACAAGCTGGGGCTCCAAATCACCGAGGGCCCACATAAGGACACGCAGGAACTCAGGGTGCACGCGTTCGTCTGGTTCAACCGGCATCTCAAAGGCGAGGAGTTCGACATCACCGCGCCGGCGGTCCCGTTCTTCGAGCCGGAGCAACTGAAGGTCTTCCAGGAACTACCTGCCGACGAGGTCAACACGAAGATCCAGGAGACGTTCGTCCCGATGGCGTCGGCGCCAAGTGTACCGCAATCGTCCCAGGAATGGGCGACCATGCGCGACGGCTGGGTGCAGAACCTTCGTGAGAAGGCCTTTCGTGGCTGGCCGACGGCGCAAGAGGCTGGCCCGCTCGATGTCGACCGCGTCTTCACCGCCGAGGCCGATGGCGTCCGCCTGACCGCCTACGATTTCAACTCCCAGCCCAACGTGCGCCTGCGGCTCTTCCTGGTACATGCCGCAGATGTGCGAGATCCAAGCTCCGTATTGCTGGCCATCCAAGACGAGATACATTGGGCACGATGGCTGTCGGCAATGAGAGTCGGGTTTGAGGACCAGTTGAGCATCTACCGTCTGCCCGATCCCGATCCCAACGGTTTCAAGGACATGCAGAAGTTGGTCAAGAGTGAACAAATGGTGGCCTGCCTTTGCCCGCGCGGGATCGGCGCGGCCGCCTGGACCGGCGACGAGCGAAAGCAAATCCAGATCCGACGACGTTTCATGCTCCTGGGCCAGACGGCCGACGGCATGCGCGTCTGGGACGTGCGCCGGGCGATTCAGGCCCTCGGACAAATCGAAGAAGCCAGGGGCTTGATCCCTTTGCTCGGCTCAGGCGGTACAACGGCGGGTGTGGCATTGTACGCTGCGCTGTTCGAGCCACAGGTTACCGATCTCTGTTTGTCTGATCCGCCGGCGACTCATCGGGACGGGCCCACGTTCTTGAATGTCCTCCGGTTCCTGGACATGCCGCAGGCGGTGGCCCTCGCGGCCGAGAATACGAGTGTTATCTTGACGACCCCAAATGCACCGGCCTGGCAATACCCCACCTCGGTCGCGGAACGCTTCGGATGGGGTCGTGAGCGACTCCGAGTCGTGGAGACGCCGTGTTCTCAGTAGTCCGATGTCGTCTCGGTCGTCGGCGTGCCGAAGGCACAAGAGGCTCTCTGTGAGTTCGTGGAGTCTCCTCCGGGTCCGATCGCCGCGCCCACTCCCGCCGAAATGAATGGAGCCCAAGTCCATATGCGTCCGATACTATGCCTCCGGATGACTGAGGAGACGCTCAGTGCTGTAGATGGTCGCGCAGAATGGCACGACGCTTCTTCATCGCATCGACTTGACGGCTTTTGGCGATCGGTGTGGTTGTCTCGCATGAGAAGCGCTGTCAACGGTGTTCGTCCGCGTGCTCGAACATGGTGAGGATTCGTTCGAGAGCATCGTACGGCGTAGTCCCGATGTTGACCGTGAAAGCATCGTCGCGGTTGGCGAGGGTAGACACGTTGCCCGCGGCGAAGAGGACGTTGCTGGCCGTCCGTTGATGGCTCGTGCGTGTCTTCACCTGAAATGCCGCCAACGAAGCGTGCGCGAGAAACTGCACGTCGGTCACCAACGCGCCAATCGGTGTGCCTTTGCTGTTGCGGCCCAGATTGCTCAGGCGAAGGTGGAAGGATTGCGGCTTGCCCGTCAGCAGGGCCACCGAGGCATGGCGATAGTAGTAATCGCTCTGGGCTTGCGCGGACCCTACTCGGGCCAGTTGCTCCTTGGCTTCCGACGGCTGATCGGCGCCGGGGCAGAACAACACCAGCGGCTGGCGGAACAGGTAGTCCTTCAGCAGCAGTCCCAAGCCGACCGGCGCGCCGTCTTCGAGCGACAGCAGGCTGGTGACGTTGCCGGTGACCGTATAGAAATTCGAGCCGGTGACCGGTCGGCCCGCCGGCCCGAATGGAATTGAGTCGTCAAAATCGTGGGCGTAAACATGAATCGCCACACCCACCTGGCGGAGGTTCGCGGCGCAGGCAGTCCGGCGCGCCTGGTGCCGGGCCTCGCTCAGGGCTGGCGAGAGGATCGCCAGCAGCAGGGCCAGAGTGGCAATCACCACCAGCAGTTCAATCAGGCTGAAGCCACCTTTGAAGGTTCGAGCTGTACTTGTCGCTTCTGGATTCATCGATCCGACATCAGAAATCCATCAGGGCGTTTACTCCTGGACCAGCGGTAACGATTCGGCCAAGCGGACGTTGTCCAGATCCCAGAATCCGCCCGCTTCACCATCTGAACGCAAAGCGATCCCGATGGGCTTGCCCGCCCAAGCGTCGTCTTGCTGCACCGGTGGCAAGTACACCGAGAAATCCTGTAACCGCCTTGCCGACAGACCCGCCGGCTCAACCGTTCGAGACACGATATCCACGGGGACATTGTTCTCCAAGTAGTACAAAGCCAATACGAGCGTGTCGGCCGACGGTTCTGCCGAGGGCGGATATCGGCTCGACGTGCCGACCGCCACCGTCAGCCGATAACTGCGACCTTCCCGGTACACCGCCGCCAAGTCCTGCTCCAGGCCGTTGCCCGTGGCCGAGGCCAGAAACGCCAGTTGGGTCCCATCCGCATCGGCCATGTGGTCCCAACTGTCGGCGGACGTATTGGCGAAGATGCCGGTATTCGTGCTGCCCGGGGCATCCAGGTCGAGCTCCGTCCACCCATCCATGTACGGCAGAACCGGAAAGCCGGTCAGGTCGATGGCCGGAAACTCAAAGGAGGGATTCACAACCGCGTCCAATTCGGGCATCAATTCGATCAGACGGACGTTATCCAGATCCCAGAACCCGCCGGCGGCCCCCGTGGCCCGGATCGCCACGCCGATCGTGTTGCCCGCCCAGGCGTCGCCGGAACGCACGGTTGCCAGCACCACCGTGTAGTCCCGCAATCGGGTCAAGGATTGCCCCTTTACCCCAATCGTCAGACGCACGATATCTACGGGTTGATTGGCGTCGAGATAGTAGAGAACCAGATCGATCGTATCCACCGGCTTGATATCCGAGGGCGGGAACATCGCGGAGACGCCCACCGCCACGGTCAGCCGGTACTCACAACCGACCCTGTAAATCGCCACCAAGTCCTGCTCCAGGGCATTGCCCTGCTGCGATCCGAGGAAGGCCAGTTGCCTGCCGTCGGTGTTGGCTACGTGATCCTCGCTGCCCGTCGCCGTATTGGCGAAGACACCCGTATTCTGAGATCCCGCGTCAGGGTCCAGCTCAAGCCAGCCATCAATGGCAGGCCAGGCCGGAAAAGCGTTCGGATCGATCGCCGGAGCTTCAAAGGAAGCATTCCCAATCGCAATGTTGGCCGCAACGCCTGACGCGTTCAAGACTGCACTACAGACCGTCAACACACTCAAGCAGACAAGATAACGTAGCATCCCATTCCTCCATTCGATGACTTGTTGTCGCACCATGCTTACTCATAGCACATTCAAGAATTGCGCCGGCGCGGCGTGTCCGATTACACCAATCGGAAATACGACCGCGCCGGCAACACCTGTGGAGGCGAATTCAAGCCGGAAACAACACCGTTGCGTCTTGGCACACGCTACTCTTCGAGCGGCGGCACAGCAAATGTCTGCTGTACTACCGGTCGGACTTGCACTGGACATAACCATGGACCGTCTCTCCAGGCGATAGTAGGGTCAGCCATGCGCCAGGGGCGGGCGAGCCTCTTGCCCGGCGTCGGCTGCTGTCGCACGAGCCCCATGGGACTTTGGCGATCGGGAAATCGAGACTGAAGAGGGCAGCATGCCGAATTCATAGGCGCCGATGTCCGGGGCAGAACCCACGGCGCGCCATAGGCCGTCGATCTCGACATCCATCCACGTGATGATGACAGGATTGCCTGCGTCGATGCAGGGCGAACCCGCCTTCAAGTGATAGTCGCTTCCCACCCAGACCGCCTCTGTCTCACCCGCCCCGGCGGGTTCAGTGAGATCGGTCGGATCTGCCCAATACCCCGCCTTAACGAAGTCGGGGTCCACGTCGATATTGCCCTCGCCCGGCCACCCCCCTTGCACATTCGAGTAGCTGACGGTCGGTGCATTGGCGATGATTTGGGCCGTTCCGGGCACGCGGCCGTTGGCGCGAATGATCGTACTATCCACGGTGGGTATGCCGCCGCGAATCCCGTTGCCGCGATTGCCCAGGATATCGCAGTACAGAATCGTAGCATGGCTGTACACCACTTGCCGGCCCCCTTGCGTTGCCGACATATCGATGCCGTCGCCCCCGTTGCCCGCAATGACGCAGTTGGTGAGCAGCGGATTGCTGCCCGCCGACAGCGTAACGCCCGACTCCCCATTGTCCACAATGCAGCAGTGATCGATCCACGGGAAGGCACCCTCGCAGGAGATGCCTGGGCCCGGGCCGCTGATCGTGAAACCCTCCAGCACGGAGTTGGCGTCCGCGCCGGCGGCGAATGTCGCCCCCTGGATCACCGTAGCCGCGACCACGTTTGAGTCCCACGGGTCCTGGGATGTGATGCGGAGGGCTTTCCCGCTGAACGAAACCGTCTCCTGGTAGATGCCGGGCGCCACTTCGATGACGTCCCCATCGCTCGCCTCCGACACGGCATCACGGATAGAGCCATAGTGTATGCCGGTTACGGCGTTTGTGACCGCTCCATCCGGCACGGCCACCGAGGGCGTGACGAGTTCGATGCCTTCGCTTGCGCCAAGGTTGCGGGAGTACTGCTTGTCCACGGCGTTGTTCCAATGTTCGTGGACGCCGAGACTGGCCAGACGAGATCCGGTACGGCCCGGATCGTAGAAGCTGCCCGAGGGCGGATTGCCCGCCAGGGCGGCCTCGTGGAGGTAGTTGTCCACGCCTTGGCCGGAGCAGTTGTTGTTCATCAGCGGTTCATTCCGCAGGAAATCCAGCACGACCGAATCGATTGCAATGGAGTCCTGCGACGCGAACACGCTGGCGGTCCAGTTGTTGCCAAAGGAGCTGAAGCGGAGCACCCTGGTGATCGCGTTGTCGGAACCATAGAGACCATCCACCAGATACAGCAGCGTCTTGCCGCCGAGTTGCGGGTGGCCAATGAGATCGACAATAGGGTTGTAGGTGCCCATGGGATTATTGCGAAGACCGAAGTTGTGCAGGGGAAAGGGCGTCCAGCCACCGTTCCACACCATATAATTGGCATTCGTCCGCCAATAGATCGAGCCAAACCAGTTTTTGCCGCTCGCGGTAAACCCGTACATGCTATGCGCCGAGAGCTGGGCCAGATCGATCAGATATTTGGCTTCGGTCACGCAGGTTGGCAGATACGCCGTGGCGTTGTTCGCGGGACTCACGCTCGGATTGGCGAAATGGACGGGATAAGCGGGGTCATAGACCGCACCGATGCGGCCGTTGCCCGTGGTATTGGCCACGAACCTCACGCTCTGGAAATTCGGGTCCGCCTCTCCGTGGATCCGGTTGTAGAGCGGATCGGCAATGGCCCGCGAGGCATCATAGATGGTGACGTCTGACCCGGAAACACGCACGTTGTCGAAGAGTTGGGCCAGGAGGGAATGAATCATCTGCGGGCTTGGCATGCGGCCGTTGCCGCCGCGGGTGTCATAAGCGGGGCCGTATCCCTCCGCGTTCAGGTTGATCTTGATAGCGATCTTTTCGCCCGGCTGGTAGCCGACGTCGCCGGCGCCGTGCGTGCGATTGAAGTGGCGGAAGATGGCATCCCAGGCGACTGCATCATCCTCCTCTCCGGCCAGAGTTCGCAGGGCACGCGAGACCATGTTGTCCACCGCCTGCTGATCCAGGTTCTGGTCGTCCCACCAAAAGCCGGTCACGCCGTCCCACGTCGTCGCGCTGGGATCATGTACCCATACGACGCGCCCCGGATAGATGCCCTTGCCGACGCCGATCGGGCTGTTGGGCGGATCGATCGGAACGAAATCCGCCACCGCTTCGACGTCTGCGGTGATGCTGAGCGCCCCCCAGAGGGCGGCCACGGCCACCGCCGCGAAAAGCCCGGCCGCCACGTAGCGGGCTCGGCCCGCCAGACGCCTGGCCTTGCGATACGCCAGGCTCGACACGATGATGCCGGTCAGCCACACCACGAAACCGGAAGCCAGGGGAAAGGCCGCCCGCTGACACGGATAGGCCGCCCGCGAGGGCTTGGGGATCACCCGGATCAGGAACCACAGCAGCGACGCCAGCCCCACGAAAGGCAGCATCCAGGATGCCCAGCGGTGTTCCCTTTCTCGCTCGATGCGACGCCCGGTCTTTGGACAGATCCTCTCAGCACGCTCATCATCTCGCCATAACATAACTAAACCCTCCAAAAGCAGCACTCGCCATAATGTTGTGCCGACGCGGTGTTTCCGATCACACCGACCGGAAGTGCGACCGCGCCGACAACACCTGTGGAGGCAAATTCACGCTTTACCTGACCATGGTAATTGGCTGACTTTCACTTCGCCTTGACATCGTAGCAGAACAACGCATCCTGATCGCGGATGTACAACTTGCCGTTGGCGATGACCGGGTGCGCCCAGGCTGGCAGGCGCGTGCGGTCGGGCTGTTCGAAACGACCCCGTTCGACGTATTGCTGCGGGTTCGGCTCAATCAGGAGCACGGTGCCGTCCTCCATACGGTAGTAGAGTCGGCCATCTGCGAAAGCCAGCGAACCTTTCGCGCGACGACCAACGCTGGCTCGCTGGTCCCACAGGACCTTGCCTGTCTTGAAGTCGAGACAGACGAGGGCGCCGCCCTCATTGCCGCCGCTGGCGCCGTAGAGGCAACCGTCGAG
>ENA-OSEO01004244-OSEO01004244.1-sediment-metagenome-genome-assembly--contig:-NODE-4244-length-15428-cov-6.238095_pt1 | contig 15428 bp, 18 predicted proteins | sample MGYA00237883_ERZ534232 | MGnify/ENA metagenome assembly ERZ534232 | reverse complement strand
TCGCAAAGGTTGTATCCTTTAGAGAGGACTCTTTGCGTGTCTTTGAGTCCTTCGCGTCTTTGTGGTGAACGATTACGTTGTTTCCAGCCGGTCTTGGTGGCTCCTGTGAGATTGCAGGGTGCGCTCCCCGAACGCACCTCGTTCGGCTCGTTCGGGGAACGAGCCCTACAGCAAATACTGTTCCGCCGGCTTGCCTTGCTCGAGAGCGTCCAGGATCTCGTCAACGACTCCCTCGTCGGTGACGCCTCCATACCAGTATCCCTGGGGATAAACGACCATGACCGGTCCATCTTCGCAGTACTTGAGGCAGCCGGTGCCGGACACCATCGCGTCCAGACCCCGGTCGGCAATTTCCTCCTCCATGTACTGGATGAAACCCAGCGAGTTTTTCTTCATGCACTTTCCCTTCGCTTCCGTTCCGCGAAAGCTGCAGCAAACAAAAATATGATGTTGTGGCCTGGGCATTTTTTTCTCCTTCACATGACCAGTTCGAAGCTTTCCTCCGGGGCATCCCGATCCAGGCGGTCCAGGAGCGCGTCCAGGATTTTCTCCAGAAGCCTCATCCCGCCCCTATATCCGACTGTCGGGAAATAACTGTGTCCGACTCTGTCCAGAATTGGGAATCCAAACCTGACCAGCGGAGTGTCCTCGTCCCGCGCGATATATTTGAGATAGGTGTTTCCGATCAGAAGATCGACCGGCTCATTTTTCACCCACTGATGAAACAACAGCATGTCTCCGCCGACCCGCACGTTGACTTCATGAGGTACTTCCGCGGTGATTTCTTTGATCCTCTGCTCGAACTTTTTACCCGGTGTTCCGGTGACGATGTGAAGCGGCACCATATCGATGGAAACCAGAAACTCGGTGAGAGAAATCAATTGATCCGGATCGCCCACCAGCCCGACCTTCTTGCCGTAGAAGTACTGGTGCATGTCGGTGATGATATCAACCAGCTGCCCTCTTTCGATGTCAATGGATGCGGGGACGTTCACTCCGCCAGCTTTTCTCAGGGCGTCCACAAACAGGTCGGTTTGTTTGAGCCCTATGGGCAGATCGAGAAGCTCGCAATGCACTTTGCATTTACTGTCCAAAGCCCGAGCCGCAGGTCCTGAAGCCAGGCGCCCCAGTGCAATGGTCGCCATGCTGTCGCCGGCCTTTATCAGCTCTTCAATGGTTGCGCCTCCATTCGGAAACATGTGGTATTGGCCCGTCTGCGGGCCGTTCAGGACATTCGAGGTGTCGGGGAACATGATGGTGCGAACCCCCATCTCATCTGCGAGGCGCTTGATCTCCTGCATGTCCGAAGGCTCCACATAGCCGGGAATGAGGTTCACCTGATTTTCCTTGTGCCCGGTCGCCTGTGCGAAATAATCCACCATGGCTTTGGTCATATTGGCAAAGCCGGTCACATGCGAACCCACGTAGCTCGGGGTGTTGGCGTGGATGACGTATTTGCCGGTCGGCACTTTGCCGTCGTCTTTAGCTTTTGCAGCGATCTGCGGGATGTCGTCGCCGATGGTTTCCGACAGGCAGGTGGTATGGACGGCAATGACATCGGGCTCATAGATCGTGAACATATTGTCGATGGCCTGCACCAGGTTGGCCTGGCCGCCGAACACCGAGGCCCCTTCGGTGAAGGAGCTGGTGCCGGCCATCACCGGTTCCCTGTAATGTCTTGTGAGAGTGCTTCGATGATAGGCGCAGCATCCCTGCGAGCCATGGCTGTGAGGCAAACAATTGTGAATGCCCAACGCCGCATACATGGCGCCTATCGGCTGGCAGGTTTTGGCCGGATTGACGGTCAAAGCCTTGCGCTCGGCGATCTCTTCTGGCGTATGTCGCAACAACATCGCACGTTCCTTTCTTTAAGAATCATTCCCAGGCGTACTTTGCTGCCAGTTCAGGGTTTTTCTGCCATGGGGGTTTGAGGTAGCTCCAAACTTTGTTGTTCACCATGCGGTCGATTTCGCGGTAGAAGTTGACGGCTCCGCGGAAAGCGGCATAAGGTCCCCCCGAATCGTAGCTGTGCAGCTGCTTCATGGGGATTCCGCCTTTCTGAATGGCGTACTTTTCTTTAATTCCGGCACAGAAAATGGCCGGCTTGTAGATCTCGATGAGCTTTTCGGTTTCATGTTGACTGATGTCATCGATGACCAGTCTGCCGTCGCCCATCTCAACCATCATTCCTTCGTAATCCTTGAAACCGAACCCTTCTTCCTGCAGCCTTTTGATTTCGTCTTCCGACTTGCGCGGTCGGAATCGCTCCGGATCGGGATGCACTTCCAGCTCTTCAATGTTTCGGCTGTCGGCGTCGACTTTGATGGTTGGCAGCACCTTTCGTCCTTCGTAGTCGTCGCGATGGGCGAACTCATAACCGGCTGAAATGGTTTCCATGCCTATTTCTTGGAACAGCTCCTGGTAATGATGGGCGCGGGAACCGCCCACGAAAAGCATTGCCAGTTTGCCTTCGCATCTTGCCTTCACTTCTTGGCGAACCTTCTCGACTGCGGGCATCTCCCGGGCAATCACTTCGTCAACTTTCTCGGTCAGTTCCCGGTCCTCAAAATAGCCGGCAATTTTCCTGAGAGATTTGGCGGTCGACCGGGCGCCTATAAAATTCACCTTGATCCACGGAATGCCGTATTTTGTTTCCATCATCTCAGCCACATAGTTGATGGAGCGGTGGCACATGATGAGGTTGAGATCTGCGGTGTGAGAATTGGCAAATTTGTCGATGGTCGAATTGCCGCTAAAGGTGGAAATAAGCGTAATGCCGCACTCTTCAAATATCCGCTCGATCTCGAAGGCATCACCGCCGATGTTGTATTCTCCCAGCAGGTTGATCTTGAACCTGCCTGCTTGTTCCGTGTCGTCCAGACCCACGACGTGAGTGAAAATGCCGTTGTTGGCGATGTGGTGCCCGGCGGACTGGCTGACGCCCTTGTAACCTTCGCAGCTGAAGGCAAAGATGTTGATGCCCAGTTTTTCTTTCATTTCCCGAGCCACCTGGTGGACGTCGTCGCCTATGAGCCCCACCGGGCAGGTTGAAAAGATGCTGATCGCCTTCGGTTTGAAGATGTCGTACGCTTCCTGAATGGCTTGTTTCAGCTTTTTCTCGCCGCCGAAAATGATCTCCTCATCCTGCATGTCCGTAGAAAAGCAATAGGTCATGAAGTTATGATCTTCGGGTCCGCCGGGCCTGGTTTGGTTCCTGCGGGTCAGCCAGCTGTAGAAACCGCAGCCGATGGGACCATGGGTAAGGTTGACGATGTCTCTGGTCGGCCCCATCACCACGCCCTTGCAGCCGGCGTAGGTACAGCCCCGCTGAGTGATGATGCCGGGAATGGTCCGTACGTTGGATTGAATCTCGGGAACTTCCCCGCACTCATCCACTTTGTTGATGACGATCTGTTTGGCCCTCTTGCGAGCAACCTTTACCGGATATTTGATGAGAAGCTCCGCTTTCGCCTCTCGGGGATTGATTGCGAAGACTTCTTCGTTCTCGCTTTGTAAGCAACCTTCTATCAATGCTGCCATTTTATTCTCCTCTTGACCTGACAACGAGCTTTGGCTTGACCGTGTTTTCCGTCAGCCGAATTCCTCAGCTCACTTCGTCCAGTGCCCTGTCTCCGCTCTCACCCGTCCTTACTCGGACGGCGTCCAATACCGGCCTGACGAATATCTTCCCGTCACCCGACTTGCCGGTTTTGTTCAAACGGATAATGGTATTAACGGTTTTTTGAACCAGCTTGTCCGGAACCACGATGAAAAGGATTCTCTTGGGGATAAGGCGATTGCTCTGCCCCAACTGGGCAATGGCCTCTTCGTAACCCTTTTCCGCTCCTTCCAGCAGCTTCAAATCCACCAGCCCCTTTCCCCTGCCCAGGGCATCCCGCGCCGTGATTGAGGAAATGCCCGCCTCGGCAAGGGCTCGCTTCGTTTTGTTCATCATATTGATGCGAATAATCGCCATTATCTCCTTCATAACTTCACCTCTTCGGGTTCACCGGACGGACTTTCTTTGATGCCTGAACTAATCGTGTAGACCTCTTCGACCGGAGTAATGAAAATCTTGCCATCGCCATAAGCGCCTTTTTCTCCTGTTCGTGCCGCTTTCATGATGGTCTTCACCACGAAGTCCTTGTCCTGGTCCTTCACTACGGCAAGGAGCAGCTCTTTTGGGATTTCGTCGTAAGTGATTTCACCGATCTTTATTCCACGCTGTTTGCCGCGCCCGACCACCGACATTTTGGTTACCGCCGGAAAGCCTGAATCCATCAAGGCGGCAAGAACATCATCAACCTTTTCCGGCCGTACGACCGATTTGATCATTATCATGGCGTCTCCATTCCTCTCTGATAAGGTTGATCTTCTAATCTTCTGTCCTCTGCCTTCTCAGTTGGCTATGCCGTGCTCGATCAGAAGCTTCTCAAGATCGTCCGTGTGCATCGGTTCAGGAACGACATGCATCTCGTTTACTTCTATTTTTCTCGCCAGCGTCCTGTATTCATCGGCCTGTGCGTGGCCGGGTTCGTATTCAATGACTGTTTTCCTATTGATTTCAGCTCGTTGAACCATATTGTCCCGGGGCACAAAATGAATCATTTGAGTCCCCAGCTTGTTGGCGAATGCCTCGATCATGGCCCGCTCGTTATCGACGTTGCGGCTGTTGCAGATGATGCCGCCAAGTCTCACGCCGCCTGCCTCGGCGAATTTGACGATACCTTTGCAGATGTTGTTTGCGGCATACATGGCCATCATTTCGCCGGATACGACGATATAGATCTCCTGCGCTTTGCCTTCGCGGATGGGCATCGCAAAACCGCCGCAAACAACGTCGCCAAGCACATCATAAAAGGCGTAGTCCAACTGTTCGCTTTCCGCGTAGGCTCCGAGCTGCTCCAGCAGGTTGATGGAGGTGATGATGCCTCGACCTGCACACCCGACTCCCGGCTCCGGCCCGCCGGATTCGACGCAAATGACTCGTTTGAACCCCACCTTGCGGATATCTTCCAGTTCGACGTCTTCCCCTTCCTCCCTCAGTGTGTCGAGCACCGTGTTCTGGGATAAACCGCCAAGCAAAAGCCGGGTTGAGTCCGCTTTCGGGTCGCAACCCACCACCATCACCTTTTTTCCCATCTCCGCGAGGCCGGCCACCGTGTTTTGAGTCGTGGTCGATTTGCCGATCCCGCCCTTGCCGTAAATAGCTACCTTCCTCATTGTCTGATTCCTCCTGATTTCATAAGTTGTTGCGGGTATATGAGGCACGGACCGTGCCAGAATATGCAAAGGGCCATCCAATGTCTGACAACTTGTTGCTATTATTAATATTATAGATTTTCGGCAGGTCTCTTTGAGAGCTCCTTCACGGCTGGTTGGTTCTACAAAAAGGTGAAGGCAAGGGGACATAAATGTAGTGCTTACTGCTTCATGTTCAGAATTTTCTGTTCGCTTTTCAACCGTTTGCGAGTATATTGCAGAAAATGGTCTCGGAGTGGTTGCTGCAGGTCCGAATACTGACTATTTTCCAACATAAGACATGATCTCAAAAGTTTTGCTCACTATAGGCCTTGGCGTTGTTCTGTTCGAATTGATCGAACATGTTGTTTTCCCCCTTGTTTGGCTCGCACTGCGCAGAAAAAGACCCAGTTTGAGCGGAGCGGAAGGCATGATAGGCCAAGTGGTTGTGGTCAAAGAGTGGCATGTGCATGAAGGGCGAGTTTTTGTGCAGGGGGAGTTATGGCAGGCAGTAGGCAACGCAACTTTCGCCGAGGGAGAAAAGGCGATTGTTGAAAGCGTTGCAAGGCTTCAATTGAGAGTAAAACCTTTAGGAAGCGCAGAGGAGGCGAAAAAATGAACGGTTTCAAAGCTATTTTTCTGTTGTTGATGGTGCTTTTTCTGAGTATCGGCGCTGGTTGTTCTTCCGAGAAGACAGAAGAAGCGGCAAAAACCGAGCAATCTGCAACCGCGGGCGGCCAGACCGGACCCGTGATGCGGTGCGAGGAAAGGTTTGCGGAACTGGATGTCGATAAAGATGGGAAAGTCACCTTTGAAGAATTCTCTGCCATTTCTCATCCGGGCGGACAGGCGGATGTGATTTACAAGGCAAGAGACAAAGACGCAGATAGCGTGCTGACCATGGAGGAGTTTTGCCAGGGCAGGGGACCTGGCGGGGGTTCGGGGGCCGGAAAGCAATAGGATTGCGAATGCCCGACGCCGGTCGTAGAAAGTTCACCCCGACCATTGACTAATGGGCGGAAGACATTACAATTACTGAACATTAAACAAATCTCTATGAAGGGGGCGAAACGGGTTCGACGGAGGTAATGAAGCTTAAGTTGCATGCCGAGGTCCTGACTCCTCGTAAAACCGTTGGGAAAAAAACAAACGCAGACGATTACGCGTACGCCGTAGCCGCTTAAGCGGCTACCGTTCCTCTGGCTTCTTCTCGCGGGGCCAGGCCGGAGCGTCGACTCAGCGAGATGGCTCTCAGCGTGACGCCTACAGTTCTGAGGGCGAGAATTTAGTAGGCTAGCCTGCCGGGAATCCCGCCTGTGGGAGTCCCCAAAGGCGAACACCCAAAACGCAGGATAAGCATGTAGAAGCTTTAGCGGAATGCTTTCGGACGCGGGTTCAACTCCCGCCGCCTCCACCAGCTTTCGCTTCGAGCGGAGCGAAGATGCGAAGGCTGCCGCGCCTAAGCCCTTGGGCGAAGGCGGGCCAACTGCAGCACGGCCGACCACGAAGCTACAGCTCGGCAAGCCAGCCTAAAGATTATGAGCTTCTTCTACGTTTACATTCTCCGCTCAGAAACCAACCCAGAGCGCCATTACGTCGGCTTCACCGAAAATCTTGAGCAACGCCTGCGAGCCCACAACCACGGACGATGCCCCCACACTGCCAAAGTCAAACCATGGCTAATCAAAACCCAAAACCGCCATTGCCTTCACCGACCGGGAGAAAGCTCTCCAATTCGAACGATACCTCAAATCCCCATCCGGCAGAGCCTTTGCCCAAAAACGCTTGTAGCTTACTGCTTTCTTTGAAGCTGACATAAGAGTCAAATCTGCTCTTGACTCATTTATAATCTGGGAAGAATAGGAAGACGGCAGTATGGAGGGCACTCTCGGCAGGCGCTTCAACTAAATATGAGTCAAGAGCAGATTTGCCCCGGGCCTTTTAATGGGTGACCCCTTGACTCTTGATTTACCCCCAGTTTGTCTAATGTGTAGATGCGACCCCGGTATCCCGCATTGTTTTAGAACCAGCGTCCCCTTTTACACTCATCCCGTCATCTAACGTGTCGATAACCGGCGGGCCCACGGCCAAGGACTCCCGGCAAAACAAATGAATCTGCCGCGTGGTTGCTCGACAGGTTGATCGTTGGCTCAAAAGCCAAAAACATTAAGGACTTACTGTACAGTAGGACTACTCGCCCACCTGAAGGCCAAAGATATCGGCAATATGGTCGAAGTCTCTATCGTTATGGAGCAAATTGGCTTCATGCTCGATGCATACAGCTGCGATCATGCAGTCGACTGAATTCCTGATGGTGATCCCACGGGAGCGGAGAGTACGGTAGATATTGGCTGCAAGAAGGAATGTGCTCCGATCCATCGGGAGGTAGATGAGATTTGAAAGTAAGGATTCAGTCTGCTTGTACTGCCTGTCATCCCGAATACCCTGAAGTACTTCCGTAAGGATGACCCCACATAGGCATAGATCCTCCCTTTGATCTATGGAGGATTCAAGGGCCACTACCTGCGCAGTATTTCGAGCAGCAAAGAAATCGATCCATACGGAAGTATCCACCAGCATCATTAAAATTCTCTTTTCTGACGCATGGAAGGAAGATCACCTTCCCAGTGGATCTTACCCTTGAGTGCAAGGATCTTCCTCTGAGACTCTCTTCGTAAGAGCTCCCGCAGGGCATGGTCGATCAAAGCTCGACGGCTCTTGAGGCCGGTGATTTCCAAGCCTGCTTCAACCAAATCTTCATCAAGTACCACGTTCGTACGTTTGTTCATGACTCACACTCCAGGCGATATTATTATACACATTAAACATCATGGGAGTGTGTATGTCAAGACTTTGGTGCGGGCAGAGGTCCAACGAATAAGAGTTTTTGCGGCGCGTAGCCGACGCAACAAGTCGAGTTGCCCTAAACCGCTTCGCGCAACGGATCTCAGGCTGTCGGCAACGAGCAAGGATATGGGAATCTAATGGCGACAAGGCAACTCTGCAGGTTGGAGTATGGGGTAAAATGGCTTGATCTCAACGAGGTAATGACGGAGATGAAGCAGCTTGGTATCTTTAAGTGAAAGCGGAGCCGATTCGAACAGCCTTTAACTCCTCTTCGGGCATCCTGTTGGAGGCGCAAGTATATTCACTGGAAGCGACCCGCAACGTCTCTTTTTCCTGTTCCTTCGCTTCGGACGATATTCGGTCAACAAAGTCGCTGCCGCCCGATATCCTGGCATCGGAACTGATAGCTGCACCTTTGCGCCGCATCGACACAACCCGGGACCAGTCTCCAAGACTACGGACGAGACCACCGCCAACCAGTTCGGGACGTCTGCCCGGTGCGACTCCTTCTTCTACAAAACTCTCATAGCCTTTTCTCGCCTTCGCGAGCTCTGGTCCGAAATAGTCCATGCGTTAGAACCAGCGTCCCCTTTTATTTACACATGCTGGGTTGGGCGATAGAATTCCCTTGTTTTCTTTGCATGATGTGTCGTAATGTAATTACTGTGATTACACAATATACTTTTCCTTAACAAAACGGTGACGCCATGGAAAAACAGCTACGAACCAGAGACGTTAAATTGGTGCCCATCGGCAATTCCCAAGGTATTCGTATCCCTAAAGCTCTCCTGCAGAAATACGGTTTGTCAAACCCGCTGGTTCTCGAACAAACCGACCAGGGCATTCTCTTGAGAAAAAAACGAGAAGACAAACTCTCATGGGAAGACACCTTTAAGGCCATGGCCGAAGAAGGAGAAGACTGGACCGATTTGGATGCTACCCTGCTGGACGGGTTGGAGGAAGGCGACATTGAGTCCTAAAAGGTACGCCATCTATTTCGCCGACTTGAATCCGACCATGTGCAGTGAGATCAGCAAGGTTCGTCCGGTTGTCATAGTCAGCCAAGACGCCATGAACCAGTATCTGGAAACGGTTGTTGTTTGCCCTCTCACATCGAGACTTCACCCTAAATGGCGCTCGCGACTGCAGGTCACCTATGCAGGAAAAGCAGCCGAAATAGCAGTTGATCAAATACGAACCATCAGCAAGAAGCGTTTGAAAGACAAAATTGATCAGTTGTCTGCCTCGCACGCCTCCCGGCTGCGAAGAATCATAACGGAGATGTACGGCGAATAGATGCCTTTTCCCCTCCACTTAATTGGTGCCGACATGTGCTCAGTCGCCCAATCGCGGCGCTGACCCGCGAGCACGTCGGATGGGAACAGGCGAATCCGCTGTCAGCGTCACTGGTAGCGGGGTATCAGGCGGGGTATCTTCCACGCGGAAGGGCGGGATAGCGGGATACGCTGGTTAAAATCCCACAACATAATCAAACTCACAACATAATGACCGCCCACTTCCTCGGAAACTTTCATGGCCTATTTTGTATTGTGCGGTCTCCTTCAGAATAGAAAAGATCTTTAACCTTTCTTAGCGTTTCAAAGCCGTAGGCGAGATGGTGAAAATGCCCTTGGCCTTCAATTGAGTTAAGCCGAACATCTTTAGCGGTCTTGGTTAGATATTCGCTGAATTTCGGAGGTACAAAGAGGTCTGCCGATCCTTGAAAAACCTCAATGTGTATGTCTATCTCTGAAAGACTGAAGCCCCATCCTTTATAGATTGTCTGGGCATCATAAGCCGGACCTTTGGCCCCATGACGGAAGAGCTCTTGAAAATCCCGCATGAACAGGTACTGAAAATCGGGCAGTTTGAAAATGTCTTTGTCCGCAGGGCACAAGCTGGAGTCAAACATTCTCGCAAATGATTTTGGGCTTCTCATGACCTTTTGCATCATACCGAGCAGAGAAAAGGGAACCTTAAAGAGAGCAAGGGGTAAACCGGTGCCGAGTTTGGCATAGAAGCGATCCATTGTGCCAAGATATCTGGACATTTCCGGGTTGCCATAAAGCGGCATGGCACAGGCTAAATCCACCACGCACCGGAGGCGATCGGGGATAAGAAAGGCCGTGGCCATCAAGGTAGGTCCGCCTCCCGAGATACCGATGGCACCAAAGGAGCTAATTTCCAGACGGTCGGCCAGATCGGCCATTTCTTGTGCGAATTCCAAGACGGTCCACCCGGGCAGGAAATCCGATTGGGCCACCCCTGGGCGATCCGGTGCGATAATTCGGAAGCCGTACTTCAGGCCAGGCTTATGAAGGAGCATGCCGTGCACGTGCGAGCCTGTCCCATGGTAGAAGAAAACGGGGTGACCTTTGGGATCTCCATATTCATGGAATGCAAGCTTCGCTCCCTGTCTGGTCGTGTGGAACCGAACCTCTTTTTCCATTTCCTCGATTTCGTCCCTGGTAAGAATGCTCATTACAGTTGTATTATCAGCAAATTCGTTCATGTCTCCACTCGTACGATATGTCGACTTGCACATTGCCACTTTTTCCAATATTCGCGAAGATTCTTCTGGTGAAAATTCCTTAAGTACCCCTATGGCGCCATGTAACGACCAACCCTTTTCATATATGCCTGACCAAGTTTGGTGCCATGAATTCCACCATCCGCATGTGTTGCACACAGAGATATATTGCCCACGACTTGCAACAGGCTCTTGCACGGAAAATAATGATGAATTGCAGTACATGCATAATTTGCTTCTGGCAAAATCTTCAGGAGGAGCATTTGTGACCGGATCATGCTTCCAAATCATTGATACACCGCTGAATGATTGTTTTTATCTTCGCCCAATGCTGCACATCAGCGGCCAGCACCACGCCGTCAATGAGCCACAGAAACATTACCGAATGCGCCCGGCGTGGTGCTGGCCCAGCTGCATGTGCTCGTTAGCAGCTGGAAATCCCGGGAAACAGAGTGCCTTATGGGGCTGCCTTTCCCTCGTCGGCAGTGAGGCATCTAGGAACTCAGGGCGTCCATGACAGCTTTCGGATTTTTGGATGCTACTTTCAGCAGAGCCTTCGCGGGTCCTTCCGGTTTTCTTCTGCCCTGTTCCCAATTCTGAAGAGTTGAAACACTTACCCCTATCATGAGGGCAAACTCGGACTGGGATTTATGCAGTTTCTCTCGTATGCTCTTGATGTCAAGAGGACTGAATTCAAAGCGGTGGCTTGGCGGGAGCTCTCCTTTTTTGATACTCCCAGCCTCTTTGATGCTTTCCACCAAGTTGTTGAAGTCCTTTTCATTCATTGCAGCCACTCCTTGATGAGCCTGCTCAAGATCCTTAGCTGATCCTGGCTGAGGTCTTCCTGTTTACTCTTCTTGTAGACGAGAAGCAAGTAGATGGTATCTGAGGGAGTATCCCAGTAATAGATGATGCGCAAGCTTCCTCTCTTACCTGCCCGTGGAAGATTCCAGCGCAGCTTACGCAACCCTCCGCTTCCTGGAATGAGGCTTCTGGCCTCTGGACGAACTATTATCGCCTGTTATGTTGTGTTTACTTTTGATTCCCTTCATTTCGCTATCCGCCTTTCCCGCTCAGAGATCTCCATGCTGAGCAAAGCTTCAAGTTTTGAAAGCCTGTCTCTCAGACCAGATAATTGCTGATTAAGGTCGGATACATCAAGGTTCAAGCCGGATATCTCCATCTTGTGCGAAAAGACCTGGCGCTGCTGCTTCTGAACTTCATTCAACAGCATGGCATTGATAAGATGATAGGAGACCGTCTCCGGCTCTCCGCTTTCTGGATCGTATAGAACCAGTCCAGGATATACCTCGGCTACCTCTTCGGCAATGAGGCCGTATTGAAGAGTGCGCGGGCCGTCGGCATATTCCGGCTTGTAGTAAAATGTGACAGGACGAAGGCTCATCAAGCCGCTGCTAGCATCGTTCATATCCTGGACATGTTCCTTGAACCGGCGGGATGAGCTGACGATACCGAGCTGTCCATCATATTTTACATAGACAGGCAGTGCTTCGGTCACGGAGGCGCCATAGATACCTCGGATGAAGGTGCGTGTCTGTATATTGCCGATCCTGATGGTGTCGGATTCATCTGATGTACTTGGAACGACCCACTGACCAATGTAAATATTGCCGTGACCGGTAAAACTACTAGGCAAAAACATGTTAAAGCCGGCTCCATAGCCCAAAGCCGTATTGCTGTGGCCGCTGGTATTGTTCCTGAGTGCCCCGGGGCCCACCCCCACGTTGGCATAGCCGCTGTCGTTGGAGTAGAGTGCGTCTATTCCGATGGCGACATTATTAGAACCAGAGACATTGGAGAAGAGTGCCCGATAGCCGGTGGCGGTGTTGCGTCCGCCGGTGGTGTTCGATTGCAGCGCACCCATGCCAATCGCCGTATTTTCGTCCGCGATTTTTATATTGGGATTGGTTACCGGGATTACATAGAAACCGTCGTCACCCAATGAACTGACTGCCGATCCAGATACAACAGCACCGCACAACACAATTCCCAGGACCCAAAAAAACCATCTTTTATGTTCCATGGCTGCCATCTCCTTTCAAGGCGTTAGCATTTGGTCAAGGCATCGACACAAATTCGGCCTGACCGACCCGCGCCAAAAGCCAGTGGGCTTTTAGCATATAATGATCAACCACACCCCTCTCAGGCAGTTGGTGATAGGAAGGATAGATCGTGGATCGCTTCGCTCTCACGATCTATCCTTATTCGTTCGCGGTTTTTGTTATCTCACGTCGAAGTCTACTCGGCATGATGGATCATCTCTAAAGAAACAGATTAAAGTTGAATACGGTCCTTTTGAATTATCAACATTCACCCCTATTACGAGACATTTTTGTATGTGCTTTTGTTCAAATGTTTGGGAGGCCAAATTATGCATAATATCATACCGTCTCTCTTTCTCAACCTCCTTGAAGCCATAGAAAATTAGCGCATCTGTCCGGCGCTCATGCGGAATGAGGACAACCGATGACAGATGTTTAGGATCAGTATACTTCCGATGAATATTCTTGCTCACTTTGGTGCTACGTCTCACGATACTTGACTCTGAGAGTCCCAGTTTAGTTGAAGATGTCCTCCCCCACAAGTTGTTGGGAGCTCATGAGGGAAGACGTGCGCATTTTTAGCAGTCTTGTAAGCCGTCGATCAATACAATGGCCTCACGGAAGTTGCAGCATTTGACGGCCATGACCATGTCGATTGGATTGAAGTTTTTCTGACACCGGGCATAAGGGACGCCCTTTAGTTTTTTACTTTTACTCCCCGGACTCAAAATCCGCCGTTTGGAATAAGGAGTAGTTGTGCTCTCTCACCATTTCTTCTCCTCGTTTTACTGAAAAAGTTACAGCTGCAGGAGAAATGTTAAGCTTTCGCGCCAAGTCAGCCTGACTTATGCCGAGCTCTCTTGACGCCCAGTAGCAAAAAAGACTTCGCGCACGAACCCTGGTGCGATCCTTGCCTCCTGCCCGAAGGCTGGACTTGTCCAGTTCCAGTACTTCGCACACCCGTTCGCCCACTCTATCAAGGTCGAATCCACGAGCGCGCACCTTGTGTCTTCGCTCCATTTGCTCTCGCGCTTGCAGAAGGACCTGTTCAACAAAGTCCCCGTCGCCTAAGATCCGTTCGTCTGATTTTTGGAATAATTGCGCTCTGCGCATCGCCTTCACCTCCGACCACCCCCCACTGCTGCGCACCAAACCGCCCCCGGTAAGATCACCGCGTCGGCCCTCTTTGATGCCTTCCTCAACAAAAGCTCGGTACCGGCGACGAGCCACTGAAACTTTGTCGGCAAAATATTCCAGTACATCGCGGGCTTGCTGCCAATCGTTTTCAAAATGGCCCGTAATCACACCATGACCGCAGTACCCGAAGTGGTCCAATTCTTCAAAGCTGGAAACGATCCCGGCTCGAAGCGGATTCAGGTGAAGGTAGCGCACAAGCTCAAGAAAATACGGATCTTTTTGACAAAGAATAGACTTGTACCGGTTTTGGAAAAGGTGGCCGCTACGCCGGTGCCTTCGGTTATATGACACCGCATAGCCGGTCAGGAGGCGCCGCATCACCTGAGATATTGGCACTAAGCCACTTTTAAGCAACAGATGAAAATGGTTGGGGATCAAAGTCCATGCATAACACTGCGTTCCCGTTTCTTTGAGGATGATCCCCAATCGTTGCACAAAGTTATCCCGGTCGGATTCGTCTTGGAAAATCCGCCCCCGTTCAATTCCTCTCGCAATGATGTGGTGCAAAGCACCCGCTGCGTCTATGCGTGAGTTTCTTGGCATGGCTACCTGTTTATCACAGACCGGCTCCGTTACAAACTAAAAATCTAAAGGGCGTCCCCCAAGCCACGAAGAGCGACTGTCGGTCAAAGACTATGTCCGTACACCCACGTCATATCGATTTCTTTGCGAAAATGCCCTGTTGAATGCTGAAGTTTTGTGCTACTATTTTTCATGAGACGCCACTCCGAGGGAGCGTCCCATCTTAACTATTCTTGGATGGCTAAGTCGATGGGTCAGAACGTCCGGGGCTGAGAGAAACCAAGGATCAGTTAATGTCCCTACGATGAGCCCTGACGTTCCACTCTTGCGCTGGCATGGGAACTTGTATGTGCTGCTGGGCTTGAATCAAATTGCAAAGTTAGCGGTGTACTGTTTGAATGAAAGGACCTATGTGAAAATCTTTGATGATCCGGCCTACAAGACTGCATTCCAGCGGTTCCGAATAATTCGCCCTGAGATTTTTGAAGAGTATTTTGCTTGTTTGCAGCCACCTAAGACCTTGGACGGTCAAGCCTTAGATGTTGGAGCAGGAATTGGAGTCCAGGCAGAGATGTTATTAGATAGACTGCCGGTTAATTGGAGATTAGTGGCACTTGAACCAAGTGTAGAACTTGCTGGGGTTGCACGTATTAGACTTGCCAAGTTCGATACCCGGGCGTCGGTCTCGGAACGTCGTTTGGGTGAATTAGGTGACCACCAAATGTTTGATGTCATCTGGATGTCAGAAGTTACTCACCTGCTTGGTAACCCTTCAGAATGGGCGTGCCAACTTGCGGCTGTAATGCATAAGGGGGGCCGGGTCCTTATACGAACTTCAACACATACTCAGTTGGTAGAACGAGATTGGTATCGCTTTTTTCCTTCAGCACTACAATGCGATCTTGCTCGCCATCCAGACACGGAGTCGTTAACAGCCGCGCTTGTTCATGCTGGCTTTGATGATATCGCTATCAAACCAATAGATGAAAGTCGTTTGATCTCCACAGACTTTCTACTTTCTATGATGC
>ENA-OSEO01004243-OSEO01004243.1-sediment-metagenome-genome-assembly--contig:-NODE-4243-length-15429-cov-3.499414_pt1 | contig 15429 bp, 16 predicted proteins | sample MGYA00237883_ERZ534232 | MGnify/ENA metagenome assembly ERZ534232 | reverse complement strand
CCATATCCGGGCACCGGCACGTGCTCTACGCTCGGTGGTCTCTTTGCCCCCGACGTCGACCATGCGGGCGACGCCCAAAGCATCCACGTGGGTCAGACCTTCACCGCTCACGTTCAACCCCCCACTTGTGACATTCCGCATGTGGTAGATCCCGGCACCAGATTCTTGTCAAATGTCTTGAGGGCGAGTGACCGTCGGACGGCACTCAGTACCGCGGCCCGGTCTCTCGCGCGCAGCGCGTCTCTCACGTCTATCTCCTCGGAGGAAAAAAGGCAGTTTTTCAAGCGTCCGTCAGATGTCAGACGCAGCCGGTTACACTCGGAACAGAAATGATCGGACACCGAGCCGATGAATCCGAGGGTGCCTCTGTGGCCCGGAAAACGAGAGTACCGAGCAGGTCCCCACCCACCCGGTGAATCGACCTCCTCCAGCGCGCCCAGTCCGGCCGCGCCGAGGCTCTCTAAGGAGGCGACAACGTGGGCCTTGCTCACGACGTCGCTCGTACAGCGGGGACCGCAACCACCCATCGGCATCCATTCGATGAAACGAACGTGAAGTGGCCTGTTCCTGGTCAGGGCAACGAACTCGGGGAGCTCTTCCAGAAGGTCCGGCATCATCACCACGTTGAGCTTCACAGGGTCTAATCCGAGGGAGAGGGCAACCTCAATCCCTTCTAAGGCCATCGACAATGACCCTCCGCGGGTGAGACGCTCGTACCTGTAGGGATCGAGCGAATCCAGGCTGATATTGATGCGATTCAACCCGTTGGCTCGAAGCGACTCCCCAAATCGAGGCAGCAAGATGCCGTTCGTCGTGAGCGAAATGTCCCGCACCCCGGGCAGGCCTCTCAACATACCGATGAAAGCCGGGAGACCCCGTCTGACCAAAGGTTCGCCGCCCGTGACTCGGATTTTGGTGATTCCCAGCTCAAGAGCGGCCGAGACAAAGAAGAGCATCTCCTCGTAGCTGAGGACCTCGGTGTGGTCTTTGAAGGGCACGCCCTCTGGGGGCATGCAGTAGACACACCGCAAGTTGCAGCGGTCGGTCACCGATAGGCGGAGATAGTCGACGACTTGTGGGATTGGAATAGGGACCAGTATCGTCGCCTTTGCTAGTGGGCGTTATGAGGAAAGAATTATACGCTCTTCGATGAGGTCGGCGAGACCGACGAAATCATCCAACGCAAGCTGAGGCACGTTCAGATTGGCGAACGTCTGATCGCTCGCGACCCCAATGAGCTCGTCGACCGGGGAAACGAGCATCGCGCTTCGCGCGCTGCGCGAGACCTCTATCTTCGGAGCATCGTCATTCTTGAATCCTTCGGATATCACGACGTCTACGGGTTCGCTGATCGTTCGGACCAACTCCCCGAGGGTTCGCTCCTCGCCCACCGAATTGAGCCAAACGTATCTGGAGGGAGATGAAATCCCCACGACTTCGACCCCCGCTTCGCTGAAGCGGTAGGAATCGGTACCGGGCACGTCCATTTCGAAGCCGTGCAGGTCGTGTTTGAGCACCGCAACCCGATGGCCGCGTCGCCGAAGCTCGCTGGTGACCCCGAGCAGGACTGTGGTTTTGCCCGATTTCTTCTTGCCTACGAAGGAGACGACCGGGAAGGGGGAGGACCGAAAGAATGTCTGAATACGCAGGTTGAGATCGGACAGACCGCGGCGTGATCCGCCTTCGAGCGACCGAGGAGCTGGTGCCTCCGAAAACGCGGCAGCGGGGAATAGCTCTTCCGGGTCCTGGAAGTCCCTGTCGTCCATGTCGAGGTAGGCAACCTCCAGCCGGGAGAGCAATGAGAGCATCGGTCCGCCGCCCCTCAACGCACTCTCTCGAAGAGTGTGAAGCGCCAGTCGCGAATAGACGGCGCAGAGTGGCTGAGGCACCATTGCCCGGCGAGGCATCACCTGGTAACCCCGACCGGAACGCCGGGCAAGCTCCAGCAGCAGGTTCCGGGTGACGCCCCGAATACTAGGGTCTAGGCACAGCACATTCTCGGTCGGAGCCGCCAACAGCGCCGAATAGACGGTCGCCACTTCGTTGCCTCCGGGAACGGCATGGCCGACCACGGGAACGTCAACAGCCGGCAGGCTCGAGGGATCAGGGCTCACCACGAATGTTCGTGGAAAGAGAGGGCACAGCCGATCCAGTGCGGAGACCAACAAAGGCTCGGACGTCGGGTCGCAGAGCAGTGCGAGACTCGGCCCGCTGGGGCATGACGACGTCATCTGACCGCCAGGTGTGTGTTTGATCACGGTTGCCCGTCCAATACGTGAAAAGCCGCGGGGTCGATACTCGCGTTGACATCGACGCCCGGGGTCAACCCGAGTTGAAGCGCCACCGCCCGGGTTACCAGGGCGATTAATTCAGGAGGAGCCACATCCAGGTCCCCCCCGGTGCCGCCTGGATTCAGCGCGAGTCGCACTTTGACCACAGCTCCCTGAGGCTCGAGCGACGTTACGGTTCCCCGCCAGACATTTGGCCGAGGGATCTCCACCGCATCCTCGTCTGCCGTCGGGACCGGTGGTGCTTGTTCGAGGTAGACGTCTTCCGGCCGAGTTACGACCGTGACCCGTGAACCCTCTGCAAATGGCGCGTCCACGTCCACCAGTAGACCTTCTTTCGTCCGCACCCGAGACGCCGACTTCTCGCGCGCTTCCACCACTCCGGCCCACATCGTCTCGATGCCTGTGAAGTCAGCCACGAAGGCGTCGACCGGCTGCAGGAACACTTCCTGAAGGGTACCTGCCTGCACTATCTTGCCCTCTCGAATGACCGCGACGCGTTCGGCCATCACGAGCGCCTCGTTGTGATCATGGGTGATGAGAACCACGGTCATGCCCAGCCTTTGGACGACTGCGCGGATATCCTCGTGGAAAGAACGCAGGACGTGCACGTCGAGATTACTGGTGGGCTCGTCGAGGAACAAAATCTCTGGTTCCAGCACAAGGGCTCTGGCCAGAGCCACGCGTTGCAGCTCTCCCCCGGATAGAGTCCTCGTATCGGCGGAAGCCAGTTGCGTGATATTCATGAGTTCCAGAGCCATCTCTACCCTGGGCTTTATCTCCTTTCGGGGAACGCGACGCAGACGGAGACTATAGCCCACGTTGTTCCACACCGATCCCGGGAAGAAGAGCGGCCGCTGAAAAACGGTGGCCGTGCGCCGGCGGGCCTCGAGGTCCCGGACGGTCACATCCCGACCGAAGTACCGAATCTGTCCGTGATCGGGCTTCTCGATGAGCGCCAAGATGCGAAAGAGCGTGCTCTTGCCGGCACCATTGGGCCCGAGAATCGCCAAGACCTCCCCCTGCCGGACCTCGATGCGGTCGACGGCGACAACCGTCCGCCCGGAGTATGCCTTTGTCAGGCCGATGCCTTCAATGGCGGACGGGCCTGACGTCGACCCAGTTACGATTGCAGCCACCTGCCGCGCGCCCCCTGCTGAACCCTCGTGAGTATGAGCATGACGATGAAGGCCACAAACAACAATACGAGACCAAAGGCCATGGCCTTGGCGAAATCACCTTGGCGCGTCTCCTGAACAATCGCCGTGGTCATGACCCGCGTCACATTGGACTTGGTCGTCGCGATGTTACCGCCGACGATCATCACGGCACCTACCTCGCTGATGGCCGCACCAAAGCCGGTGACCACCGCCGCCACCAGGGACACCCTTGCCTCGCGCATGAGCATCAGATACGTCTGCCACCTGGATGCTCCCAGACCCAGCGCCTGCGTGCGGACTTCTCGGGGAACCGACCCGAAGGCGGCCATGGTGATGGCGGCAATAATCGGCATGGAGATGATCGTCTGGGCAATGATCATTGCGGGAACGGTGAAGAGCCACTCGAGAAAGCCGAGGGGGCCTCGACGTGAAAGCAGCATGTATACGAGCAGTCCGACAACGACCGGCGGCAGAGCGAGGCCGGTATTCACGAACGCGGCTACGACACCTCGGCCTCTGAACCGGGCCAGCCCCAGCCATGAACCCAATGGAATACCGAGGACCATGCCGAATAGGACCGCAATGGTTGAGGTCCGCAGTGACAGCAGAAGTACGGACACCACGTAGCCGTCCAAAGTGAACAGCAACCGCAGCGCCTCGACGATAGAGTCCCAGATTAGTTGCATCGACCGTTACCTCGCCGTGAGAAAAAAACGGACCGAGTATCCGGTCCGTCTCCTCGCCCGATCGACGTATGCTCGTGACTACTCGGCGTTCGGAATGAAAAGCGCCTCACCGAAGGTGTCGACACCGAACGTGCCGATTACGTCCTGGCCTTCGGCAGAGGTTATCCAAGTCAGAAAGTCCTTGGCCCCCTGCTCATTCTTGGCCCCCGCGACCACGATTACGCCGTACTGATTGTAGAGCACGGGATCGTCCTCAACCATGATGTCCAATTCGAGTGAGCCTTTCGACGACAGGTAGGTCGCTCGGTCGGACAGCGTGTACCCCAGCTTCTCACTCGTCACCCTCAGGGTCTCACCCATCCCCTGCCCGGTCTCCTGGTACCACTCACCTGATGGCTCGATATTGGCGGCCTTCCAGACGGCGAGCTCTTTGGCATTCGTTCCGGAGTTGTCGCCACGGGAGAAGAAGAGAGCGGCACCCTCGGCAAGCTTCGCAAAGGCTTCGGTGGCCTTCGTCATCCCCTCCATGCCCGCGGGATCGCTCGCCGGGCCGACAATAATGAAGTCGTTGTACATCACGTCTTTGCGTTCGATGCCGAATCCGTCGTCCATGAAGGTCTTCTCGGCTGCCGGTGAATGGACAAGAAGGACATCGGCGTCCTTGTTCTCCCCAAGCTTGAGTGCTTCGCCGCTGCCGACGGCGGTCACCTTGACCAGATACTGAGGATAAGCCGCCTCAAAAGCCGGGATCAAGACATCGAAGAGCCCTGAATCCTGAGTCGAGGTGGTCGAGGCAAGTAGCAGATCGCTCTTCGACACCGAAGACATCGTGGCCCCGGATACCGTGGTCGAGGCTCCGGATGTCGTTGTCGCCGTTTCCTCGCCGCAGCCGGCAGCAAGAGCGGCCATCCCCAAGACAAACGCCGCCAGCAACAATGCCGATCGAAGGCGCCAGGCAGTCCCGCGCCTGTGATTTCGCACGCTCGTCCTCTCCATCTTCTATCCCCTCAATTCTGGTCGAGTTGCCTCAAAAGGGCGCTAGAAGCAGCCGAGCGAACATGCTCTTATCTTGACTCCCACCTCGTCGCAGGCTTTGCCTACGGTCAGGTATTCGACTCCAAGTTCTTCAGCAAGCGCCCGGGCATCGGCACACGTAAGGACCCCCTGTGACGCGGCGTTAAGCACAGCTTTCTTTACCTCGTCGAGATTCATGGACTTCCCCTGTATCAGTTGTGGACAAACATTAGCAGCAAAGCTAAGCCGCCGGAAAGGGAGATGCAAAGGACAACGGTCCGTAGCGGCCACGAGTTAGAATGGCATTATCCTCCAAGGGAGTCTGGTGTGCCCGGATTTGAACGCATACTGCCCGCGTATGAACATGGTCTCAAGAAGCTCGCGGACGAACTCATTGCCGAAATGGATCCGTCCGAGGACGAGAGGAACCATCTCCTCCTCGTGACTCAGCTCCTCCAAGCCCTCGTTCAGAGCTATGACTCGTTTCAACTCAATCGTTCGACGTCGCTGGCCGCGAACACCTCGGTGATGTATGCCGAGGCCGTGCAGACCGAGCGCCGCGTGCTGAACGTGCCGCTGCGAAGCCTGGTCGACAACAACACGATGACTCCTTGGCACGCCCGCTTCATCAACGGGAGTCTGGGACTCAAGAGAACGATCATCGTGACTGGGGGAGGGAATGTCGGCAAATCCACGCTCCTCAACGCGATGGTGGATCTTCTGCCTCGTGATCAGCGGATTGTGATGATAGACGACGCGGAGCAGGACCTGCCCGCGCTGAGAGACAGATCGTTTACCGTTCAGATCAAAGCTAGACGCGGTACTCAGGCGCGGGCGGCGGCCTTTCGTAGAGCGGCCGATATGAAGCCCGACTGGATCGTGGCCGGTGAGTTGGCGCGCCGCGACGACACGGCGTTCCTGGAGGCAGTCGTTCAGGGTACTTCGGGCATGGCCACAGTCCGAACTCCCAACGCCGAGGCCACTCTGGGCGATTGGCTCGCGGCCAGCAAGGCCGCCGGCGAGCATTTGGCCCGGATCAACCCGTTGGTTGTCCATATGGGCCGCGACCAAGGGGGGCGACCCCGGATCGAAGAGGTGCTCGACGTCCAGGTCGAGAGCGGGAAACTGGTCCTGGTGAGCCGCAAGCCGGTTTAGACCGGTCGCACCGCGGACCCGCCCTAGCCGGCAAGCAACCGAAGCAGACCCTCCTCGTCCAGCAATTGCCGATCGAGCTCGCGCGCCTTCGCGAGTTTTGAGCCCGCCTCTTCGCCAACTACCACGTAGTCCGTCTTCTTGCTCACCGATCCGGTGATTTTCCCCCCGGCCGACTCTATGAGCTGGGCGGCCTGCTCCCGCGAGAGGGTCGGCAGAGTTCCGGTGAGGACGAAGGTCTTGCCACTGAGAGGCCGAACCTTCTCAGCGATGGGCGCCGCCGATTTGTCTATCGAGACACTCTCTTCCATGCTTACACCGGCAGTCGCCAGGCGGCCGATCAAATCGACCATTCTGCGGTCGTGCAGGGATCGCCAGACACTCTCGGCAATGATCGGCCCTACGCCGGGAGTCTCAGCGAGCTCATCGAGGGCAGCCTCTTGGAGCCCGGACATAGTGTGAAACCGCCGCGTTAGCAGCGCGGCATTTTCGGCACCAACGTGAGGGATGCCTAGTGCGAAGAGTACGTGCTCCAAGCCGCGGTTCTTAGATCCCTGAATGGCCGCCGTAATGTTCGTGGCGGATTTTTCGCCCAGGCGATCCAGAGCGGCCAGACGGTCCGCTTCCAGCCGGTAGAGATCGGCCGCATCGCCGATGAGGCCCAGCTCCAGAAGCCGAGTCACCAGCTTGTCGCCGACCCCGTCGATATCCATGGCGCCCTTACTGACAAAATGCTTGACCGCTTCGGCCTGTTTGGCCGGGCATTCGGGATTGGGGCAGCGTACCGCGACCTCTCCCAGGGTGCGCACAACCGGCGTGTGACAGGATGGACAGAGTCCGGGCATTACGAAAGGCGTCTCGGCACCGGTGCGCAGATCGGTGAGAGGAGCCACCACCTGAGGAATCACGTCTCCCGCGCGTTGGATGATGACCGTATCGCCCTCTCGGAGGTCTTTGCGGCGGATGTCTTCCTCGTTGTGAAGAGTCGCCTTCTCGACGATCACTCCGCCCACCTCAACCGGCTCGAGCTGCGCCCACGGATTGAGAATGCCGGTCCGGCCAACGTTGATGTGGATTTTCAGAAGGCGCGTCTGCGCCGTAGTGGGGGCGAACTTGTAGGCCACCGCCCACCGCGGATCACGACCGACTGATCCGAGAGTGCGCTGAAGGCTGCGGCTGTCCAGCTTGATGACCACCCCGTCGATGTCGTAATCGAGTTCCGCCCGTCTGTCCTGCCACCACCGGCAGCCATCAACGATCTCCTGCAGAGTATGGGCGATTCGAATGTCGGGATTGACTCGAAATCCTGCCGATCTCAGCCACCCGAGCGTGACGGAATGCCGCGGGAACCTTTCGTCATCGGCCGTCCCCACACCATAGAACCAGATCGAGAGGGGCCGCGCGGCCGTCACTCGCGGGTCGAGTTGCCGCAGCGATCCGGCCGCCGCGTTGCGGGGATTGGCGAACGTCGGCTCGTCCGCCGCGATCCGCTGCTCGTTGAGGCGCTCGAAAGCCGCGAGCGGCAGATAGACTTCCCCCCTTACTTCCATGAAGTCGGGGAACGGCCAGGCGGGCTTCAGCATAGCAAGCGGCACCGCGGGAATGGTACGCAGGTTGGCGGTCACGTCCTCTCCGATCCGGCCGTCGCCTCGGGTGGCCCCAACGTCGAGGCGGCCCTGCTGGTATTGGAGGGAGACTGCGAGGCCATCGATCTTGGGCTCGAGTACGAAGCTCAGTTCGCCCGGATCGGCTCCCGCCTCTGCCGCCAACCTCTCCGCGCGAACGTGCCACGCACGCAACTCGCCTTCGCTCCGAGCATTGGCCAAAGAAAGCATGGGCTCGCGGTGCCGAACCTGAGAGAAGCCGGCGAGCGGCTGCCCGCCGACTCGCTGAGTCGGCGAATCGGCCGTGACCAACTCGGGATAAGATTCCTCAAGCTCCCGAAGCTCTCCGTAGAGTGAGTCATATGCGGCATCGGAGATCTCCGGGCTGTCGAGGACGTAGTAACGATGGTCGTGATGACGGATGAGGAACCGAAGTTCCTCAGCTCGGTCAATAAGTTCCCGGCCGACCGCCATCTTCTCTCTAGACCCCCAACGCCTCCGCCAGTTGACTGATGGTATGAACAAGTCGAACGGGCTTCTCGTCCGCCAATGTATCCGAGTCGAAGACACCCCACGTCACTCCGATGGACATGACACCCGCCGCGTTGGCCGCCTGGATGTCCGCGGGACTGTCGCCCACGAACGCGGCCTCGTTCGGCTCGACGCCCAGTTTGGCCAGGGAGAGAAGGATGGGATCAGGATTCGGCTTGTTCCGTGCGCTTTCATCGGCACATACCGTAACCGAAAAATAGGGCTCGATGCCGGTCAGATCGAAGGCCATCTGCGTCGTCAAACGGGACTTGGATGTGACGATTCCCAGCTTCACTCCCCGCTTTCCAAGCCGATCGAGTAGGCCAATGATGCCCTCGTACAGGGTCAACATGCGATCGTGCTCCCGATGATTGAAATCTCGGTATGTACTCACGAGCTCGTCGACGTGCTCAGGGCTGAAGATTAGCATCTGTTCACGCAGGGGCCGGCCCACATGCGCAATCGATTCCTCTCGAGAGAGCTCCTTGCCCAGTACCTCTCGCACCGCGTGCTGAAAGGAAACGATGATGAGTTCGACGGAATCAACCAAGGTGCCGTCAAGGTCAAAAACGACCGCTTTGATCACAAAGTCCATTCCCAGTCTCGAAGTTGATCGAACGCTTCGTGGCACATCAAATCAAAATGGAGCGGGGTTATCGACACCCAACCATCGGCAATTGCTTCAAAATCCGTTCCCGTTTCCGGGTGATAGCTGAGGTCGTCATTGTAGACGTAGTACCGCCGCCTGCCGCCCTCGCTGTCGCTGTACTCTACCTTGTCGCCGTAGATGCGCTTGCCCAGCACCGTCAAACGGGCGCCGCCCAGCTCTTCCCAGGGGACGTCCGGGCAGTTGACATTCAGGAGCGTCTTGGCCGGGAACCCCTTGGCCAGCATGGTCGACACCAGGCGCCTGGCAAAGCGGGCGGGTACCGACAAATCATATCCCGGATGGTATCCCTCTGCTGAGAGAGCAATGGCTGGGATGTCCAGCATGATGCCCTCAAAGGCCGCAGCCACCGTTCCCGAATAGGTGATGTCGTCGCCCAAGTTGGCACCCAGGTTGATACCCGAGACTATGAGGTCTGGACGTCGGTCCAGCAGCCCGAGCGCCGCCATCCGCACACAATCGACAGGGGTGCCGTCGGTGGCATAGGCCACGGTCCCATCCGCCAACGGTAGCTCTTCGACGCACAGCGGCGCATGCATGGTGATGCTGCGTGCCGCGCCCGAGCGGTTCTGGTCGGGAGCAACGATGCGGACCTCGCCGAGCGTCTCGAGGGCGGCCCTCAGCGCCGCGAGACCCGGCGAAGTGACGCCGTCGTCGTTGGTCAGAACGATGAGTGGATTCGCCGAGTCGAAACCGACCAGCGTTCGCTCCTGACCAGACATGGCTGGAACAGCTGTCAGTCGCTCTTGCCGGCCGTGCTCGCCGACTCAGAGCTCGCGCCGGTTGGGGCAGGGGTCTTGGCAGAGTCCTTTTCGGACGTGTCCGAGGTCTTGGCGGAACTGTCCTCCGACCCATTCCCATTGCCGGGATTCGGGGTACCCGGCCCGATCATGCCGCGACGCGCGTAATCGGTGCTATAGAACCCGCTCCCTTTGAAATGGATGGCGACGGGAAACAGAAGACGTTTGACCGTCGCTCCGCACACCTCGCACTCCTTCAGAGGGTCTTCGGAGATGCGCTGCACGCGTTCAAACTGATGCTCACAAGAAAGACAGCGATATTCATACGTAGGCAAGGCTAGATAACCTCCTATTAATCCTCAAACAGTATACCGGATATGGAGGGGTTCGTGTGAAGGCCGCTGGCACTCTTGTAGGGAGAGTGCCAGCCATCAACGATTACGGGCCCAGGCCAGATAGGCCGCCACAGCCATGATGACCCAGTTGATGACGCCACGACCTGAAAAGGTGAAGACCACCGCCCGCAAGCTGACTCCCGAGACGAGGAAGGTCGCAACGATGGGCGGCAGCACAAACGCCCACAATGTCGCGAGAGCCGCGACAACCGCGGTCTGCATTCCGTGATAGCGACCGCTTGCTCTCGATACCGCTTCGCCGACCAAATAGCCGATCCCCGCTGCGACGAAGAAGAAAAGAAAGAAGAAGCCGATTCTCCCGAGGATGAAGTAGTAGGCAAAACCGACCGCCGTGCCGGCCGCGAGACCTGCGCCAACGGCTCTCAGCAGGCGACCCCTCTTCAGCACCACACGAGAAGAGCGCGGCATCCGCGCACATTCTCGGCACTTGATGCCGACTGCCGAGTAGACCATGCAGTCCGGGCAGAGCGGTTTTCCACAGGCACTGCAGGTCACCATCGTGGGTCGGTCGGGATGGTACGCGCAGCGTTGCTCTTCGGCCGCCGGTAAGTGCGATCCCTCTCTCAAAAACAACCGCGACGCTTCTCGGCGATCAGCATGATCTCTCCAGGTGCACTGATGGGAATGAGCTCCCTGCGGTAGCTCCGGTGAACGGCCTCCAATTCTTCCCGCGCCTGGGCCGCCACCCTGTCGATCTCGGCCTCAAGGGCAGCGAGCCGGCGCTGCAAGGCCGACAACTCCTCCTCCATCTCAAGGACCCGCTCCACACCTGCTAGATTGAGCCCGCATTCTCCGACAAGCTGCTGGATGCGTCGCAGTCTCTCCACGTCGTCCATCGAATAGAGACGGGTGCTTTTCGTGGACCGCCGCGGGCAGATCAACCCCCTCCGCTCGTACATGCGCAACGTTTGGGGGTGCATATCGGCCAATTCGGCGGCCACTGAGATCATGAACACGGGACGTCGCTTGTCGTCGAGCACCATATAAACCCTACCTGCTACGCCGACCAGCCGGGCCTACCTGCCCGGGGGTCTTCCTTACGCGATTCCGCGAACTTCTTGAGCAGTTCCTTTTGCTCCCCATTCAAATCCTTCGGCGTCAGAACGTGAATCCTGGCCAACAAGTCTCCCTTGCCCGAGGCACCCAATCGAGGTGCGCCCTTGCCTTTCAACTTCAGCAGCTTACCATCCTGTGTACCTGCCGGCACCTTCAAGCTCACGCTCCCCTCAGGGGTAGGAACTCTGATGCTCGCGCCCAGAGAGGCCTCCGTCATCGTGACCGGGACATCGACTAGGAGGTCGGCCCCGCGACGTTCGAATACCTCGCTGTCGCCCACCTGCGCGATTACGTAGAGGTCGCCCGGCGGACCACCGCGCTTTCCGGGCTCTCCCTTTCCTTTCAAGCGAATCTTGGTGCCGTCCTTGACGCCCGCCGGCAGAGGGACGGTGAATTTCTTGAGAGTGCGAGCAAGCCCGGAGGCATTGCAGACCCTGCAGGGGTCCTCGATCACGGTCCCCGTTCCCGCGCAGCGTTCGCACGGCTGATTGATCGCGAAAAAGCCCTGGCTCGCGCTGATTGTGCCTCGCCCCTTACACTGCGGGCATGTGACCGGAGACGTGCCGGGAGCCGCTCCGGTGCCGCCGCAGGCCGGGCAGGCGGCCGACTGTGGAACGCTGATCTTGGTCGTCACGCCTTTTAGCGCGTCATCGAACGACAATTTGAGGCCTATACTGATGTCGTCGCCGCGCTCCGGCCTTGGTTGCCGACGCCCCCCGAAGCCCATACCCTCGGCTCCCCGGAAACCTCCGAAGCCGCCCCCGAACAAGTTCCCGAACAGGTCTCCCCATTCCCCTCCCGGAGCTGGTCCCCCCTGGAATCCGCGGTAGCCGCCGGCCGGCCCCTGTGCGCCGCCGAACGGCGAAGGCCCAGCGTCGTATTGCTTACGCTTCTCGGGGTCGGAAATAACCTCGTACGCACTCGAGACTTCCTTGAACTTCTCCTCGGCCTTGGGGTCGTCAGGGTTGGCATCCGGGTGGTATTTGCGGGCGAGTCTACGGTAGGCCTTCTTGATCTCGTCTTGGCTCGCGGCCTTGTTGACCCCGAGCACGTCGTAGTAGTCGCCGGCGCTAGAGGGCACGATCTCTCCTAGAGAGTGCTGTAGCTTGAGGGAGTCGCGCTCGGACCAGAGGACACCGCGACTCGAGCGGGACGCAAGATGCGGTCGGCCTGCCGGTAGCCGCGCTCGAGAACGGCGATGACCGTACCTTCTTCTTCATCGGACTCCCGCACCATCATGGCATCGTGGATCTGTGGATCGAAGCTTGCGCCTACCGTCTGGATCTCCTCCACGCCGCTTCTGCGCAGCAGATCGGTGAACAGATCGCGGGTTAGGCGTACACCACCGAGGACTTTGCCCTCGTCATGATGCTCAGCCGCGTCGAGCGCCCGCTCAAGATTATCCAGCACCGGGAGGAAATCCACCAGGAGCTCCATCTTCGCTTTGTCGCGCGCTTCCATGAGTTCTCGGCCGGCGCGTTTCCGGAAGTTGTCGAATTCGGCGCGCGCCCTGAGCAACGAATCGGCGAGGGCATCCCGCTCCCGACCCACGGCTTCGAACTCCCCCTGGTCACAAGTGATCTCAGCCTGCAGGGCAGGCCCCTCCGCCGGCGCGCCGCTCGGGGACGCCGCGGGGCTGGTCTCGTCTTCCGGGGCAATGTTGCCCTCTAAGTTGTTGATGGGTATGCGCCTCTTGGCTGTAGTCATGTGTCTTGTCTCTCATCCGCAGTTGTCGGTCGTGCGCAGTGGGGGGCGGCCGCAGGCCGCCCCCCACTGCGTGCTACTCGCCCGTCTCCCCGCCCTCGGAAGGCCTGTACTCGCTCTCGTAGGAGCCCTCGGTCTGCGCGCCCGGGCTCTCGACCGCGGCGGCTTCCACCGTCTGGGGCTTGGTACCACCGACACTCACGGAGATCTTCTTCGGGCGCGCAATCTCCGCCTTCGGGACCTGCACCTCAAGAATCCCATTCTCGTACTTAGCTTCGATCTTGGTCTCGTCAACCGTCTGAGGCAGCGCGATGGACCTGCTGAACGATCCGTAGCGCCGCTCGATCCGGTAGAACTTATCCTCCTTCACTTCCTCTTCGAAGCGGCGCTCGCCGCTCACCGTCAGGACGTTGTCCTGGACCTCGATACTAATGTCTTCCGGCTTCATGCCGGCCAACTCCGCCTTCAGAGTAATCGCATGGTCACTCTCGACCACGTCCACCGAAGGAGTCCATGACTGGCGCTCCGCCGGAGCCCCGCCTCCCGCCCTCGAGAACAAGCGGTTGACCTCAGTTTGAAGCGCGGTCAGGTCACGGAACGGATCCCATCTCACTAGTGCCATCTCGTTGCCTCCTTTGCTTCAGATTGCGTCTACTTATCGTCGTCGATAACTTCGTAGTCGGCCTCTTCGACCACTTCCTCCTCAGCCGCCTGCGGCCCACCCTGCTGCCCGCCACCGGCACCCGGGCCACCGGGGCCCCCTGAAGATCCGCCGCCCTGGGCCTGGGCTGCCTGGTATGCCGCTTCGGACAACTTGTAGGCGGCTTCCTGCAGTGCGTTCATGCGGCTTCTGATGAGATCGAGATTGTCTCCTTTGATCGCATCTTCAAGATCTCGAGCGGCATTCTCGATGTCGCCTCGAGTCGCCCCGTCGACCTTGTCGCCGATCTCCCTGAGCGATTTGCGGGTGGAATAGACCAAGTTCTCTGCCTGGTTCTTGGTATCGACCGCTTCCTTCTTCCGTTTGTCCTCGTCGGCATGAACCTCGGCGTCGGCCACCATTTTCTTGATCTCGTCGTCGCCCAGACCGCTGGAGCTCTTGATCTCGATCTTCTGCTCGTTTCCAGTGGCCAAGTCTTTGGCCGACACGTGGGTGATACCGTTGGCGTCGATGTCGAAAGCCACCTGTATCTGGGGAATGCCTCGAGGAGCGGGCGGAATCCCCATCAACTGGAACTTGCCCAAGGTCTTGTTGTAGGCCGCGAGGTCGCGCTCACCCTGAAGAACGTGGATTTCCACCGAGGTCTGACCGTCCTCCGCCGTGGAAAAGATCTCGCTTTTCCGCGTGGGGATCGTGGTATTGCGTTCGATCAGTCGTGTGAAGACACCGCCCTTGGTTTCGATCCCGAGTGACAATGGAGTGACATCAAGCAGGATGATGTCCTTGACCTCACCTGCGAGTACGCCCCCCTGAATTGCCGCGCCCAGGGCAACCACTTCGTCCGGATTAATCCCTTTGTGGGGCTCTTTGCCCGATAGCTGGCGAACTTTCTCCTGAACCGACGGCATCCGGGTCATCCCCCCGACGAGGATAACTTGATCGATGTCCCCAATCTTCAGGCCGGCGTCGTCCATGGCCTGCTTGGTAGGGCCTACCACTCTGTCGAGCAGGTCTCTGGTCAGCTCCTCCAGTTTGGCCCGCGTGAGGTTCATCTCCAAGTGAAGTGGCCCGCCCTGATCCATAGTGATGAAGGGTTGATTTATGGTCGTCTCGAGAACCGACGACAGCTCGACCTTCGCCTTTTCGGCGGCTTCGTAGAGCCGCTGCAAGGCCTGGCGGTCCTTCGAAAGATCCACTCCCTTTTCGCGGCGAAACTCATTTACGATCCAATCCACGATCGCCTTGTCGAAGTTGTCGCCGCCAAGGTGGGTGTCACCGTTCGTCGACTTGACCTCAAAGACGCCCTCGCCCAGCTCGAGAATCGACACGTCGAATGTGCCGCCGCCCAGGTCGAAGACCAGAACGGTCTGTTCGTGTTCTTTCTCCAAGCCGTATGCGAGCGAAGCAGCGGTGGGCTCGTTAACGATCCGCTTGACCTCCAGGCCGGCGATAAGGCCGGCGTCTTTTGTGGCCTGCCTCTGAGCGTCGTCGAAGTAGGCCGGCACGGTGATCACTGCCTCGGTCACCTCCGTCCCCAGGAAGGCCTCGGCGTCCCGCTTGAGTTTCTGCAGGATCTTGGCCGATATCTCCGGCGGCGAAAACTGCTGGTCTTTCACCTGAACCCGGACGTCACCGTTGGGTCCCTCTACCACCTTGTACGGGACGATCTTCATCTCTTCGCTCACGCCGGAATACTTGCGTCCCATGAAGCGCTTGATCGAAAAGATAGTGTTCTCAGAGTTTGTGACTG
>ENA-OSEO01004242-OSEO01004242.1-sediment-metagenome-genome-assembly--contig:-NODE-4242-length-15429-cov-4.026902_pt1 | contig 15429 bp, 12 predicted proteins | sample MGYA00237883_ERZ534232 | MGnify/ENA metagenome assembly ERZ534232 | reverse complement strand
CCGAATCCGATCGGAGAGGAATGCGAGCGGGAGCACGGCGAGCAGACTGATCGCGTGAAAGCCGGCCAACGACGCATCCGCCTGTGTGGGCGCCCATCCCGCGTTCCGCAAGTAGAGCGGCAGGTACCCGAGCAGGCCCTGGATCCCGCCCCCGACGCCGAGGAGCGCCATGCCCAAGACCCACACGTTGCGCAGACGCGCGACGTGGAAGAGCGCACGGCCGATCCCCAGCCCCATCGCGCCGCCCTCTGGGCATCGCACCTCGCCCGGCGCGGTTCTCGCCAGAGCCCACGGTAGACTGACCAGCGCGCCGATCCCGCCGTAGAGGAAGAGGACGCCCCTCCAGCCGCCGACCGCCGGCGCGAGGACGGTCGCGCTGATCAGCGATCCGATCATGAATCCGAGTGCCATCCCGCCGGAGACGACCGCGTTCGCCGACCCCAGCTGCCGGCCCGAGAACCACATCGCGCAGACCTTGTGCAGGTTCATCGGGATCGTCGCGCTCAACAGCCCGTTCAGGAAGACCGTCACTGTCATCGCCGCGAGGCCGTTCGAGAGACCGCGCGCCGCGCCGGTCAGCCCCAGCAACAGGCAGGCGATCGCGAGTGTCCGCTTCGTCCCGAAACGATCGCCGACCATCCCCCCAGCCAGGCTGGTGAACAGGCCCGCGAACGACACGGTCCCCCAGACCGCACCGACTTGCACAAGGCTCAGGCCGAGATCCTGGGCGATCGCAGAGAACAAGACCGGAATCGCCATCGTTGGCGCGGCGACCGCGAGCGTCGCCGTGAGTCCCGACAGCGTCAGGACGTACCAGCGATACCTCGAGGTCTTGGCCAACGTCGCCCCCTTCCGCCCTGCGAGTGCAGATCGTAGCCGGGCACCGCGCTGACCGCGAACCGAACGCCGCGCGTGCTGCCCGGTCCTGCGAGGCCGCGCGCATCCGCGCGTAGACTAAGGTACCACGTCGCCTGTCGCGGCAACGTAGGCGAGAAGGTCTTCCTCGTCGATCTGACAGTCTCCCGCGGCATGCGGGAGCTAAACGGCATGTCAGCCCTCAGGAGTTCAACGGGCGCCACTCGTGAAGGCCACGTCTTCCAGGGGCGATTCAGGACCATCCTGTTTCCCTCGCGATCCGCGCGGTCGGGCGACCGTCCGCGTAGCCACAACCCCGTTGCGCGCTCGATGTGCCTTTGCTCCAGACCGCGAAACTGGGGGACACATACCCCATTTCACGGGTGATGGACTCGCGTAGCCAAGTATGTGCCCTCCAATCGCTGCGGCGTTGCCTCTACGTGCCCGCGTAGGTCGTCGCGGCTCCCCCGGCTGATGACTTCGCCGAGAAAGACCTCGATGTTGATCGGGCCGTCGCTCAAGAGGAACGCCCGGTCTTCCTCGAAGGGCTCGCAAAGCGCCTTCCATTGAGCATTGACGAGATGCGGTTCGTCTTGGCCGAGTTCGGGCCATGCCCGAGCGCCGGCTCCTGGTCTCCGATGTCGGCGAGATACGTGTGCGCGGCGATCCCTCCCCGTTCGTCCAGTATGTCCGCCACACAGCGCACGACGGGTCCGTTGACGCCTGTCTCTTCTCGCATCTCGCGGAGGACGCCCCCTTCCGGCAGTTCGCCATCTTCGAAAGCGTCTCCGGGGAGACACCACATCGATCCGTCGTTGTCTTCGTGCTTCGCCATCAGGATTCGCCCCTTCCGATACAATGGCCTGAGCTCCAGGCACGGTGTGACGCTTCAGCTCTTGGATGTCCCTGCGCAGAGAATACCCAGTTCGCATACGAGCCGGGAACACGGGTGGGGGCAGGGAGTTCCGGGGAGACAATGCGAGGCTCTTTCCAGAAGCACGGGACACGCATCTCATTTCGAGGTTCCGGAGCCGAGAGACCGGGCGTACGTTCCTCGGCTATCGCACGTAGAGCCAGAGACCAGCGAGCAGGATGGCCATATACGGCACGAACTCGTGCCGCCACAGGATGGCGCTCGGGGGAGAGCCCATCGCGCTCAACGCGCCGCCGGTTCCGATGAGGACGACGAAGGCAAGCACCGCGAATGAGACCACGAGCCACGCGGCCAGCTCCAGGGGAGATGTCCTCTTCGCCACAGCCGCACTCAAGATGATGGAGATGAGCATCGCGACAGCAACAAGCATGTGGATTGCAAGGCAAATCTGACCATGCGGCCTGCCGGCTCAGCTCAGTCAACAGCTTGTTCCGAGTAGCGTGACGAATCCGAGGACAACCCCCACGATCCGTTAGGGTGCTTGTGTTCATCTTTCCGCCTTGTGTGCCCGGGATCCGGCGATGCCGAGGCGAATTCAGGACGTGGCCCCCTCGACCACGTCTTGCAGCTCGTCTCCATCGCGAGGCCATGGGATTGGGCCTTTGCTTTCAAGTCCTTCACCTCCGTGTACAGCACGACCTTACATCCCCGTTGGACGTCAGGACGCGCGCGTCGCGAGGCATGGGAGCTGCAGGTCAGGCGATGGCGTGCATGGCTTGATGAATCGCGCCAAGGTGAACGGCGGTGTGGGCAAGGATTGCCAATGAGGCATCGATGTCGTCGTCACCTTCCCACGTTTCGAGGGACTCGATGACGTCCCGGGCGTGGCGATAGGCTTCACGGAGGCGTTCGGAAACAGCCGCCCATTCCGCCTCGTCGACGGCCGTCACCTTCCAGCTCTCACTCCAGTCAAGCTCTCTCGGAGCCTTCCCCTCGATGGAGTCGGTCAGGACACGAAGATAGAAGCGGACGTGCTCGACATGCCCAGCGATTGTCGTCCCCTTGGGGGAGACTGACCTCGAAGCCTGGTTGGCTGACAGCCTGCGCACTGTCTCGAACAACGCGCCCTTGCGGTCGAGATAGATGCCCTTCGTCTCGCTGAATGTCTCGTCCAGTAACTTCAGGAGCTGCGTCTTGAAAATGGAGACGGGGATTCCGATTGCCATGGGGCTCCTCCTCTGCTCCCTGCGGATGGCGATTCCTGAGTATAGCGGAGCGGGGCGGGGCGAGCTCTGGGGACATCTCTGAAGGCGATTGTCAGTTGGAAATCGGGAGACACACACCTCACGGATCCCGAGTTCGCGACCAAGGCAGCGGACGTTGTTGGCTTCTACTTGGCTCCGCCGGAGAGTGCAATGGTTTCTTGTGTGGACGAGAAGCCGGCGATCCAAGCACTGGGGGCTGACGCTGCGGAGGGAGTATTCGTGATCGTACACCCTTCCAGACACGCGCTGAAGCGCAAGGCGCTTGGCTTCGCGGGGATCCTTCTTCCCGATTGGTTGATCGGTCGCAACACTTGTGGCCACGTGCTCATCGCCTCGCCTGGCCGAACAAGTGCCGGCCATCTCACGTCGGTGGACATGCAGGCCACACTGAAGGAGAAGCTTGGCGCCCAGTTCAGGAAGTACAGCATCTTGGGTGCCTGCAATCCGCCGCTTGCGCAGAGAACGGTGGCACAGGATCTAGAGGCAGGGCTTGTCCTCCCTTGCACGGTTGTGATCTGCGAGGATGATCACAGCTCTTCCACATCAATCGCGGACCCGATGTCTGTTGCGAACATGCTTGGTAACCTTGCCTCGCGGCCGATCGCGCAGGAGGCACAAGCAAGCTGAAGCGTATGCTCAAAGCGCTGCTTGGCAGCTGAAGAGGCCAGAGATCTGACTCAGGAGCGGGTGGCGCAGTCGAGGGATGAGAGAGAGTCCATCGCGACTCTGGATTCTCGAGAAGAGCATCGCACCTAGACCTCCTTCGACAACTCCCTTCTCTTGGCGCCTGAATGGAGCAGGTGCTCGCTAGCTACCTTCTTGTGGCGAATCTTCTTCCTTACCGTGCCGATGACGGTGATGCGGATCTGGTCTGTGCTCGTGCGAATGCACAAGCTCTTCGTGAGTGTGTGCATGGACATGAGGACCGTCCCTCTCTTGACCGTCGGCATGATTGTGCTTGTGATGACCATCATCATGGCGATGGGGATGCATATGGGCTATTGCCGCGTGAACGTGCGGATGCCCGTGTCGCTCCCGTGCTAGGAATACCGTGGCAAGGGCCATGAGCAGCAGGGCCACGAAGAAGGGCCAAGCTGGAAGCTGTCGAAAGACGACGAAGGAAAGCGCGACGCCGACAAAGGGAGCAAGCCCGAAGAGAACGCCGGTTCTGGCTGCGCCCACGCGACGCAGAGACAGGACGAAGAACGAGATGCTCGCACCGTAGCTGACAGCACCAAGAGCCAATGCGTATAGCGCGCGGCCGAAAGAAGGCAATGGCTCCCCAAGGATAACGCCGACAAGAAGGGAGAATGATCCTGCAGCCAGCCCCTTGATCAAGACGATTCGCGTGGGATCCTTGAGTGAGATTCTTCCTGTCAGGTTGTTGTCGAATCCCCATGCGAAACAGGCACCGACGATGAGCAGTGCGCCCGGCGAGATCGCAAGGCCGCTAGACAGATCAATGGAGAGTAGCGCTCCCCCGATAGCGACAGCGATGATCGCGGTCCAAGCTCTCCGGCCCACCGATTCTCGGAAGAGGAGGAATGCTACGAGCCCAGTCGCAACGACCTCGAGATTCAACAGAAGTGATGCGGTTGCAGCTTGTGTCAGCTCGAGTCCGAGCAGCAGCAAGATGGGTCCTAGAACGCCGCCGGCCAATGTGGCTCCAACCAGCCAGGGAATGTCTTGCCTCTCGATGCGCGCTTCGGTCTCGCCGGCTCCTATCACCTTCCCAAGCACGAGCAGGCTGCCCATAGTCGCGCCAGCTCCCAGGTAGAGCAGCCCGGCAAGGATGATCGGATCAACACCATCCAGAAGCAGTTTCGAGAGCGGTGCACTAATCCCAAACAGCACGGCTGCTAGAACACCGTAGACCAAGAGGACCTCCTCCTTCTGTAGTAGTGTAGGCGCAGAGAGAAGGAGTGGCGAAGAAACGAACCAACTTGATCTGGGCGCCTCTTCGGGGTCAGAGCTTTATATTCGAATACCTGAGGCTTTGCCCCGACTCTCGCCACGGCGGGGGAAGAGACGAGAGACGAGCGGAGTGCGGTTGGGAGGGGCGACGGGGCGGGAGGCCGTGTATATCTAACCATCTGAGGCATACATTTTCCTGTGTCTCATGTCTTGATGTCCCCCGAATCCGGGAAAAGGCGCGGACAGGAGGCAGGGGATGGAAGCATCGCACGATCAGGGGGAGGGGAAAGGAAGGGGACGCCGTCGGGAGGAGGGGATGGAAGGGGGCATCGTATGGACCGGAAGAGGACGCGGTCACGTAGACGAAACCCGGAACTCAGTGCAGGGTGTCCGGTTTAGCGGGTAGCTCGGCGCATCCCGTGGAGGGGGCCCTGCTCGCGTCGCTGATCGGCGATCGCCGGACACTCTGCCGGCCAGGGATGAGACGAGGACCGCGCCGCAAGGCACGAGACCTCGTCTACGATCTGCTAGAAGTCGAGCCGGATGCCAAGCTGCGGCCCGATGTGGAAGGTCCCTGTACCGGGTGAAAGAGGAAGGACAACGACCAGGTCAGCTGTCAGGTGGAGTTTCGTCCTGGGGATGGGGAGTTCCAGCCCGGCGAGACCGTAAGCGCCCCAGGCGATCAGGTCCCCCGGCAGAAACGCGACGGCTCCTCCAAGCCCGAACGAAGGGACCAGGGACAGCCTTCCGAGATCCCAGGGCGGCAGGTAGTACCTCGCCGCGAAAACGGCGGGGCCGGTCAGTGCGATGCCGGCTTCGATGGCGAGGCCTCCAGTGAACGTCAGTTGAGCTCCGAACGATCCCGGCAGTCTGGCCGTGACCCCGACCTGCGGTGCTTCCCCACAGCAAACGAGCCACCCTACGGACGCAACCGCAAGCGTGATGACGATCCGTGCGCGAAGCTTCATCGGACGACCTCCTGAACGCCTCCGTCAAGACCGCCGGCACACGCGCCGGGATGCGACAGCCTGCGGAGTTCTGGGACCATCGTACTCCATCGCTGCCTCGGAGAGGAGCATGTCACCATCCGCCGACGATCCTCTCTCTCCGCTTCCGGCGGAGGAGAAAGGCGGTGGGCGATGGGCTCGGCCGTTCCGTCCTTGCGATCCACTCCCCACTATCCACTCCCCACTACTCACTCGCCCTTCCCTTTGGATTCACCGTACGCCTCGGCTAGACTCGCACAGAACAGAACCGACCTACGGGCAGATGGCCGTCCCGGTTGGCGGGCACGGAGACCATGGACCGAACCGAAGCACGGACGCGAGCTGAGTACATCGATAGGCAACTCGCCTTGGCGGGATGGGATCTCTCGGATCGATCCCAGGTGATCGAGGAGCTAGAAATTCACCTCGATCCGACCGGTCTGCGCGAGCGGCCGCCGAGCTCGGCGTACGAGGGGAAACGGTTCTCGGACTACGGCCTCCTCTTGCACGGCGACCCCGCCGCCGTCTTGGAGGCCAAGCGCACCTCGTTGAATGCGCAGCTCGGTCAGGAACAGGCGCTGCAGTATGCGCAGCAGCTCCGCGACCTCCACGGCGGGGCGCTGCCGTTCGTCTTCTACAGCAACGGACACAAGCACTACTTCTGGGACTCCGACAACTACCCGCCCGAGGAGATCGCCGGGTTCCCCACTCCGGCGGACCTGGAGTGGATGCGCCAGCGCAACGACCAGCGGCAACCGCTCTCTGTGGAGCTCATCGACCGGACGATCGCCGGCCGCGACTACCAGATCGAGGGCATCCGCAGGATTCTAGAGGAGATCGAGGATCGCCGCCGCCGGTTCCTCATGGTGATGGCCACCGGCACGGGCAAGACGCGCACGGCGATCGCGTTGGTCGACGTGCTGCGACACGCGCGCTGGGCGAGGCGTCTGCTGTTCCTCGTCGACCGCATCGCGCTTCAGGAGCAAGCGCTGGACGCGTTCAAGGAGCACATCCCCGCCGAGCCTCGTTGGCCGGAGAGGGGGGACGTTGGGCTCCCCACCCATCGGCGCATCTACGTGACCACCTACCCCAGCATGCTCAACCTGATTGAGAAGGGAACGACCGCGGACAGCTACCTCTCGCCGTTCTTCTTCGACGTGGTGATCGCCGACGAGAGCCACCGCAGCATCTACAACGTCTACCAAGCCGTGCTCGACTACTTCTCCGCGATCAAGATCGGCCTCACCGCGACACCGACCGACTTCGTCGACCACGACACGTTCGCGCTGTTCGACTGCGCCCCCGCTGACCCGACATTCGCCTACGCGTTCGACGAGGCGATCTCCCACGTTCCGCCGTACCTGTGCGACTTCGAGGTCCTCAAGGTGCGCTCCAAGTTCCAGCTGGAAGGCATCCACGGCCGCGCCCTCAAGCCCGAGGAGCAGCGAAAGCTGGTCGCCGAAGGCAAGGACCTGGAGGAGGTCGAGTTCGAGGGCACCGAGCTGGAACGGAAGGTGACCAACGCGGGCACGAACGGCCTGATCGTGCGTGAGTTCATGGAGGAGTGCATCAAGGATCCGTCCGGCACCCTGCCGGGGAAGACGATCATCTTCGCCATCTCCATCGATCACGCCCACCGGCTGCAGAAGCTGTTCGACGAATTCTATCCCGAGCACAAGGGCCGATTGGCGCGCGTGCTCGTCTCCGAGGACTCGCGCGTCCACGGCAAGGGAGGCCTGCTCGACCAGTTCAAGAACAAGGACATGCCCCGCGTCGCCATTTCGGTGGACATGCTCGACACCGGCGTGGACGTGCGCGAAGTCGTCAACCTCGTGTTCGCCAAGCCCGTCTATTCCTTCGTCAAGTTCTGGCAGATGATCGGCCGCGGCACCCGCGTCCTGCTGGAGGACGATGCGCAGCGCAAGCCGTGGTGTCCGGAGAAGGATCGCTTCCTGATCATCGACTGCTGGGGAAACTTCGAGTACTTCGACATGCACCCCGCCGGCCGCGAGCCGCAGGTGGCCGTCTCCGCGCCCGTGCGCCTGTTCCGTGCACGGATCGACCAGCTGGAAGCTGCGCTGACGCGTGACGACCACGCGCTGGCGGAGAGGGTACAGGTCGACCTTCGCTCCGACCTCGCCGAGCTTCCGGAGCGCAACATCATCGTGCAGCAGGCGGCCGCCTCGCTGGCACGCGTTACCGATGCTCAGTTCTGGTCGCAACTGGACGCCGAAGACGTGGCCTTCCTGCGCACGACGGCCGCGCCCGTCCTGCGCGCCCGGACGGCGACTGACCTCAAGAGCCTGCGGTTTGAGATCGATGTCGTGGAGTACTCCACCGCGAGGATGGCCGGGGAAGACGACCGCGTTGACGCCATCCGGGAGAGCCTTCGCGTGCAGATCGACGAGCTCCCGCTCACCATCAACACGGTCCGTACCGAGCAGGCGTTGATCCAGGCAGCGCTCGATGAGGCGTGGTGGCTCGATCCCACCGAAGACGCCCTGCATGACCTCGTCGCCCGGCTCGCGCCACTGATGAAACACCGTACACCGCGCGCCAAGCCGTGGATGGAGCTGAACCTTCAAGACCTCACCGTGATCAAAGAGAAGATCGACCTCGGCGGGGACCTCGGGCGCGTCAGCATCGCCGCCTACCGCGAACGCGTGGAGAGCTTCCTGCGCGACCTCGTGGCGGCGCATCCCGTGCTGCAGAAGCTTCAGCGCGGGGAGGCGCTGTCCGGGGACGAACTGCACGATCTGGCCGCGCTCCTGGAATCGAGCGAACTGCAGGTGACCGAGCAGCGGCTGCGGGAGATCTACGACAACCGCACTGCCGGCTTCCTGCAACTGCTCCGGCACAGCCTCGGGCTGGAGCACGTTGCCTCGTGGGAAGAGCACGTCAGCCAGCGGTTCAGCGACTTCATCGCCGCGCACACCGACCTAACCAGCCGCCAGATCCTGTTCCTGCGGACACTGAACACGTTCCTTGTGCAGCGACGGCAGCTCGAGAAACGCGACCTGGTGGACGAGCCGTTCACGCGCCTGCACCCCAGCGGGATTCAGGGCCTGTTCACCGACGCCGAGATCGAGGAGATCCTCCGCCTGGCCCGGGAGCTCGTCCGCGATGCGTAACGGCGAGTGGGAACTGCAAGTGGGGAGTGAGTAGTGAGTTGTGACGAAACGCGAAAGCCCGAGGTCGTGACGAGCTATCGGGAGCTGGTGCGGGGACGCGTGCTCGGATTGCGTAATGGAACGCAACAATGCGGTAACGAGAGGGCTCTTATTACGCGTTTCTCGGACTATACTGATCGCGCAATGAAGGCGCGGGATTCATACATTTCTACGACCGATTACGCGTTTGAGGGAGCTCTGAGATGCACTCGCTAACGCCGTCCTACCTTGATAAGATCTCGTTCTCCGCTCGGCAGGCTAGCGTGATCCAAGTCATCGGACAATATCTGGGGAAACAACAGCTCTATATGCAACAAACGCCGCAGATCCTCGAAGACCTGCGAACGGCCGCGATGATCGAATCGGTCGTCTCTTCAAACCGGCTGGAGGGAATCACGGCGCCCCCCGATCGAATCGACGCGTTGATGCTCCGACCGACTGCCGCCGTCGGTCGATCTGAAGAGGAGATCGCGGGCTACAGAGATGCGCTTGAGGAGCTGCATGGGCAGAGCAAGCAGTTTCCCATCAACGAGAACACCCTTCTGCACTTCCACGACATGATCAATCGGTACACCGGGCAGCTGGGAGGACGTTGGAAGCGTCACGACAACGTGATCCTTGAGCAGTACGCGGATGGGACGGAGCGTGTCCGCTTCCGCCCGGTTCCCGTCGCAGAGACTCCGTCCGCCATCGCGCAGTTCGTGAAGGCATACGAGACGGCAGTCCATCACGATCGGCGAGAGCCGCTCGTCGTCATCCCTCTGGCGATTCTCGACTTCCTGTGCATTCACCCGTTTGATGACGGGAATGGCCGTTGTTCTCGGCTACTCATGCTGCTGTTGCTCTACCATTTCGGCTATGAGGTCGGCCGCTACATCAGTCTGGAGCGCATCATCGAGCAATCAAAGCTGACGTACTACGAAGCTCTCGAAGCCAGCTCGCGAAACTGGCACCAAGGTCAGCACGATCCACATCCTTGGCTGAACTACAGTTGGGGGGTACTGATCGCAGCCTACAAGGAATTCGCAGACCGTGTTGGCACGATCCAAACGGCACGTGGATCCAAGACCGAGCGCGTTCGTTCGGCAGTCCTGCGAAGATTCGGGGAGTTCGCGATCTCCGACATTGAACGGGACTGCCCGACCGTAAGCCGTGACATGATTCGCGTGGTGCTGAACCAGATGCGCGATGAGGGACTCGTGGTACTCCACGGCAAGGGAAGAGGGGCGAAGTGGGAGAAGAAGCGGCGAGTGGAAAGGCAAGTGGAGAGTGAGTAGTGGGTAGTGACGAGAAGCGAAAAGCCGACGCGGTGACGAGCTATCGGGACCTTGTGGTTTGGCAGAAGGCGATGGTCCTCGTGTCTTCGATCTACAAGCTGACGAGTTCGTTCCCGGATGCCGAACGTTTCGGACTCACTTCGCAAATCCAACGTGCGGCTGTTTCGATTCCGAGCAACATTGCAGAAGGTCAAGGCAGGTTGGCAACAAAGGAGTTCCGGCAGTTCCTGGGCATCGCCCGCGGCTCGCTGAAGGAGCTCGAGACGCAGCTTATCATCAGTGTAGATCTTTCATATGCGCCAGCAGAGGATGTCCAGGGCTGTCTCGACCTAGCGGACGAGGTCGGCCGCATGCTGAATGCGTTGATCAAGGCGTTGGAGAAGAAGCAAGTGGGTAGAGGAAAGGCGAGTGAGCAGTGGATAGAACGGAAAGTGAGAAGTGGAAAGGCAAGTGGGAACGGCGAGTGAGTAGTGGGTAGTGATCAGTGAGTAGAGGAAAGCGCAAGTGGAGAGTGAGTAGCGGTAGAACGGAAAGTGAGAAGTGGATAGTGGATAGTAGAAGGGCGAGTGGGTAGTGGATAGTGAGGAGCAGATCAGATGAACAATCGGCATAGACAGATACGCAGTGATGAGCGGCGACAGACTCGTGTTCACGGGCGCAGAGTCGGAGAATCCATGCTTCCGGCGTCATCTCCTCACTCTCCACCATCCACTCTTCACTGCTTCGCAGTATCTCCCCACTATGCACTTACCACTCCCCACTGGTTCAACACCCACTGGCCACTGGTTTACCGTTCTCCACTGGTTTGCCGTTCCTCTCGACCACCCACTGGCCACTGGTCTTCCGTTCCTGCCCGCTCTTCACTGACGTGCAGTTCCTACCCCCTCCCCACTATCCACTGGCCACTGGGGCTCCCCTCGCTACTGGTCTGCCTCTTCTACTCACTACCCACTATCCACTATCCACTGGTCTTCCCCTCCCCACTCGAATCGGCGGCCCTCCCATGCTAAGCCCGACGATCCGCTCCAAGGTGGACGCCCTCTGGGACCGGTTCTGGTCCGGCGGGATTGCCAATCCGCTGACCGCCATCGAGCAGATCAGCTATCTGCTCTTCATGCGCCGGCTCGATGCCATGGACCGCGAAGAGGCCCGCCGTGCCGCCTTCGCCGAACGCGAGCATGTCTCCCTGTTCGCCGGAACGTTCACCGGACTCGACAACGTGGAGGTCGACAAGAACGACCTGCGCTGGAGCCAGTTCCGCAATGAACCGGCCGAAGAGATGCTGCGCATCGTGCGCGACCGCGTCTTCCCGTTCATCAAGAGCCTCGGCGGCGACGCGCATCCGTTCGCCCGCGCCATGCAAGATGCCGTCTTCATCCTGCCCAAGGCGTCGCTGCTCGTGGAAGCGGTCGGCATCCTGGACAGCATCTACGCCGAGATCGAGCGCGAGCAGCGCGAAGGCCAGGACTTCCAAGACACGCAAGGCGATCTGTACGAGTACCTGCTGTCCGAGATCGCGTCCGCGGGCAAGAACGGCCAGTTCCGCACCCCGCGCCACATCATCCAGATGATGTGCTGCCTCGTGGACCCCAAGCTCGGCGACCGCATCTGCGATCCCGCTTGCGGCACCGGCGGGTTCCTGCTCGGCGCCTACCAGCACATCGTCACCGCGCACACCAGTCCTGAGCATCGCGTGATCGACGAGAACGGCCTCGAACGCGGCGGTGTCGGCGATCGGCTCTCCAACGCCGAGCTGTGGCGGGCGCTGCGCGAGAAGACCCTGTTCGGCTACGACTTCGACACCACCATGGTGCGCATCGGCTCCATGAACCTGCTGCTGCACGGCATCGATCGCCCCAACCTCGGCTACGCGGACACGCTCTCCAAGCGATTCGCCGAGAAAGGCTTGTACAACGTCGTGCTCGCCAATCCACCGTTCAAGGGCAGCATCGACAAGGGCGACATCCACGAGGAGTTGAGCCTCAAGACCACCAAGACCGAGCTGTTGTTCGTGAACCGCATCATGAACCTGCTCGACGTCGGCGGCCGCGCGGGTGTCATCGTACCCGACGGTGTCTTGTTCGGATCGAGCAACGCGCACAAGGCGCTCCGCAAGATGCTGCTCGAAGAGTGCGAACTGCAAGCCGTCATCTCCATGCCCTCCGGCGTGTTCAAGCCGTACGCCGGCGTGAGCACCGCCGTGCTCGTCTTCGTCAAGGGCGGCAGAACCCAGCGGGTCTGGTTCTACGACATGCAAGCCGACGGCCGCTCGCTCGACGACAAGCGCGAGAAGATCGACGCCAACGACATCCCCGACATCGTCGCCCAGTGGAAGGCGTGGGATCACGGTAAGGCCGATACCCTGCCGGCGTTCGCAGACCGCAAGGCCAAGGCGTTCTACGTGCCCGTCGAAGAGATCATCGAGAACGGCTACGACCTCTCCATCAACCGCTACAAAGAGATCGCCTACGAAGAAGCCGAATACGATCCGCCGAAGGTCATCCTGCAACGACTCCGCGACCTGGAAGACGAAATCCGCAAAGACCTCGACGAACTGGAGGGGATGCTGAAATGAGGAAGCTTGCTTCCATTTCCTCGGTATGCGAGGTAAATCCTCGCATACCGGCGAGCTTGCGATCTCAGCCGGACCTTCGAGTGTCCTTTCTCCCAATGGCTTCGGTTCAGGAATCCGGCACGATCCAGGATGTCTCTGTTCGGTCTCTGGGAGACGTCGTGAAGGGCTACAGCTATTTCGAGGAAGGCGACGTCTTAGTAGCCAAGATCACCCCGTGTATGGAGAATGGCAAGGCGGCACAAGCCGTGGGCTTGCCTAAGAGGGTTGGGTTCGGTTCAACGGAGTTCCATGTGCTGCGGGCAGGTCCAGACGTAGATGGACGCTATCTGTTCCACATGGTCTGGAACCCGATGTTTCGGCACGCAGCACGGAAGCGCATGACTGGGTCTGCCGGCCAGCGCCGAGTGCCGGTATCGTTCTTCGATCAGTTCAGCATCCCTCTCCCTCCCTTCCCCGAACAACGGCGGATCGCCGCCATCCTCGACAAAGCCGACGCCGTCCGTCAGAAACGGCAGCAGACCCTCAACCTCGCCGACCAGTTCCTCCGCTCCGCCTTCCTCGACCTCTTCGGCGACCCCGTCACCAATCCGAAGGGGTGGCCGGTGAAAAAGCTCGAGGACTTCGCCGACGTCCGATCAGGGATGACCAAGGGGCGAAAGCTCGGAGATGCCGAAACGATATCCGTTCCGTACATGCGGGTCGCGAATGTGCAGGATGGCACGCTGGATCTTTCAGACATCAAGGAGATCGAAGTCCGCCGTGATGAGCTGGAGAAGTACCGCCTGCGGGAGGGTGACGTTCTGCTCACTGAGGGAGGAGATCCTGACAAGCTTGGCAGAGGGTCAGTCTGGACTGGAAGCATCGATCCGTGTGTCCACCAGAACCACATCTTCAGTGTCCGAATCGATCGCACGATCGCGGATCCCCACTACCTATCGGCGCTGATTGGCAGCGTATACGGCAAGAGGCACTTCCTGCGAATTGGGAAACAGACGACCGGGATCGCCACCATCAACAAGACGCAGCTAAGTGCATTCCCTGCTTTTCTCCCTCCCGTTGGGCTGCAGGAGAACTATGCCGCTGTTGTCGTCCAATTCAAGAGAACGTTTGATCGACTCACAAGAACTCTCTGCGCGCACGAGAACCTGTCCAGCTCAATGATGCAGCGTGCTTTCCGAGGAGAGCTATGACTGAATCGAAACGCACACTTGACGTCTACAACCTGGAATTCCAGTGGCCTGACGAAGACATGCAGGTTGGCCCTTACGTCTTCGTCCCGGAGGAAGACTACCAAGATCGGTACCGGAATCTGCAGCATCTTGTGGCTGTGCATGGTGGGCAGCAGGGCTCGGTAGAACCCTGCACAGGCCATCATCAGATCACAGGAACGGTTGTGTGTCCTGCAGAACAACGCGGTGCAGCTCTGGGGTGGGGGCACGTAGCTCCTACAGAGCTGGACGACATCCTGCTGCTCCTGTCCCTGTTCACACAGCGGAAAGTCTTCGTTTCTGAAGCGGAAGACCGTGGAACAGCTGTGATCGCTGATCCACGGTTGTTTCACTACGGAGGGGGACTTGGGTTGAGCCTTCCGAAAGCCAAACGCCCCAGCCCGCTTGGCGGTGAGGAGTACTCCATCGATCTGGCGCGTGGCTTGTCAAATGTCATCACGACCATTCGAAGCGAGGGCTGGCAATCCACCTACGGAAAGGGGCACTTTCTGTTCCTCTTCGGATCGGCGTGCCATAGACAGATCATCGAAACCTCGTTTTTGCTATCCTGGACCCTCTGGGAACACCTCTTCCGTTTGCATAACGAGCATTGGATCTCGCAACGAACCATGAAGGGCGTGAACGCACGCGAGAAGATTCGGTATGTCCTCACCCGCTATGGGCTTCTAGACAAGATCACTCAAAGTGATGCCAAGAACGTAGATCGGCTGACGCTCATCCGGAATAGGCTTAGTCATGACGGGAGCTTCGAAAGAGCTGACGATGCAAACGCGGCTGATCTCTTCATCCGTATCACCGAGTTCGTAGTGGCCAAGACTCTAGGACTGAACCCCTCGGAGGTCTTCTCCCCAAAAAGAACGGTGGGATCGGTTCTCGCGCGGCGAACTACTATGAGATCTCGGACTCAGGAGTGCCATGACTGATGTCGCTGGAGAGGTAGTTGTCTCTCTCGTCAATGAGCTCATGACCGCGATTGGACTCCTGGAGCACGGGCTTGCTGGGCTTCAGGCAATCGATGCAGCGAACGATTTCTACCAGCTACCGCTGCTGCTTCTCGCAAACGGGAGTGAGAGACTCTGCAAGTGCGTTCTTATCCTCAAGCACCAAGTGGATGCCATGCAGTTCCCGGACCAAGCTACGCTGAAGAAATGGGGCCATGACGTAGAGGTGCTGACCAGTCTAATCGTAGAGGCCTGTTATCCAGACGAGTATCTCAGGAAACCGATTGCCGTGGAGGATCACATGTTCCTGAGATCGGATCCGCTTCTACGTGAGGTCGTCTCT